>OHAU01001271.1_pt1 | contig 30555 bp, 30 predicted proteins | sample 1577181 | NCBI WGS metagenome assembly OHAU01 (sample SAMEA3541472, study PRJEB24748) | human gut metagenome | biome: human gut; feature: human-associated habitat; material: faeces | place: China | collected 2012 | reverse complement strand
AGAAGAACTTTTTGGTCTCTTACCATAGGTGTTGCATTTGATTTGACAATTCATCCATTAAAAAATATAAGGTGATTAGCAATGAACTGGTCCATATATACGATGATTTTGATAAGGCAGACAACATATCAATAGAACTAGCAAAAAATGGTGTTGCTGTGCGCAGACTTGCGATGGAGTCTAAAGACTTAGAATCGTTTTATTTGGACATGGTAGGAGGTAGTGCAAATGTTTAATTTAGTGAAGATGGACAGGTATAGATTTGTAAAAGGAATGTGGTTAAAGCTTGCAGTTGCAGTAATTATATATGCATTATTTGCCTGTCTTATGCAACAGATGACTATTAACCAAGGGGCAGGTGCCTCAATAGGAACGGCTACATCTCCCGAAGATACTGGTTTTGCGATTGCCCTTGATAATGGTTCAGAAACCTATTTAGAAAAGGGGATGGATTTGAATAGACATATAACAGAAAATGGTTTAGGGGGAGGTACTGTATTACTGGCAGTCGTTCCAATAATCATGTTTTCGAGTGCTGACAATAAAAAGGGATTTAGGAAGAATATAGCAGGTGCAGTTTCATCAAGAGAGCATATTGCTCTTGCCAAATTTATAAGTACAGGAATGATAACATTGGCATTTTTAACCATGTACTATGTATTTGATTTTGCTATAGGTAAGATAATATTAGGCGATTGGTTGAGGTTGGGTGATGTATCAACCTTGATATATAACTTCGTGGTACAGTATCTTTTGTTGACGGCATTTAGTATATTTGCAGTGGCCATTACTATGTTGGTCAATTCAGCATATGTAGGTTTATTGGTTACGGTATTGTTGTCACTAGGAATGAGTAGATCAATATATACGGGTATAAATTATGCAATAACTAAGTTTGTAGGAGTAAAAGGATTTAATATAGGTCTTTATTCTCTAGAATCTTGGTTAGTAGGTGATAACAAGGTATATGATCATCTTTTATTTGTAACAATCTTGGCAATTGTATGGATACTTGTATGGAGTTTTATCACAACTAGGGTATTTTCAAAACGTGATGTAAGGTAATACGATAGTAATGAATGTAAATTTTTGGGGGGAAGTATATGATACTGTTTTTGTTGATTATAATTTTAATAATAAGTATGGTTTCAATATTTTACCTGATAGCATTTAGACGACAGATAGACTATATCTGTCGTCAGCTTGCGTTTTTAGAAAGAGAGGATTCTAATCTAAAAATAACGAGCATAGGTCCAGGTAAGGAGATAAGTAGACTGATAAATTCCATTAATTGTGTTTTGGAAAAATATAGGAAAGATAGCTATGAAGTTAGAAATAAAAATACCATAGTAAGAGAGGCTGTTATAAATTTATCACATGACATAAGAACGCCTCTAGCAGGCATAGATGGGTATGTTCAATTGTTAGAAGATACAGATATGAATGGGGAACAAGAGGAGTATATTTCTCTGATAAGAGAGCGTACAGAGGCTATGAAGTATATCTTTGATGAATTATATCTATATGCAAAGTTACAGGAGAAAAAACTTGAATTGGTATACGAAAAAATAGACATGAGTAGGTTGGTATTTAGAAATCTTACCCACATTTATGAGGAACTGGAAGAAAAAAATATAGATGTTGATTTGCATGGTCTTGAGGAAAACATTTTTATATATGGGGACAGGCAGATTACAATTAGGATATTGGATAACTTATTTAGAAATTCACTTCTACATGGTAATGAAAGACTTGAGATTAGTTTGTCAGATATTGAGTGCAAAGATACTGAAAAGAGATATACAAGACTCAAAATAGCAAATGGAATTGATGAATCTCAAAAGATAGATGTAGAAAGAGTATTTGATAGATTTTATAAGGTTGATGCATCAAGACATAGTGGGTCTACGGGATTGGGTTTAGCTATAACTAAAGAATTAATTGAAAAAATGGACGGTTATATCAGGGTTGATGTAAAAGATGGAATGTTTACAGTAACTATCGATTTTTTAGGGTCTAGTTTATGTGTGAAAAATGATGATAATTAACCGGTGTTCCCCCCCCCTAAACATAGGGGGGCAAAATTAATAGGTTTAACCGGCAAATTTACAGAAAAAATTTTATGTACTCAGACTAATGATTTTTTAGATGGGCATAATCTAATAATCTATTATTTACGCTATCTATTTCTATTAACAAAATATTATCTTTTAGAAAATAAGAAGTTGTTTCAAATTCTTTAGCTGTTTCTAGATCTATTTCTTGCACTTCAATATTTGTTTTATTGATAGATTTTATATATCCCGTTATTATATATTTTTTCTTGTTTATTTTAAAACTTGATATAATCTTATTTTCTTTTATATATTTCAAGATATCTCCAATATTTGAAATATTTTTTTGTTTTAATCCAATATTAAAGATGTTCTTATCAGAGTTGATTTTCCAAAATTCAGCATATAAATTTATTTTTTCTAAATATTCTGTTTCGTAGTTAGTATTTTTTATAAATTTATTTTTTATCAAATATATGCCATCTATTTTACCTTGTTCATCCAGTAAATGAAATAAAGAATATTCGTCAAAACTAGATAAATAAAATCCAACCAAAAATGATTCGTCACATTCGGTATATATTTCCATCAAACAATTTTTTTTAAATTGTGTGTTCATAAATTACCTCCATAAAGTATTTATAAATTAGTGTTTCTTTCTTTTTCTAGGTTGCTGAGGTTTCTTTTGATTTTTTGGTTTCCAACCCTTTTTAGGATCTTTTTTCTTTTCATTGGATCTTCCTGGACGAGGTTTTGTATGTTTATCATGTGTACTCTTTCGTTTGTTTTTAGTGTGTTCTTTGAAATAGCTAATAATTCTATTTGATACCCAAGTACCAGTGGCAATGGTTGCCCCTGCCAAGATAACGATTCCTGTGGTTGTGATCAATACCTGACCGACACCAGGAATAAAATAAGCACCAGCTGCGGCGGGAATTGTAAGAGCAGTTCTTTTTTGTCGTATAGGAATTTCCCTAGATGATTTTAATAATATTGAAAACTCATCCTTAGTATAAAAAGTTCCATTAATTTTTATTCCAGTATCATATACTTCTACATCTGGAGTATTATTTTGCTCAACAATCATATCATTTTGACTGATATCTTCATTAGCGTGCGCGGTTGTAAACGGAGTAAGTATCATTGATATAATTAGTAAATAAGAAATAGTCTTTTTTGTAAATAGTTTCATATTACCTCCACTTTCTATTGATGAAACATATTTTATATTAAGTAAAATATGTTTCAGTTCAAAATAATATATAATATACTCAAGTAGTGCTACTTGAGTATATTATATATTTAAAAGTATATGATGTAAATATTTTTAATAAAAAATTAAAATTTTTTCAAGTATATTTATAATTGGTTTTTAATCAGGTCTTCCATTGACTCTCTTTTGATAGCTAGCTTGGAAGTGCCGTTTTTTACGAATACTACTGCTGGTCTTGGCATTTGGTTGTAGTTTGATGCCATTGAATAGTGGTAGGCTCCTGTACAGCTCACAGCAGCTATATCTCCAATTTCAGGCATTGGGAGTTTTACATCGTATGCTATGATATCTCCTGACTCACAGCACTTTCCTGCCAGTGTATATAGTCCGAATATAGGTGCAGTCATCTTGTTGGCTAGAGCAACTTCATATTTTGCCTGATAAAGGGCAGTTCTTATATGGTCACTCATACCACCGTCTACTGATACATAGGTCCTTACATCAGGTATTTCCTTGATAGTTCCAATCCTATATAGGGTAGTGCAGGCCTCTCCGACTATTGACCTACCTGGTTCTAGCCACAATTGAGGTATTGGAAGATTGTTGGATTTAGATGAATCCTTTAGGCAGCTGATGATTTCATCAAGGGCTGTTTCTATAGGATATGACAGGTCTTCATCTGTGTACCTAATGCCAAATCCTCCACCAATATTCAAGACAGAAGGTGTGTAGTCTAGGTCTTTTTTTAGTTTAGCGAACCACCCAAATACCTTGTCTACAGCCATTCTAGTTCCTTCCGTTCCAAATATCTGAGACCCTATATGAAAATGGATACCTATAAGGTCTAGGTTTTCTGCTTGGAGTATGTCTGCAACTCCTTTAAATGCCTGTCCATTGTCTATATTAAGACCAAACTTGGAATCGGTACTTCCAGTAGATATATACTCATGGGTATGGGCCTCTACACCAGGTGTAACCCTTAGTAGGCACCTAGGCTTTTTAGACATTTGACCTGCAATTTGGTTTAGCCTTTTTACTTCGTCAAAGCTATCTATGACAAAGCAACCTATGTCTTCCTTCAAGGCATATTCAATCTCAAAGTCCGTCTTGTTGTTTCCGTGTAGGTGAATTTTCTGAGGGTCAAAACCTGCACTCAGGGCATTGTATAATTCTCCAGCCGACACAACGTCCAAGCCCATATTTTCTTCAGCCATAATCCCTACAAGGTACTTGCAGATAAAGGCCTTGCTGGCATAGGATATATGGTAGTCTAGGCCAGAGCCTTCAAGCACACTATGAAACCTTCTGCATTGGTTTGTGACTAGGTCTTCATCGTATACAAATAGGGGGCTAGAATATTGGTCTACTAGGTCCATACTGGTGATGCCGGCAATCTCAAGTTGACCATTCTGATTTATTTTTGAATTTCCGTGTAGTTGCATATTATTCCTTTCTAAAGCCTGTTCAAAGTCTATTTTTTACTGGTAGGTAGATTAGATCAAGAGTCTGGAAGTTAAGAGGTGATATCTGTTCGGAATTTGCTCCGACTCCCTTGAAAGTATACTCGTATACAGGTATATCTTGACCGTAAAAAATAGCCTGATCACCAACTTTTACACTATTATCATCTTCGTTTAGCAATACAATAGTGTGGCTCATCATCATAGATACTAGGGGGTATCTTCTGCCATTTATAAGAACGTCATGACCCATAACCCTTTTTCTAAGAAGGCCATCTCCATAACCTATATTGATGACACCCACCCTTGATTTTTTGTCTGCCTTGAAGGATGAACAGTAGCCGATTGATTCTCCTATTTCAAGGTCCTTGATTGATATTATGGAACCTGAAAGTGTCAGTGCATGGTGGTTGTTTGTAAGGTCAGCTCTCTTGTAGGGTGGACAACCGTATAGGCTGATACCAACCCTTGCATGGCTGTGATTATCCAACAAGCCATCCCTTTGGAGTGAGGCTGAGTTTTGGGCCTGAACAACCTTAAATTTATGGATTTTCTGGGCAGACTCCAGTATATCTAACCAGTCTGATTTTTCTTTTTCGTAGGAGTTTTCTTGGTCGAATTCATCTGCCCAAGAAAAGTGGGTCCATATACCGTCTAATTTTATGTTTGATTCTTTGGCTAGTCTTATTGTTTCTAATACTTCTTTTTTTGACCTACAACCTGACCTCCTCATTTGACCAGCCCATTCTAGGTGGTAGGATATATCATGCATAGAGCCCTTATTTTCCCTTAGAAAATCTAGACTAGCAAGGGTAGCTGTGATCGAGTAGTCTCTTAGGCTATCAAAGTCTCTACATGGATTAAGCATAAATATATCTACGTCATCATAGAGCTCTCTTATACGTATAGAGTCTCTAAGACTAGTTGTAGCAAAAAACCTGACCCCCGCCTGGTAGAAGGTTTCTACTGCTCTTTCAAGTCCGAAATGGTAGGCGTCATTTTTTACTACGGCTATAAGCCCACCTCCTGTCATACCTATTAGGTGGCGGGCGTTTTTGTGTAGGGCATCTAGGTCTATTGTGAGTCTAGGGTTAGACTCAGGTTTATTGTAGATTTTTTGCATATTGTAACCTCCTCTATGGCTAGTAGGTCTTTGCTATCTCTACTAGGTAGTCTACACCGTATACTAGGGCCTCTTCTCTCATCTGAAGCCAAGGTGTATGAAGACCAGAAGTATAGCCAAGATCTTCGTTTCTTATACCTACAAAAGAGTAGGATATAGGGGATACATTTTTGAAAAATGAGAAGTCTTCTCCTAATAGGTAGGGATCTGGCATGATATAGGACCTTGCCCCGGACTTTTCAATTGTACTTGCTACAAAGTCGATTAGGTCCTTATCGTTTAGTAGGGCAGGGTAGCCATCTTCAAAATGTAGGTTTATACTAGCTCTTGTCGATAGCTCAACCCCCTGGCATATTTCCTGCATTCTCTTTTTTGATATTTCAAGGTCATCCATATCATAGGTACGGATGGTACCCTCCATATAGCCATTTGTTGGAACTGAGTTCATAACTTCTCCTACATTCATTTTGCCAATGTGGATTATGTTGGTGTGTTTTGAATCTAGGTCATAGGTAGGTATTGTCTGAAACTGCTGGTAGACTTGGATTGCTGCGTTTATGGCATTTATTCCATTTTCCCTGATGCCTACATGAGCTGACTTTCCGACTATCTTGACTGTGAACTCGTTGCAAGATGCCATTATAGGGCCTGGTCGAGTCGCTATTACTCCCTCTTCAAAGTCTGGATTTATATGTAGGGCAAAACTTGCATCTATACTGTATTTTTCAAAGGGGTAGGAGTCTATAAGTACATTTGCTCCACCTGTAGACTCTTCTGAAGGCTGGAATACTACTAGGACGTTGTTCTTTAATTTACCCTCTGACCTAAGGCCTAGAATTTCACGTGTTGCCCCTAGTAGCATAGCAGCATGGGCATCGTGGCCACAAGCGTGCATAACTCCCGGATTGCAAGATTTAAAATCTATGTCGTTTTCCTCTTTTATTGGAAGGGCATCTATATCGGCCCTAAGTAGGATGGTCTTTGCGCTGTCCATACCTGTCCCTATGTAGGCTATAGTAGCAGTAGGCATACCATCGACCTCTTTATAATCAAGCCCCATGGACCTTAGCTCTTCCCTTATGTATTCTGTTGTCTTGAACTCTTCTTTTGATAGTTCAGGATTTTGGTGGATATGACGTCTCCACCTGATTATATCTTCCACTTTTGTGAATCTCATATACTCTATATTCTCTTTTCTTTTTTATTCATTATTTATTTTTTATTCTTTTATTTATTCTCTATTATATATTTTGTATTCTGTATATATATTATTTATAACCATTCTCTAGATATATTTTTCTAATTCTATATTGACCCTATTGATGAATCTAGGCCTGAGTTTTTATTAATCTAGGGACCTAAGGGCATCTATTATGCTTATCTTTTGTCCCTCAACCTGGTTGGTCTTCTTGATAATCTTGGCTGGAACACCAGCTACCACGCTTCCTGCTGGGACGTCTTCAGTGACTATAGCACCAGCTGCAACTACAGACCCTTGGCCGATTCTGACCCCTTCAAGTATGACTGCATTGGCCCCTATTAGGACATTGTCTTCTACTACTACTGGGTTGGCATTGGCTGGCTCTATAACTCCAGCAAGTACTGCACCTGCACCCACGTGTACATTCTTTCCTGTTGTAGCCCTGCCTCCAAGGACAGCACCCATATCTATCATAGTTCCCTCACCGACTACGGCACCTATATTTATAATGGCACCCATCATAACAACTGACTTGTCCTTGATGACAGCATGCTCTCTGATAAAGGCACCTGGCTCTATTCTAGCATTGATATTTGTCATATCTATTAGGGGGATTGCACTGTTTCTCCTATCATTTTCAAGGATATAGTCTTCTATCTTGTCCTTATTGCCTTCTAAGAACTTGTCAAAGCTATCAAGGTCTGTAAATAGGGTAGCAACCTTGCCATCTCCAAAGACCTTGATTGTATCTGGATAAGATACACCAGCTAGGTCTCCCTTTATGTATACCTTTACAGGGGTTGTTTTCTTTGAGCTTGCTATGTAGTTTATTATTTCTTCTGATGTTAAAAATTCCTTTGTCATATTATCTCCTTATTAATAGTCTTTATAGGTTGTCAAAATTGTATAGCCCGGGTTCTTTTGAAAGGGTAGAACCCTCTCCAGTTGTACCTGCCACTATAAGTGCATTTATACCTGCATCTATTTGAAAGTTTACCAACCTCCTGTATGAATCATAATCTATACCTCCATTAGGGGTCATAGGTGTTGCAAGTGCCGTGGCTACTCCTGTGAATAATTTTGTCATTTTACTACCTCCTGGCCATTAGCCATCTACCTTATTTTCATATTTATTATTCTTATTTTTTAAGTGTCATATATTTTTTCTTGGAGGAATATATAGCCAGTTAGTTCCATATATTCTCCAAGTATTTTTAGAGCGACCACTTATTTAGAGGCCTCTAATAATTCTGCTATCTGGACTGCATTACTAGCAGCTCCCTTTCTAATATTGTCTGCTACACACCATATATGGTAGCTGTTTTCTTGTGATATATCCCTTCTGATTCTTCCTACATATACTTCGTCATGGCCTGTAGCATCTATAGCCATTGGATATACGTTGTTTTGAGGGTCATCCATTAGTACAAGTCCTGGTGCCTTTCTTAGAAGGTCTCTGATATCTTCTATAGAGGCATCTTTTTTTAGGCTGACATTTATCTCTACAGAGTGAGAGTTAAATACCGGAACCCTTGCACAAGTCGCTGTTATAGATACATCATTTCCTAATTCAAGGATTTTCTTTGTCTCTAGGATCATCTTCATCTCTTCTTTTGTATAACCGTTGTCTAGAAATACGTCTATATGAGGAAGAACATTGTTGTATATTGGGTGAGGGTACTTCTCTGGTGCGATACCCTTTTGTCCGTTTTCCAAGTCTTTTATGCCTCCAAGACCAGATCCTGATACTGCCTGATAAGTAGTATAGGCTATCCTTTTGATACCATAGGCATCATTTAGGGGTTTAAGTGGTACCACTGACTGGATTGTAGAGCAGTTTGGATTGGCTATTATCCTTCTCTTTAGACTAGGTCTATTGCACTCTGGGACTACCAGGTCTATTTCAGGATCCATCCTCCATGCACTAGAATTGTCTATTACAACCACTCCATGGGCTTCGGCTATAGGTGCATATCTAAGGGATGTATCACCACCAGCTGAGAATAGGGCGTAGTCTATATCCTTGTCAAATGAGCTGTCGTTTAGTTCTTCAACTGTAATCTCTATGCCCCTAAAATTTAGTTTTTTGCCTGCTGATTTTGCAGATGCCATCATATATATATTGTCCACCTCAAGATTTGACTCTGCCAGACGTTCTATCATCTTTGTTCCGACTACTCCTGTTGCTCCAACTATTGCAAAATTTGCCATTTAATTTTTCTCCTTTGTTTTTATAATTTAATTGTTTGTTCATCTTATATTCCTTATTTTTAATTTAGCTCTACTTTTATCCTAATCTGATTATATTTCAAATTCCTGACACAATAGACCAACTGTCTTAGTTGCATTTTCCTTGTCTACTGCGTATGATATGGATATTTCTGATGTTGTTACTTGGTAGAAGTTGATAGAGTTCTTACCAAGTAGTCTAAAGGCCCTAGCTGCTACACCGCTGACATCTCTCATACCAGAACCGACTATAGATACTTTGGCACAGTCTGTACGGATTGAAGTAGCCATAGAAGGATATTTTTCTTTAAGAGCTTGAAGAGCCTTGTCTAAGAAATTTTGGTCTGTATTTTTACAAGTGAAGGATATATTGATACCTTCATCTACCAAGACTTGGCTGATCATATCTATATTTACACTTGATAGGTCCAACTGGTCGAATAGGTCCTGTACAAAACTCGCCTTTTTATACTTATCTACAAGTGTTACGTGTAATATATCATTGTCCAGGGCTACACCTGTTACTACCTTTTTTTCTAATAAATCTGTATTTGCCATAATCCATGTTCCTCTCGTTTCTGATAAAGTTTTTCCTAAATATAGGGGTACATTGTAGTTTTTAGCTATTTCAACACACCTAGTCTCCAATACTCCAGCCCCAAGTGCCGATAATTCTAGCATCTCTTCATAAGAGACCTGAGATAGGGGTTTTGCATCTGGGTATAGTCTAGGGTCTGTACCAAATACTGAAGTTACGTCTGTGTATATTTCACAAGGGCAAGCCATCGCAGCAGCTAGGGCTACAGCGCTTGTATCTGAACCACCACGGCCTAGGGTAGTTATCTCCTTGTTGTCATTAAATCCTTGAAAACCTGCAACTACAAGGATATCGAATTGTCTTAGCTGGTCCTCTAAAAAATCTGTGTCTACGTTTTTTATCTTGCTTTTAGTGTGTTGGCCAAAGGTTTTGATTCCAGCCTGCATACCTGTCAAGGACTTAGCCCTTGTACCGATATCGTTAAGGGTGATGGCCATTAGGGATATTGTATTTTGTTCACCTACAGCAAGTAGGGTGTCTAGTTCTCTTGTATCAGGATTCTTGGTTATCTGTCCTACCTGTTCAAGAAGGTGGTCTGTAGTCTTACCCATGGCGGATACAACCACTATTAGTTTTTCACCGTTTTTGACCCTTGAGCTTAAGTAGTCTGATATTCCCTTGATTTTTTCGATGGTACCTACTGAAGTACCTCCAAATTTTAGAACTGATAAATTTTCCATAACATCCTCCAATTTCATATAAAAAAAAGACAAATGAGAAAACCTGCATTTGTCTTGACATAGCATAAAAAGCGGCAATCATATAGATTGAACCATTATTACTAGTAATTTTGCGGTTAGCTCTCCATTATCATCTAGATAATGACAGAACAAGGGCTATTAACCAATGTTCCAACTAAAATCACAAGGCAGTGTGACCCTAATTTCGGCAATCGCCCCTTTTACAACAGACAGTTTGCCTACATGGTCTGTTATTACTGATGTTGATTGCGCCTCTATCCTTTTAATATTAAGTTGAGTTTTATTATAGACCTATTGTTAGGATTTGTAAAGGGTATTTTTTTGAAAAAAATGATTTATCAGACGGCAAACGATTTGTTAAAAAATTTTCATTGTGATTTGCTTTTTAAAGCGTGTAAAAACAAGGCATTTAGAATATGAACAGAAAATAGAAAAAGTAAACCAAAAATAAATTTTCAAAAAGGTATTGACAATATATCTAGTAGCCTATATAATCATAAACATAATAAATTTAAGAAAATAAAGTCTTTGAAGAGAAGAGTAGCTAGTAGCGTTTTTTACAGAGAATCTGCATTTGGTGAGAGCAGAGGAAGATTAAGCTAGTGAACATGGTCTCTGAGACTCTGGGTCGATATTTAGGCTCAGACGGGTGCGCCTGTTATAGCGCTAGGGTATGATAGTACTTGAAGATATTTTCGATTTACTTGGTGTACCTGATGAGGAGGTACTTGTGAAGGTATCTCGAAAAAAGGTGGTAACGCGTTCATGACGTCCTTTTCAACTAATAGTTGGAAGGGACTTTTTTTATTGGTAATTTTAAGAGTTAAATTTAAATTGACAAGTTGAGTTTTGAAAATTAACAAGACTAAGGTGGAAATCTTTATAGTCCACTTGTAGTCAGTATTAGATTGGAGGATGAGTATAGTGATAAGTTTAGAAGATGTAAGGGTGGAGTTTGAACAGGATAATAAAAAGGTTGTGGCTGTTGATGGGGTAGACCTCAAAATAGAAAAGGGAGATATATTTGGTATAGTTGGATTTAGTGGGGCTGGTAAGTCTACTCTTGTAAGGACTATAAATCTTCTTCAGAGGCCAACATCTGGCAAGGTCATAGTAGGAGTACAAAATATACTGGACTTGAATGGCAAGGAACTTAGAAAAAAGAGGGAAAAGATAGGAATGATATTTCAGCATTTCAACCTGATGAATTCAAGGACTGTTCTGGAAAATGTAACCTATCCCCTAAAAAACAGTAGTCTATCCAAGGTCCAAAGAAAGAAAAAGGCCCAAGACCTACTCAACTTAGTGGATATAGGAGACAAGGCAGATTCCTATCCATCTCAATTATCGGGTGGACAAAAGCAGAGGGTGGCAATAGCTAGGGCCCTTGCCAACGATCCTGACATACTCTTGTGTGATGAAGCAACATCAGCCTTAGACCCTCAGACTACTGGACAGATCCTCAAACTACTGAAGAAGGTCAACAAGGACCTAGGAATTACAATAGTCCTTATAACCCACGAGATGCAGGTTGTAAAATCCATATGTAACAGAGTGGCTGTCATGGAATTAGGTAGGGTTGTAGAAGAGGGGAATATATTTGATATATTTGCTAGACCTAACAGTCAGGTGACCAAGAATTTTATTCAGACGGTCAACCATACAGACGAGTTTCTAACAGAGGTTGAAAAGTTACCAGTAACCGAAAATCTAGGCCCTACAAAGAGGTTGGTCAAGCTGGTATATATTGGTCAGGTATCTCAGGAGCCGGTTGTGGCAGAGTTACTCAAAAACTATTCTGTAGTATCCAATATAATCTGGGGCAATATAGAGGTGATAGGTGGTCAACCTATTGGTAACTTGGGGCTTATATTGGAAGGAGAAAAAATAAACTTGGACAAGGCTATAGTCCACCTAGCAGACAGGGGAGCTATAGTTGATGAAATAAATCTTAGGGAGGTAAAACATGAGCTACTTTAAAAATTCACTGGCTATAAAGGAACAATTTCTAATCGAGACGAGGGCGACCCTTTATATGACCCTGGTCACAGCTCTTATAGCGGGCATCTTGGGATTGGCAATAGGTGTTGCTCTTGTAGTCACTGGGAAAGGAGGAATACTTGAAAACAAAAAAATATACTCAGTCCTAGACAAGCTAGTCAATATAACAAGGTCTATACCATTTGTCATAATCATAGCCCTTGTGGCATCATTTACTAGGTTTTTAGTGGGAACCACTATAGGGCCTACAGCAGCTATAGTACCCCTTGTATGTGGAACTGTTCCATTCTTTTCAAGGCAGGTTGAGAATTCTCTAGTTGAAGTGGACAAGGGTATAATAGAGGCGGCTAGGTCCATGGGAGATTCACCACTGCAAATAATATTTGGTGTCTACCTAAGAGAGGGCCTTGCAGGTCTAGTGAGGGTGTCTCAACTTACACTTATATCCCTTGTGGGTCTGACAGCTATGGCTGGAGCTGTTGGCTCAGGTGGTCTGGGAAATTTGGCCATATCCCAAGGATTCAATAGGTTCCAAAACGATGTGACCCTAGTGTCTACCATGATAATATTGGTCATAGTATTTGTAATACAATACATAGGGAATGTAATTATAAAAAGAATTATTCATTAATAGAGACTAAGTAATTAATAAAGACTAGGTAATCAAGAAAGGCTAAGTCGTTAATAAAGACTAAGCAATTAATAAAGACTAAGTTGTTAATAAAACTAAGTAATCAAGAAAGGCTAAATCGTTAAAAAAATAAGTCGTCAATAAAATTAAAAACTATAAATTATAATAAGAAAGAGGTAAAATTATGAAAACAAACAAGATAATCAAAGGACTAGCATTGACATTAGTAGTTGGAGCAATAGCACTTACATCAGTAGGATGTGGGTCAAAAAAGGCGGATTCAGCAGATAAGAAAACAGTAAAGATAGGTCTTGTAGGCAGCGATACAGATGTATGGGACTATGTAGCCAAGAAGCTTGAAAAAGAGGATGGAATCAAGCTTGACTTAGTAAAGTTCACTGACTACAACCAACCAAATGATGCCCTTGTAAATGGGGATATAGACTTAAATTCATTCCAGCACAGGATATTCCTAGAAAATTACAACAAGGAAAAGGGAAGCGACCTAGAGCCTATAGCGGACACAGTTATAGCACCGCTTGGAATATATTCAGAAAAACTTCAAAAACCGACTGATATCAAGGAGGGTGGAAGTATAGTAATACCAAATGACGTAACTAACCAGGGACGTTCCCTAGTCTTATTACAGACAGCAGGTCTTATCAAGTTAGATGAAAAGGCAGGCAACCTAGCAACTGTAAATGACATAAAAGAAAATCCTAAAAAGCTAAAGATTACACCTGTTGATGCATCCCAGACAGCTAGGTCTTTGAAGGATGTTGACCTATCTGTAATCAACTCAGGAATGGCTGTAGATGCGGGATTTATTCCAAACAAGGATGCTAAGTTCTTAGAACCAGTAAACGAAAATTCTAAGCCATATATAAATATTATAGTGGCAAGAAAGGCTGACAAGGACAAGGAAATATTCAAAAAGATAGTAGCTGCCTACCAGGCTGATGACGTAAAGAAAGTTATAGAAGAAACTTCAAAGGGGTCATCATTTCCAGCTTGGGAAAATAAGTAGTCGAGTTTTTTAAAAGAGGTCGATAGCCAAGTTATTGGCTACGACTGGATGCTCTCCATACTATGGTGGTCATCCAGTTGCAATAGACAAAAATACAAATAATATAGATGAAATAGAGGGAGGAAATGATTATGACTAAGAGAATTGAAAAAGAGATAAATGGTATAAAGATAAGCCTAGATGAGGATGTAGTTGAAATATATGATGAGGTCGTAAGGCACAGGAGGTATTTCCATAAAAATCCAGAACCTAGCCTAAAAGAATATAATACCTGTGCCTATATAAGGTCTGAGTTGGAAAAGGAAGGTATTGACTATATAGGTGTAGGACAAACAGGAACCCTAGCCATTATAAGGGGGGAGAAGGACTTGGAATCAAGAGATAGAAGAGAAATTTCTGGGTCTCCTCTTTTGACAGACCAACGAGTAAAAGGAGTAAGGACTATACTTTTGAGAGGGGATATTGATGCCCTAGAGTTAAACGATGATAAGAACATAGAATATTCTTCCATTAATAAGGGACTATGCCATGCTTGTGGTCACGATGCCCATGCTGCTAGCCTACTTGGTGCAGCCAAGATACTTAATAGGAGAAGGGGAGAATTTGGTGGGATAGTAAAATTGGCCTTTCAGCAGGCTGAAGAGATAGGGGCTGGAGCTAGACAGTTTGTAAAAGCAGGTCACCTAGATGATGTTGACTTTGTATTTGGAACCCATTTAGCATCTAATATAGAAGTAGGTAAATTAGGAGTTACAGAGGGTCCCCAAAGTGCATCTTGTGATATTTTTAAGATAAGGGTTCTAGGCCAAGGTGCCCACGCATCTACGCCTCATTTGGGCAGGGATGCTGTAGTTGCTACATCTAACATAGTTCTAGAACTCCAAAATATAGTATCAAGACAGATAGGTCCTCTTGATGAGGGCTTGATATCTATAGGAAAGATATGGTCTGGAACAAGGTACAATGTAGTAGCTAGCGAGGGTGTAATAGAAGGAACTGTCAGGGCTTTTAGTCAGGAAACCAGAGAATTCATCCTAGAGAAGGTTGAAACTATAGCAGAACTTACAGCAAAGATACATGGTTGTTCTATAGAGTTTGAAAACTATGATGCTGCAGCACCTCTTATAAATCAAAAGGACAAAACCCTATATTATCAAGAAATAGTAAACCAAATTGTTGGTGAGGATAATGTGATAAGAGACCTTGAAAAGTCTCTTGGAGCTGAGGATTTTGCTGACTATCTAGCTGTTGTACCGGGCACTTTTATAAAGGTGGGATCAAAATCTTCAAGTAAAAACTCATATCCACACCACCACAATTTATTTGATATAGATGAGAGATGTCTGTATATAGAGACACAATCTTATGTAGATTTGGTAACTAAAACATTGATTTAGTTTTCAAATATAACAAAAAGAGTCAATAGAAAAAATATATAGTGAATGATTACATTCATTTTCAATGATAAAAAAATAACTATAGATAAAGACTATACTTAATAAAGAAAAAACATATTATAAAAAGTCCCTATTAATTAAGTTTAAGAGGGCTTTTTTTTATTAGAAAAACCAGTCTTTTTTATAAAAATAAAAAAATAAAAAAAACTTTTTGTTTAAATAATACATATTTTGATTTTATGACCATAAAAAACAACTAAAATACAATTTGGTTTTTCAAAATAAGAATATATGATGGTTTGGGCTTAATAAGAGTGATTTGTATCAGTACAGAAAAATTCAGAAAAATAAGTCAAATTAATTTTTGTGGGTAAGTTAATAATAAACTATTTTTATTATTAACTTATTTTAAACATTTTGTATATTTTGGTATAAAAATGAAATTTAAGTATAAATTTAAGGTACTTGAATTTAATAAGTAAATGGTGTAAAATAATTAACAACTAATATCTGAAAATTAAGAAATTTGTTTGAAAGGAGGAACTAAGATGGCGAAAGAGGCTTTATTAAAAGTGGTCGAAGCTGAAAAGGAAGCCGACCAGATGATAAAGAAAGCTAAAGAGGATGCCAAGGAAATGGCTATCCTTGCTGACAAAAGATCTAAAAAAATCCTAGAGGAACTTACGATCAAGGCTAGGATTGAATGTGATAGGCTAAAGGCTCAGGCACAAGAAGAGATGAAGGGAGAGTTGGACTCCATAGCTCTAGAAAGTGACAAGAGATGTAGGTCTATAATTGAGATTCCTCAGGATAGGTTTGATGAAGCCAAGAAAATACTGATAGAGAGGATAGTGAAATAATATGGCTATTGTAAAAATGAAAAAATTTCACCTTTTAGCATTAAACTCTCATCGGGAAACTTTATTGAGAAACTTGCAGGTGTTTAGAAATATTCAGTTTGAAGATGTCTGCGAGGAAGAGGATTTTAGTGACCAGAGTCTTGGGTCATTTAAAAGACCCAAGGTAGATGAAATGGTTGCTATGTATGATGAAGAGATTTCAAAATCTAACTATGTTATTGACTTAGTATCCAAGTACGCCAAGACAGATAAGGGATTAAAGGCCTTGATGAAGGGCCTTCCAAATCTTACCTTTGAAGAACTAGAAGACAAGGTCGAGTCTAAGGATTACGAGCACGTATACTCTGAAATCAGAGGTATAGGCGATAATCTAGGCATTATTAACAGCCAAATAGCAAAGAAAAAAGAGTTGATAGCTGAATTGGAACCAGTATCTAAATTAGATGTAGGTTTTGATGATATGGAAAAACTTAAAAACTTTGATGCTATGGTTGGGGCTGTATCAGGTAAGTTAGTAGATTCCTTTGAAGAAGGTCTATCCAAACTTGAAAATACCTATTTTGAGAAGTTGGGTGTAAATAAGGAAGAGTACTACTACTTTATTATTTCAGCTAAGGAAGATTTAGACCAATTATTTGAGCTGATGAGATATTCCAACTTCAACAGAATGAAGTTGAATGAAAAGGGTCTACCTGCTGATAATATAGCTAGACTAAATGATGAAATTGAGGATTTGAAGATTAAAGAAATAGAGATGGTGGGCAAGCTTTCAAGTAAGGGGCAAGCATTAGAAGACTTCAAGCTTAGGTATGAATACCTACAGAACTTGAGACTTAGGTCTTTGGCTGAGAAGGATTTTATGAATACTTCCAATGTATTCGCAATCACGGGATATTGCCCAGACTTTGAGACAGCTAGGTTGGAAAAACTTGTATCTGATGTTTGTGAGGGTGACTACACTATAGAGTTTGAAGAAGTTGATAGGGACAGTGATTCAGTGCCTATAATGCTCAAGAACAACAGATTGGTGAGGGCCTTTGAATCAGTAACTTCTACATATGCCCTACCTAAGTACAACGAAATAGACCCAACTCCTCTATATGCACCGATATATGCCTTGTTCTTTGGTATGATGTCGGCTGACTTTGCATATGGGGCAGTATTATTGGTTCTTACTACTTTAGGACTTAAGCTATGCAACTTTACACCAAGCATGAGAAAGAATGTCAAGTTCTTCCAACTTATAGGTATATCTACCTTGATATGGGGCTTCTTATACGGATCTTATTTCGGGGCGGCAATACCGGGTATGTGGAGACTATTTGACCTAAGTCAGCAGTTTATGACTATACTTGTAATATCAATTATAATGGGTGGTATCCACCTTTACTATGGTCTAGCTATCAAGGCCTACATGCAGATTAGGGATGGTCTAATAGTGGATATGATTTTTGATGTTATAGCATGGTACGTTGCCCTTAGTGGCATAATAGTCTTTTTGATAGGAAAGTTTGGTGTCGTTGGACCAGTAGCAACTCAGGTAGGTATGTACGCTATGATAATAGGTATAGTTATGTTACTAGTTGGTGGTGCCAGAGGTGCTAAGGGTATAGGACCTAAGATAGCAGCAGGCTTATACAATGTATATGGTATATCTAGTTACATAGGCGACTTTGTATCATATTCTCGTCTGATGGCTCTTGGTATGTCAGGTGGTTATATAGCTTTTGCGGTAAATATGATAGCAGGAATGGTTTGGGGCAAGACAATTTTAGGTTATGTCGCAGCCATTATAATCTTAGTTTTATTCCATGCTTTCAACTTGTTCCTATCTTGTTTAGGAGCATATGTACATGCACTTAGACTAATATACGTAGAATTCTTCGGTAAGTTCTACGAGGGCGGTGGTCGTGCTTTTAGGTTCTTTAGAAAAGAAGCCAAGTACATCAACCTAGATAGGCAGTTTGAGGATTAATTAAAAGTAAAAGATAGGATTTAAAAAGAGATTATAAAGAAAGTAAAGAATGATTTTTGATAGAGATTTCAAATAAGAATTTTGGCTACAGGTCATGGTCCAACCTGTATAATATACAGGACCAGAAATAATAAACTAGCTTATAAAGCATAATAATTAAAGAGAGTGACTCAAGGAGGTTTATTTATGAATTTCGCAACTTGGATAGTAGAAAACGGTGGAGTAGTATTCGGTGCAGTAGGTGTTGTAGCAGCCTTGCTAGCAGCAATTGGATCTGCAAAAGGTTTATCAATAGTTGGTCAGGCAGCGTCTGGTCTAGTTCCAGAAGAACCACAGAAGTTTGGTAAGACACTTATCTTACAGCTTCTACCAGGTACACAGGGTCTATACGGTTTCGTTATAGGACTATTAATATTATTAAAATTGTCAGGTGACATGAGTCTAGGTCAGGGTATGTACCTAGCCCTAGTAGGTATGCCGATAGGTTTTGTTGGTTGGGGTTCAGCGGTTTCTCAGGGTAAGGTTGCAGCCAGTGGTGTTGGAATCCTTGCAAAGAACGAATCACAGACTACAAAGGGTATCATCTACTCAGTAATGGTTGAAACATATGCACTATTAGCATTCGTTATATCACTTCTATTATTCTTCAACTTCACAAAGTTTTTCGGTTAGGAATAAGAGCATATTATAAAGAGAAGGAAGTGATGAGATGGCAGAGCTAAAAAAGCTTACCGATAAAATATTGGAAGAGGCTATAGGATCAAGAGATGATATCTTAAGAATTGCTAGGGAAAAGGCAAAGAAGATAGAGGATACATCTAAGAGCCAGGCTGAAGCCAAGTATGATCAGTTGGTCGAAAAGGGTAAGGCTGAAGCAGATACCCTAAAAGAAAGACTGAGGTCAAATGCCAAATTAAAGGCAAGGGATAATGAACTAAAGGCAAAGCAAGAGACAATAGCCAAGGTCTTTGAATCAGCTATTGAGGATTTAAAGAATATAGATGATGATAAGTATCTTGAGTATATAAAGAATAATGCTAGTTTTTCAGATAAGAGCAAGCTAGTTGTTATGAAGGATAAATTTGCAAGGGTAAAGGAAACCTTCCCACAGGTTCAGATTATTGGGGATAGGTTCTGTGAAACAGGATTTATTGAACTAGAGGATGGTATAGAAAAGAACTTTACTTTTAGTACTCAGATGGATTACATAAAAGACGAGGTACAGGGAAAAATAGCAAGGGTACTTTTTGAATAGGGGGTAGTTTATGGATAGATTAGATTACGCCCAGGGTGTAGTAATGGCGAGGGTTTATGAAAAGAAACTACTCGACAGGGCAAGACTGGACAAGATGATAGACGCTAAGGATGCAGACGAAGCCTTCAAGATACTTATGGATACTGACTATGCCAAGAGTGCTGACGGCGTAAGTGGTGTGGGGGATTATGAGTTGCTCCTTAAAAATGAGACTGCAAGAGCCTTTAAGGCAGGTAGTGAAATGTTGGGTGGCGACAAGAGAATACTTGAGATACTATCACTTAAATACGACTACCACAACCTAAAGACAATGGTCAAGGCCAAGGTATCTGGTAAGGATATGGATGATCTTTTTATCTATTCTAGTGATAACAGGCCAGACAAGATAAAGTTGCAGTTTGAGAGTGGTCATTTTACAGATACTAAGAGTGAATTTACAAATGCCCTAAGAGAGGCAGAGGCAAAGTACACAGATACACTTGATCCACAGATGATAGATATAGTCATGGATAGGGCTTATTATAACCATCTATCTATCATAGCAAAATCTTTGGATATAGACCTATTTAATGACTACGTAGGCGCAAGTATAGATTTTTATAATATATCTTCCATGCTAAGGGCAGTCAAGATGGGCAAGTCTACAAACTTCCTAAATGAAATTCTAGTAGATGGAGGAGGTATATCAGTAAATAAACTCATATCTCTTTCAAGAGAAGAATTTGATAGGTTGGCTCTTACTCTTAAGTCTGAAAAAATCGGAAGAAGCTTGGTTGAGTGCATAGATGACTACAAGGCCAGTGGTTGTAGCCTGACAGTTGTAGATTCAATGAAGGATGTGTATCTAAGTAGGCTAAATTCAGATTCAAGATTTATACCATTTGGTCCAGAGCCTATATTTGCTTATCTTGTGGCAAAGGAAAAAGAGATTTCAATGATAAGACTTATATTAGTAGGCAAGCTAAATAAGATCTCATCAGCCAAGCTAAGAGAGAGGCTGGGTGATATATAATGTATAAGATTGGAGCGGTTGGAGACAAGGACTCCATCCTAGCATTCAAGTCCATAGGTATAGATGTATACCCTGTGCTAGATGCTAGGCAGGCAAGAGAGGCAATAGATTCCATGGCCGATGACTCATACGGTCTTATATTCGTAACAGAGCAGATAGCCAAGGATATAGAAGAAACAATACAGAGATATAAGAAAAAGCTAGTTCCAGCTATAATACTAATACCTTCTAACCAGGGTAGCCTAGGTATAGGAATGAGCGAAATAAATAAAAATGTTGAAAAGGCAGTAGGTAGCAATATCTTTGCCAACTCGGATAAATAAGGAGGAGAGGCGACATATGGCAGGTAAAATAGTAAAAGTATCTGGTCCACTAGTTGTAGCCGAAGGAATGGAGGATTCAAACATTTACGACGTTGTAAAGGTATCGAATTCTAAACTAATCGGTGAAATCATCGAAATGCGTGATGATAAAGCTTCAATACAGGTATATGAGGAAACTTCAGGTATAGGACCTGGAGAACCAGTAGAGACAACAGGAGAACCCCTAAGCGTTGAGCTAGGACCTGGTCTAATAGAGAATATGTTTGATGGTATACAAAGACCGCTAGAGAAGTTCAGGGCTGTTGCAGGAGACTTTTTGACTAAGGGTGTAGAAGTTCCATCACTTGATAGAGATATAAAATGGACATTCCACCCACAGGCCAAGGTAGGCGACAGGGTATCTGAAGGTGACGTACTTGGTTATGTTCAGGAAACACCGGTAGTCAAGCACCTAGTAATGGTTCCTTACCAGGTAGAGGGTCTTGTAGAGTCAATCGTAGAAGAGGGAGACTTTACTATCATAGAAGATATAGCTACTATAAAGAATGACAAGGGTGATATAAAGTCAGTTCAGATGATGCAAAAGTGGCCGGTAAGAAAGTCTAGAAGGATCAAGGAAAAGATAGCTCCTAGGGTTCCTCTAATAACAGGTCAGAGAGTAGTTGATACCTTCTTCCCAGTAACTAAGGGTGGTACTGCTTGTGTACCGGGGCCATTCGGTTCAGGTAAGACAGTAGTTCAGCACCAGTTCGCCAAGTGGGCAGATGCTCAGATAGTTGTATACGTTGGTTGTGGAGAACGTGGTAACGAGATGACAGACGTTCTAAATGAATTCCCAGAACTGATTGACCCTCATACAGGCGAATCTCTAATGAAGAGAACAGTTCTTATAGCTAATACATCAAATATGCCAGTTGCAGCCAGAGAGGCAAGTATATATACAGGTATTACAATAGCTGAATACTTTAGAGACATGGGATATTCAGTAGCGGTAATGGCTGACTCTACATCAAGATGGGCAGAGGCCCTAAGAGAGATGTCAGGTCGTCTAGAAGAAATGCCTGGTGATGAAGGTTATCCAGCCTATCTAGGTTCTAGAGCTGCAGAGTTCTATGAAAGAGCAGGTAAGGTAATATGTAAGGGTAGCGATAATAGAGAGGGAGCCCTTACAATAATAGGTGCCGTGTCACCTCCAGGTGGAGATATATCTGAGCCAGTATCACAGGCTACACTTAGAATAGTAAAGGTGTTCTGGGGATTAAATGCCAACCTAGCCTATAGGAGACACTTCCCAGCCATATCTTGGATAGATTCATACTCGCTATACCAACCAGATGTTGATGAGTGGATGGGTGAAAATGTATCAGAAAGATTCCCAGTTAATAGGGCCCAGGCAATGGCCCTACTACAGGAAGAAACATCCCTAATGGAAATCGTAAGACTAGTAGGTAAGGATACCCTATCTGAGGCAGACCAGCTAAAGTTGGAAGTAGCCAAGTCAATTAGAGAAGACTACCTACAGCAGAATGCCTTCCAGGATGTCGATTCATTTACATCCCTAGAAAAGCAGGACAAGATGCTGGACCTAGTATTGAAGTTCTACAGAGAGTCTTTAAGAGCCCTAGATAACAAGGTATACCTAAGTGAGCTACTAGACCTACCAGTTAGGGAGAAAATAGCTAGAGCCAAGTATACTGAAGAAGCTCATATAGATAAGCTAGATCTTATATCTGATGAAATAACAGATGTTATAAATGAATTAATAAATAGAGGAGGTGGACTAGATGATTAAGGAATATAAAACTATAAGAGAAATTGTTGGTCCCCTACTAATGGTAGATGGTGTTGAAGGAATTAAATACGAAGAGCTAGTTGAAATAGAGATGCAAAACGGAGAAATCCGTAGGGGTAGAGTCCTTGAAGTAAATGGCGACAAGGCCATGGTTCAGTTATTCGAAGGGTCATCAGGTATCAACCTAAAGGACTCTAAGGTAAGGTTCCTTGCCAAGCCCCTTACCCTAAGTGTATCAGAAGATATGATAGGTAGGGTATTTGACGGTATGGGTAAACCAAAGGATGGCGGACCAGACCTAATACCAGAAGACAAGCTAGATATAAACGGTATAGCAATCAACCCGGTGGCAAGAGATTATCCGTCTGAGTTTATCCAGACAGGAGTATCTGCCATAGATGGACTAAATACCCTTGTTAGAGGCCAGAAGCTACCGATATTCTCAGGTTCAGGTCTACCACATGCCAACCTAGCTGCCCAGATAGCTAGACAGGCCAAGGTTCTTGGAACTGATGACAAGTTCGCCGTTGTATTCGGTGCTATAGGTATTACATTCGAAGAGGCCCAGTACTTTATAGATGACTTCAAGAAGACTGGAGCGATAGACAGGTCAGTTCTATTTATGAACCTAGCCAATGACCCGGCTATCGAGCGTATATCTACACCAAGAATGGCCCTTACTTGTGCAGAGTACCTAGCCTTTGAAAAGGGTATGCACGTCCTAGTAATATTGACAGACCTTACAAACTACTGTGAGGCCCTAAGAGAAATATCAGCAGCTAGACGTGAGGTTCCAGGTAGAAGAGGTTATCCGGGATACCTATATACAGACCTTTCAACACTATATGAAAGAGCTGGTAAGATAAAGGGCAGGCCAGGTTCAATCACTCAAGTACCTATCCTGACAATGCCAGAAGATGATAAGACACATCCAATCCCTGACCTTACAGGCTATATAACAGAAGGACAGATCATCCTATCAAGGGCCCTATATAAGAAAAATATGATGCCACCGATAGATGTTCTACCGTCTCTATCAAGACTAAAGGACAAGGGTATAGGAGATGGCAAGACTAGAGAAGACCATGCAGATACTATGAACCAGTTGTTCGCAGCCTATGCAGCAGGTAAGGAAGCCAAGGAATTACAGGTAATACTTGGTGAATCTGCCCTATCAGAATCAGATAAGGCCTTTGCAAGGTTTGCAGATGCATTTGAAAATATATACGTATCACAGGGTTACACAACTAATCGAACAATAGAAGAAACCTTGAATATAGGTTGGGGCCTACTAAAGATTCTTCCAAGAACAGAATTAAAGAGAATAAAGGACAAGTATATCGAGAAGTATTTACCTGAGGAAAGCCAGGTGGATTAATATGGCAAAATTAAACGTAAATCCAACTAGAATGGAGCTTTCGAGGTTGAAGGCAAGACTAGCTACATCTACAAGGGGTCACAAACTGCTTAAAGATAAGCAAGACGAACTTATGAGACAGTTTATAGCCATGATCAAGGAAAATAAGAGACTTAGAGAATCTGTTGAAGCTAAGCTTACAGACTCATTTGAGGATTTTCTATTGGCTAGATCTATGAACTCATCACAGATGTTAGACGAGGCCTTGGCTATATCAAAAGAAAGTATACAGCTGGATATACAGACTAAAAACTTGATGAGCGTAAACGTTCCTGTGATGACTTTTTCTAGGAGTGACCAAGAGGACACATCAGCCATATACCCATATGGTTTCGGTGGAACGTCATCAGAACTTGATGAAGCTGTCAAGAAACTGTATGACATACTTCCAGACCTGTTAAAACTTGCAGAGATAGAGAAGGCGTGTCAGCTAATGGCCGACGAAATCGAGAGCACTAGAAGAAGAGTAAATGCTCTTGAATATATGACAATACCTCAGTTAAAAGAGACAATTACCTATATCAGGATGAAACTAGAAGAAAACGACAGAAGTTCTATAACTAGACTGATGAAGGTAAAGGATATGATAAAACAATAATAATATATCAAAATGGACTGGCTGATTTAGCCAGTTCATTTTATTTACAAGTTTATATTTGACATAAAAATAGGCACTATGATGATTGATCCATCTAGTGTCTATTTCTTGGGAGCTTTTACAACAAATTATTTAAAAAAGGTTGGATTTTTGTTAGATGTGTAGTAATATATAGTTATTATGTGTATATACATAAGTATATTCACATAAATATACAAAAAATAATTTTTATAAAAGATGTGCAGTTTCTTATAAAGTTGAACTGTAGATTAAAAGGGAGGCATTTATGACCGAATCAGGAGTAAATATACTAGGGGATAGTAAAGCCTTGGTCACAGAGATTGAGAGGCTAAAAAAAGAAAAAGATGTTCTTATTCTTGCCCATTACTATACAAGAGGGGAGGTACAGGAAATAGCTGATGTAGTTGGAGATTCATTTCAGCTTGCAAAGATGGCACAGGAGTCTACTAATAAGATAATCTGTTTTTGCGGTGTCAGCTTTATGGGAGAGAGTGCAAAGATACTCAACCCAGATAAGAAGGTCTTGATACCAGCTCCTAGTGCAGGTTGTCCAATGGCAGATATGGTAGATTATGACCAAATAGCAGGTTTAAAGGAAAAATACGAAGACCTAGCCATAGTATCCTATATAAATACCAATGCAGATGTAAAAAGACTAGCTGATGTATGCGTTACCTCATCAAATGCTATGAAGATAGTATCGAATTTGCCAAACGAAAATATATACTTTATGCCGGATATGAACTTGGGTAGCTATATTAAAAATCAGGTGAAGGGTAAGAATTTTATACTCCATGAAGGATACTGCAAGTACCACCATCATGTAGATATAAAAGAAGTGAAGGACTTAAAAGAAAAATATGGATATGATGTCCTAGCGCATCCTGAATGCAGGGAATCTGTAGTTGAAGAGGCTGATATTGTAGGTTCTACAAAGGCTCTACTGGAGTATGTGGCAGCCACTAAGAAAAAAGGATATATAGTCTGTACAGAATCTGGAATTCTTCACCAAATGAAGAAGGTATCTCCAGAAAGTGAATTTATAATACCTAGCTCTATGAATGATTGTAGAGATATGAAGAAAATAGACTTAGAGAGTCTTTATCTAACATTGAGAGATGAGACTGGAGAAGTAATACTCGACGAAGGATTAATAAAAGATGCTAAAGCACCTTTAATAAAGATGATGGAGATGAGTTAAAATGAAAGGTTTTTATGATGTCGTTGTTGTTGGAGCTGGGGCAGCAGGTCTATCTTGTGCCCTAAATCTAGATCCTAGTTTTGAAGTGTGTCTAATATCTAAAAAGGATATGTCAGAGGCAAATTCCTACCTTGCACAAGGGGGAATATCAGCTAAGAGGGTAAATGAAGATATAGATGACTATATTGAAGACACCCTAAGAGCAGGTCACTATGAAAATGATCCAGAGGTTGTAAGGGATATATTGGACAATTCATTAGAAGTTGTAAAGTCCCTAATAGGTTATGGGGTCCCATTTGAAAAGGATGAACAAGACCAGTATAGTCTGCACAAGGAAGGCGGCCACAGACTAGCTAGGGTCTATCATGTGGGAGATTTTACAGGTAAATCAATCTGCGAGACTATGGCTCAAAGAGTAATGTCATCACCCAATATAGATGTGTGTGAGGATACTACATTCTATGACCTTATAGTGGAAGGAGATAGGGCTATAGGTATAAAGGTATATGCTAAGGGCAGATACCAGAATATATATTCAAGGGCAATAGTTATAGCTACTGGTGGTATAGGAGGGATATTTGACTCATCTACTAACTTCAAATCAATATCTGGTGAGGGGCTTTCTATAGCCATAAAACATGGTGTAGAGGTGTCCAATATAGAATATGTCCAGATTCATCCAACGGTTTTGTATGACCAAGAAAAGGGAAGACACAGCCTTATTACAGAGGCGCTCAGAGGAGAAGGAGGAATACTTCTTGATAAAAATGGCAAAAGATTTATAGATGAGCTCAAGCCTAGGGATATTGTCTCTAAGGCTATCAGGTCCAAGATGGAAGCTGATAGGTCAGACTACGTGTATTTATCCTTGGAGAATATCCATAATAGGGACAGGGTAGATGAAAACTTTCCTACAGTATTCAATGCTTGTATGGAAAAGGGCATAGATATCAGAAATGATATGATACCTATTTGCCCAGGCCAGCACTACCATATGGGTGGAATAACGGCTCAGATAGACGGACAAACTAGTATGAAGGCCCTATATGCCATAGGAGAGGCTGCTTGTACTGGACTTCATGGAAGAAATAGGCTGGCATCCAACTCCCTACTAGAAGCCTGCTACTGCGGAATGAGGTGTAGCGAGAATATAAATATATCGATTGATGATTTTATAACTGAAATCAAGGAAAACCATGAGACAAGGGACATAGATGAAATACTTGAAGACCACCATAGGTTACTTATAGATAGGATAAGGGAAAGGAATAAGGATTTTTATGAATACTGGCTTAAAAATGAAAATGCTTAGTAGGGTCCAAGAAGCTCTTATGGAGGACTTGACCTACAAGGATATAAGTGTTGAGGGTATAATTGACGAGTATCAAGATGCTAGGGCAGACCTAATAGCCAAGGAGGATGGTGTAATTTGTGGTATTTATATATTCTGCCATACCTTTAAGATATTGGATCCTGATGCAAGGTTTGAGCTCTATACTAAAGAAGGCGATAGGATTGTAAAGGGGCAAAAAATTGCAAGAATCTATTCCAAGGCCCAGGCCATGTTGTTTGCAGAGAGGACTGCCCTAAATTTTATTCAGAGGATGTCAGGGATTGCAACTATGACTAGGAAGATGGTAGATATCCTAGATGATGATAGGATAGGCCTTGCCGACACTAGGAAGACTGCTCCAGGCCTTAGGATATTTGACAAGTATTCGGTAACTATAGGTGGTGGGGTAAACCACAGGTACAATCTCTCTGATATGGTCATGCTAAAAGACAACCACATAGGGGTAGCAGGATCTATCAAGGAAGCCGTGAAAAGGTCAAGAAGATCAATATCTTTTACAAGTAAGATAGAGGTAGAGGTTGAAGACCTAGACATGGTAAGAGAGGCCCTAGAGTCTGGCTGCGATATTATTATGCTAGACAATATGGATATAGGAACTATCAAAGAGGCTGTAAGCATGATAGGTGACTCAGCCTTGATAGAGGTGTCAGGTAATATTGGACTGGATAACATAAGTTCCTACAGGGGGCTTGGTATAGATATAATATCTTGTGGAGCCTTGACCCATTCTGTCAAGGCCTTGGACATGAGCCTTAAGAATATGAGGATACTATAAGTTTATATAAAATTACGATATAAAAAAGAATAATCCTATTTTTAGGATTTATATTTAAAAAATCATAATATAAAAGAATAAAACCCCTATTTTTGATTTATATAAAATAATATAAATCAAAAAATAGGGTTTTTTTGAAAACTTTGGCAAAGATATCGAGAATTGATACGACGATTAAGGGTATGTTAAAAGATAATAAGTTAGGTAGCTTAGAACAAAATGGATATCTAATGGCTATAAAACAAAGACCTAAAATACATGAGTTATCCGACAAGATAAAGATAGACTTGGAGTAAAGAGTTTTGTACAAAAAAACATCTCCATGATTTAATGTTAATAAAAACAAAAAAGGAGATGCTTTTTATGAATAAGCAAAAGCTTATCTGTATTTGATTTTTAAATAGTAATACTCTTAAAGTTAACTATATCAAGAATAGGAAGACCAATAAAAAGTGTGCCAGGGAACCAAGCATGATAAATATATGGAATATATCGTGGAAGTTCCATACTTTTAGGTTTGGTCTTTTTATTGCATAGATAAGGCCACCTATAGTGTACAATATACCGCCCAAAACAAGTAGGAAGAAGGCTCCTGGCGCTAGGTTGATATATAGGTCTTTTATAACAAATATTGCTACCCATCCCATGGCTATGTACATGGCAGAGGATAGTTTCCTAGGCATATTTATCCATAGTATCTTCATGGTAATACCTAAGACTGCTATGACCCACAGGATTATAAATACCGGTATGCCAGTTCTTTTTGGTAGTACATACAGGCAGAAAGGAGAGTATGACCCGGCTATTAGGATATAGATCATAGAGTGGTCGACCTTTTTCATGATTAGGACGGCCTTCTCTTTTCTAGCGCTGATTGCATGGTAGATACCACTAGTGAAGTATAGTAGAATCATTGATGTTCCAAATATAATTGTAGATACAAAGAGGCTGACATGGATGTTACCTATGATTACCTGCTTTAAAATTAGTGACAGCAAGGCTAATATGGAAAGTACACCTCCTATTAGATGCGTTATGGAACTGATTGGATCTCTTAGTTTTGCTATGTTCATTTAATTACCTCCCAATGGAAAATATAAGCTAGCTATTGGTTGATTGACTTATTTCATGTTGGTTTCCGGCCAGCTAGAGTCCTTAAATATTGGACGGCCAACACCAATCATATCTGCGTACTTATTTTCTATCAGATAGTCTGCAGTGTCTACTGAATGTATTCCTCCTGTCAGTATAACAGGAATAGAGACATTGGACTTGATTGCATATGTTACATCCTTGAAATAGCCTTCTTCTGTAGAATAAGGGTTGTTGAAGATATAATAACCACCAGATATATCCAGTAGGTCTATGCCGGCTTCTTCAAATGCTTTAGAGGCTCTGATAGCATCTTCTAGATTGTTTCCTCCATCCGTATAGTCACAAGCACCCAGTCTAAGGGCAAGAGGATAGTCTTGACCAAGGGCCTGTCTCATTGCTTTTATTATTTCAAGATGGATTCTTATCCTATTTTCTAGGCTTCCTCCATATTCATCACTTCTCTTATTTGATAAGGGTGAGTAGAATTGGTTGAGCAAGTAGAAATGGGCTGAGTGTATTTCTACACCGTCGTAGCCTGCTGATTTTGCCCTGATTCCAGAGTCTACAAAGCTCTGTATAAGTTTATCTATGTCTTCTTTTGTCATCTCAATAGAGGCTTGTCTTTTTGTACCTCTTACATCCATTTCAAGGGCCGAAGCTGATACAACATCGCAACCTGTAATCTCGGTCTTTGCTGCATTACCAGCATGGTTGATTTGGGCAAATACCCTAGAACCGTTTTTGTGGATTACATCTACAATCCTAGATAGACCCTCAACATCCTCATCACGAGATATAGATACCTGGTTTTCACTGGCCTTACCATCCATAGATACATAGGCATGCTCAGTTATTATAAGGCCTATTTTACCGCTTTTTGATTTTTCATCATAGTAGCTAACTAGATCATCGTTTACCCACCCATCTATAGACTTAGAAGTTGCCATAGGAGGGAATACCAGTCTGTTTTTTATGTCTAGTTTATTTATTTTTATGCTTTTATCGAGATATTTCATGATTTCCTCCTCTATAATTTATAAGTTCCTATATTCATTATAAGCTTATAGGGTCTTAAATGAAAGTTACACTAGCATATATTTATAAAAAATTTAAATTTTCCGAAAAATATACTGGTTTAATTTATAAATACACTCGATAGTGTAAAATAAGTATGGAGTTTTTGAAATAAAAAATAGAGATTACAACCTCTTGTGTTAAAATATATTTGACCAAAAAAATAAA
>OHAU01001265.1_pt1 | contig 30651 bp, 28 predicted proteins | sample 1577181 | NCBI WGS metagenome assembly OHAU01 (sample SAMEA3541472, study PRJEB24748) | human gut metagenome | biome: human gut; feature: human-associated habitat; material: faeces | place: China | collected 2012 | reverse complement strand
TTGCATAGTCAATAATGTTGCATGCCACCAATAACAATACCGGTACATACAAGATGCCAAGCAGGGATGATAAGAATCCCGTAACCGCTGTTATGATTACTTTAATCGTGTTGTTATTCATATTATTTTCCACCTTCCTTTACTGCCTGTCTAAGTTCTTCCTTTTCTTCCTCTGAAAGTTTTGTGTATCCGGCAAGAATTTCTTCCAATCCTTCTCCATTAGCCATACGGTTTTTAATAACTCTTACCATGATGTTTTTTACTGGTTTACTAAGCATTCAACTCACCTCCCACTATTTCTGCAATAGCCTCGTCCTGTTCTGCCTGACTGGTTTCAAGTGCATCTAATCTCGCATTAACATCATTCTGTAAATCCATTGTTACAATCACTTTTTTCTCCGCTGTAACTGTAGCTGACATGAATTTAATGTTTTCATAAATTCCAATTGTCTCTTTATCCGTTCCTTTGACCTCTACTCTTGTCATTCCTTCGAACTGCTCCACTACATCTGCAATTTTCTCATTTTCCAATTCAAAAGAGATGCTATTGGTTGATGTTGTCGTGTTGCACTGGTACTCTTTTCCTTTTACATTAATGTATTCCATTCTCATCTTCCTTTCTTAATCTGCATATTTTCTATATGCATTTTCTACGTTCTTTTTGTCGATATAACAATATATCTGCGTTGTTTTGAGATCAGCGTTTCCTAATATTTCTGCCACATCCTGTATACTCATTCCTCTATTCAAAAGATTTGTTGCTAACGTTCTTCGAAAACGGTGTGGGTGTACGTTCTCTGCACCGGCTCGCTCTCCAACCTTTCTTAATGCTGCTTCTATCCCGTTTTTTGATAATCTCTCACTTCCTTTTCCATTAAAGATTGCTCCAAACTTCCTTGCTTTTATATATTCCCTTAAATGCATCACACACAGGAGAAAGAAATATTGTTTTATAACTTTTATATCACATTTAAAACAGTGGATAACTAACATTAAATTGTGGTGCATTTCCAGTTATTCCAATTGCTGTATCACAGTAAATTTTAATAACACCACTGGTTAATATTTGTCCTATAAAAATAGTTAATCCGTACCATCCTATAAAAGGAATCGTTACATTTGGTCTGTAGCCCTTTGGAATTGTTCCGACTTCCATCCAAATTCGACCAGGATAAGAACGGTTTTGTAAATTTTCGTTATTTATGACATAACATATTCCGTTTTTTTTACAAAAATTAGCCTTAATTCTTGGTTCCGTGCCTCCATATGTAATAGAACTCCATTCTGTTTCTGTCAGCTTATTCTCCAAGGCAACGCATCTTGTACCTATGTTTGAAAGACTATATGTATGACCGCTGGATTTCTCGTAAAAATCTCTTGCAGTCATGTCTGTAAATGCAGTGTTTTTTTCATTTGTTACATATACACCTGAATCCGCTGTTAAATATCTTTGACCAGTGGGTGCTTTTTTGGATATGCATTTTATATTTGTGTTTAGTCCACTAATCTGATTAGCCATTGTGCCAGATATGGAAGCATTTTTTTCTCTTGCATCAAGAGCATATCCATCCTGATTTACTGCTGCGCTCTGTGTAATTTTATCAATATTCAATTTTTCAGTATCCAGCTTTTTAATTCCTTCATCCATATGATTTAGGTTTTCTGCTGAAACACTGGTTGTTTTATCCGGATAGTTTTTCCATCCTACTGGTTCATACCCTGCCATTTCTATTCTCCTTTTGGATAGCCTATCGAATCTATTACATTCTGAAGACTATTAAATAATTCTAGTGTTTTTTCATAATAATACTTTGCTGAGTTTTTATCTCCGGTAGCGTAATTTTTTGCTTCCGTTGCACTACTCGCTGCTCCTGTTGCACTGCTTGCCGCTCCTGCGGCACTACTCTTCGCTTTATCTGCATATCCACCAGCTTCTGTCGCACTGTTCGCTGCTCCTGTTGCACTGCCGGCTGCTTCTGTTGCACTGCTTGCCGCTCCTGCGGCACTGTTCGCCGCTTTATCTGCATATCCACCAGCTTCCGTTACTGACTGGTTTATTAAAGTTATTGCATCATCTGCCTGCTGCCTCAGTGTTTCCTGCATACCTGATATCTCATTCTGATACTCCTCTAGAGCTGTTGCTTTCTCGGTAAATCCGCTTTCCATAGCAGATATATTCCTCTCTGCGTTCTCCGAAAGTGTCTTGTACTGTTCTGCCTGGTTGCAATAGTCTTCTGCCTGAGCAACCTGCTGCACCAATGATTTGTATTCATTTTGAGATTCAATAATATTCGGGTCCAGGATCTTGTTATATACATAGATTACAAACTCCGGCGAGGTGATAACCGCCCCATCCTGCATAGACAACTCTATTTGGCCAATACACTCACCTAACACATTAATAGTCTGTGTTGTGACTTCGTACTGTATCTCAGAGCCATCTATTACACAATCGTTGTAGCAAACTTTACCATCTGGCTTCACGATGCTTACTGCCGCCACTAATACATCTGACAAGTCGTATATCTTTCCGCTCTGCATAAGTGTAAAATGCAGACTTCTTGTCTTTGTATCTCCCTGTCTTACAGAAATTCGGGGGCGTGTCCGTTCATGGTCCATGTCAAGTCGCATATTATTTACGATATTGTTCCTCATAGATAACCTCCTTCGCCCTCATTATATAAAAAAGAAATAGGGGATTTCTCCCCTATTTCGTCTTCTTTTTTGACCATTCTTCGATTTTTTTATTTGCTTCTGCATTCGTATATCCAAGGTGCATATAGATTGAGATAAGCAGATTCTTCATATCAGCATATTTACCTTTTTCCTTTGCCTTAAGGTATTTCTTTTTATATTCTCTTGTTACAACTCCACTGATATCTTTATTTTCTTTCCCGCCTTTACTTTTTGCTTCACTTATGTAGTCAAAGATAGCATCTCTGTCTGCTCCTTTTTTCATAGAATTGTCAATTGCATCATATAGCCTTTGATATGTTTCACCGTAGTTCCATTCTTCCAGGGTACACCATATCTCCTCATCACTCTGTCCGGCTTTTTCTTTAAGGAACTTCTTAGCTTCTTTCTCTGATATGTTGCCGGCAAGGTAACCATCCTTTATCTCTTTTTTCACCTTGGATGTAATCTCTTTTTGCTCCAGTCCCTTTTCTTTCAGTTCTCCTTCTATCTCTTTATATGCTGCATTGTCTCCGGAAAGGTATGCATCCATCATTCTCTCATACTGCCTGCTATTCTTTCTCTTAATTCCTCCCAGATATTTTCCTGTGGTGGTATTATAAATAGCTTTGAAGTCTCTCTCCACATTGTAAATTGGAATACCCGTCACAGAAGAAATTCCGCTCATTAACGATTCAGCCGCTTCTAACCAGGTATGGTTTTCTCTGTAGTCTGCATCTGTCGCATATTTCTGCACATTTCTTACCCCTGCAAACAGTTTTGACAACCCCTGCATATCCAGTCTGTTTACATCATACCCCTGTGCTATTGAAAAGACATCCTTAAGATACGGTATCAACTGAACCGGATTCAGGTTATCTATTACATTGTCTTTGTAATCCTCAAGCCATCTCTCCCAGTATGTAGTGTCATCATCCTTCTTGTCTCTAAATGCATCCATAAAGGACTGCACCGTCGCATTCACAACATTTGTAATAATATAGGCTTTCAATGTCTGTTTAAAGAATCTTTTACTTCCGGCATTCCACTTACCCGGCATCTCATACCAATCCCTCAATGCATTTGCCAGCATATTGTAAGATTTCATAGGCTCTGCCATGAATGACGTTGCCATTTTATGCCAGCCATTGTTGCTTCGCATAATCTGTGACCGATGGAGCACTGAGTCTACTACCTGTGTCTGGTCGATAAGCTCATCGTATCTGTCTACACACAAATCTGTAAACTCTTTGGAATTTACGTCTATATCCGGATGTAATGCCTTTGTTTCCTGTTTTACTGCATTCCACAGTACACCCCATGTAATATCATCTGCCTGTTGAGCAAGAATCATGGATTTTTCCTGCAATCCCTCTTTAAATGTATGCTGGTCCGTAATAACCTCTTTCATAGACTGACCAATTGATGTTTCAAAATATCCCCAGGACTTCCACTTTGCAATAGGTGCTTTTTCCTGTACCTCATGCACTGCAGGTTTCATGGTCAGTGCTTTTAAAAGATACTTGGAATCCATTACTGCCATTGCACGGAAATAAGCTGTTGGCTGCTGTATTGCCACTCTGATATTTGCAGCCACAGATGCTGCTTTCATATTTCCAACCAGTTCATCCACAAACTTGACCTGAACATCCCCTGTTCCTTCTGCATTGATATCCTTCACCAGCTTTTTAAAGTATTCCTGGTATTCTTTTCCGTAAGCCCTTTCTATCTGTGCCTTAACAGATGTCTTGGAATTCAGAATATCCAGCACTTCATCCTCTGACATATGTTCATCCAGTCCTGCTTTTTGTCTGTAATTGAACCACTTCATAGCATCTGACAATGCTGCTGTATAGCTTCCATAACTTGCCATATCTGTTACATGTTTTGTAAATACATCAAAGATATCATCCACCACTATAGCATTTCTCGCATTTTTCATGGTTTTCTTGGTAAATCCCTGATTCTTTACTCCCCAGTATGAAGTCTGGTCCTTTGTATCTACAGTATTTCCGGATGTCTTGATAGGATAATAATGCTGTCCGCCGAATCTTCTGTATCCATACATCTGCATTGTGGTAGCATTACCCCATGCGGAGCATCTATTCTGCATAAACTGCTGCATAGAATCCGCCACTTTCTTCTGCTCCGGAGTAAGCTCCTCACATATCTTTCCTACCTCATATTCAGTAAGCCGGATTCCCTCAGAATTCCGATATACCTTTGTTCCAGCTTTGGTTGTTGTTATCACTCCTCCATACTTGATATGTTCTTTCGCCTGCTCTCTGTTCTTAAGTTCATACAGCCCCATCATCTGTGCTGTTGTCATCCGCAACTTTTTATTGCCAAAATCAAACTCATGAACTTCCGCATCCCTTCCGGTCCACTTCTTCATTTCAGACTTTAACTGTTTTTCGGTAAGTCCACATTCCTCAGCAATCTTTCCAAACTGAGACTGCATATAATCCTGTGCTTCCGCAATCTTTTCCGTTCTGGTATTCAGTCCCTTGCGCAATCCTTTATAGATACTAAGTGCAGAATCTCCCATTCTGTAGAAGTATGACCTTGGGTCCAGCATATTGGCATCCAGCATATTTTCTGCTTTGTTAATTGCCTTTCCCCTTAATGTATCATTATTCCATACTTTCTTATCCTTCTTGGTTTTCAGCTCTTCAATCGTGTTATCTCCAAGTTCTTCCACATTCTGTGCACGTTCATTTACATATAACTGATTTACACTGGTGATGGCTCTCTTTAATCCGGATACCAGTCTGTCCAGATATCTCAAGCCATTCATATCCATGTCCGAAATTCGTACACCCTCATTATTGTTCAGGAAATCTGAAATATCATCCAGCAGTGAGCTTGTCTTCCGGTCTCCTGAATTGCCATCCATAAGAGCATTATAAATATCCTCATAATCTCCAGCAATGGCTTCTCTCTCGCTTGATAACTTAAGCTGCATCTGGCTTAAAGTATTGTACCATTTCAGTGAATTAACACTATTTGGATTCGTCCGATCTGTCGTGAAGTCTATCGCATCAATGAAATCTGCAACCGTTTTCTTTAATGCATCCGGCACATGATTCTTATCTGTATTCTGATTAAATGCAGTTACAATTCCCTGTGCATTTTTTCTAATACGTTCCCGGTATCTTCTCCGCTCCTCAATATTTCTCTTCGCCGTACGGTTCTCTGACTGTGCCGCTTTCAGCTTCATATACTTATCGTTGCTCTGCTGTTTCACCTTTGCCAGCTTTGCTTCGTATGACTTTATTTTCTTTCTGATTTCCGTTTCTGCCTTTGCATCACGATAGGCCATAGCCGAGCTGAGTTCTCTTCTCTGTTCATCCAGTTCCCTCTCATACTTCTGTTTCAGGCTGTCTCGTCTGGTCTTTTCCTGCTCTTTCAGTTTTTCGAATCTTTCACGGTATTCTGCATTCAGATTCTTTCTGTATTCCTGCTGCTTTGCAATCAGCTTCTGGGTTTCCGCCAGCACCTTTTTATTTGCTGCATCCGTGCTTTGCTCTACAAAAAATCTCCGGTAAATGTCTAATGCAAGGTCATATGCTGCCTGCTGCTTATTCATTCCAAAGATATTATGCTTTGCCGGTTTCATCTCATTCATAGCATCAATCAATGCTATTGGCTGGTCATTTACAGCAATATCCATATCCAATATATAATTAGAGCTCTGACACAGTTCATCCCACAAGGAATCCAGGTATACTCCATCTTCGGAAAACGTAATGTTTCCGAAATTCATCTTCCGGAACTTCTCGTAGCTATCGTAATAATGAGCCACTTCTTTCTTCTGTGCTTCATTTAACCGGATTTTCTGTGCTTTTAATGTATTTCTGAATGAGTTATACACATCCACTTCCACACTATCCACATCTGTGCTTTCTTCAATTACCGGAGCGGCAATTTCTTGCACGATTCTTACCATATCTTCATAAGATACATTCTTTGTATCCTTCAGGTAGGCAAATACCTTCGTCAGGTTATCCGCCAGTTCCTTCGCATTGTAGGTGCTCTTATATTCCTGTTTGACCTCTGATGCAATCTTACGCATGGTCTTTTCATCTATAGTCACGTTCTTAATAGATTTAAAGCCATTCTCGATAATAGAACCCATCTCTTTTTCTGTATCAGAATACTCTTCGTCCAAAATTGCCATAAGGTCTTCGTCAATATCTATTGAGTATCTCTTCTCTGGGTTATCTGTAATACTTTTGCCATTATCTGCTCTTCTGCTTCCGATATATTGTTCAGATATACTTCTTTCGGTATCTCGTATGCGAACTGAATCAGTTCTACCACTTCTTCGTCCGTTTTCAATGCGTTGGCTACTCCCACTATTATATTTGTATCTACCCCACAAAAATCCAATCCCTTTATCAAATCCTTCATTGGTTCTGTAATTTTTCTTGAACCTTCCACTTTTCATTACCTCCTCTATATCGTCATGATATAATTCCACGTCATACTGTGCCAGCACTTTGAACTTATTTGCATTTTTATCCGTCACCTTATACAGATAAAAATACTTGTCCGAAAATGCTGGATTAATTTTTCTGCTTATAAAATCTTTGCTATAATTATTTTTTTCTACTTCTGATGCAAGTATAGCATATTCCCTTTTGCTAATGTAAACTTCTTTACTATTTTTTAAGATTGCATCTACATCAATAGAAAATACTGTATCCTGTTCAACTGCAGCTCTATTTACAACTTCCTTTCTACTAGCTTCATTATCTGTTTTATATTCATACGCTTTAATTCCCGCCTGTTTCAGTTTGTCTTTGGTCTTTTCTGAAATGCTATCCGGAATTACAACTGCTGCAACCTCATCGAATCCTACAGCTCTTTGTGGTTTTCCTTCAAAGTACTTTACCGGAATATCTTTAAGGATTGTTCCCAAGCGCACAATATCATTCGCTATGTTGCTCGAAATATTTTTATAATATTTCTGCATGCTTTTTTGTATCTTTTCCGGCTTTAAACCTCCCTTTACTGCCTCAATAATATTTCTCCCTGCTATATCTCGGTCAAAAAAAGAATTATCAGAAATAGTTTTATTATTATCCACAATTTCGCTTACAATCTTTTGGTATAATTCTCTTGATTCACTATAGATTTCATCTACCTGCTCTGGCGTCAAATCAAGTAATCTTCCCTCCTGTTTCTTTATATCCTCTATGCTCTTAAAGTCTTTTGATACTGCTGCTCTTACCTCTCCTATTCCTGGTATAAGTGAACCCTCTTCATTCTTAACACCAGCACTTTTCATTGCTTTTACAATGTTTTCAATATTGTAATCATCATGTAATGCCTCGAAGCTTCTCAAATTTCCACTGGCTGTATAATATTCTTTTCCATTATATATTCCTGCTTTTCCAATAACTGGTTCTGCTAATTCCAATGTATATAGCTCAAAAGCATCCTGATTATCCTTAATTGTATTATTAACGCCATCTGTATATGAGTATCTGTCCTCTATTGGTTTTGCTTTTCCCTGTGCAATATCAAGATAGGTCTGATACCGTTCTTTTAATATATTGTAAATTTCTTTATCACTTTCCATATCTGACAGATTGTCGTTAATTTTTGTAGCCCACTTTTCGCCCAATGCTTTTAATGAGGTTTTTTCTCTTATTGTGTCAAGTAATCCCTCTCTCACTTTTTTATCATATACCAGTTTATCTACCGTTATATTTTCATTGTTAAGATAATCTTTAACCGCACCTCGTCCCATAAATGATGGTTCTGCAGTTGGCATTCTCAAAACCGGCTCCACCTTCAGATTATTTTCCCTTATAAATCTTTCTTTTACTTCCATCATTTCACTTAATTTCATTGCTGCCGTTTTCAAATCATTTCCATTAAAGGCATTTGCATCAATATAGTTTGCAGAAGTTCCTATTCGTTCTGCCAATTTGCTCAATTCCTCTTCATTTACTTTATAATCAACTCTAGGAAATCTTGCTGTATAAGCATCTGCGCCAAATACTCTATTATCCTTATTTTTCGGGTCTACAGTTTCCTTCTTAAATAGTACCGAAATATCTCCGTATCCACTATGTCCAATCTGTTTTTTTGTAATTGCGATAGATGGCATTGGAAATCCACCAAGTTCTAGTGCTTTATTCAAATTATCTTCTTTCAAATTATGCACTGCAATCAGGTCTTTTCCCTCTTCCATGTTCACATCTAGTGAAAATGTTTTTTCCGAATCAATATCCAGTGTCTCAGGTTCACCCAGTTCCATATATTTTTCAGCCGGTATAACTTTTATGGTATAATGTTCGCCCTCTTCTGCCGTTACATTTTCCCGCTTATAATTTTCCTGCGCCTTTGTCAATTCACCCAAAAACATATCTCTTATTCTTTGTGCTTCTTCTGCATCTGCTCTCAGTGCTTTCTTTGCTGTGCTGGATAATACATGGTCATTCAGGTATGATGTAATTTTGTCATATACTCCTTTGAAGAAGTCTGCAATTGTTTTAAGGATACTCTTATGCTGACTCTCTGTCGTGTTCTCCGACAAGTACTTGGAAAATGCTTCCACTCCCTTCTGGTCGGCAAACAGTCCTGCCACATAGTCAAATACATACTCATTAGCAGAATCTTCATAGGTCTTTCCTTTTTCTACTGTCTTATATGCCTTATGGTACTGTTCGATAGTATTTGTAAGGTACGCAGCTCCTTCTTTTGTTGTAACATAGTCCAATACAGTATCTACCACTTTCTGCATACCTTCATGATTATATGCTTCGGAGAATTCACCCAATTCATGCACAAGTGTTGTATACTCATTCGTATCCGTTCCTTTTCCGGTTTTCTTTGCCAGTGCAATCCTTGATAATGCCTTCTGGAAGTTACCATTTTCCCCGTGTGAAAGCTCATCATTCAGTTCAATATCCAGTCCTGTTTTCTTTGCGACTAGTTCTGCAACGGACTTCATTCGGTTATCCGATTTATCTAATCTATTGTCAATTACAGAACCGCTTCCCATTTTCACCGCCTGCTGCATATCCGAATTTTGAACCACCGGATTTCTGCTGTTCTCTCCCAGATAATACATTTCCAATAAGGTTGATGGTGACATTTCACTTACAATTCTTGCATTTACCGGATTATTCATAATACTTTCATATGACGTTTTACCCAGTTTCCCGGCATTGTAAAATACGGCTGCTGATTCCAGGTATGTAGGCATACTTTCCCCATTGTAATTTTCAATAACCGCATTGGCAGCCTTGGTATCATCAAATGTTGCAGCAAAATTATATAAATTTCTCATGGTAGGATTGTTTATTTCCACCGTCTTGTAGTCCACAATGCTTCCATCTGACAGCTTCACCATGGTTTTCTCCGGTGTACTCTCTGCTATCTCTACGACAATATTCTGTTTTCCGGTATTCTTATTTACCGCCTCTGTTACTCCAGTCTGATTCCGGCTATACTGTTGCACCGGTGCAACTTTCTGATTTTCTGTTGTAATACCTTCTGCATTTACCATTCTGTCTGCTACATTATTTGTAGTATTTTCTTCCTTTGTGGTACTGGTATCTACAGTATCATTTATCAGCTTCTGGACCTGCTGCTGTGCCTGTTCCTGTTCAGCTCCTTTTCTGACAAATCCCTCTGTTATAACCTTGTCCAGATTTACGTCTTCACTATTTGCCATGGACTCTATAATCTGGCTCATTTGCGAATCAGTAATATTATCTGCTTTTACTGTATCAGCAATCTGCTTTGCAGTAGAATTCTCCGGCATCTGCTCTGCTGTTTCCAGGATAGTGTCTCTCATTGTATTATCCTGGTTAATTGTCTTTCCCATTTTATGATACTGTACAGAATTTACAGTATTTGCAACTCCACCAAATACAGCACCGGATATAGCACCGGCTACAAAGTCCTGCCCTACCTGGTTCCAGAACTGCTCATTAGCCGCTGTTTTTGCTTCGTCTTCTGACATTCCATTTTTCATATATTCCTTTACATTTGTGCTATATTCAGATAATCCGCCATTAATCATGCGGTCTGCTGCTTCATCTGCAAAATCGGTAAATACTTCCTCACTGCCCTCGATTCCAGACTGGGCAGCCCAATCCAATATCTTTTTCTTAAATGTAGTTTTGGTTGGATTCTCCGCCATGCCATATAAATGGTCTAAGCTCAACTTTTCAAATCCTGCCTCTGCTGCTGCATTGGCAATTCCAATAGCTGCCGCTTTATTCGTATCTACACCACGCTCAGATGCATCCACATATGCCTGTGAACCGGCACTTGCCGCCATGATTCCAAGAGAAACCGGTTCGCTTCCTGTTGCCATGGCTGCGGCTGAATCTGCCATACTCATTCCAACATCATACAGGAACTTTCCTATGTTGGAATCAATATCATTTGATACCGCTTCTCTTCTTCGGTTTCTCGACTGTGTGAAGCGAGCGGAATACGGGTCATAAGGTGTATAGGCTTCATCTCCTCCGAAATAGTTCTTTGCCGAATGACTTAACTGGTCTACAGAATCAGCTACTGTAAGTAGTGAATCTCCTACCGATATAGCAGACTCCTTTGCATTAATGAGAAATCCTTTTAACCCTTCCTGCTTTGTTTCCTCTTCCAGTTCCCTCCGTTTCTTTGTATCAATCTGGCGATTATGAATCCAGGAATAGTATTCTTCCATATCATCAGCATTGATTCCCTGGCTTTCCAAGTTTTCTTTTGCGCTGTTATATGCCTTTTCTAATTCGAATGGGTCTCTGCTTCCAATTGTATCTCTTATAGCCTGTTCCTGCTCTGTTGCTTCCTCCTCGTCATGGTCTGTAATATACATCTGCATGACAGCCTGTTCCTGTTCCGGAGTGAGTTTTGCATAATCCTCCGACCATTTCTTGATTGCTTTCTGGTTTTTTCTTACACTCTGCTCATTCTCGTACTTGTCGATTGCTGTATTACCTTCCAGTGCATCATGCTCTTCTGCAGACATGGTTTCCCCTGTTAATCTATTTCTGTATCCTGCGAGCTTTGTATCCTTGGTAATGTTTCTTGCCAGCACTGGGCTATCAAAACTACCGTATACCGGTTCATAATTCTTAAGCTTATCTTTATTTCCTTCTTTTTCATCCTTCGCACTTGTAATTTTTGCTGATAATTCTTCATCAGAAAGACTTGCAAGCTCCGGGTCAGATAAACTCTGATAATACTTGTCTATGTAATCTGCGTATTCCTTCGCTGTCTCAGGTTCCTTCTCCGGCATCCAGGATGTGTTCGCCTGCTGCTGTAATGCTTCCTCAATTGCACGTTTTTTAGCACCTTTGAAGGAGCTTACTGCCGCCCCCTGCTTTCCTGTGGTATTTGATGCTGCTTTTGTATTCTCATAATCTTCCACCGTCATAGTTTCTCCGGTTGTTCTATTTCTATAGCCTGCAAGTTTTGTATCTTTTCCGATATTTCTAGTGGTTGTTGGACTGTCAAAGCTACCATATACCGGCTCATATCCTTCTAATTTCTTTTTGTTTTCTCTTTCCCTCTTTGCAATATCCAAAGCTCCCTGTAATGCTCTTCCATTTTTTGACATTGCTCTTGCGGTCGTATTTGCCGTGTTCCGTACCTTTTCCAGTGCATAGTCAAATCCAGCAGGTTTTTCCTGCTGGTATCTGTTCATGCTGTTGTGAAAAACTGAAACGTCCGGCGAAGCATTTCTATTCATTCTTGCCTGTCTAAGTTCTTCCAGGCTCTTTCTCTCTCCGCCCGATTCTCTTGTTATTGTAGCACTCCGTGTATTCAGTTTTCTTTCTGTATTTTCATGTGTTCCTTCCTGCCTTTTTTTCTTTAATTCTTCCAAAGATAATCTGTCTGCCATATTGTTACCCCCTACTTTTTCTTCTTTTTGTTGTTAAGAAATCCACTCAAGCTAGGTGCAGAACTTCCCCCTGCTAATGTACTTGTTGCGCTTCTAGCTGTTGGTGCATCAAAGCCAAGGTCGTCATATAGTTTATTCCATATTCCCTCGTCAATAATTCCTGCCTTATACAAGCTGTCTGCATATGAGCTTCCCTGTGATGCGGCTTTATTTTTTAGCTCATTATAGTAGCTGTTGCTGATTGTTCCGCTCGTTGCCGGCCGTGTTCCACCGGATGATGAACTAGAAGAACTCCTGCTTGAGCTACGTCCAGATGAGCCGCTTCTTGCTGCTCTTGCCTGCGACAACGCGAATTCCTGTGCCCACTGTTCATCTGCGATTTGATCTCTCTGCCTCTGATAATCAAACTGTTGCTGCCACTGGTTATCTGCAACATTATCTCTGTCTACCTGATAGTTGTAATCATTCAAATACTTATCGTTAGTCTGTGAATTCTGAAGTGCATTAAACAGATAATCTCTGTCATTCTGCCAATTACTTACTTTCTGCTGATATTCGTCAAAATCATTTCCATGAAGAATGTTATATGCATTCAATGCATTACTGGTATCATTCTGCCAATTCTGGTATTTATCCTGATACTGTCCATATGCTCTATCCTCTGCCTGTCCCAATGCGGAATACTCATTATACATATTGGTGAGGTCTGTATTGTATTTATCTAATGCCTGTCCATAAAGATCCGGAATAATATCATTCAGCTTTCCAAGATATGCCTGGTATGCCTGAGAGCCTGCTGTTGCTCCATAACTATTGCCATATCCTCCGGATAATGCTGCTGCCTGTGATGTTGTATCAAGCATTGCCTGTTTCCCCAGATTAGCATACTGCTCCTTATACTGTTGGTATAATGGGTCTGCATTGAAATCGTATGAAAATGGCTTTTTATTCTGTATTCTATTTAAAATTGTATCAATTGCCCCCTGATACCTGCTGTTATAAGCCCCAGGCTTTGCATTCTGAGTGTCTGTATAGTTTTTATAAGCATCCTGCACTCTCTGCGACTCCTGATAATCTCCAACTTTATTGTTCAGATGGTTATCAAGATTCGTCTGTGCTGTTCGTGTCCCGTCAGATATTACTTCCTCCCAGTTTTTATGATTCCCCATTGTCCTTACCTCCTGTTGATTCTTCTAGTGCCGATATCCTTGCATCTACCTGATTTAATGAATAATTCAGTGTATCAGAAAGATTGTATAGAAAGCTCTTTAAGCTCTCTATATTCTGTTCATTTGACATGTTCTCTATATCTACATTTGGATAATCAAATTTAGCCACTTACTGCACTTCCTTCCTGTATCATTTGTGCTATTGAATATACTTTAACTGCGCCTTTTCCGGATAATCTTAGTTTAAAATGGTCGCATCGTTTTATTCGAACCGGCACCTGGTATGACCGTTTTTTTGTTCCTGTATATTCCATTACCTTTTGCCAGTTTTCCGAATCATACATTATCTCTATCTTGAAATATGCATCTGCTTCTATCTCAAGCCGGATAACCAGCTCTCTGATATATTTGTTATAAATAGAGTCAAGACCCATATCCCCTGTCACTGCATACCATTCCTGATTTTCTTCTTCCTCTCCAACTGGAATTGCTCCAGGATACCACTCTCCCGGATACATATACTGTTCTCCAAACCGATCATCCATCGGAGCTATTGGCATAAATATCTGTTCGTAATTAATTACCCAGATAGAGTTATTCTTATCTAAGAAATACAGTCCGCCATCTGAATATGCAAAGGCTTTCTTAATTCCTTCATCTTCCTTTGTCCACATTCCCTTTGTAATGTCATACACATAAGTACAGTAATTACTAAGTTCATCTCTCATGCAGACATAATATTTATCACGGTATCCTCCGGCAACTGCATCATAGTACATCTCTGTTCCAAGATTTCCAGATATCTTACTTGGCATACTTCCGTTATATGCGCATATACCATCCCGGCTTTTATAATATAAAACCTCATTTAATACAATCAGGCTCTTTTCCGAACCCAACTGAACGCCACGCATAGGTTTCCATGAAAGTTCATAATTACTCGGTTTATCACCAAATAATCTGTGCATGCCACCCTCTTTAAAAAAAAGTACACTACCGGAATAAGATATTGCACCGGTAAAATCCCCTTCCGAACCCACCGTTACTGCGTAGCTGTCAGAGGACAGACCCATATAACATCTCCAGTTCTTTGGATCTCCTAGCTTGCAAGCATATATTTCATGATTTGTAGAAGAACACCCCCACAACCGGTTATCCATCTCAGTTACAAAATCCATATCCGGGACTGTCCTTGAGATGGTTATATTCTCACTGTTCGTAAATACTTTATTAATCAGACCCATCACAATTACATAATCATCCCCGCAACCATACAGAATATTGGATGTATTAAAGTCATAATTGTTATAAATCTCAGCCCTTTTATCTACTCCACTGAATGTAGCAGCATCATATACTTTAAAACCTTTCCCTATGCCTGGTGACTGTATCTTTACATAAGTTGTTCCTACAGATACCCATGCTGCAGAGTTTTCACTCCATATTTTCATTACAACTGTATTTTCAGAAGTATCTATCCAGTATTCATATTGCGTTTTATCCGGTTCTGTATCACCGGTATATGTTTTCTTTTCAGGAAATACCGTTCCGTCCATTTTGCAAAGCGTAAAGGATGGCTTTGTTGTTGTGGTTACCTTATTTTCCATATCGGTTAATGTTTGGTCATATACGTTGTACATAACCTTATCCGGGAAGACACACAAATATGCTCCCATTCTTACAAATGTTCTTTCCTTATCCTTGCATGATTCCTTTAAATCACACGCTTCTGACTGGTTATAGTACAGCTTATTCTCTGTTACCCACACCAGCTTATCCGTGCCATACAGACCTTTACAGTCTGTAAGGTCCAGCAATTTTCCTCTCGGTATTCTCGGAGACAGTATCGGATAATAATCCGCCGTCATATTTTTCATATCCGAGAATTCCCCGTCTTGTATTCTTCCATTGGCATTGTAGCCGCCAAATGCACTCAGTACCTTGGTTTCCGACCTTGTACTTTGAAGTTTAGGTAATCTCATATGTCACCTCTCTAATACATTGTTGCCCTTAAAGAGCTTTTATGTGTCCGGTACCAGTAATTAGCAAAATCCTGGTATTTCTGATTAAACATAGCTGCTGAATTTGCGTATCTGTCCATTTCATTGTTATAATAATCAATTTGGCTCATAAGCCACTGGACATATAAATTGTCATATGGGGCAGGCACAAGAAGTTCTTTATCCATATCAGCTTCTGTATAAGGCTCTACCACTACATCCTCTTCACGTTCTCTTACGTTCAGGATTTCAATAGCAATTCTTTTATCCAATTCAGTGATCCAATCTAACTTTTCGTTATCCTCATAAGTATTTGGTTCCAGGTCATCCACCTTTGTTATTGCTTCATTTACCTTCATACATGTCTCTCCTTCTAAAAAAGAGGCACAACAATGCTGTGCCTCTCCTCGTTTTAATGGAATCTCTTATTAGTTAAAAGCCTTTCCTTTTGCAATAAGTTCCTGCTGTCTTCTCATTGCAAGCTGGTCCATTTCTGTACTGTTCTTCAGAACTTCAAAGATTGGTTTCGGAATGGTTACCTCTTCCCCTCTTTTAATTCTGTAATTATGTCCATTTAAAGCTACAAAAATGTCTCCTTTTTCACCATCCAATGGTGCCATGAACTTAACTTCTTCTTTCCATGGATCAGCTTCTACCGCATCTTTTACCTGAATTTCTTCTGTTGCCTTGGTTTCTTCTGTTGCCTTGGTTTCTTCTGCTACTTTCGTTCCTTCTGTTTTTGTTCCCATACAGTTTCCTCCTAGTTTGCCTCTACGCTTCCGCTGAATTTTGATGTTGATTCAATACGAATCATATACTGTTCTATCAGACGTTCTGCCGTTTTAATTGCTTTCCATCCTACCGTGGAGCGCTGGTTTAATGGGTCCTGTCCTGCACCTGCCGGCTTGATAATCATCTGTAATGCTCCGCCATCAATACCGGTTTTGGCATACGCATGTGCTCCAAGTACTAATGTACCAAATACTGCAGTATCTGCCGGGCATCCTGTGCCTTTCCAAATTTTTGCGTTTGAAGTAGATACAAAACGTACATTTCCAATCTTTCCAATTTCTCCTTCAAAGATTGCTTCTGGTGCTGCATATTTATGTACGTCAATCCATTCCTCGCTGCGCATAAGGTCATATGCTGCGTATGGATGAATAATGGCTACATAAGATTTCTGAATTTTTGGAGCATTCATTGTTTCAAGCATAGCTGCGGCACGGAAGAAGATTTCCGGCGTCAGTGTGTCTGCTGCTGTTAACTGGGCTCTTGTTGCTCTGTCTCCAACAATTAATACGTTTGTGCCACCGGCCATAACGTCTCTTGTTACATTGTCCAATGTCAAGCCTGCCTGAGCTCCTAATACTTTTGAAGCCTGCACAACATTGTTATCGATGGCTGTAAGGTCCAGTACGTCAGAGATTGTGATGTAATCTCCGTACTGTTTTACCGTACTTGTAACTGTACTTACGCTTAAGCTATTTCCATCCGGTGTCACACCTTCTGTAAGTGGTGTATTCGCCGGTTTCAAAGAGTCATACTTTCTGAACTCAATCTGTTTACCACCATTTTTAGGAATTGGATAATCATCTCCAAACTGGTCATGCACCAATTCTGGGGATGCTTCTTCAATTAATTCCTTTTCGTAAAAAGTTTTATTTTCTGCTGACAGACTGGATGTACCAGTTGTCTGCGTATTCGGGTCTGCAAAAAACTGCAAGATATTTCTAATTTTCATATATATTCCTTTCTGAATTACGAGAAAGAAATACGTTCTCCTTTGAGTGCTCTCTTCTCGTATTCTCTCATCTGCTCAGACGTTAAATTTCTAACATCTACTTTCACTGTTCCTTGAGAACCGGAAGATGCTGCACCTTCAATTGGTCTTCCACTCTTTGAATTGATGCTTTTTACTACATTGTTTTTTGCTGTTTCTGCTGCCTGCGCCATTCCATATGTCATAATCTCATCATGGTGTGTGGCCATGTAAGCCGCTTCAATGCTTCCACCAACTTTAAGAATTGCCGTGAAGTCTGGATTTGCAAGTTCCTCATTAAGGTTAAAGTCCATGTTGTACTTCTTTCTTAATGCATCCGCCTGCTGTGTCCACTGTGCATAAATCTGCTCGCCTTCTTTTTTCTTCTCCAACTGTTCCATTGCTTCTGTCAGTTTCTTGTTTTCCAGTTTTACCCGGTTTACTTCCCGAAGCTGGTCTACGGACATTCCATGTCTTGCTGCTTCATCTTCCAGAAGTGCATTGTCCTGCTGTACTGCTCTTACGAGTCCTTCCACATCATCCGCTTCGAGACCATAACGCATAGCAAGCTCTCCCATGATTGGAGTCATTGCATCATACTGTTTCTGCAAGTTACTGATTGTTTCATTCGATTTTTTCAATCTGTCCTTAACGATTCCTTCTGTACGCTTTCTATATGCGTCTCTGTAATCGCCCTTAATCAGTTCCTCGAAGGCTTTTTCTGTGTCTTCCGGTGTTGTCGCATCCTGCGACGTTCCAGCGTCGTCCTGGTTACCTGTTCGACCGTCTGTGGCTCCGGCGTTGAGCCCTTCCGCCTGTCCTGCTGTTCCTTCTGCTCCAGTTGAAGCTGCGCCTGCTCCACCTTCCGCAAAAAACTGCAAGTTAAAATATTTTTTTCTCATACTTTCGTCCTTTCCGAAGTGCCATGTTTTTTTCTTAAACCACTTGCACTATATCAATTTATTTTTTTTGCAACTCCCAATTTTTGCCACAAATGAAATATTTTTTGGGAAATTTTTTTCAATGATTTTATAGCCGTTAAAAATTGTTTCTAATACTACTTCTGTCTCTTTGACCCAGTCCGTTATTTCCATTCTGCATCTCCCGGATTCTTCCATTTCCAAGACCGTAATTTTTACTTTTCCTGTTGCCTGCTGCTTTTGCAATTCCTCAAGAAGCGTAAATAAAAGGATACTGCATGCCGAGCACACAATATCCTTTCCTACTTCTGCAAAGTCAGCATGGCCTTCCATTTTTATTTCCAGCAGATTTTCTTCTTCTCTCACTCTGACTTTAAGCATATCTTTCTCCTATACTGACGTAGAATTTCTAGTCGCATGTGCCGCCTGACTTGTTAATGAGCCATTGCTGTTTCGATTCAGTACGGACTGACTCTGTGCCATAGGTTCTTCTGCCTGCTGCATTGCAAGCTGTGCATTTCCCGCTATTCTTTCTGCATAATTCGTTGTTCCGCCACTCGACATATCTACTGCCTGTGCCAGCGCAAGAGCCTGCTGCTGCATCTGTAAGTACAGGTTGTAATATGTCTGGGATTTATTTAATCTCTGCTTCACCTCGTCTTTTCCGTCAAAGTCCATCATATCCAGACATCCGATAGTCATTTCTGCATTCTGCGGATTAAAAAATCCAAGGTTGTAGAATTGTAATGCAAGCTGATTCTGTGTCTCCCTGGTGTATGCGCTCTGCTTTGCTGGTACAACCTTTACATCAAAAATTGGAACTCTTTCTGACTGTGCCTGTCCAAATCCTGTATCCATTGGTTGTCCTTTTAATGCGCTATTATCAAACGTCACATAATCTGTTTGTCCAGTTTCTCCGGTAATTCTGAATTCCCTTGGCTCATCATAAAATTGTCTGATAAGCTCAATCACCAGATAGCATATCTTTGTAAATGCTCTATAATCCGCTCTGTTTGCATCTCTCGATAATTTTCCGGATGCTTCCTGGAGACTTGCAATTCCACTTGCTGAAGTAACATTAGAGGTCTGTCCCTGTGCCGCTGCTGTATTTCCAGAAGTATCCTTCAGTTCTTCGATTTTATTATTCAAAATGGTTTCATAAATGCCCGCCATTGGTGTCGATGTGATCTGTCGAAAAGCATCCTCTCCCAAGTTTCCGCTAAAGTGCACAAGTGACTTTGAAAAATCGCAAAAATCATTTTCATTCAGCCCCACATCGTCTCTGACCGCCCATCTTGGCTTTGCCAGTGACAATCCATTTTCAAGAATACCCTGCTGCATCTTATCTATATATGCCTGGGTGTCTTTCATAACATCAATATAACCAAATCCACAGACACTGCTTTCGATTGGAAACAATACATCAAACACAAACGGATATAGACCATGGTCATACAGCCCTGTGTATTTTAATTCATCATCGTTTTCTGTCGCATAGAGCACTTTTCCATTGCAGAATTTGCAATAATGCAGCACGTTCTTTCTCTTAATCAAACCATTATCGTCTTCCAGTACAATGGTTTTGTGATAGTACCAGTCCACAACTGCAACCTTCTCTGTATTATCTTCCGCATCCGTCTTTATGTACTGCGTAATACTAATATCACTACCTGCCATTATCTCCTTATCTGGATAAGCAGCCTTTATGTCCTCTACGTCTTCCATGGATACATAGAATACATTCTTCGACCTCTGAATATCTTTTACTCCTGGTTCCCAGAAAAGATTCATAATGTCGACATTTTTAATTGATATGTCGCCTAATCCATTGTCTTTCGAACCATCCCAGAATACGCCTGTTACACAAGTTCCATTTTTTAATTTATACCATCCGCAAGCTGAATACGTCTCTTCAAATTCATTTCGTTCCAGTATAACCGGTATGATTTCTGATAAAGCCTTGGCTGCTTTTTCATCATTCTTTTCTCGTGGAAGTACATTTGCTTCTGGAAAATTGTCCATGATGTCAGCATGCTTATTGGCAAGTGCGTTAAAAAGCCATGCAGACCGTGGTTCTATTCTTTTTTCTGCTTCCTCTTCCTGTTCTTTTCTTGCATAATCCCAATGCCTTAACCTCCACCATTCCTCGTTTTCCACAATTGTATTTTCAAGGTTCTTTTTTCCGGCATGATATTTCCTCAATACTTCTGCTGCTTCTTTCACATCATCATCCGTGATAGCATCTACCGTCTGCTCTTCCGGCATCTCATTTTCTTTTAATTTCGTCTGCATTGATGTGTCCTGCTGTTCTTTTTCCTGTTGCACCGGTGCAACTTCTGTTATTTTTCCTTTTTTATAAGCCATCTCTCATCCTCCTAAATATTTAATATTTGTACTCCTTGGCTTCTTTTTTGCTCTTTGAACATATCTAGTGGGTCGAATGCCGGTTTTTTTTGTAATACATTTCCTCTCGGAGCAATTGGGTGCTCCATAAGCACATATCTGCATTCATCATAGATGTGGTCTTCTTCTGTTGTGTCAATATCTTCCGGAATTGTCTCGCTATATGTAAGATTTGGGATTGTTCTGATGAAGTTTCTGCATGTGTTAAAAATTTGAAACATACAATCTCCCATTTCATCGAAGGCAAACCTATAGTGATACTGCATCTTTCCCGGCAGTCTGACATGGTCTCCGCCATGGAAGTATACAAAATTAGGGCTTCTCTCCATCATTCTGGCAACGGATTCTCCTCTTGACTCATCAAATATAGCCGGATCCGCTACACCTGTGATTCTCTTACCTTTCAGCAACGGATTATTTTCTTCAACTTCTCGAATCTTTCTTGCCTGTTCTACGGGATGCTCTTTTAATCCCTGATTAGCAATTCCATTCCAACCGTACAGCTCTGCTATCCTGTATATCTTTCCCTTTGTATCTACTGCATACCATCCAACTGAATACGGCTTTGCATATCCGAAGTCGAACCCCCGGTATATCTTCCAGTGGTCCGGTATTTGAAATGGCTCAATCACATGCGTCCACATTCTGTCTTTATAATGATTTGGATCATCTCTGAATTCTGTAAACACCTGTCCGCTAAAGCTGTCCCATGAGCCATACATCAGGGCATTTCTTTCTGCCTCTGGCAATGCGGCAAGGTTCGCTAAATAATCCGGGTCATTCTCTAACAGTTTTTTATTATCAAATACTGTGGCCGGTATGTATATCCTGTCTCGTGAAAGCTGTATCTTCTCACCCTGCGGATTAAGCACGCTGTACCTTTCCACAATCCTTGTATTTGGCGGTGCAGGCGTTACAAATCTCTGCTTAACCCATGCCATCCCTTTTCCATCCGGATTAGCTGTCGCTCTCATGTATACCCTTGTACCAGGTCCCATTGGTCTGTTACGAGACATCATATACTGATACTGCGTCAGTGAAAAATGTGTTAATTCATCAAATCCAATAAAATCGTATGCTTTTCCTTGATAGTTGAAGCGGTCAGAGTCTCTTTGCATATATCCGAAAAATATCTTTGCGCCGGACTCAAACAGCCAGCGCTTTTTATTTTCATTAAATTTGGGACGCTGCCCCTTCAAATTGCCGTACAAGTCATAGGATCGTGTAATTAATCCTTCAAGCTGCGGTACTGTGTCTCGGAATATGATTCCTCTGTAATTTGGTATGTTTATCTGTCTTAACGCTTCCGCTAACATGGAATCTGACTTTCCACCGCCTGCTGCTCCTCCAAATAAGACCTCATACTCCGGTCTTTCCATGAATATCTTCTGCTTCGGCTGTGGCATCCACGAAGCACTCATCTTCATCCACCTCCTTTACTGGTGGCAGGAATACTACTCCTTCATTGTCCTCTCCATCGTCTTCACCTTTAAAGCCATGCTTATCCAACCAGTCAATTGCTTTCTGCGAATCTTTCAGCTCAATGACTACTCCATGCGCTGTATTCTTTACAGCTTTTACCGTTTGCCAATCTATCAAATCCGGATTTTTAATACTCACTCCATATGCCGATATATTTACAACATCTGATAAGTCAGCAAATGCAATCCTTGATTGCAGTTCCGCAACATCCTCTTCTTTTGGAAGCATCCTTTCCATCTTGTCCCGCCGGATTTCTTCCAAACGTTCTTTGATTTTAGGATTTTTTAGCTTATTATGCGCCGAAACGGCCGCCGACTGATAAGAGCAGTGATAAACACGCATATAGCTTCTTACTGCATTGAAAGATTTTGCATAATACTGGCAAAAAAGCTCATCTCTGTCTACTGCATTCTCCTCTTCTGGCGAATCTTTTTCTTCTTCTGTATATGCATTCTTTTTTTGTGTGCACACTTTTTTTCGCCTTTTGTGTGCACACTTTTTTCCTCCGCCTCTTTCCCATCCGTATCGTTGCTTCCAGGACTTGACCGTATTCAGGCTGATTCCATATTTTTCCGCTATTTCTTTATATTTCATGCCAAGCATGTAATCATTTTCTGCTTCTTCATGTACTTCTCCCATACGGTCCTCCCTTCTCCATTTCTGCCTGTATTTTATAAAGAGATGCATCCTTTTTCTCCCCGAAACTGTCTCCTTTTTATTTTTTGTGCATTTTGCAAGTAACTGGAGAACTGCTCCCTCTCATGATGGAAGATTTTAAGTAAAAAAATATGAGCATCAGCATACTTTACAGATGTGCTGACGCTCATATTTTTTCATTGCTTTATAATACGTCTATGGCATAACGATTTTCACCCTTGCATCCACAATAAATCCATTATGTATAGGGCTATAGTCTTTTTCAAACTGGATTGCTCCATTTTCTTTGAGTTTTTCGCAGATTTCACGCGCTAGCATATTTTTTGCAATTTCTACCATCCGATTTTCTCCCATTTCAATTACGTTCTGTAGTAGAATTACTTCCCGAGCTGCTAATGTTTTAATCTCTTTTCTGCCATATTCCATTGCTTTGAAGCTTAATTCATTGTTTAATCTTCTGTTTTCTCTCAAGGCAGCGTTATACTCTGCTTTCAGGCGTTTCCTTTTTAGACGTATCTCTTTCCGTTGCTTTTTCACGTTTTTCCTCCTGTTCTTTTCTATCCATTGTCACATTCTGGTCTATTATCATACTTTTCTTCCATCATCCTCTTAATCTCACACTTGCATTTATACTTGTAGCAATTCTGCTTCTGATATGTTCTTTTTCTTACCTTCGACTTAAATCCAATTGCCAATTCTGTTTTTCCCGGGCCCTCACATGTTATCTTTGTAGCTGAATCCCTTATAAAAAACGGACATTTCGTTTTTGCGTCACTTGTTTTATTCATTACCGCCTTCTCCCTCCTACACTTTTACACGCCCTTTATCTGAGAAGCTATCATGTCTGCTGTATGTGTCCACAGAACATTAGGGCATCTCTGCACTGCTCGACTGTAAAACTCCCATTCTGACTTATCTGTGAACGCTCCCATGTGATATCTGATACACATTTTCTCTTCTTCTGTGAGGTCTATTAAGCCCATCAGCATGATAAGGCTCTTGTCTCCGTGCCCTGGATACAGCCTTTCTTTTTTGTATTCATATCCAATTTTTCGGGGCTCCTCAAGCGATACTGCGTAATAATCATCCAGCTTGCACACGTCATGTAGTAGTCCTATTATCTCCGGGCTTTCCGGTCTCTCCCACCTTAAGCCCATCTTTACGGTTATTCTCTCAAGTTCATATGCCACTTGAAGTGAATGCTCTATTAATCCGCCCTCATGTGCTCCGTGATGATCCTTTGAAGCCGGTGCTGTAAAGTACTCTTTTTCTTCAAGCCACGCTATCAGTTTTGGCCACTTCCACAGCATATTCCTTACCGCATTTTTTGTATCAGAAATTTCCATTTGCTCTACCCTCCATTTCTTTCAACTTGGCTTCAGCTTCCTCTCTTGATAAAAACCATGTCTTCTTATACTTGTTTTCTTGTAGCGTTCGGCATGTACAGCATTCCCTGTCTATATCTCCTTCCATATACCATCCGTTTTCTGTAAAAGTAATTAAAGCCACTTTCTGGTGAAAAACTCTGTTATTTTTAGGGAACCCCTCAAAAATATTCATTCGAAAATTCGTTTCACTCGGAACTATGTATACGTCCGAGCCAATTCTACACGGCAACCGTATGAGTAACCCCTGCTCCTCGGCATCCTCATAATATTTCAATTTTTCTCTCAAATCAGCCATAGCCCACAGGTTTCGGTAAAATAATGCAATCAATCCTCTGACATCTGAAAACGGGTCTATCGTTAAATTATCCAGAATCTCTTCGTCAAACTCTGTTTTATCTAATGGCAATTCGTCCTTCGTTAATGTGACCATGAGGTTTCTGGCAAAATCCCGTGCGTCCATTTCCATCTCAAAATCTCTATATCTTGCGTTATGTTCCTCATCTTCGTAACAGCAATTATGTGCCAGTTCAACCATTTCCATCTCTGATACTTTTTTGTTTGTTGTTAATCTCTCCATTAAATTCCGCTCCTTCCCACATACTCTCCGTATGTCATGCCTGCTTCTCTCGCTTTTGCATTTACCCAGGCAATGCTTCCTACCTTAAGCTCCGGCTTCTTATAAGCCGCCTTTCTTCTTTCTGCTCTTTCCTTCATCCGTTCCTGTCGGCACTTCACTGAGCAGATTACTTCTTTACCTACCGGCATAAACAGCTTTCCACACTGCTTGCATCGTCTTCTTTTCATTAAGCAAATCCCTCCGTCTCTCCGCATTCATACCATGTATTCCATGGCTTATAATTGCCGTGCTTGTAAACTTTTCCGCTCAGCGGATTCTCTGCAATCATAAGAATGTACATATCCTCCTCTGCCAGTCCGTTCTTCTTGGCCAGATTATAAATATCTTCAAATGTTAATGTCTCTTTCTCTTCCTCTGTAGGCATTAATTCCAGGCATTTAAAGGTTTCATTCTCGCTGTGGAAAAATACTCTTATTATGTCTGCTTCAATTAACTCTTCATTTTCTACTGGTTTCATTCTGCATTCCCTCCATTCTTCTGTATCTGCTCTATTCTCCAGCGTATGTTTGTTAATTCTTCCAAGCACTTCTCCAATTCCCGGTTTTCCCAGAGGCGGTCCAGCTTCTTAATGCTTGCGCTTACTGCCGCTGCATAACCTCTTAATACATTTTTATCTAAGCCTGCTGCCGCCGGAGCTTCCTCTGTTGCTTTTTCTTCTGGAATATGCTCTTCTGGTTCATTGTCTACCACTTCACCGGAAAGTACCTCGCATTCTGTTTTTTCAACGTTTTCCGGCTTTTTAGGAACGTTTTCTGGCTTTTCAGGAACGTTTTCCGGTTGCACCGGTGCAACTCCGAAGGTTTTTTCATAAGCATCCGGCATATCTGCTATCGGAGCAAATACCTCTCTGACCTTTGCTGCATAATCATCCATGCTTAAGGTGTGCTTTTCATTGTTTTTGACTGCCAGGATGTCCACCGGCTGTCCTTCTCCCTTGAAGGATGTGAATACCTTTCCGATTCCCTGTGGCCGGGAAGCCAATACTGCAATTCCGGATGGTGCCAGGATGCTCTCAAGTTCTTCTGAATCTCCATCCTTTGTCCACTTCACCAGCGCTTTGAACTTCTCCGGATTATCCTTTGCATACTTGTATATGGCTTTCTGGCACAGTTCCATATCCGCCTGCTGCACATCCGTGCCCTCAAGGGCTACTTCTATTGGTGATATGGCTTCCTCTGCTTTGACCTCTGCCTTGACTTCTGCAATCTCTTTTCTTGTCATTTCAGGCGATATGAGATCTACTACCTCAATTGGAAGGGTGAGCATATCCTGGAGCTTCGCCACTCCGTACCCTTCGTACTTGTCCTGAAGGCGGTCAGAATAACCGCCCTCGCTATATCTGTCGTTAATGGCTATGTATCTTGATACAATATCCTTTGAAAGACCGTATTCCGCCTTTGCAAACTCAGCTACTGTACTGTATCCGGATGCTGCAAGGATATCTGTATCTCTTGCCTTTTTCAGCAGGTAGCCGGTTCTTACGAAGCCTGCTGCCTGATTTGCCAGCTCCGTGTCCAGAGCCTGCTTGAACTGTTCGTAGTTTTCAATATTCCTTAATTCTTCCATGTCACACCGCCATAAAATCACTTTCCAGTGCATCCACCAGCATGGTTCCCTGTAATCTTCCATGCCATATCAGCTTCTTTTCTCTTCGAAGCTGACCATAATTTTTCTTTCTTGCCTTATCACTTTTTTCTGCCAATGCTGCATCCTCTTTTGAAAGGTTTTTCTTCACCCATTGCTGCCATTCTTTCAAAAATGGCATTGCATCTTCCAGATCTGAATAGGCTTCATTGAGGACTGATTTCTTTTGCCGGATATTTCCTCCCGGTTCTACTTCCAATGTATACCATGGGGTATCCGGCTTTTCTGTCCTGCGGAGGAATAGCAAGTATGTCTCCTGAATATCTATTCGCTGAAAGTAGATATCACAGGTATGTATGCAGTGTTTTAAAGTCATTCCCTCGTTGTATATGTCCTTGATTCCAGTTGGGGAAAGAATGCAGTATTTCTCATTTTGGTATTCATATTTTTTAAGGGCTCCGCTCTTCATCAGTTTTTCTGCATTTTTGAAAGTTTTCTTCTTTTCTTCAATCTCTTTTCCTTTATCCAGCATGTCATTTTGAATCACAAGCTCATTATGTGCCAGTGTCAGGTCTTTCGGGCGTAAAAGCATACCGTTTGACATATCCGCATTTCTTTTCTCCAGCATAGACAGATAGTCTTCCCAGTCCCTTGCAAGATCCACAAGATTTCTGTCCCTGATAGCCTGCTGCTTTCTCAAATAATTGGCTGCTTTTGCCACACTGACATATTGAAAGATTCTGCTATCCGCACCATCCACCATTGCATTTGCAAGTGTCTGTACATCTTCATCCTTGTATATGGTGTTGTTTTTCTTTTCATCTTGTAGCCACAGCAGCTCATACCTTCCGCCATTCATCCTTTTCAGACGTGCCAAACGTGCCTTGTCAATATGCAGTGCCTTGATAAGTTCCGGCTCTTCTTCATCAACCAACTCCCTGTATAAGTAATCCCTTTTGATTAAATCATTTCCAATCCGGTACAATCCTGCTTTGAACACTTTTTCAATCAGAGGATTCCTTTTTTCCATTTTCATAAAAAATGCAGGGTCGCCTTTATATCCATGTTTAATTGCAATGTTATAAGTTGTTCTTGTATTTTTCAAAAGGGCTGACAGATTTCTCCGATAAAGGTTTGCATATCTTTCTTCAAAATAACTTGTATCCTGCTTTCTCCATCGTTGTCCTTTGAATCTGTAGTTTTCCCAGCAGTATGTCTCCACGCCTTCATCCGTCAGTAATACTCTCTGGACTTCCCTTATGATTAATTTTGGCTGTTCCATATTTGCTCCGGTATCTACCCTGGTACAACTGAATATTCTTTTTACAATCCCATCCCGATACCTTTGAAGCAAGGTTGCTGTCCCGTATGACCATATAGGATTTTTCTTTTTTGACCTAGATTCATATATAATCTGCTTTCCACACTTAGGGCATTTATTCCACTCGTTATGCTTTGGTCTTTTATTTAATGGAACTTCCTGGAGGCATCCTGTGCAGTAACCAATCTTTGCGTCTGCTCCTTTGTAAAAAATGTAATGGTCGCTGAATGCTTCTGTTTTCCAGAATTTTTCAAATCCTGCTGGATAGCTCTCCGGAACATCCTTCATGGCTGCATCCCATCTGTCCGTCTTTCTCTTCTCTTCACGTTCTATCTTTTCTGTCCTGACTTTCTTCTGCCATTCTATAATTCCATCTACACCGGAGTTTTTTGTTTCAAGGATGGCTTTTATTGCAGCTTTTCCTTCAGGATTGATATAGTAGTTTTCATCCGCACCGGCTTCTTCCCATTCCCATTCGAGATTGTCTACTTTTGCCGTCCTCCATTTATATGTCCCATCTTTCTGTCTTTCTCTTGTGATGTATGTCTTATCCCTAGGGCTTAAATACACATCCCATTTTGGCTCCGTCTCTCCCTTTCTTATCTCTTTTGTTTTACAGATAGAAAGTTTCAGTATGCCGTTCAGATACTGGCATCTTGCCATGTACCTGTATCTGTATTTGTTCAAGCCACATGTATATCTTCTTTCTTTTCTGCCCGGCATCTTTGCCAGTGCAACCATTGAATTTGTGGCCGGAAGTCTTCTCAGCTTACTCAACTGCTTTTTATTCACTGTCTCATCCTCCCTCTCACATCATAGAAAGTGTCTGGCAAGTATTCTTCTCCGTCGATTAAATACTCTGCACATTCTGCTATTTCGCCACTTTTATTTTCTTTCAGGAGAAAAATGGTGCTTCCCATTTTTCCTTTTGCAGTTGGATTTTTTCCTCTGACGATTACATAATCATCAAGTGCTGTCCCTATATTCTTTTTAACACCCTCTATCTCTATGTGCGGGTGATTTGCTATCCACATGACACCCTCTCTTGCCAGTTCTATCCTTGACAGCTCTTTTACCAGCTGAATCTCCGGAGCAGCTATCCTGGTATCATGACCATCCTCGTCCACATTCCCTTTCAAAGCTACGATGAAGTAGCGTCCTTCTCGGTAGTAGCCCAATACATCAAGCGGATTATCTGTCGCATGAAATCCTGCCCTGGCACAGTGTGCTTTTTCTTCTTTGTACCAGACCCCCGGCTTGTACTGGAATGTTCCATTTCCCATCGTGCAGGTGAGGTCTTTATTAAATCCCTTGTATGCTAGTCTCATTTTGTGCCTCCGTAATAAGTCCTGATTATCTCTTTTCGCTCCGCTAAATTAGGAAATCCGATTGAAATTTCATGGTTGTCTGCTACTTTTGCCACTTCCTTTGCCTGCTGCACAATGCGTTTGTCTACCACCGCTTTTTCTTCAAATCCTTTTTCCAGTAAAATAGCCATATATCCTGCAAGTGAATGCTTCATTACTCCGGCACATACTTTTTCATTTGCAAGACACTCCTGACGTATTTCATCCACCCAGTCCATAAGCACTCCGGCAATCTTTAAATCTTCTGATTCTACTTTCAATCTTCCGTGTGCGGCGGTACATGGTGTTGCCAGTTCTTCCATTTCACCTTCTGCATAATCCTCTGCATCTGCCTTATCCAGTCCATTTTCTTCTGCCAGCACAATGAGGGATGCTACATCTCCCTCTTCTTTCAAGCCTGCTGCCGCTTTGTTCAATTCTTCTACTGAGTTTAATTCGCCAAATTTTTCAAACATAATACTTACTTCCTCCTTCTGATTTTTCTCGGCACATAGAATGTGTACGATTCTCTTAAAAATAAATTTCAGTTTAATATGTTACTGGCACTGTCTTCTGTTCCATTCTTCCATTACTTTTTCTGGATCTCTTCCTGTTGGAAATCCTTCTGGAGGAATAGGACAGTCCGGGTTATTACACTTAACCATACACATATAACCACCACTTGACCATGTTTCCAATTTTATATTCGTGCCTTTACAGAAACGACATGGTTTCAATTTTATTTTCAATCTTATCTCTCCTTTTGATCTCTTGATTTATTTTTGTGGTTTCTCACATCGTTCAAACTCAATTACCCATACCCACGGATTTGCATCCCAACCATACCGGTCAAGGTCGGATTTTTTGATGGTGCTGTTCCAAATTTCTGTAAATCTCTCAATGGCTGTTCGGTTCATTTTTTCTTCAAACCCAACATTCTTGCCATTTTTAAAATTCGCTCCTTCTGCCTTTGCGCCGTCCTCGGAAATCTCCTGTAACCGCTCTACCCTCACATCCGTAACCTTAAGCCATATCCTCGCCGCTTCTTTCGGCATATGAATGGACGGATGCCAAGTATCCGCAGAAGGATACTCGTTGTCCTCGCATGATGCACGATACATGTAGCATCCATGTTCTCTCTTCTTAGAATCATATATCACTGGATGCCTGCATCCATCTGGAATAGTATCGAATCCGCAATCCCAGCACGGGCACCATGCAAATGTTTCTCGAACATATAGAATATCTCCCGGCTGATATGGCGGCTGGCACAGCTTGCTTATAATCTGTCTATCCTCTACCTCTGGGTGCTTCTTGTGGTATGGGCTGTTGAGAATAGATTCAACATCATGTTTTAAAATCCGCCGTTTACAAGTTTTACGCCCGTCCAGAATTGCCCGAACCATTTCGGTACTAATTTGTTTGTTGAATAAAATCG
>OHAU01001243.1_pt1 | contig 31121 bp, 27 predicted proteins | sample 1577181 | NCBI WGS metagenome assembly OHAU01 (sample SAMEA3541472, study PRJEB24748) | human gut metagenome | biome: human gut; feature: human-associated habitat; material: faeces | place: China | collected 2012 | reverse complement strand
CCCACAAATTGTGACGCACATCTTGCAGAAAGCCTTTTTCAAACACGCTCTAGTACTCCATTTTTACTCCATTTTCGTAATAAATAGCTTGAAATTATAATAATTTACGTGAAATACACCACTCTCTCAACCCTTGGAAATACTGGAAAAATCAGGTGTTCCGTAGAGGTCGTATGGGGTGCTCTGATATACGTAATAATTACATTTATTTGCACCCCATCTGGTTACAATAAATCCAGTAAAATCAAGGGATTCCAAGGCTCTACGCCATATCATTTTTCTGTACTACCCCATTTTTACCCCACGGTATCACCCACAAAATTTAATAACTTTTTCATTACTAGCTAAATTTATCTCAGCTGCCGGATCCGGGAGATCAATTGAATCTTCAAGAAGTTGCATATCATTCACTTTTTTATGCTCCATAACCGCAGTATATAAATCCATTGTCATCTGAAGAGAAGCATGGCCAAGATAGGCTTGCACTGTTTTTGGTACAATTCCAGCTTCAAAACATCTAGTAGCAAATGTATGTCTGAAGCAGTGTCCTGAAAAAGTTTCCATCAAATCCAACGGATCCCTCATCAGATTCACTTCCTGCACGATTCTTTCAATTGCATCGCAATATAATTGTGCATTTAATGGAGTCCCGAGCTTCGTAGTAAACAGGAAATCAGGAAATTCCAAATTCTTCCTACAAGTTTTCGCCATTACAATTTTATGCTGAATAATCTGTTTTTCTAATGCTTTACGGCAATATGAATTAATTGGAACTGTCCTTATACTTGTTTCTGTCTTTGGTGGTCCCAGATGGAACGTCTTACACTCATCACCCTCCAGTTTCTGATACAACAACGTACGCTTCACATGAATAACATTATTTTTCCAATCAATATCATCTTCCGTAAGCGCATACAATTCTCCTGGACGTAAACCAGTATTTACAGCAACTACAAACATATTATTATAGAATGTACCGGCGGCACATTCAAAAAAGTCTGTCTGATCCTCTTTGCTGAGCGCCTTAATCTCATTCTGTGGCTTATTCTTTGGCAATCTTACACCTTTTGCTGGATTACGGATAAGGAACTGATCTTCCATTGCTCTATTAAGCATATCAATAAGAAGAACCTTTACTTTGTTCAAAGACTCATACTGATATCCTTTTTTTGACATATTATTCACCAAATCTGTAATCATCAATTTGGTGATATTTACTAAACGAGTTTTTCCAAGAACTGGTGAAATCAACCTTTTATACATTGAATTGTATGTAGTTTTTGTGCTGAGACGGACAACAGGTTCTTTATAAACCCGCATCCATTTTTCGTACCACTCATCCAATGTTATTTTTTCATCAACAATATTTGACAGCTTTTGTTCGTTTAGTTCCGCCTCTGCCAGCTTAGCTTTTACTTCTTTCACCGTTGTACCATAGACGGATCTTCTGTCGCCGAAACGGTCTACATACCTTCCATGATACACCCCGTTTTTTCTTTGTGTAATGCCTTTTCCCAATTCCTTTCCTTTTAAATTTTTTCCCATTCTTTCACCTCTTATTAACTAGAGGTGCGTAAATGTTATTTTTTATAGCACTAATCTTATCACACACCTCCGTTTCCTGCAATCATAAATAAACAGTTTCATCTAAATATGATTCCAGTCTGTTTTTTTTGATAAGCGCTTTCTTACCATTGAAAAGCACAAAATTGCAGCAAGGTTCTTTTATCATATCGCGCAGTTTGTTTTTACCAATGTTGAAATATTCAGCAGCCTCATCAATCGTCAACAAATATTTCTCAGACATAATAATCACCTCCCAAATCAAAAAAGCACCCAAAAATCAACGTTTTCGTGATTTTTGGGTGCAATTGCACACACTACCGTTATTTCCATCCATCCCGAACCAAATCGGAATAAGAGTTTATGCAGCGTCTGCTGCCAAATACCATTTTTATAATATCATCCATGAAACTATGTGTCAATTTCATCACAGTTTCAAATATGTAGCATTAAAGTTTTATTATTATCGCTTAATTATCATAAAAAGTTATAAACTCAACATTTACGCTACCTCCAGCGTATTTATTGAAACCTCATATGCAATTCGCTTCTGAGTTTCATTTTCCTCGATCCGTTTTTTGTACTCCCGGCTTTGGATTCTGCCCCAGACCATCACACGGGTTCCCACCTTAAGATCAGCCGCATAGCGGGCGGTACTCCCCCAACAAATGCAGGGTATGTAATCTGATTTTCCAAAAGACCGGTTCACAGCCAGAAGCAGATCCGTAATTTCTTTTTTCAGAGGGGTTTTTCGGTAAACTGTAGGTTTACAGATTGTACCTTCCAGAAGAATTCGATTTGTGTAATCCGTCTTAGAGTCATTTACCTCTACAAATTTCACTTCCCTGGCAAATACATAAAGCTCTAATCGAGTATGGTTTTCTTCACGTAGATTATGTGAATGAAATTCCCCATAAATTTCCGCAAATTCACCAACGCGGCTCTTCGTAATATCTGCAATTTGTTCCGATATCAACACCGGAATTGTATCTACAGAATCGCTGAGGCGCTTAACCTGAAGCTCCGCCTTATAAAAGCATTCTCCACAAATCTTATGACTAAATGTAAAATCCATTGCAATCTTACCAGTGATAACAACCTGGTTGTCGTCAAACATTATATAGGCCATAGTATCTTTATCCTTTCTCTCTTTTGTTTACCATTTTATGCGGCGTTCTCCATCAAATCCTCTTCCAGGATATCCGCAAGCAACTTTCCAGTGAATCCAAATCCATTCACTTTTACTTTCTTTTTCCGCAAATCTTCGATTTCTTTTTTCCGAAGATCCCGGCTCTTTAGCGAAAGAATCTTATCTTCTTTATTGAGCTTACGTGTAAGCTGCTTCTGCCACTTCACCAAAAATTTTTTTGCTTCCTCAATGTCAGGATTTTGACGGTCAAAATAAGTACGCTTCTGGCGTACTGTTCCATCAGGTTCCACTTCCAATGTATAATAGGGTTTCTCTGGAGTATCTGTTTTTCGTAGAAACAAAAGATAGGATTCCTGTTTTGCCATACGGTCAAAATAAGTTTCCTTTCCAGTAATGCAATGCTTTAGTTCATTTCCCTCTGCCAAAATATCTTTTACATTTCGCGGTGCTACAATCTGATACTTTTGATCTTTATATTCATATTTTTTCAGACTTTCGCAAACCGCTTCTATTGTAGGAAACTTTTCCACGACCTCATCTGCTTTCAAATCCATTTCTTTATCTCTCAGCATTTGGATCACTTCATTATGCCGCAGTTCCAGCTTTCGTACCCGATATACAATGGAATCCTTTATATTCAGGTCAAGTTCTTCAGCCATATCAAGATAATCCTTCCATGTACCCAGAAGATCTCTTGGCGTTTTTTCACTTTGGCTCGCCTGCTTTTTCAAATAATTTCTAATCTGCTCCGGATTCATTCGATCCAGTATGAACAATAACTCTGTTGGATCAATCTTGTATTTTGAGAACCAGGCAATCACATCATCTCTGATCATCTTTCCCAATCCCTTTTCAAAAACCAGCCATTGAAGGAATACAATTCCCCCCTTATTATCTCGAAGTCGATTTAACCGAAACTTATCAATACCCAGCGCATGGCTTAAAGAATTGGATTCTTTAAAATAAACAGATTGATCTGTTATTATCATTTCATTTACCAAATGATTCAGGCCTGCCTTAGCCAGCTGTTCCCAATAGGGATATTCTTTTAGTTTTTTAAAATAAGTTACCGGCTCTACTTTTTCACTTTTCTTAGCCAATTCATAAAATCCGCTTCTCTTAAATTGTTCATTATGAATTCCATAAAGAGACTTTTTATAAATACGTCCCCAATAGCGTGGCTCATATTGTCGATAATATAGATTGCCTGTACGTAATTCTCCCTGAATCCATCTTCGCTCTTCCGTCTTGTGACAGTATCCCCAATAAAACTCCTTTTCATTAAGGTCCTCGTCATAAACAAATCTGCGTTGCTCCCACCAGATATATATTGGCTTTGTGTAAGCAATCATATCATACTTCACATATGCTCTGAATTCACGCACAATCAAGCCATCACCACAGGTTTGTAACAGGTATGCGCTTTCCGTTTCCGTCATCACCGTTCTCTGTCTTCCAATTGGTTTGTATTGAATTTTATGACTGCAGTTAGGGCATATGCCCTTCTTATTATATTTCGGATCTTTTATAGGGACATTTCTTTCACACCACGTACAGTAACCAGTATCTGCCTTTTTCTTTTTGGAGTATTGATAAAAAATATAGTTTTCTGTGATCCCTACCTTTTTCATCCATTTATCCCAGTCTTTTGGTGTTTCTTTTACACAGTTCATCACCTTGTCCCATTCCCGCGTAATCTTCCGATTTTTTTGTATTCTTGTTCTTCTCCGCACCTGCTCTTCAAATTCCCAAATACTATCATATATTTCATTTTCCTTACAGTTTTCTTCTACTGTTTTCCGGATTATTTCCAGGCTTTTTAAGTCGCACCATGCATGATGTTTCTTTCCCCCATTTGGGTATTCGATTTTATCCAGCATTTTATTTGTCCAGCTCTTTAGCCGATAATCGTACCCTATGAAACAATCTTTTTTCTTATCAATGAACAACGTATACAAAGGGCGTCTTCCACCTGCTGCTAAAATTTCTGTAAAGAAAAATCCAATCTTTACAATGTTTTCTTCCTCTTCCGCGCGTATAAGCATGCCAACCGGGTATGTCATTTTTTCATAGGGCATATTTCCAATAATCGGGACATCGTTTTCTGCCACTTGTACCATTTCATCTGTTGCTTCCAATATTTTCATTTTTTTTAACTTTTGTTTTTCCATTTAATTCGAATTCGTCCTTTCTGAAGTTATTATATAAATTTAGGGTTAGCTGCTCAGCCTCATCCTTATGCGCATTTGCCGTAACCCACTCCTGTTGCAAAGCTTCAATCTGTTCGACAGAAAGTCTCTTCTTCATAAATCTTTGTTCTGTATCATTCAGAGACTCCCAGCCCTTTTTCACAATCTTTCTTTTTGTCTGCTCCAGGCGTTTCTCTTTTCGTTTCTGTTTCCACTTCTTATTCGCTTTCGCAAAGTCTGCTTCATAGCTAACATTTATTCCTGCTTTCTCATCTTGAAGATCCTGTACTTTATCGCGAATCAAGCGTGCTGCGACCCTAACATTCAGAATTTCCACCTTCAAATCTGGATCATACAACGCCTGCATAGAATAGCCATTGAACCATTCTTTTCTAAAAATATCCTCCCGGTTTCTTTTTGCAATTTCCTCACAGATATCGACCGAAACCTTGCTCTGCAGAAATTTCTTTCCCCTTGTGATCGTCACTACAGGTTCACCAGCAAAAAAGGTATCGTCTTTTCGAATGGTAGATACCTTTATATCGTAGTAGATATTCCCGCTTTTTTCAGAAAGAGTTCTGCCTTTCAACGTGCAGTAATCGCCAGGTTCACATCTACACCTCATTGGATCATAGTTTAGGCTCCATTCCTGCTTCTCGTAGTTATAAGACATATGCATCTTACAAATACAGTTTTTATGCTGTTCCTTAAATTTCTGAAACAATTCTTTCTTTTTCTGATCTGCCTGGTTTTCCAAATATTCTGCACTTTTTTCATACTGGTAATCTGATACCATATGGCAGGCACAGAAGCCGAAATTATCTTCCCTTAATAAGGGATGATTCTGTTCACAATTTTTCTTATGCCATGGACACCGAAAAACGACATTATCATTTTCAAAGCAGAATGTTTCCTCCAGGTAATCTATATCGTTAATACATTTTTCCCAACTCACGTATAGACCACAGCCAGACATAAATGCTTTCTTTTCCAGATAATCTTTGGTATATATAAAACCGCCGCATGAATTTTCAAGTGGTGACTTTCCCAGCCTTCCGTTTCCGATTCGAACATAGTCCGGATAGTGTTCCGCCGTATATCCTTGAAGAAGCAGCTCCTGTGTCAACAAATTGTATTCGTATCCCTCGGACATTTTCTTCTCCTCTTAACAAAAGATACGGCAGGAAATTCCCGCCGCATCTCGTTCCTTATCATTTAATTTTCCTCATCCATACGGATTGTTGTAACTAACATTTTCAGACTGCCTTGAAGCATAATAAATTTATCCTCTTCCCTGCAGTAATAATAGACCTTATCCGTTAAAAACTCCTTTTGGAATGTCATTCTCGAATTGGAAGTTCTTAATAAATTCTCAAGCTCTTCTAAGCTGCAAAGTTTTGAGCTGTGTATCAGGGCTTCATGCACACTGCTAAATACCACATAAAAATCCCCATCCATTAATTCCACCAGTTTTTTTATCACTTCTGGATACAGGACTGCCACAGCTCCATTTGTGAGTCCTTTTACGCTAAGACAGATTCCCTCCTTCTTTTTTTTATCCGAAATAAAATAGGGATCCACATTCATGAAGTCATCACCAGCATACCCCGGAGTGTACATCATTTTTTTGAAATCATAGATTCTTGGAGACAATATACGATAACTGTTTAAAAGAGCATCGTGTAAAACATCGTCTTTTTCCAAGCCCCATGTTTCCAAATATTCCGATCTGACTTTCAAATATGTAATCCCATTCTTCAGGGTTCCTGCATGCACATATAACGTGATTGCAATGTCCCCCATTGTTTTATATACGGCATTTTTCAGTTCATGCCTGTGTTTTTCCAGGTTCAAAAGCCCCAGAAAGAGATGTTCCCTGACTTTTTCATAGTCATTCAGATATCTGGTATTTTCCATATTTCCCACTCTATCCAGGTCACACTTCACCCTTGCTTCTATGTTTTTCATAGAAGTTCCTTCTACATAATCCTGGTAAAGTTCTTCCACAAAAATCCCGCAGATGTCTTTTCCGGAATCCGTTTCAGCGCAGACTACAAATAACCGGTCCCCATTTGCGGTTATTCCGGTCTTTTCTTTTTTCTTAAAGAAAACATAGTCCTCTGGAAGATGAGCAGCTTTTATGATCCATTTCCGTAATTTCTGGACAAATTCTTCATACGTTAAACGCTGACACATATAAAATTTCCGTTTCCTTTCTTATAATCCGTAAAACCTTATCATTGCTATTTACAACGGAAGCCTTTCAACACAGCTTGCCGGTAAAGTTACCTTTGATACCACCTTTTTCCATTTCATTATTTTCCGGGCACCTCTGTCATAGTAATATATTTCATCTGTCAGAAAATCTTCGTCCGGGGTAGCCTCTTTAAGTGTCTCTTTTAAAATTCTTTCAAGATCTTCCGGACAGGACATCCTCTTAGGATGAATCATTGCCTCATGGACACTTGTAAATACAATGTAGAAATCATCATCCATAAGGTCTGCGATCCTTTGTGCCACATCCGGCAGAAAAACAGCCACAGCCCCATTGGTACGAATACTTGTAGAAAGACAGCTACCAGCAATTCTTTCCACAATATTTTCTTCATAATTCATGTCCATAAAGTCGTCGCCCTCATAAGCAGGATTAAAAAGCAGGCGTTCCCACTTATAAATTCTTGGGGGAGTAAGGGAATATGTATTCGACAAAGCATTCTCGTAGGCTTCGTCCTCATCCATTCCCCAGTCTGCCAGACTGGCTTTGTGGATTTTCATGCTGGAGATACATCCATCCCTCTGTCCAACTTTCATATACAAAACACAGGCTATGCCATCCACTTCTTTATACACAGCATTTTCCAGTGCCTTTTCATGTTTCTTTTTGTTTAAAAGCCGTATAAACAGGTCTCCCTTTACTTTGGAGTAATTATTTACATTCTTTGTTTTTTCGAAGAATCCAGCCTTACTTATTTTTTTAATTTCTTCTGTAACAGTATCTCCGATTTTATCTACAGAAACACCATCCAGGTAATCCTCATATAACTCTTCCGTATGGATTCCACATACTTCTTTCCCTTCTGAACTTACACGACATTCCACAAATAAACGGTCTCCATTCTGAGCCATTCCCTCTTCATCTTTTGCTTCAAAATAAATTCGCTCTTCTTGCAGATTTAAAGCATCTAACAGATACGCTCTTAAGTTTTCGACAAACTTCTCATAACTTAAAATTTCACTCATAGTATTTTCATTTCCTTTCGTTAGGATTATACAGATACTGCTTACCACTTAACTATTACACAGCCTTATCTACCTTTCTAATAATCAGTGCGCTTCCTTTAAATTAACCGTAGTAAAGTTAACCTTTACTTTTTCCATATATACAGAAAGCTTATCTTCGATTCTGCTATAGTAGTAGAGTTCTTCTGACAATGAATCTTCATACCAAATACCATTATCATAGTCGGTTTCCATTATATGGAGTTCATCCTTAATATCTTCTAAATTACTCTCATTTACACTGTAAATTGAACTTTCGTTTCTGCTTGTAAATAAAATGTACAAATCACTTTCCATAAGCTGTGCCAGTCTTTGAAGGACACCAGGGAAAAATACGGAAACCGCTCCATTTTCTTTTGCATTGGTGCAGAGCTGAACCCCCATAACTTTATCACTTTTCGATAAGCAAAATGCTCCATTGTCCATAAAGGATCCTCCCGACTTGTTCTTACCATTTGTATAAATGAAAGGGGGTGTCATCTGGCAGGTATTTTTTAACGCCTCTTCCATAACAGCCTCTTTTGTCATTTTCCATTGCTTCAAATGCTGATTTTTTATCTTCACACAAAAATACTCGTTCGTATTACTAAGCATCATATACACGACACAAGCGATATCTCCAACATCCTTATGCACTGCATCTTCCAACTCAAGCGAATGCGCTTTCTTGTTTAGCGGTTTTACAAAAAGGTATTTTCTGATTTTTTGGTAACTGTCTGGAGTCATCTCGCCCTCTAACATGCCAACCGTTTTCAGTTTCTCGATTTCATCTTGTACAGAATATGAAATTGACTCCATCGAACTCCCTTCCATACAACGCTCATATAAATCTTTCACGTCAATACCGCACAGTTGTTTTCCACTTGAATTTTCAAATGCCTCCACAAATAAGCGATCCTTATTATCTATGGCTTTCTTTTTAAAAAATATTTGCTGTTCCTGTAAATGCAAAGCATTTAAAAGCTGTTTTCTTAATACCTCAACAAATTCCAAATATCCTAACGTCATCGTAATAATCCTTTCTGCGGCTTCTCTATGACCGCTGATCCAGCATCCAATTTTCAATCTGCAATTCCGTACCATTCATTTTCCTTATATCTTATGCCATCCACACAGAGCTGGTTTACATATATAATCTCATTGCTGTCAGGCTCTTCCTGGACAAGAATAAGAAGATCATTTTTCCTTCCTTTTGCTTTTGGTTGTTTGCCGCGTACAATTACGAATCCATTATTGCCCACACCTGTTTCTTTGCAAACCAGGCTGCACCATGGGCGGTCCGGATGTATTGCCATATACGCAGCTCCCCGTAGTAAAAGCATTGAAAAATCCAGTTCCTCCTTCAGTTCCATCTTTGTGCACGAGATTTTGGTATCCCGGTCATCTTCATCCAGATCTCCAAATGCTTTCACTACAAAATACCTGGAGTTTCTCCAATTCGGATAGTGAACAAGACAATCCAGTGGATTTTCCGCACAATGGAATCCATTCTGTCTGCAATTTGCCTCCGTTGTCTCATTGATCCCATATCGTTTAAATTGGTAACCCAGACACACCAGATTTTTTCCAAAGCCTTTATACGCAATCATTTTCTCATGCCCCTAAATTAAATAAAGAAAGCTGCTCCGGTTCCTCTTTCTTTTTCGCTACTGGCTTTGCTGTCACCAGCGCCTCTTCCGAAACATCTTTCTTTGTATCTGAATCATTTGATTTTGTTGACAATGCCCTGATAGATTCCGCTTTCTTCCAGGCTTTCTTTATTGTATCCTTTTCTTCCTGCGCTTTTTTCTCCATATCCTTACGGTCATCCAACAGGTAATAGTCTATTACCCAGGCAAATACCTCTGTAGAGCCAATCGCAATACCAGTATTTTGCCCCACACCAGCTTTTCCCTCTTTCTTTGCCTTTTTAAGTGCCGTCTCATATGCCTTTTCATGGACATATTCGATACAGCGCCGCAACGTCTTATGGGGCTGGAGGATCACCTCTTTCATAACAGGATCTTTTCTAGCAAGGTCTAAAAGATACGTGCCAATCACAGTCGCATACCCAGGATCCTGCAAAAGAAGCATTTCTTCTGTCAGCTTTTCGGTTGCAGACGCAGATTGCCGGGTTAACAAAACCTTCAGCAGAAAATTCCTTTTTCCCGCTATAAAAGCATCCATGTCCTCTTTGGATATGGAATGTTCTTTTGCAAGACTTTCAATTGCCGCTACATTATGACAGGTTCGGTAATGTTCCGCCAGGACATTTATTTCCTCTATGCTTTTGGCTAATTTTTCCAGCATATAAAACTCCTCCCGTCATTATGCAGCTTTGGAGGCGTGATTTTCTGCATTTCCGCCAGCTGCCGCTCTTTGCAGTTCCTTAGATTCCTTATCCAGCTCATTTACCAGATTTAGGATTACCCGGCGTACCCAAAGGTTTCCATTCCACTTCTTTTCAAGCGCCTCCGCACTCTCCACAATGGCTTTCCATGCTTCATCGTCCAACGCACAATGTCTATATTTCTTATAAAGCGGATAAATCTCATACATGGCCTTTTTGACATCCACGTAGATAATAGAATCCACATTGGACAACAATCCCATCAGGACCGGATGTTTGTCATATTTTTGGATCAGCTCACGGATCCCAACTGGTCTTTCTCCTGTGTACAAACCTAAAAAGTCATTAAATATCGTTCCAACTGTATTTATATTTCTACGTTCCATTCATGTCCTCCTCTGCTCTTTTGATTCTCGCTGTTACAGTTTCCGGTAAGCATTCAAACGCATCTGCAATTGCGTTTTTACTGTAGCCTTCCAGAAACAGCTTTTTCATCATTTTTTCCTGCTCTTTTTTCTTCAGCTTTTTCAGGGAGGAATCCCTGATCTTATGCTTCAGAATTTTTTTACTTAACGGATGATCCGGTCCATATTGATAGATCTTCCAGGCCTCCGCTGCATTTAGTCCGCAGACAATTGCCAGTACCAGGCAATAATAGCCTGCATACTCTTCATTTCTTATGCCCTCACCTTCTTTATAGTTCTAACATTTTTCGGTTCCCGGCATTTTCCATTTATGCATGTCGTCCTTCCTTTTCCTGTTCCATGTTTCTCATCCGACATACTTCTATTTTTTTCGAATTATCCCTCTTCTCCTTCCTTTTGTATTTGCTCCCTTTGCCTAGATTCTGAATTTTTGACAACAAAAAAAGACACCAAAAATCCATTCCAGGTTTTTGATGTCTTTCTATATTTCTCAGATCTATTGTCTCAAATGATTGCTCCCGGTATTTTGCCAGGACTAAACTTCTTCTGCATAGGGTGCTATGCATAAACGATAATTCGATTATAGGATAACACAATATATAGTGCGTGTCAATGTTGCATTTCCATATATTGTGTTTATGTATGAACCATTTATGATAATGTCCTAATATACCATAAAGGAAAATGTCCCAATGTAGTATAATGCTTCCATCAACAGATGGAGGTAACGATTATCAGAAAGGTAGAATTATCAATGGATGAACAAAAGAAATATGAGGTGATCAAATCATTGGCAGATCATCCAGCCCCTAACAAGCAGAGAGCTGCCCTTAGTCTTACATATGTTTTCATACTGGGATTTCTTAAATTATTCTCTATCTTTTCAAGATGGGATACACTAATCCCAGTTTGTTCAGCCAACATTTCCCTAGACAGCTTTCTCTCCGCCCTGAATTTACGAATAGTTTCCCCTATCATTTCCCTCTGCATGTTTTTTCCTCCAGATTTTGTATTTATACTTATTAAGTTTTTTTATAAAGGAAGCAGGCATATAACAGCCTGCTTCCTTTTTCCTAGCTCCTTATTCAATATTGGCTGTGAGAATCTTATATATTCCTTTTGGTCATAGCCTTCAAATTCTTTTTAAACCCAATCACACATGTTGCATGATAGCCTTTCTATTGTTTCTCGACTCTGTCATTGTATTAGCAAAGTTTACTTTTACAATTATCTCAACTTAAACAAAAGGAAAAGCCCCCCGAATGAGTACCTTGTTTAGCAGAACATACTTTCAACCTACGATTATGAGTGTATAGTCTTTTTAAAATTCTACATAGCAATTCGTGCCCCTCCTGCACAAGTATTAGCGCTTGTCTATCTATTTTACTTACAAGAGAGCTCTGAAAATATCAAAAACAGGAATGAGGAAACATATATATTCTTGTCATTATATTTTCCTCATTTTGTATATCTATATACCGTCAAGAAATATATTTGACATCTATCACTCCTCGTAACGAATTCAGAAGAGATAACACATCCTCTCTATCTCTATGAGCACAATTCTGAATAGAAACTATGGCTCCCTTAAATTCGTGTTTTTTATCATAAACCTGAACCTCTCCAACTTTCATTCCCATATCTTTTATACCAGTATAAAAATCTGAAAGATTAGAAACATCTTCAAGACGAACATAAACGCTAAACCAACCATCGTTAAACGTAATTCTGTCTTCCAATTTTTTAAAATTTCTAATAATAACATAAACTGCAAGAGTGGCAACTATACCACATTCAAAAAAACCGATTCCTATTACAAGTCCTATACAAGCTGATGCCCACAGTCCTGCCGCAGTAGTCAAGCCTTTTATTTTTGATTTTCCAGATATTACAATACTTCCTGCACCTAAAAAACCAATTCCGCTGACAACTTGTGCACCTAATCTAGCCGGATCCCCTGCACCATATTTATAAAATAAAAATTCCCCAGTAATCATAACAACACATGATCCCAGACTTACCAACATATATGTTCTCATACCTGCAGGTTGATTCGCCTTTCCTCTTTCGAGACCAATAACGCCTCCACAAGCCATGGATAATATAATGCGGAAAATCATTGTAACAATACTTAAATCGCTTAAAGACTTACCTAATAATTCTACGCTCATTTCAACACCTCTCCATCCAATTAATTATCTGTTTCTATCCATTCATAAGTCACAAAATTAAAAAGGGCTGCCCGTACTAAATCTCTTTAGTACGGCGGCCCCGAAATTCTTTTGAGTTTCCTAATTAGCAGAAATATTTTTTACTTGAACATACTTAAATCCTTTTTCCTCGATTTTTTTCAAAAAATCATTTGAAAAATGCATACAGTAAATATCTTTTCTCTTCTCGATAGGAAATACATTCTCCAATGTGCTTAATGGACAATGTGACAAATGATCAGAAGAAAATTCTGTCGTATCCTGATATATTGTCTGAATTTTTCCTGCAAAAAAATCTTTCACAATCATACTTGGAATTTCATAAGAATCTCCACTGTAATAGATTCTTTCATCAGAAAAGTCCAATACATAACCATAGCATCTTATATCATCAGCATGTTTTACCGAAACCGCTTCTATTCTTACATCCCCTATAAGATTAATTTCATCTGTTAGCATTTCATATGCATCCGATGTAATTCCCATCATTTCTAATAATTTTATCAATGATTTCTCAGGATGAATAATTTTAACCTTCTTCCCCAACACAAAATAACTATATGAAATGATAGAAGAAAGACTTCCCACATGGTCAGCATGGGTATGTGTTATAATGATATAAATATCATTATATTGTTCTAACAATTTCATTTCATACAATTTTGTAAAAACAGTTTCTCCTGCATCAATAAGAAAAAATTTATTATTTCTCACAAAATAAGCACTCGTATTCCCTAAAAGAGGATTAAACGCAGATCCAGAACCTAAAAATGTAATAATTTTTACCACCGCCTTTTCTAATAACGATTACGTAAATAATTTACACAATGATGTGTCCAGTCCGTTTGAATAATATCAAATCCCTTTTTAGCCAACCATCCCCATCCATCTTCCGGGTCACCAGTAAGAGATATGTCATCGTTATGTCCTGCTGCTAATGGCACACGACTTGAATACACAATTGAATTCCCCCATAAAATTCTTCCTTTTTTATGCATCATGTCAATATAAGAATCCTGTGCAATAGAAGATGATTCACTTTTAAAAACAAGTTCTGCACCAATATAATTGATGTTCATATTCTCTATCTTTTCTGAAGCAACATCTTCCTCCATAAAAATTGGCATATAATCCACTTTTGGAGCAAAAGTCTCTACCATTTTCAAAGATGCATCCGAAGGATCACTTTTTAGAAGAACTTGATCTGCCATATTATGTTTATTTACAATTTTCATGACATCATCCAGTATTTTAATACTTCTATCAAGATTCAAAATACATTTATTTTTTAAGTGTTCCAATACCTCTTCAAAAGTATTTAAAGGCAAAAAGGTTTCTGTCAAATCAACATTGCACAATCTAAGTCTTCTTATTTCTTCAGATGTCATTGATTCAACTTTTATATGTCGATCCAATTGAGCCGGTTCCATCCCCGTATGAAATACAAATATCTCTCCATCTATGCTCTTAAACAAGTCCATCTCAAGGATGTCAGCCCCTTCCTTTAATGCGATATCGAAGGAAGCAATTGTATTTGGAGGAATGTTTCCTCCCGAGGTTCCTCTATGAGCCGCAACTAAGATACCTTTTTCTTTTCTACTACATTTCCGATTTAATTTTGTAAATCAACGGTAATACCATCTCCAACTGAAACCGCTAGGTCTTCCGGTGCCTGGCCTTCATCATATACCGTTCCTATTTCTTCTATGTAAGCATCTTCTGATTCTTTCTGCTCATAGGAAACCGTTTTTCCTGTAGTTCCTGAATAGTGATAAAGCTGTAGCGTTAACTGTTTTGCATGATCCGAAATTCCTAAATCCTGTAATTCAAAAATTAGATTCGGTTTATCATAGGAAGTGAGATTAAAAACATATTCATTTCCTAAATCGTCTTTCCCGCGAAGCCAGAATTCGTCGTCCTCCGTCATATCGGAATATGATCCAGAAATGGTACATCCGAAAATATTATATTTCATTTCTGAAATCAAAAACGTCTGATTCTTCTCAATTGGGATAGACACTTGAATGTCAATTTCTTTTGTGTCTGCCTGCAGTGCTTCTGGATCTGCTGTAAATGAAAAACTATATACATCCCTTTCTTCAACCTGCTCATTTTGATTTTGGAAGGTTCCTATTTGAATTTCAAATTTCTGGGAATGATCAGCTCTACTTCGATTAAATTTCGCTGCAAAGTATTTGGAAGTCACTTTTTCTGATCCGCTACTGTTATCAAGCGAATATTGATTTTCTAACGCTAATGACTCGCCATCAACTGCGACCTGAATGCTGCTCATGGAAATATCATTTTCGCCTTTTTCATCCGTCAGGGAATATGCAATCCAAAGGCTTTTTGCATCCGCAGCGACTTCCTCTAACGAAACCGCAATCCCATTTTTTTCGATTGTCTTCTGAATTGTTTTCACATATTCATCTGTTTCCTTCTCAATTCCCAAAATCCGGCCAATAAGAGAAGTCATTTTATACCAGGCTGCTTTTACCTCATTCTGATGTGTAAGACCACCACCAATAGCAGCCACTAATATGATACAGGCAGCTGCAACCCGTATGTAGCGCTTGACTCTTACGATTTTATTTTCTTTCCACGGTTTCGCCGCCTGGTAAATGTATTTCTCATCTATATCCTCAAATGCCGTTAAAAAATCCCATCCTTTATTATCCCTCATATCCAGCCTCCTTTAATAAACCATAAAGTTTTTTCCTGCTACGAGCCAAAACTGACTTGATCTTACTTTCCCCACAGGCATGTCGGTCTGCTATCGCTTTTATAGGATCCATATACCAGTAGCGTCTAATAAAAATATCCCGGTCACGTTCAGAAAGCGTTGCTAAAAAGCGGTCAAATAATTTTACAAGTTCTTTCTTTTTTAAATAGATTTCAATGTCAGAAGAAATTGCACTTCCAATTTTTTCCACTTCCCCGGCAATATCTTCCATATGTGAATCCATCCGTTTCTGCGCATTTCTTTTACGATAACGGTCGATTGCTGTATTTCTTGTTATTTTTGAAACAAAGGAAGACAAAATAGATGGTCTTCTTGGAGGAATGCTGTTCCAGGTAAAAAGCCATGTATCATTTACACACTCTTCAGAATCCTCCCTGCTGTATAAAATATTGTGTGCAACTATGTAACACATATTTTGATATTTATTTTTGGTCTCTACAATTGCATTTTCATCTCTGGCAAAATATAAATTAATAATCTGTGCATCATCCATCCTGCGCTGTTCTCCCTTTTCACCTTATATCACGTATTTTATTTCAATTGGTCGCATGAAAAATGTAATTTTTTTATTTTTTTTGCAGAAAAGGAAATAAAATATATTTCGTTCCTAATTCCTTTTCTGCATTTCCATTTACTGGTCAATTACTTCTGTCACATAAGCTCCCTGACCATCTACCGCAATAACTATTTCTTTTCCGTCTTCTGTTTCAATAATCTGCCCTACTGATGCCTGATCCTGTGGTCCACTGGTGCTTAAATCCGGATTTTCGTCAAATGTAGCCAGCGGGTACATTACCCTCTCTCCATTTGCATTGAAAAATTCATGTAATTCAACTCCAGAACTGGCAGCCACTGAAGCTGTTCCAATCAGCATACACGCTGCCGCTCCAATCCAAAACTTTTTTCGTTTCATCATGCTGCTCCTTTCTCTTAACCGTGATTATTTTTTATATCCACAAATACTACAGGTCTTCTTCAAAAACGGATAACTATGTTTACTGCAATATGTCCATGGAGTGTAAGTTTTTATCCCCCTACGATGGCATTTATTACATTTGTTTGAGATAATCAGCCGTTCTTTGTAACAGATTCCAGCTGTTCCAACTGTTCGAAAATCTGTCTTTTTACCAACAGCTTCTAAATATCTCGCCGGATGTTCACATGGCGCATTTGTCGCATAGGAAGAAATCGCTTCAATTGGTTCTGTTACAAAAGATCCATCTTCATTTACTCTGACAATTCTTTCCTTAGCACCAGTTTCTGTTACATAAATGTTTCCACTGGAAATTACTTCCTGCGCTTCATTTTCCGCACCCATTACAGAGATACCCTGCCCTGCCATATTTCCCATAATTGTAACACTTGTCATAATAATTGCCATCCACTTTTTTAATCCACTCATCCTTTTTACCTCGTTTTCTTAAATTTTTCCCTATAAGTTGTAAATAAAAATTTTTAGAGCCCTCCCTTCAAAGTTTCGTTATTCCTTTTTCACTATATATCACGTAAAATTTCGGTATCCGTTGCATCCTTGCTAAAAATAATTTATTTTATTCTCAAAACCTCCAGCCCTAATTTGGCACACAAACAGGATCCGTTTATAATCTGTGTCTTGGCGTTTTATAAGTAGCCGTAAATCAAAAGCCCCCCGGCAGCATAGTTCCAAAGATCCATACTATCGGGGGCTTATCCCTCATCTCATCATAATTTCCATATTCTCCTGACGATATAAAGCAATTTATCAATAGTGCTGTTCCACAACTTATTTTTCAGCCAGGCTGTCAAGGCATCTTTTTATATCTTCTTTTTGCATGCACTCAATGGTCCAGGTGCGTTCTTTTGTTTCTGGCAGATAGCCAAGCACTTCCTGCCAGGGAAGGTTTCCGCTTCCAAGTCCGATGTGGGAATCCCGGTCTCCGCAGTTGTCGTGGATATGGACATGGCTTACATAGGGAGCCAGATTTTTCGCCCACTCCCTGACATCCAGGGAAGAATAACAGTGTGCGTGCCCGATATCCAGACACAGCTTGAAGTTCGGCTGGTTCACCTTCTTATAAACATCCAAAAGAAGCCGCCAGTCATCATCAAATACATTTTCCAGCACGATTTCAAGTTCTGTTTTGTTTTTCATAAATTCCTTCCAGAATTTGGCGACATGCTCCGCCCAGTATTCTTTGTAATAAACATACGGGTTCATGCCAGAGTGAAAGACAATCTTCTTAGCTCCAAGTTGAAGCCCCGCCTCATAGCACTGGTTGAATCTTGTCATGGTGGCTTCCCGCACCAGGCTGTCGTATGCACAGGGGTTCACATCCAGAAATGGGCCATGAAGAATCAGATCCCTGGTCCCTATCTCTTTCATCTTCTCCCAGTACGTTTTGATTGAATTCGAAAGCTGATCCAGATTATCCGAAATGGAAAAATCAATGCTTTCGATCCCGGTTCCGTACTCTTTTACCAATGCTTTCATGTCATCATCTAAAACTAAATGGCTAATATATATCATTTTTTTCCTCACTTTTTTACGAAGCTACTCCTGCCTCTTTTAAATGGCAGAACAGGCAGAAGCCCCGCAAGGCCTTGCTGCCTGTTCCACTTTTTATTTTACTGTGATCTTAATTTTTTTCGATTTGGAACCTGATTTTACCGTAATGGTGGCAGTTCCTTTTTTCTTGGCTTTTATCACACCCTTTTTCGTAACGGTTGCCACCTTCTTATTGGAAGTGGTATAGGTTACCTTCTGCAGGGAGGTGATCGGGCTGATGACTGGCTTTAAGGTCAGCTTCTTGCCTTTTTTCAAGGTTGCCTTAGACGCAATGCCTGTGATCTTGGTTGTCTTCACCGCCGTCTTTTGAACAGTCACATTAATCACCTGTTTTTTACCGCTCGCCAGGGTGATGGTGACTTTTGCTTTTCCAGCCTTTAAGCCTTTTATGGTACCTTTTCTGGTCACTGTTACGATCTTCTTATTGCTGGTAGTCCAGCTCTTGATGGAATCCCCATTTGCCAGACCGGTTACCTTCACTTTTGTGGTAGACTGTTTTACCTTCAGCTTAATGCTAGAGGCCGTTACCTTGATGGTGGGGGTAAGTTTACTTCCCACTGTACGGGTTTCCGTTTTTCCCTTGTTGCTGGTGCGCTTCTGGGTTTCCGGGGCAAATACGGTTGCTGCCGATACGGTTGTCCAGGGACCAAATACCTCCGGGACTTCCGTTGGTGTCGGAGTCGGCGGAACGGGTGTCGGGGTAGCTGGAACCGGAGTTACGGTTGGTGTCGGGGATGGGGTATCGGTACGCTGTACCACAATGGTATAATCGGTTGTCTTTCCGGACTTTGTGGTAACGGTAACCTTTACCTCTGCTTCCGCATCTGGATTGGTCTTATCAAAATACATGGCAATTCTGTGTGCTGCGCCACTTCCAGTTACTTTTCCAAGTACCGTTACCTTGCTGGTACCGCGGATTCCCACAGCGGTGACGGATGCGCTGCTGTCTGCCGGTTCTGCAAAGATATTTAAAAACTCCCTGCTCTCTTTATAGATTGCCCGGTAGCTGGTTGTCACGCTGCTAAATTCCGGGGACAATGAAATCCGGTTTGCCGTATTGGAGTAGGTATTGCTGGTGCTAAGCGTCATGTTCGCCAAAACCGGCGTAGAAATATCCTGGGAAATGTGGAAGGTATATTCCCGGCTCTTTCCCTGGCCGCTTACGGTTACCTTTATATCTGTGGAGCCGCTGCTTACATCCGCCACAAAGCTTCCTGCATACGCCTGTCCATTTACGGTTATGGTACAGCCTTCCGGTGCTTTCAAAGCAAAGGTTACCTTGCTGGCATTCTCCGCTACCGTTAAGTTATATTTTAAGGTATCCTTTCGGAAGGCAGAAGGCCAGGTCACTTTTCCAGTATCTGCCGTGGCTGTCACGCTGTTTAAATAGGCCCCGTTGGTTTCCAGAGCCATCAAGTAATTGGAATCATTTTTGTAATAAAGGGTGCCTTCCCGGTCTGCGCAGATGGTACTGATACAGTATTCCTGCTGGTCACTTGCCGGACGGAAAAGCTCTACGGCTGTTCCGGAAGTCTGTCCCGGTTCATCGGATAACATATAAATACCGCCTGGTTTTGCATTGTAGGTAAAGTACAGATAGACTCTTCCATCTGCCTGTCCATCTCCATTATAATCCTGGTTTTCGTAGGCCGTGGACAGAAGAGGCGCTGCCTGGGGATAGCCTGGAATGGATACGTTGTATGCCAGGGAAATCCCGGAAGCGGTTTCATTTAAGACTGCAAAATGGTGACCACCATCGGAATTGAACTGGCCACCGTTTCCGCAGACACCTACATAGATCCTTCCCTTATAAACAACCGGGGAAGCGGTTGCCATGCCGCCAAGGTTATAGCTGCTGGTGCTTCCAAAGGTGCCGTCTGCATTCATCTGCACACGGTACAGATACCCGCCTTTGGTGGTGAAATATACATAACCATTGTTATAAACAATAGTGGAACGGATATCCCCATGGCTTGTCATCTTGTCCAGGAGCAGTCCGGTGTGAGTGTTCACAGAATATAAAATGGCGGAATTGGTATCTGTTCCTTCTGAAGAACCGTCGTCGGAACCAAATACCAGGTAATCGGATGAGGCATAGGAACCAGCCCAGTAAAAGCCGCCCTTATGGTTGTATTTCCAGGTGCAGTGTTTAATTTCTGTTCCTGTGAATGGATCCTCGTCTGTAACAGACAGACAGAAATAAGAGCCTGCTGTAGTCTCGGAGTTCCAGGTTCCCGTGTAAATATATCCATCCTTATACGTGATCGGGGAAAGTGTCTGACCACCCAGGGACTCACTGATCCATAAGGACTTTAAGGAAGTGGCACTGACTGCCTGGATCTGACCGCCTCCGATCTGTGCAAACAGCATTCCCTCTGCATAGGTAAGGGGAATCATGGCATACTGCATGTTTCCAGAGAGCTGTTCGCTGGTCTGAAGGATTTCCCCTGTGTTTTTATCCAGCTTATAGATAAACTGTCCAGACGCTACATAAACTGCTCCGCCCAGGATCAGTGGTGGTGTGATGGCAGCCTCCCAGCCCACTCCGATCCTTGTGTTCCATTTTAACAGGGTGGAATCCGCACTGGTCGGGGTACTGCTTCCGGTAATGCCGTTATTCGTATCACTATTTCGGAAATTGATCCAGTCATTGTCCGTGATCTCCGGCTGCGTGGCATCCTGTTTTACCAGTTCTGCGGTAATATCGGAAACCTCGCCTCCGGTAAAGCTGCCCTGTTTAGAAATATAGCCATACTTGGAGATGTTCCAGGTATAAGCTTCTCCCTGGAGGATATTCTCATAAATCATCAGGGAATCGGCGGAAGGGGTAAGGCGCTCACCATCCTTGTCATATACGCTGATGACCGCATCCTCCGGGGTTACCTGGAAACTTACTTTGTCACTTGTGCTTTTATGCACCAGGATGGTGTAGGTTCCTGTGGAGGTATAAGTCTTTTCTGCCAGGGCAGGATCCGCATAGGTGTTTGCCTCTGACATGGAGAGCGTCACTTTGGTATCACCGGTGTCTGCCAGTGGAACGCTCACAGCCGTATCTGTAGAAGAAAACGGAACCTCTTTTACTTCGCCTGTGGTTACATTTTCACTGGAAATGGCAAGCTGATACCAGTTGCCGGAAAACGCTTTTGGAACCACCTGTAAAGAAGCAGTAGAAACTACTACCGTTGCCTCGTAGTCCCTTGTAGTTCCTGTGGTGTCAAATTTCGGAAGGATATTTTTTGCCAGGTCCTTGTCATCCGGCAGGCAGGCCTTGAGATCGGAAAGGTCAAGACGGCGTTCTACCAGGATCTGGTAAACCTGCTTGTCCCCTTCTGTTCCTGCGGTGATAGTATAAAGTGCTCTTTTGGAGCCATTTTCTCCGGCTGCAAAAACGGAGGCAGCTATATTGTAACGGATACCATCTGTGTATCCGCTTTTTGACATTTCCGCATTCTGTTTTTCTCCGTCCAGTCCCGTGGTTTCCAGCTGAAGGACGGATCCCTCCGGTGCATTCCCTGCCAGATCCGCTGTGATCCAGAAGGATGCGGAATCCATGTTGGAACCATATTCTGCCACATAAACCTTGCCGCCAAACTCTGCGTCAAGATCAGACATACGCTTTAATCCTACGGTAGAAGCACCGCTCTGGCTGGTATATAAGGTCAAGTTCTGAAGGTAGCCACCCTCATCCTGCGCATCGGTTTCTGGCATGATGATAGGATCTGTCTCCCCTTCAAATCCCTCCTGGGAATCAGAGGCTTCAAAGTCCTCTTCTCCTGAAAAATCTTCTTCTGCTTCCCCGGAGGTAAACCCGGTAAATTCAGAAACGCTTGCAAAAGAATCCTCACTTTGTGTGTCTTCGGATTTCTGGGAACCACCCTCAAAAGAATCCGTCTCATCTGTAAAAAATCCATCCTCTTCTGCGGCATAAGCCGTGTTTAACGCATACACCGGAAGATTTCCAGCTAACAGGGCCGCAGACAAAAGTCCGGTCAGCCATTTTTTCATTGTTGGTTTCATTCAGTTCTCCCTTCTTTTCTTTGCTTACGCCGTTATTTTTGGCTTTTTATTGTTTCTCTTTTTAAACCGTTTCTTCGCCGTTACAAAAAAGACGGCAAAACCAGTTTCCAATACTGCAATCACCAGAAGAAATTTTGTTGCAAGACTTGCTTTTTTGATTCCTCTTGTTACACTTCCCGCAAAAGATTCCTCCTGAGCTTGGTTCTTTCCAGTTGTATTTGTAACTGTGGTTTTCGTTTCTTCTGTAAAACCATCTGACGCCTCACTTTTTTCTTCCACCACCGGGGAAGGAGTGACTTTTTCCACCACCTTTTCCCCTGCTATGGTATAACCGGGCTTTAAATCTTTTGCATATTTCTTCCCTGTCCGGTCTGTCCACTTCGGGGACTCATTTTTTTTGGTGTCAGCTGTCTTCATATTTCCAAACAAAGAAGTCTGTTTCTCCCCCTGGAGCTTTAAGGAAGCCTTAATCTCCCCAGTGGTTTTCTCCCCCTCTTTGCCTCCAGCTTTGCTTCCCTCCACCTGTTTTAAATTGGATAAGGAACCCTCGCCGTTTTGTCCTGGGATAGTGGCCTGGGACTTATTTCCGCCATGGTCGGAGCCATGTACCAGGTTTCCAGGGGTACCGGCTGTTTTTATATCCGGGATCCCCATGACTAAAGAATCACTTACATTTCCCGCTGCATCCTTTACCACGATCACCAGGTCTTTTTCCCCGGAGGATAATCCAGTCAGGGTAATGGTATTGGTTCCGGCTAATACTTCTGTTCCTTTCCCACTTGTATCTAGGGCGGGTACCTTTGCCCCTGCCTCAATCACCTGGTAATAACAGGTTCCCTTTTCGGAAGTTTTATAGACAGCAGAAGCAGTGTCCGTGGAGATACGGCTGGCACTGATTTTTTTTAGTACCGGAGCTGTCGTATCGGTAAGTTTCAGGGTAATATAATAGTCTCTGGTTGTCCCGTCCTCTGCTTTTACCTCCAGGCGGACCTTCGCCTCTTTTTCCTGGTCGGCAAAAAAGATCTTCCAGTAGAGGCGGTCTTTGTTGTCTTTCGTTCCCGTGATGGTCTCATCTTTTTCTACAGTTCCTGCCTTGATACCGCTGATGGCATAAACCTTAACAGAAGCTTTTTCATCCTCCACTTCTGGCCAGATGTTCAGGCTCTGCCGTTCGCCATCGTAGGAAGCCTCAAATTTTTCCTTATCTGGAGCCAGATCCGGGCTTAATTTTAAGATCCCTTTTCCGTACTTGTCGGAACTGGAAACATACAAGCCCTTTAAGGCTGTGTTGCCGCTAAGAAGGGTGATAGTATATTCCGTCACCGCAGGATCTGCCGTGATCTTCTGGTAGAATTCCTGGTACCCTTCTTTACGGACATAAAGTTCATACGCCTGTCCCTGTAAAAGAGAATACCGTCCATTTTCTTCTGCGGAAACCGGGTTTCCCTCTGCATCCAGGATCACCACACTGGCATCTCCCGGCTCAATTTGAAGTCCCACGCTCACCAAAGCCGGGGTTGGAGTCGCAGTCGGCTGTGGAATCTCGGTTGGAGCCGGAGTTTCTGTTGGTGCCGTAGTTGGCTCCGGAACCGGTGTTGCAGTCGGCTCTTGTGGAGTCTCAGTTGGAGCTGGTGCCTGTGTAGGCTCTGGCTCCACGGTCGGCTGTGGTGCCACAGTGGGCTCTGGCTCCATGGTCGGCTGTGGTTCCTCACTTGGAGCAGGCTCCGGCTGTTCCGGTTCCGAAGGCTCTTCTGGTCCTCCTTCTTCGCTTTGTATCATCACTTCTTGCTGTGCATGTATCTCATAAGGAACACTTCCAGCAATCAGAGCTGCCGTTAGGGTTCCCATTACCAATCTTTTTTTCATTTACCAGTCCCCCCATGTCTCGCCGTTTACTCCGCCGCCTACGTCGGCACCGGAATAAAGGGAAAATCGAAGCCTTACCTCATCCCCGTCCGCCGGGAAATAGGAAGACATTCCAACACTCATGTATTCACCGTTCACGGAATACAGCCAGCCAGAGTCCATGGTAAAATCAAACTCTCCAAGCCAGTTGGAATCGTGGTCGGATAACTGACAGTTCACTTCCTGCAAGTGCGCCATCAGGTCATCCGGAATAGCTGCATTTGCGGAAATGCCGCCCCTTCCGATTGCTTTTAAGTAAAAGCCGCTGGTGGCATCCCCATTGTTGCGCCAATCAAAACCTGTATTTTGTAATAGCCGCAGCAGAACCGAAGATAACTGTTCTCCCTGGTAATATTCGATGGACGTTGCCGGAAGAATGGTTCCAAGTCCTACCGTACCCGCTTCAATGCTGATGGTGATAGAGCCTGCCACCTGTGGTCCTGCATCTTCGCCCTTATATAAGGTAAACGCAGGAAGTGTGGTGGTATATCCCTCTTCATCGGTTGCCTTGATTTCTATGGTGTTGGCACCCTCTGCCAGTTCCAGGCGATAAGCCAAAATGCCTTCCGCCGGCTGTCCCTGACAGCTCAGCTGCTGTCCGTTTCCAGTTACAGAAACAGACGCTGCACCCAGGCTGTTTCCATAGTGATCGGTTGCCTGGATGTAAAAGGTACGATAAGAAGCATTGACTGTCTCCCCATCGGTGAGGTCTGTAGCGATCTTCGGGTAGTTATCTTCTACCGGTTCCTCTGGACTTTCCGTAGGGGCAGGTGTCGCAGTGATCTGCGGCTCTTCCGGTGCCGGGGTAACGGGTGGCAGATCCTCATCCGGAGTCTGCGCTCCGTCCTGGTTCCGGTTATCATCAGTATCTGGGGTTTCTGAGGGCTGCTCGGAATTGTCGGGATCATCCTGGTTATCATATTCTATCTTATTGCTTTGATTCTCTTGATTTTGGTCAGTATTGTTATTATTTTCTGGCGGCGTTTCTGTCACAGTTGCCTGTGGGGTGGGCGTTACGCTTTCCTCCGGCTTAGGCGTTGGTGTCACCGTCTGGGGTACCGGTTCCTTTGTCGGCTCCGGTGTGATCGTAGGAGTCGGTGTCTCTTCCGGAAGAAGCTGTGCCTGTTCCTGTTGCTCTTCCGCTTCCTCGCCGTTTCCATCTGTCTTAGATCCTGCATAGGCAAAACCGGTTCCCAGATACCCTTTTAAGGAGCTGTCTGCACTGATTCCCTGCACCGGGTTTGGTACTGCCTCGGACTCACTTTTTAATACGCCCTGTGCAAAAACGACAGCAGCCAGAAAAAGCACTGCCACAGGAATGAGCGCTGCCAGTATTTTTCTTTTCTTTTTTTCTTTCATAAACAGCCTCCTTTCCTGTCAATAAAGTCTTTCAATGTATTTCATGATCCATCTGTCATACCAGCTTGCAGATGCTTTTAATTCCTTTTTTAAATGCCGGATACAGCTTGCCGTATCATGGCGTTCGGAGGCCGATACCGGATGGGGGCTAAACGCTGCCTTTTGTCCAATCTTTCTTACTCTTTCATAGAGTAATGTGGTCTCATCTGAATACTGTGTGCCATGCTCGTATAACGCTCTGGCATAACCAGCCATCGCCCGGACTGCCAGTTTGGTGTCCTGGGAGGTAAAGCACTTTCTTCTCTTTCGGTTCGTAAACGCTCTTAAGAATATCACCGTCAGGATAAACAGAAACATAAACGTATCAAATACGATCAAAAACAGAAGAAGGAATTTTTCGATTCCAAACAATGCCAGCTTCAGGCTGAAATTGGTACGGATGTTCTCTTCCACTGGAGGCTGTGATTCTGTCTCCGGGATCGAAGCCGCCAGTTTTCCTTTGGCTTCCAGACCGGTTTTTAAGTTGGCTTCCTCCATGACCCCGTAATAGGAAGGTGTCATTTCAAGAGGGATCCAGCCAAGCCCGTCCACATAGATCTCCGTCCAGGCATGTCCGTTGGTGCCTGGGATTTCAATGGTGTCCCCAGCCTGTTTTCCTTTTATATCCTGTGGGGTAATTAAGTACCCTTCTACATAACGTGCCGGAATGCCATAGTAGCGGAACATCAGAGCCGCTACTGTCGCAAAATGAACACTGTGTCCGATCTTGGAGGTGGTTAAAAAATTCTCTATAAAATCCCCGTCTTCTGAAAATACATCGGTCTGGGAGCTGTAGGTCATGTTCTTTTCCAGATAGGAACGAATCCTGGTGATGGCCGTATAGTAATCGGTATGTCCCTCGTCACGGTTTCCGCCGTCTCCAAGTTCCTTTTGAAACAGGGTTTTTAAGGACGCTGGAAGAGCGGTATCTTTCTGATAAACAAAGGTATTGTAATAACTCTCCTGGCTTCGGTAGGAACTGACGGCATCCGCGCCGCCATCCCCTGCATTATTTCCAGCGGTCAATGTCTGATAGACCTTTGCCCCAAGGGTGGTAAAATCACTTACCAGATTTCCAAGGGAGGAAATGCGGTAGGTTCTTTCTCCAAACAGTCCTCTGGCGTACAGGGTGCTGTCCGCCTGGGCGTTTTCGCCTGTGTAGCCGTCTGGCAGACCTGAGAGCTCATACGGGGTATAAAGGTATTTACTGCTTGCCGTTTTATTATTTATCGAAATGATTCCTTTTTCACTGGAGAGGGAATCGTCCTGGATCAGATTTCTTGCATTTAGAAGCTGGGTTTCTCCATAAAAGCCCTCCTGGTGAAGCCAGTAATACAAGTCTTTTTCTTCATAGGCCTCTTCCGTGGAAATCTCCGTCCAGGAAGAGCCGTCATAAACGCTTCCCACAAAACCACGCAGATACAAAGAAGCCGGGTGCTCCATGGTAATTTCAAGTGCCGTATCCGATGACGCACTCCAGGCTCCGATCTGCTTTAACTTTCCATCTGGAAGGGAATTTGCCCCCTGCCCTTTGTAGCGGAGCCTGGAAAGTCCACTTAATGCCTCTTCTTTGGCATTTGCCACAAGCTGGGAGTCCTGGTACTCATTCTTTGGCACCAGGCTTTGAAGAAACATGCCCCCGAAAACGGAGACCAGAAGAAGACCAAATGCCCCGGCAATAAAAGCGGCCACGTCGGCAGCGTTACCTAAGTTTCCCCCTTTATTTTTCGTCATGTAGTTTAATTCTAACAGGGTTCCAGCGTAAAAGCCAAGACAAAGCCTGGTATCTGGAAGCAGTTCTGTTTTTACCAGAACCACCGGAAGGACTGCCGCAAAAAGAAGGAGCAGCACATACCACCGAAGCTTCAGGATTAAGAAGCCAAACAGCCCACAGGCAATGCCAAGGAAAATAAGAACTGCCAGCTCCCCATTTGCTTTTCCAGAATCCTTCAGCTGGTAGATGGTAAGGTAGATCCCTGCTTTTTTCCCAAGAACTTCTGCAAGCTGGTTCCAGAGTGAAAGAAATCCGTTTAAAAGCATGCCAGAGAACGCAAACAGGCAGATCCCGGCAGCTGCACTTAACGAGAAAACCGCAGCAACCAAATGTTCCCGAAGCCTGAAAAGAACGGCACAGAGAAGGGCGGTCACAGTGACGCTCACCAAAAAAGGAATCCCATTCACAGACGGAATCAGGGTATGCAAAAGCGCAAAGGTACCAACGCCATTTACCAGAAAAATCAGGAAACTTTCCAGCAGGATACCGGGCAGGTATCTTCTATGTTTTTCTTCTTGTCTTGTGATCCATACTTCCATGTGATGGTTTCTCCTTTATCTGCTGTGGTTCCACAGCTTACAACGGTTACCTCGCCCCGGGTTCGAAGCCTTCTAAGGTCTTCTTCCTCTGGTGCGCCCGTAATATAAATATAATTTGCAAATCTTTGTTGTCCCGGAGTGTGAAGATATTCTGTGATGGTGCAGGGCTTTTCCCCCTCGCCTCCGTGGCGGAGGAATAAATAGAGAATATTTTCATAATCCTCGCGGATGCGTATTTTTTCAATGTAAAAATGTCCGGTGCTGTGGTCAAACACGCCTGCCTGACAGGAAATGCCCTGTTCCATAAAACTATTTAAAACTGCGGCAAACACTTCACCAAGCGTCTGTGCTACGGCTGGAGCTTTTTCCTTTAAATAGGGCTCTGCCAGGATCAGGACCGTATCATCCACCGGGAAACTTCTCTGGCGGATCATCATTTTATCTAACTTGCCGGTCAACTTCCAGTGGATCTGACGAATGCTGTCCCCCTCCTGGTATTCCCGGATATCAAAGGTCTCCCCCGGATCATCCCCAGGACGGGCTCCCGAATAGCGGAAGCTCTCCATGTCAAAGCCCTCTTTTGTGAGAAACTGAAAATCTTCCTTTTGCTCACAGGGCATCACCACCGTACAAGCGGACAGCCCCGCCTTCCTCTTTTGCCCTGCCAGACCAAAGAAATCATAGGAGCGCCAGGTGTGTAAGGTGGCGTAAATACTGCCGCACCACTGGCTTTTTCCCTGGAAGTCAATGGCTTTTTTCCCTCTTCCTTTAAGGGAAAACGAAAACGGAAGCTCCATCTGCTCCCCAGTAAAATGATTTTCCAGATGCAGGCTGCCTTTTCCAAGAAATACCGGAAGGACAGACTCATTTGCAATCTGAAGCTTTCCTTTCCAGATCCCATCCTGTTCCGCAGCTTTGGGGAGCTTTAGCTTCATAGTGATCTTTTTTCCGCAAAAGAAACCAAGCAGCAAAAACGCCACTACCGCAAGGGCGGACAAAAGCAAAAGGACGGCATATACCCAGACTCCGGTAAAAACCGCAGCCAGGGCAAGCAGTATAAACCATATAAGTAGTAAAATCCTGTTTTTCATGCTCCCTCTACCTTCGGCGCCGGTGTATCTTTTAAAATTTCTTCCAGAATGTCCTTCGCACTCTGCTCCTGGTATCTCGCCCTGGAATCTAGGATCATGCGGTGTGCGGTTACATCTGTGAATACTCTTTTTACATCTTCCGGAATCACATAATCCCGTTCTTCCATGAAGGCTGCCGCCTTTGTCATACGGCATAAAGCCAGGGTTCCACGGGGGCTAAGACCAAGTGTGATCATCGGATGGTTTCTGGTTGCCTCTGCAAGGGTTGCAATATAGTTCAGGATGGAATCTGCCATATATACTTTTTGTACCTGATCCTGAAGCATAACAACTTCTTCTTTGGTAATAACTGCTTTCGCGTTCTCCAACGGATTTTTTGTCTGCCGGTCCCGAAGCAGCTCTACCAGGTTTTCGTGATCCGGGTAGCCCATGGAAAGGCTTATCATAAATCGGTCTAACTGGGATTCCGGCAGCATCTGGGTTCCGGAAGAGCCGGTAGGGTTCTCTGTAGCAATGACTACAAAGGGCTGCGGAACCGGATGTGTCTCGTTATCTACCGTTACCTTTCCCTCTTCCATGACTTCCAGAAGGGCTGCCTGGGTTTTGCTGGAGGTACGGTTGATCTCGTCCGCCAGAAGCATGTTGCACATCACCGCGCCTGGGCGGTAGATGAATCTGCCCGTCTGTTTTTCGTACATGGTAAATCCGGTTACATCGGAAGGAACTACATCCGGCGTAAACTGGATCCGGTTAAAATCCATTCCCATAAGACGGCAAAGTGCCAAAGCTGTGGTTGTCTTTCCAACACCAGGAACGTCTTCCAAAAGCACATGTCCTCTTGCCAGCACTGCCATGATAATCTTATCCGTAACTTCTTTTTTTCCTTTTATAATGGTTCCAAGCTCCTTCTGAAGCTGTGTGATCTTATCTGCCATTTCTTTCCTCCTGCCCTTTTTACTGGCTGATCCAGGTTCTTTTTCTTATGTGTCAATTGGTATCGCTCATATCATAAAAACTGGTTTTGCCATTTAAAAACCGGCTGTATGCCGCCATTGCACAAAACGCCTGGTCGGTAGCCATGGGATCGCTGTCCCCGTCTAATAAATGGGAAAAGCTTCCATCTTTTTTATAATACTCCATCAGGTTGTCGTAAAGCCCTTTTTCCTTTTTCTGGAAACGTGCATCCTTGTTGCAGTCGATCCCATACGTGCTAAGCGCAAGGATTACCTGGGAAACGGACTCAGAGCTTTTATCCCCATACGCCTCATAACCGCCATCCTCTGCCTGCGCATCTGCTAAAAATTCCACGCCCCTGTCAATGATGGCACTGATTTCTTCCTCTGTGGCATAGGGCTCTAAACACTGTAAGGTCATGGCAGTCAGATCCACATCTGCGGTATCAGAACTGTCATCTAAGGAAAAGCCGCCGGATGGCTTTTCCTGCTGCACAATGTAGGTCAGATACTTTTGTTCCAGTTCCCCGTCTATATCCGAGCGGTCTGCATTTAAGGCAAGAAGGGCATACACGGCTCCATTTAATCCCTGTGCGGTTACAGTCTCAAAATCTTCCAGAGGCTTTCCAAGGTCATACCCGCCAATATCGGAAGGATCGATCCCGATGGCCTTACAAGCCAGGACAGCCCTTGCATACTCGGTATAGCGGTTTTCACTTAATACCCCTTCCTGTTCCTTGACACGCTTTTCTAAGTTTGCCCTGTATTTTTCGTAATAACCATCTATTGCCTCTTCCCCGGAGCGCGCCAGTGCGATCACCGTCCACTCACCGCCGAGGGAATCGGAAGCTGGGGAGGGAATACTTGTCTGTTCATAGGAAGCAGTTTTCTTTAATGCTTCCTCTAAGGACGGAGTACCGCCACAGCAGCCGGATAACAGGCTGATGGCAGAAGCCGCCGCCAGGATTCCGGCAAAATAGCATTCCTTCCTTTTCTTTTTGGGATTTAACA
>OHAU01001239.1_pt1 | contig 31211 bp, 21 predicted proteins | sample 1577181 | NCBI WGS metagenome assembly OHAU01 (sample SAMEA3541472, study PRJEB24748) | human gut metagenome | biome: human gut; feature: human-associated habitat; material: faeces | place: China | collected 2012 | reverse complement strand
GTGACAGCGCTGGTCACCTCTGCCGTGACGTTTTTCACATGGGTGGCGTCGTTGGTGCAGGTGAAGGTGGCAGTGGCCTTGAAATCATCCGTCCACTTCCACACCGGGGCGCCATAGGCATGACCGGTAGCGGGGATGACCTCGGTCTTGGTGTCGCTGCACATGGTGCAGGTGTAGGTCATGACGCCATTCTCGGTGCAGGTAGCCGCCGTGGTGACCTGACCGTCATTCCACGTGTGCTGGCCGCTCTCCGTGGGGCAGGCCACGTAGTACATCCGCACTACATCGCCGTCCTTCAGCTGGTAAGTCCCCAGTGTGGCATAGATGGGCTGGCCGTTGTCGTAGCGCTCAATGGGCATCTCCCCATTGACGGTGAACATCCAGCCGGACCAACTGCCGAAGGCGCTGTCGCCGCCGGTAAGGCTCACGCTGTTGGGATCGGTGATACCGGAGAGATAGGTGCTGCTGCCGGTGTAGGTATACTGGTTCTCCGTCAGAGCCGCCATCACGGCATCCGCTGCCGTGCGGTGATCTCCGGTGGAGCAGGTGTAGGTGGCGCCCTCCAGATCGGTGAAATCCTCCTTGAAGGTGCTGCCCTCCACATTCACGGTAACGGTCAGGGGCTGCAAATTGGGATCCTCGATGCCCTCGGTGCCGATGACGGTGACGGTGGTGGAAATGGGCTGCTTGTAGAACTGGGCAAACTGCTCATAGTCGGCATTGCCCTGGAACTTCTCGTAGTATTTGGCGTACTGGGTGTAGGTCAGAACACTGTCCACCGTAATGTGGGTGTTGTACTTGGGCTGGGTCACCAGCAGCGTCTCATGGGCCACCACAGCGTTGTTGCTGGAGCGGAAGCAGCGGTACTGCTGGGCATCGTACCAGCCGGGAATATCGTCCGCCTTGACGCCCACGGCATTGTAGCTGTCCATGTTGCGGATGAACTTATAGCCGGTGGTGGCGGGGACGATCTCGATGAAGGAGCGCATATCGCCGGTGACGTGGTCACGGTCGGCGTTGGCCTTGCGGATGCCCTCCCAGTACACATCCTCGGTGCATACCAGCTTCATGAAGGCGGCGGCAGTGTCCAGCTCCTCCTGGGTCAGAGGCTGAACGGTGAGGGTGATATCCTTGCTGGCCAGCACCGGCATGGAGGCGTAATCCGTACCCTCGCCGCTGGGGCGGGAGAGGATCTTCATGGTGATGGTGACGGTCTTGGCCTCCTGACCGGGCAGGGGGCGATAGGTCAGCATCCGGGCCACATTGGCCGTGGTGGGACCGGCGGACACCACCACATCGGCGTTGCTGGTATACAGCATGATGGGGGTGTACTTGCCGTCGAAGCCCTGCTCATAATCCCGGTAGGAAATGGCGCTGAGCTGCTTGGTGGTGGGCAGCTGGATGTCGGAGACCACGTTTGCGGTGTCGATCTTGGAATCGTCACGAGGATCCTTCAGGCCGATCTCACGCACCGCCGTCTCCAGCAGCGCCTGATAGTCCGTGGCGGGAGGCGTATTGTCGCCCTTGACCACCACGGTATAGACCTTGTTCAGGGTCAGATCCTCCCGGCCGTTATAGACCAGCTTCAGGGTCAGGGTCACGCTGGTGTCCTTCTTGGGCTGGGCCACCGTGACCGTATAGGGGGCAAAGTAGGGGTAAGAGACCTCCTTGAAGGAGATCACGCCGGTGTTGCTGGAGGTCCACGTGGCGGTGGTCCACAGTTCCTGATCCGTACCGCTGCTGTAGTCCACCTTGCTCTCGTCCACGCCGGCCTTCAGGGGATACTTGGGCAGGCTGGTGAGGTCGGAGGCACTCTCCACCGTCTCAGGCACGCTGATGCGGGCCGCCACGGTACGCAGAGCCTCCATGGCCTTTTCCTCGTCCAGAGGAATGCTGAACAGGCACTCGGTGGACTCCTTGGTGTAGGTATTGCAGGTCAGCACCAGCGTAGGCCGCACGGTGCCGGAAGCCGCCGTGGTGCTGCCGTTTTCGTTCCACTTATACTGGATGGTGCCGTCGGCCGTGATGCCCACGTGGTTATAGCTGCTGTAAGACGCCTCCTTCATGCTGACGGTGACGTCCGTGATCCCGGCAGCCTCCAGCTTGGCCCGGAGCATGGTCAGTGCATTGGTGTCCTTGCCGTAGGTGACGTTGTAGGTACCGCCAATGGCCTTCTCGGCGGCCTCCAGCTTGGCCTCGGCCTCCGACTGCTCCGGAGACTTGCTCTCCGTCCAGACGGCATAGAGGTTGTATGTCTCGCCGTCCTCGCTGCCTTCGTCCCAACCGTCACCCTCCTCGAAGGGGCGGTTGATGGTGGCGCCGTCGGCATACTTGACGGTGCTGCCGTAGCTGCTCTCCGCCCAACCGGCGAAGGTATAGCCCTCCCGGCTGAAGCCGCAGGGCGTCAGCTGCACATCCTGACCGAAGGGTGCCGTCTGGTCGGCCATGGTGCCGGTGGTGGTGTTCTTGTCGCTGTACTTGACGTTATACTTGATGATGTACTGATAGTCACGCCACTTGGCAATGAGAGTCACCTCGTCGCCGCTGAACACGGTGTCCTTGGTGACGGCCTCACCGAAGGAGCCGTCGGCATTCTTGATGTACCAGCCGTCCAGCGCCTTGTTGGCGGGGTAGTAGTAGCTGCTCAGAGAGGGCAGGCTGGAGAATACCTTATCCGGCGTCACGGTCTTGTCCTTCAGCGTGTTCTTATAGCCGTTGCCGTCGAAGTGGACGGTGATGCCCTTGGTCCAGTGGGCGTACAGATGGAAGCCGTTTTCGGCGTCCACGGCGGTGAACTTGTAGGACGGGCCCACCGCATTGCCGCCCTCCGCCGCATCGAACCAGCCGTCAAAGATATAGCCGGTGCGGACGGGGTCCTCAATGGCGTCAAACTTGGTGCCGCCGCCCTCCTTAAGGATGTAGTTGTAGTTGCTGCCCACGATGCAGGTGCGGGTGCCGTTCTCTGCACCGTCATAGTTCGGGTGCAGGGTCACATTCACCGGCAGGCCGTACCAGGCGGCGTAGAGCGTGACCGTCTCCCCCTGCTTGGTGGTCAGGTTCTTCACCGGCTTCTCGTCGGCATAGCTGCCGCTGGAGGCGCCGGAGGATGTGCTCCAGCCGTTGAAGTAGTAGCCGGGGCGGGTAAAGGTGTTCTTGGGCAGCGTGACCTCCTGATCATAGGTAGCAGAGATGGAGTCCATGGCTCCCTGGCCGCCCTCACCGCCGCTGAAGGCGATGGTGTAGGTAATGGGGCTCCACTGAGCGGTGTAGGTAACATCACCGGAGATCACCGTCTCCGCCGTCAGCTTCTCCTCGCCGTTGAACCAGCCCTCGAAGGTATAGCCCTTCTTGGTGGGGTCTGCGGGAATACGGCTGCCGATGGCGCTGTTCTGGGGGACCAGAACGGTGGTGTCGGTGTCGCCGTTGCGGAGCGTGACGGTGTAAGCGTCCGACCACACGGCGTACAGATCCAGATCCGTCTCCGTGGTGATGGCGGCGCCGTCCTCATAGACCACAGCCCCGTCGGCGGAGGTGGCCCAACCGGCGAAGATCTTGCCCTCGCAGGTGAAGGTATTGGCCTTCAGGGTACCCTTGCCGCCGAAGATCTTCTGCGTGGCAGTGTCCTCCGTGCCGTTGTTGGCGTGGAAGGTCACCACCAGCGCCTCACCGGCGGAGAAGTTCCGCAGATAGACGCAGTCGTCGAACTTGTCGCCGCTGCTGTCCTTCTTGTACAGCACAGTCAGCTTGTCGCCCCGCTTGGCGTCCAGCTCCAGACCCTTCCACTCCTGATCGCCGCTCACGCCGTCGACGAGGGTGGTGCTGCCCAGTGTGATGGTGCACTTGTCGTACTTGGCCTCGGAGGAGACCTTATACTCGAAGGACAGGTGGGTATCTTCCGTAAAGGTCAGGGTCAGGGTGCTGGAGGAGCGGTTCTTTCCGGCATTGCCGGACATGAGGACCTCCTCGCCGTCCTTGGTACTGACCTTCCATGCGGTGGTGCCGGCGCCGGGATCAGCGGCGATGGGGAGCCCGTCGAAATAGTCGTCAACGGACTTCTTGGCCGCAAAGACCGACGTGGGGATCAGGCTCACCAGCATGATCACCGTCAGCACCATGGAGAGCAGTCTCTTTTTCATGTTGCTTTCTTCCTTTCTCTGATACTCTCGTTGTCTCCCGCGGGGAGACATTTCCGCCGCCGGAGGAGAAAATCGGAAGGAACGGATGCAAAAAAGCGGGTCCGCACCGGCATACCGATGCGGACCCGCTTTGTTTCCAAGCGGCCCGGCGGATGTCCCAGTGTCGGCAGGCATCCGATCCAGCGGCCGGCGTATCTGACTTATCCGGCTCGGCCGGCTTCACAGTGACCCACTCGCAGGGCTTTGCACCCTATTCCGCCTGCCCCGCAGCATGGGGCAGGCCGCTCGATCTTCTATTCTCTTTTCGGCGGGGTTCGTCCCCGTTCAGGATGTTTCGACGTTTATCAGTATACCACAAGCCTTCCCCCATTGCAAGGGAGACTTTGCCTCCCCCTCCAGAGGGCAAGTTACCCCGCTCCGCCCCACGCAAAAGCTCCCTGCGCCGGAGTCTTCCCCCCAGCGCAGGGAGCCTTCTTCACTTTTGCCCGGATACTTCCCGGCTTACTTGTTCACGCAGTACTCGCTGTTGGCAAGGCGCATGCTGTACCCCTCCACCGGCGCATCATAGCTGGAATCGCCATAGGAGACATAATAATCCGCATAACCGCCCCAATAGTAACCACCATTGACCCAGTATTTGCCGCTGACTTCCTTGATTACATCAGCACCATTCTTATCATTTTCCTTCAAAGTGGCCTTGCCCTGAACATCCACGCACTCTTCATAATAATCCACCGTGATGTTCTCCACCGTGCAGTTCTCCACGCTGGCGTTGTCCACGCCGTTGCCACGCTGGATCATGCCGGCCAGACCGCCCATGTCATAGGCGGCGTGGATGGTGTTGTTCTTGGAAACGCAGTCCTTGAAGGTGACCTTCACGCCGGGATCGGCGCCCATGCCCAGCAGGATGCCGATCTTGCCGAAGCCCCAAATGGAGCTGTTGGTGACGCTGACATTCTCGAACAGAGTCGTGCCATAGGTATAACCCAGCACGATACCGCCCACGTTGCCCGCAAACTGCGGTTTTGCATAATTCACAAAGAACACATCCGCTCCATCAAAGGCGATATCCTTAACAGTGACTGCACCGTTGATATCACCGATGAAGCCTGCGCCGTAAACACGGCTATTCGTGCAGCCACGTACCTTCATGTTCCGGATGGTATGGCCGTTACCGTTCACGACAATACCGGAAAGCCGGTTATAGCCGTTAATGGGCTTCCACAGGTACTCACCCAGATCTGCATCATTGGCGAGATTCAGGGTATAACCGCTGTAATTCTTACCGTCGTCCGTGACTTCCTTGGCAAACAGGGCCAGCTCCTCAGCGGAGGCCACCGTCACCACCTTGTTGGCGGTATCCACCGGCGTGGCATAGCCGTCCGCCGCATGGTCAGTCCAGTAATCTCTGGCAAACACAGCGGTGAAGGGAGAGAAGTGGCTGACCTTCATGGTGACATAGCCGGTGGCGGCGTCGTACACATAGTGATCCGCCGCATCCGTCAGGGTCCCACTGTCTTTTGTCATTTTCTCGCCATCATGATAGAGCTTCAGAGCGGTACGGTTCTTACCGACGTTCATCTCCACCGTCATCAGCGTACCATTCGTGCTGACAGCGTTGCCGCTCTGGTCCTTCATCGTGACCTCATAGCTCTGGCTGCTCTCGGTGCTTGCAACCTCCACCCCAGCGGGCGTGGCGCTCTTCACCACCTCCAGCTTCAGGGACTGCACGCCCTCATCCAGAGCGCCCGCAGGCACCGTTACCTGAATGGTGTGATCCTCTTCCTTGTCCTTCAGCACGGTGTCGCCATTGGTGTTCACATTGGCCACGGCCACCACCGGATACTCCGCATCCGCATCATAGTCCTTGCCGAAGCTGTCGCTCTCCACGGTGTCCTGTGTGGCCACCACGGTGATGACGATGCCGTCGATGGACTCGTTCATGTACTCATTGCCGGCGGACTCCCACATATGGCCCTTGATGGTGAAGGCATTGCTCTCGCCGGCCGCCAGATGCTGCTCAGCACCCATCGCCACATCGCCGATGGTCCAGTCGATGACAGTGTTCAGCTTAGCGCTGCCGTTGATGCCGGTGATGGCCACCTTGTACTTCAGGGCCAGATTGCCGTTGTTGCGGATCTGCAGGGCGGGCAATTCATAGGTACAGCCCGGCTCCCACAGGATGGCTTCGCCCTTGGCATCAGCGGCCTTGACGAAGTCCAGCGTCTTGCCCTCGGCGCTGACCCACTTGCCGTCAGCGTTCTGCATCTCCAGCGCCACATCCAGCTTACCGGCCTGGATCTTGTTGACGCCGGTGCTTGCGGTGTCGGTGAACCATGCGAAGGTAGCGCCTACCAGCATAGCCAGGCACAGAACCATGGCCATGACGCTGCCCAGCAAGGCCCGTTTGGTACTCTTGCGGTTTGTCATCGTATCTTCCTCCTATTTTTTTGCGTGTGCGGCGACGAGACTTTCGCATGGGGAGTACGGATCCTCACGTCGGGGCTGCGCCCCTCCTCAGAACGCCACTCCCTTTGGAACCCCCCTTATCGTTTCAGATGAAACGATAACCGCCCATGGGCGGTTCGGCGTACACATGGATGTGCATATCATAGCATCGCAACCGAAAAAGCACAAGGCTTTTTCACAAATTTTCGTCGTTTTTCAAAAAAGCGCCTCAGGCAGCAAAAAAACACCGCAGGGTGGGGAAATTCCCCGTCCTGCGGTGTTTTATATGGCACCCCCGGCCAGATTCTAACTGGCGGCCTACCGCTTAGGAGGCGGTCGCTCTATACAGCTGAGCTACGGAGGCGGATACCCCGTTATTTTACCCCATAAGCAAGGCGCTGTCAATGCCTCACTCCGTCCGGAATACCTTCTCGAACTCCTCTGCCGTCATGGTCTCGTTGGCCAGCAGATACTCCGCCACCTCCACCAGCTGGGGCCGGTACTGCTCCAGAATGGCGGTGCAGCGGGCGTAGGCGTCGTCCATGATGCGGCGGATCTCGCCGTCCATCTCCGCCGCCGTTTTCTCGGAGTAGGGCCGGGTCTGGGCCATGGACTTGCCGATGAACACCTCGTCGTGTCCGGCGTCGAAGGCCACGTTGCCCAGCTGCTCCGACATTCCGTAGGTGCCCACCATCTTCCGGGCCAGCTGCGTGGCACGGCTGATGTCGTTGGAGGCCCCGGTGGAGATATCCCCCAGCACCAGCTGCTCCGCCGCCCGGCCGCCCAGCAGCCCGGCGATGCGGTCCAGCATATAGCTGCGGGAGAGGTACGACCGATCCTCGTCCGGCAGATAGATGGTCATGCCGCCCGCCTCGCCTCTGGGAACGATGGTGATCTGATGCACCGGATCCAGATCCGGCAGTGCGTGCATCACCACGGCGTGTCCCGCCTCGTGATAGGCCGTCAGCCGCCGCTCCTTCTCCGGGATGACCCGGCTGTGCTTCTCCGGCCCGGCGATGACCTTGATGATGGACTCCTGCAGATCCTTCATGGTGATGAAGGACTCGTTGCGCCGTCCCGCCAGCAGGGCCGCCTCGTTGAGGAGGTTCTCCAGATCGGCGCCGGTAAAGCCTGCGGTGCCACGGGCGATCTGCTTCAGATCCACGTCCTCCGCCAGGGGCTTGTTCTTGGCGTGTACCTGCAAGATCTCCTCCCGGCCCTTGATGTCCGGCAGCCCCACATAGACCTGCCGGTCGAACCGTCCCGGGCGCAGCAGCGCCGGATCCAGAATATCCACACGGTTGGTGGCGGCCAGCACCACCACGCCCTCGTTGGAGCCGAAGCCGTCCATCTCCACCAGCAGCTGGTTCAGGGTCTGCTCCCGCTCGTCGTGTCCGCCGCCCAGACCGCTGCCACGCTGACGGCCCACGGCGTCGATCTCGTCGATGAAGATGATGGCCGGGGCGCTCTTCTTGGCCTGCTGGAACAGATCCCGCACACGGGAGGCGCCTACGCCTACATACATCTCCACAAAGTCCGAGCCGGAGATGGACAGAAACTGTACTCCCGCCTCACCGGCCACCGCCTTGGCCAGCAGCGTCTTACCGGTACCCGGAGGGCCTACCAGCAGCACGCCCTTGGGGATATGCGCCCCCAGGTCCAGATACTTCTGGGGCTCCCGGAGGAACTCCACGATCTCCCGCAGCTCCTCCTTCTCCTCGTCGGCCCCGGCCACATCCTGAAACGTGACCTTTTTCTCTCCCGGCGTACTGACCTTGGCCTCTCCAAACCGGGACAGCTTGTCCTGCGCCCCGGCTCCGCCGCCGGCCATGCGGTTCATGAGATTCATCAGCAAAATGAAGCCCAAAAACGCCAGCACATACGGCAGCAGCAGCTGCAGCCAGTTGGTGGAGTGGTCTGCGTGATAGTTATAGGCGGTGATAATGCCACTGTCATACTGCTTTTGCACCAGCTCGTTGAGATCCTGATAGAACAGGTCGAAGTCGTACAGGTCGGAGGTAACGGTGCTGCCCCCCTTCAGCTTGGCCGTGATCCGGGTGTCGCTGATGGAGAACTCCTGCACCTTCTCCTCTAAAAAGTATTGCCGCAGCTCAGAGTAGGGGATGTCCCCGGCGGTCCGCATGGCGGACACCACATAGGCCACCACGCATACCGCCAAAATCACCATCAAAATGGTGCCGAAACCGATCTTTCTTCGTTCTGCCAAATGCTTTCCTCCTCTCAGCCGATGGCCCGCACGCCCTGCCAGCTGCTGCCCCCGGTCAGGGAAATGGCCAGCAGCACATGGGCCTTCACATTGCCCATCGGGATATAGCTCTCCTCCCAGTACCGGGCATCATTAGAGCCGGAGCGGTTATCGCCCAGGAAAAACAGGCACCCCTCCGGCACGGTGAAGGAGGACTGGTTGGGGCTGATCGTCCCGCCCTGCTGGTCCAGATACTCCTCCTCCAGCCGCTGGCCGTTGATGTAGACATAGCCTCCGGAGAAGGACACCGTGTCCCCCGGCAGGCCGATGACCCGCTTTACCAGCAGCTTATCCAGCTCGTCGCTCCAGAAAGTGACGATGTTCCCCCGCTCCGGCACCGGGTCGCCCATCACATAGGGCAGCTGCCACGAGATCAGCAGCGTCTTTTTGGGGATGGTAGTCTCCATGGAGCCGGAGGGTACCCAACTCAGCTGTAAAAGTACCCGGAACACCAGCACCACCACCACCGCCGTGACGATGAGATAGCCGAAATCCGACCAAAAGGCGGCAAAGCCGCTCTTTTTCTTCTTGACCGCCCCGCCGGAGCCGCTTCCCTCACCGGGCCCGGCTGCATCATCGGGACCCGCCGCACCGGCTGCATGGTCGGCGCTCGCCCCGTCGGCAGAACCGATCATGCTGTCAAAGTCCGCCGCCGGTGCCGCTTTACCTCCGGCCACCGAAGCGGCTCTCCGGCCGGCCGAGACGGACTCCCCGTCTACCGGCGTTATCGGAGCAGTCTCCTCCGAGGTCATCTCCCACGGGTCCCGCTCCCGGCGGGCCTTATCCTCCACCTGCCGGACAGACTGCTCCCTCGGCTCTGCCTGAGCCTCCTCTGCCGACGTGGCCTCTACCGGAGATACCTTCTCCTCCGGGGTCATCTCCCACGGGTCCCGCTCCCGGCGGGCCTTATCCTCCGCCTGCCGGGTACGGCTGCCCCGGCGTTCCGGCTCCTGCCTGGGGGTCGCACCGGCCAGCCGCCGGCCCTGATAACCCCGCTTCCGTTCCTCCACAGACCATTCCTCCTTCCGACCGCCGGCCCTCTGCCGGCACAGCGCCGCTTCTCCTGCGCTGTCGCTTACTTACTGTATACCTCCGGCTTCAGCACGCCGATGTAGGGCATATTGCGATACTGCTGGCAGTAGTCCAGCCCGAAGCCCACCACGAACTCGTCCGGCACCTCAAAGCCCGCCAGATCGGGGTAAATGGGCTTTTCCCGGCGGGAGGGCTTGTCCAGCAGGGTGACGATGGTGATGCTATTGGCTCCCTTGGCCAGCATATAGTCCTTCAAAAAGTACAGGGTGTTGCCGGAGTCCAGAATATCCTCCACCACAATGATATCCCGGCCGGAGATATCCCGCTGCAGATCACGGGTGATCTGCACCACGCCGGAGGACTTGGTGGCGTTCTGATAGGAGGACAGGCCGATGAACTCCACCTCGCTCTTGCACTGGGTGGCCCGCACCAGATCCGCCATAAACAGGAAGCACCCATTCAAAACGCCCACAAACAGCGGGTTCCTGTCGTGGAACTCATCGTAGAGCTGATTGCCCATCTCCTGAATGCGGTCATGGATCTCCTGCTCACTGAACAGGACCTTCAGGATGTCCTGATCCATATTGCTCTTAGCCATTACTTTCTTCCTCCTGATCTTTCTCAATCATCAAAATATTTATATTGCTGCCGTCTTTCCCCGGCAAAAATCTCTGATCTGTACCCACGCCGTATACGGCGGCGGGTTCTCCGTTTATACACACCACCGGGGTGGTTCGCCGTCGCCGGGGCGGCATCCCCCGCTCCGTCAGCAGGCGCTTGACGCTGCGGCGGCCTCTGGCCCCCGGCAGGGTCAGACCGTCTCCCCTTTGCGGACAGCGGAGTGTCCATTCGGACATTTTCCCACCGTCCGAAAGCGTCAGGATATGGTCCGAAAACCGGCCCGTTTTGGACAGCCCTTCTCCGTCAGGGGGCGGGGTATTTTTTTCGCTTCTCCACACCCGGACGAGATAGTCTCCCCAGACCTGCTCCCCCTCCGACAGGGTCAGGGGTAGGGGCAGGGGCGGCGTCATCTCCAGATGCAGCACATCCTTCTCCCGCCATGCCGTGACGCCCTCCGGCAGATCCAGCATCCCGCCCTCCCGAAGGGTCAGCAGGGCCTCTATGTGGGCGGCGGATACATCCTTCTTCCCGACGGGGAGCCGCTCCAGCAGCAGCCGGAGCATCCGGGGCCGCAGCTCCTCCGGTGCCGATCGCAGCACGGCTTCGGACACCGATACGGCGGTGGGTATCGATGTGAAATCAGGCGAAATATCGCCCGCACGTGTACATTCTGAGGGCTTATCCGACTTTGACGACTCCTCCGGCAACATGCCGGGAGGCGGTGCAGGGCTGGGTGCAGCGGGGTCCCGACGGCCAAAGATCTCCGGGGCATTGGGCTCACCGGCTGACGGGCAATCGGATACGGCTGTCTCCAGATAGGAGCGGGCCAGCCGATCCAGAAAAACATTTTCCCGCCGCAGGATAGCGGCGGCCCGTGCGATGCTCCGTTCCGGAGCGGGGTGGAGCTGTGCCAGCAGGGGCCACACCTCTCGCCGCAGGCGGTTGCGGGTGAAATCCATGCTGTCGTTAGTCTCGTCCTCTACATGACCCAGCCCGTGGGCCGTGAGATATGCCTCGATCTCCTGCCGAGGGGTCTGGAGCAGGGGGCGGATCAGCCGTCCCCGCGCCGGGGGAATGCCCGCCAGCCCCTCCGGGCCGGTGCCGCGCAGCAGGTTCAGCACCACCGTCTCCGCCTGATCCGACAGGTGGTGGGCGGTGGCGATGCGGGAGGCTCCGATGGCGTCGGCCGTGCGCTCCAGAAAGTCGTAGCGCAGGCGGCGGCCTGCCTCCTCCACGCCCCAGCCCTCCTGCCGGGCGATGGCCCGGACGTCGCCCCGCTCCACATAGAGCGGCACGCCCAGCTCCCGGCAGAGCCCGGCCACGAAAGCCTCGTCCCGCCCCGCCGTGGGGCGCATCAGATGGTTATAGTGGGCGGCGGCCACGGCAAAGCCCCGGCGGCGGCCCAGCGACGCCAGATAGTGCAGCAAGCACACGGAGTCCCGGCCCCCGGACACGGCGCACAGCACCGTCTCCCCGGCGGCGGGCAGCATCCCCTGCTGCTGCATCCACGGCATCAGATCCATGACTCGTTACTCCTCGTCGTAGCGGTTTTCCAAGGTGCCGAAGGTGGTATACTCCGGCATCCAGCGCAGCTCCACCTTGCCGGTCTCGCCGTGACGGTTCTTGGCCACGATGCACTCGGCGATGTTGCGCTTTTCCGAATCCTCTTTATAGTAATCGTCACGATACAGGAACATGACGATATCGGCATCCTGCTCAATGGCGCCGGACTCACGCAGGTCCGACAGCATGGGGCGCTTGTCCTCACGCTTTTCGTTGGCACGGGACAGCTGGGACAGGCACAGCACCGGCACCTGCAGCTCCTTGGCCATGATCTTCAGCATACGGCTGATATCCGACACCGCCTGTTGGCGGTTCTCGCCGCTATACCCCTTTCCGCCGGCGGAGGTCATCAGCTGGAGGTAGTCAATGACCACCAGACCCAGATTCTCGATGCGGCGGCACTTGGCGTTCATGTCCGCCACCGTCAGCAGGGGATTATCGTCGATGCGGATATCCAGACGGCTCAGGGAGGAGGCGCCCTCAGCGATCTTCACCCAGTCGCTCTCCCGCAGGTCGCCGCTGATGAGGCGGGTATTTTCGATGAGGCCTTCGCTGGCCAGCAGGCGGGTCACCAGCTGGTCACGGGACATCTCCAGAGAAAAGACGGCCACCGTCTGGCCGGACTCCTTGGCGGCGTTCAGGGCTACGTTCAGAGCCATACTGGTCTTGCCCATGCCGGGACGGGCGGCCAGCAACAGCAGGTCCGACTTATTCAGGCCGTTGATCTTACCGTCCACCGCCGAAAAGCCGGTGGACAGACCCGGCAGGGTCTTGCCCCCCTGAGCGCTGAGCTCCGCCAGATGCTCCATGACCTCCTGCAGCACCACCTGAATGGTGGCCATGCTCTGGGCGCTGCGGCCCCGGCGGATGGCGTAGATCTTCTGCTCCGCCGCCTCCAGCACGTCGCCGGGGGCGCCGGTCCCCTCCTGCACCATGGCGGTGATCTCCGCCGCCGCTGCGGCCACCGACCGCAGCAGCGCTTTCTCCCGCACCAGACGCACATACTCCAGCACGTTGGCAGAGGTGGGCGTCACCTCCATCAGCTGGGCCAGATACGCCCGTGTGCCATCGTTGGCGAGGCCCGCCTTCTCCAGCTCCCCGGCCACGGTAAGGCCGTCGATGGGGCGGGAGTAGACGAACATGGTGTAGATGGTTTCGAAGATCTCCCGGTTCTGGCGGAGGTAGAAATCGTCCGGTTGAAGCTGGTCCATCACGTCCTTGACGCAGGCGGCGTCAATGAGCATGGAGCCCAGCACGGCCTGCTCTGCCTCTGTGGAGTGCGGCATTTGCCGCAGAAGCAATTCATCCATGAGGGAACTCCTTTCGGGGATTTTTCTGAAGGGGGTGGGGTGTGCTTTTCTTTTTGCCTCCGGCGGTTCACTTTTCCCAGCAGCTGGAAAAGTGGGCAAAAGCACACACCGTCGTGTCAGCCGGTTTCCAGCCACATTGTGGCGTGGAAACCGGGGCACTTCCTCGAAACCGCCTCGCTGCATCCGCCACCGGCGGCACTTCGGCGGTTTTTCCGGAATGACAGGTCTTACTATTGATAAATGTTCTTGCAATCCGTTCTCCACGGTAGAACAGCAATCCCCTTCAACTGTCCAATGCAGCGGCAGCGATAGTAGACGAAAGTCAATTCCCTGCTTCGGCGGGGTCTATGCCGCAACTCTTGCACGCCAAAAGAGGAAGTCTTGAAACCTTAGGTTTCAAGTGGCATTCTTTGCTAACTTTCTGCTGCTATTGGCAGAAAGTTACCCGCCGGAGGCATAAAAAAGGAGTTACTACTGGGAACAATGGGCCGTCAGAGGCATGGAAGAGCTGCTGCCGGGAAAAGTTACCTGCCGGGGCAAAAGGAAACTCGTCTTAGTCTCTGCTTCGTACTCGCAAGGCTCCAAGAAGCCTTACTTCTCCTCGCAGACCAGCACATAGACGGTTCCGGTGATCTCGAAGCCCAGCTTGGCCTTGACCTCGAAGCTGCCGAAGGTCTTGATGGGCTCCGCCAGCACCAGCTTCTTGCTGTCCAGCTCCATATCGTGCTGGGCCTTCAGCTGCTCGGAGATCTCCTTGGCGGTGACGGCACCGAAGAGCTTGCCGCCGGCGCCGCCCTTGGCGGCGATCTTCACCTGGCAGCCCTTCAGCTTCCCGGCAAGCTCCTGTGCGGCGGCCTTGGCCTCTGCATCGGCCTTGGCCTTGGCCTTGGCCTGCAGCTTCATGGTGTTCATGGCGTCGGCGGTAGCCAGCACTGCCAGATTTTTAGGAAGCAGGAAGTTGCGGGCGTAGCCCTCGGCTACCTCGATCATCTGGCCCTTCTTGCCCTTACCCCGGACATCCTGCTGCAAAATCACTTTCATGGAAATATTCCTCCTTATTCTTCAAAATACTTATCAATGGCACGCAGCAGCGTGGCTTTCGCCTCCGCCACCGTCATGCCGGAACACTGGCCGCCGGCGGTGGTGGAGTTGCCTCCGCCCCCCAGCGTCTCTACCAGCACCTGTACGTTGATCTCGCCCAGAGAGCGGGCGGAGATGTAAATACCGTCATCCTTACGGTACAGCACGAAGGATGCACGGACCCCCTGCAGGGTCAGCATCTCGTCGGCGGCCTTGGCGGCAATGACCCGGTCGCACTCCTGATCCAGCGCCGCAATGGCGATGTCGCCGTGGTAGAGCTCTGCCCGGCGGATGATATCGTAGCGGGAGATCATGGACTGGAGGTCGCTCTGGAACATCCGCTGTACGTCCGCCGTATCCGCCCCGGCCCGGCGCAGGTACGCTGCCGCCTCGAAGGTGCGGCCGCCGGTGCGGTTGGTAAAATTCTTGGTGTCCAGCACGATGCCGGCCAGCAGCGCCTCGGACTCTGCCTTCAACAGGTCGCCCGGCTCGATGAGGTACTGGAGCAGCTCCGTCACCAGCTCCGACGCTGAGGAGGCGTAGGGTTCGTGGTAGTTCAGGGCCATCTTGTCGATGTAGCTGCTGCCCCGGCGGTGGTGGTCGATGACCGCCACCCGGTTGCAGGCGTCCAGCAGGGGTTCGGACTCCACGCTGCCGGGGCGGTTGGTATCCACCACCACCAGCAGCGTCTCCGGCTGGACCCGCAGGAAGGCATCATCGCCGCCGAGGAAGGCCCCCTGATACTCCAGCAGGGCCTGCAGGCGGCGCAGCATCGGATGGGCGGCGTTATTCTCCGTATCGATGACGATGCGGCACTTCTTGCCACGCTTGCGGACGATGGCGCACACGCCTGCGGCGGCGCCCAGTGCGTCCATATCCGCATAGCTGTGGCCCATGACGTAGACCTGCTTGGCCTCGTCGATGAGCTCCGCCAGCGCATTGGCCATGACCCGTGACTTCACCTTGGTGCGCTTCTCCGTAGCCTTGGAGCGGCCGCCGTAGAACTCGAAATTCAGCTTGTCCTTCACCACTGCCTGATCGCCGCCACGGCTCAGGGCCATTTCCAGCGCCACGGAGGCGTTTTTGAACAGGGCCTCGAAGCTGTCGGCATCCCGGCCCACGCCGATGGACAGGGTGGCTGCCACGCCCTCTCCGGCCACCACCTCACGGACGGCATCCAGCACGTCGAAGCGCTTGGCGGCAAAGTCGGAGAAGCTCTTCTCCTCGAACACAAAGAGGTAGCGGTCCCGGTCGTATTTCAGCATCATCCCCTCGCTGCCGGCGGACCACTGGCTCAGCTTTTCCTCCAGCATGGCCCGCACCGCAGAGCGCTTGCCCTCCGGGGTGGCCTTCATCAGGTCCTCGTAGTTATCCACCATGAGGATGGCTACCACCGGCCGGGTCAGCTCCAGCGTCCGGCGCATCTCCTCGGTGTCGGTAACGTCCATCCAGTAGGTGGTGGCCAGTGCGCTCTGGCCACCCTCCGGGTGGCTGACGCCGCCGAACACTCGATAGGTGCGGTGGTTCCACACCACGGTCTCCGGGGCCTCGGTCTTGCCCTCCAGCAGCCAGTGGAAGGAGATATTGGGGAACACCGTCTCCAGATGGGCATCGAAGATGCCCTCCCGCTGCTCCGTCAGCTGGAGAAAGCTCTCGCTGCTCCAGAGGATATCCTCCGTGGCCAGATCAAAGACCATCATGGGCAGGGGGGTGAAGAGCATATTGCTGGAGCGGGCGGAGTCCATGCCGCCGTAAAACCGCTGGATATACTGGCGCAGACTCTGCTGGGTAGCCTTGCTGCGGCGGCGGCCCAGCAGGAAAAAGGCCACGGCGGCCACGCCCTCGCCAATGGCGAGGCGCACGTCAAAGGGGATCGCTGCCAGGGCAAACAGCACCAGGCACAGCGAGAAGATCGTGATATTCGTCCGGAGGAGTCGGGCGATCCGTTTATTCAAGGCGCATCCCTCCCTGTTTTGGCGGACTGCGCTGTTCCGCCATTTTGAATTACATTATTATAGCATAGTTTTTCCTCTGCTACAACGTCTTTCTTATCGGTTTGAAAAAGTCTTTTCCGGGGTATTTTTTCGGCGGAGGGATCGGGGAAATGCGGGTTTTGCGAGGGGCGGCGAAAAAAGGGGGAAAGAAAGGCTGTACAAATGCGGAGAAATATGATATACTTTGTGTAAATCGTTGAAAAGCGATGGCCTTTTTTGTATTTTTTGCGGAGGCGGCGGGCCTTCGTGATCAAATAAACGAGGGGGTTCCCCTCACCACTTTTGCACAGGACAGTCGGGCGGGCCGCCGGACTTCTCCGGCGATACAGCGCCGCAGAGAAACGTCGGGAGCCGCCTCTATTTTGCCGTGTCCGTTTGCGGAGCAGCTGCGTCCGCCGACGGGCAGTCTGTCTGTGCGCTACTTATCTTGTAAAGGAGAATATACAACACATATGGCAGAAAAATTGAAGATCATTCCTCTGGGCGGTCTCAACGAGATCGGCAAGAACATGACCGCCTACGAGTACGGCGGGGAGATCATTGTGGTGGACTGCGGCATGGCATTCCCCGGCGATGATATGTACGGCATCGACTGCGTCATCCCCGACGTCACCTATCTCATCAAGAACAGATCCCGGCTGCGGGGCCTGTTCATCACCCATGGCCATGAGGACCATATCGGTGCCATCCCCTACGTCCTCAAGCAGGTGAATATGCCCATCTACTGCACCCGCTTTACCGCCGGACTCATCAAGCTGAAGCTGCAGGAGCACCGGCTGCTGGACAGCACCAAGCTGGTGACGGTGGAGGCAGGGCAGACGGTGAAGGCGGGGAAGTTTCAGGTGGAATTCATCCACGTGAACCACTCCATTGCCGACTCCGTGGCCTTCGCCATCCACACCCGCATGGGCGTGGTGGTCCACACCGGCGACTTCAAGATCGACTCCACCCCCATTGACGGGGAGGTCATCGATCTGGCCCGGTTCGGCGCTCTGGGCAAGGAGGGGGTGCTGGCGTTGCTGGCGGACTCCACCAACGTGGAGCGCCCCGGCTACACCATGAGCGAGCGGATGGTGGGCAAGACTTTCCTTCGGCAGTTCACCGGCTGCAAGCAGCGCATCATCGTCACCACCTTCGCCAGCAATGTCCACCGCATCCAGCAGATCATTGACGCTGCCGCCGCCTGCGGGCGGAAGGTGGCCGTTACCGGCCGCAGCATGGAGAACATCATGAAGGTCTCCACGGAGCTGGGGTATATGAAGATCCCCAAGGGGGTGCTGATGGACATCAACCGCATCAAGGGCCTGCCGCCCCAGCAGCAGGTCATCATCACCACCGGCTCTCAGGGCGAGGAGATGAGCGCCCTGTACCGGATGGCGTTTTCCACCCACAAGCAGATCGATATCGGGCCGCAGGACAAGGTCATCATCTCCGCCTCCGCCATCCCCGGCAACGAGGTGACGGTGGGCCGGGTCATCAATGAGCTGTTCCGCAAGGGCGCCGACGTGGTGTACGACAAGGCGGATATGCTGCACGTATCGGGCCACGCCTGCCAGGAGGAGTTGAAGATCATCCACGCTTTGACCAAGCCCAAGTTCTTCATTCCCCTGCACGGTGAGCAGCGGATGCTGCAGATCCACAAGCGGGTGGCGGAGGCCATGGGCATGGACCCCCGGAACATCTGCGTGGCCGAAAACGGCTCCGTCATCGAGCTGACCACCAAGCACATGAAGTGCGAGGCCTCCGTACCCGCCGGAGAGGTCTTTGTGGACGGCTCCGGCGTGGGTGAAGTGGGTGCTGTGGTGCTCAATGACCGGAAGCTGCTGGCCGAGGACGGCATGGTGGTGGTGGTACTGAGTATGTCCTCCCACGACCACCGGCTGCTGTGTGAGCCGGAGATCGTCACCCGCGGCTTCGTGTATGTGAAGGAATCCGAGGAGCTTTTGCAGGAGCTGCGGGAGCTGGCCATGTCCACGGTGGACGGAATGGCTGCCCGGCGGCGCAAGGACGACAACGAGGTGTGCCGTGCCGTGCGCTCGGCGGTGAGCAGCTACCTCTATAAGCACACCAAGCGCAGCCCCATGATCATCCCCATGGTCACAAAGCTGTAAGAGGGATATAGAATTATAACAAGGAGGGCCTCCGGCATTGCCGGAGGTCCTCCTTGTTGTTTTGCTGGGATGATACAGTTCTCTGCGCTTACTGCACCTTGGCGCCGTCGATGGTGACGGTGAGGTGAGCGGCGTCCATGCTGTTCTTGTTGGCCCACAGGGTGGAACCTGTGTTCTTGCCGGCTGCGAAGCCGTTGACCGTGGCGTTGTTGACGGTCAGGGTGTAGGTGGCATTGTAGTCGTTGCCCACCTCGATGGCAGCCTTACCGGCAGCGCCGCTCTTGCGGTCGTTGAAGGTGCAGTTGTTCACCACCAGATCGGTGGGCTTCTCGGCGGTGGCCTGACCGTAGAGGAGGACGGCCTTGCCGTTGGTGTTGAAGGTGCAGCCCTCGAAGGTCACGTCCGTGCCGCCCCAAGTCCAGATGGAGTACTGGTTGGCCATCGTGTTATCGAAGGTGCAGTTGATGAAGGTGGCCTTGCCGTACAGAGTCAGCTTGCCCTTGATGGTGCAGTTGCGATAGACCAGCTCGTCGCAGACGATGCCGTCGAAGCTGCCCTCACCGGCCTGAACGGTCACATTCTCGAAGGTGAAGGTGGAGCCGCGCTGATAGTTCAGCCGGCCGCCCTCGGCACCGGTGGCGTTCGTGATGACGTCCACGGTCTGAGTGCCGTCACCCACGAAGGTGATGTTGCGGGCCTTGGCACCCTCGTTGGCGATGCCGTTGTCCAGCGTCAGGGTCTGGTCGGCGGGCATGATGACCGCAACGTCCTTGGTCGTAGAATCGGTGATGGCGTTGTTCAGGTCTTCCTGCGTGCCGGGGATCACGCCGGTACCCTTGACCACGGTGTACCAAGTGTCATCGCCGTGCTTCTCGGAGACCACGGAATAGCCGTCAGCTACGAAGCTGCCGCCCAGATTGTCATCGCCCTTGGAGGGATCGTAGTTCACGAAGGTGCCGCCCTTGACGGTGATGGTGCCGGGATTGTCGTTCTTCTGGTTCAGCACATAGTAGAAGCCATGCCAGTTGTAGTTGGTATAGAAGAAGCCGCCCTCGATGATGATGTTGCCGCCGTTGCTCTCCACGACGGAGTTGCCCTCGCCGTTGGCATCGCTGCCCACGGTGAAGGTGCCGCCCTGAATGGTCACGGTGGCACCGTTCATAGCATAGACGCAGATGTTATTGCCGCCGTTGCCGCCGTCATAATAGCCGCCGGTGATGGTAACACTGGTGTCCTGCCCGCTGGCCTTCACGGCGATGTCATTGGGGTTCAGAGCCACGACACCGTTGCTGAGGGTGTGGGTACCTTCGGTGAATTCCTGCGTACCCTTATAGGCAGCATTCTTGTCGTACTGGTTGTCGAAGCTGTCGCTCTCCACGGTGTCCTGCGTGGCGTAGACGGTGATGGAAATGCCGCTGATGGTCAGGTCCATGTAATCGTTGCCGGCAGACTCCTTCATGTGGCCCTTGATGGTGAAGGCATTGCTCTCACCGGCTTTCAGGTACTGCTCGGCGCCCATAGCCACATCCCCGATGGTCCAGTCGATGACCTCGTTCAGCTTGGCATCCCCCTTGATGCCGGTGATCTTGATCATGTACTTCAGAGCCAGATTGCCGTTGTTGACGACACGCAGCTCCGGCAGGGTATAGGTGCAGCCCGGCTCCCACAGAATGGCTTCGCCCTTGGCATCAGCAGCCTTGACGAAGTCCAGCGTCTTGCCCTCGGCGGAGACCCAGTTGCCGCTGGCATCCTTCATCTCCAGCGCCACATCCAGCTTACCGGCCTGAATTTTGTTGACACCCGTGCTTGCGGTGTCGGTGAACCATGCGAAGGTAGCGCCTACCAGCATAGCCAGGCACAGAACCATGGCCATGATGCTGCCCAGTAAGGCCCGTTTGGTACTCTTGCGGTTTGTCATAGTATCTTCCTCCTATTTTTTGTGTGTGGGGCGATGGGGCGCTGCAAGGAGAATGCGGACTCTCACGTCGGGGCTGCGCCCCTCCTCAGAATGGCAACCTCTTTGACCTCTCCTTATCGTTTCTTAGAAACGATAAAAGCCCATGGGCTTTTCGCCGCACACTTGATAGTTGTATCATAGCACCATGATCGACAGAGCGCAAGGGGTATTTGTCCTATTTCGTCATTTTTTACAGACCTTTCACCTGTTGTCCGTGGAGAATAGACAGGAGAGGGTTTCTATTCTTCGGCGGGTGGACGGACAGAAATCGCCCCGGAGGGCTTTGTGGAGCGCTCCGGGGCGATAATGTTTTGTATTATTATCGTAATAGATTACAGTTCGTATATCTCCGTAAACTTCTTTTCCAGATAGGCCACGTACTCCTCCGGGCGGAAGGGGCCGCAGACGGACTCGAAGAGGGCCACGGGGTCCTTCATGCAGCCGTACTTCCAGATCTTCTCCTCCAACCAGCGGTTGATGGCGGTGAGCTTGCCGGAGCGAACAGCGGCCTCCACGTCCAGATCCTTCTGCATCTCCAGCAGGTACTGGGCGCCGTAGGCGGAACCGATGGCATAAGAGGGGAAGTAGCCGATGTTGCCGTTGGCCCAGTGGGAGTCCTGCAGGACGCCCTCCCGGTCGGAGGGGACATCCACGCCCAAGTACTCCTTATACAGGCGATTCCATGCGGCGGGCAGGTCGTGGGCGGTAATGGTACCGGCGAACATCTGCTTCTCCAGCTCATAGCGGACCATGATGTGCAGGCAGTAGGTGAGCTCATCGGCCTCGGTGCGGATCAGGGAGGGCTGGGAGCGGTTCACCATGCGATAGAACTGCTCCTCCGTCACGTCCACCAGCTGGGCGGGGAAGTGCTCCTTCAGCCACGGCAGCAGGACGGAGCAGAAGGCCCGGCTGCGGCCGATGATGTTCTCGTAGAACCGGGACTGGCTCTCATGGATGCCCATGGAGACGCCGTTTCCAAGGCAGGTGCGGGCCAACTCCCGGCCGGTGTGGAGCTCATAGAGGGCGTGGCCGCCCTCGTGGACCACGGAATACAGGGAGGAGGCCACCTGATCGGGGAAATAGTGGGTGGTGATGCGGACGTCGTCACGGGAGAAGTTGATGGTGAAGGGGTGCTCCGTCTCGCCGATGATGCAGTGGTCTCGGTCGATGTCCATGACATCCATGATGAAGTCGGAGAACTGGCGCTGGATCGCCACGGGGTAGTCCCGGTGCAGGGGGGCGTCGTCCACCCGGTCGGCGTGGGCGGTGACCTGTTGGATCAGCGGCACCAGCTTCTCCCGCAGGGAGGAGAAGAAGGCGTCGCACTGGGCCACCGTCAGGCCACGCTCAAAGGTGGAGAGCATGGTCTCGTAGGGGTCCTTCTCCGGCTCCCAGTAGCCGGCCATGCGGCGGCTGGCGTCGAACATCTGCTGGAGATAGGGCTCGAAGAGGGCGAAGTCATTCTTCTCCTTGGCCTCGTGCCACACGGCGTCGGACTTGGCGGACAGCTCCTGATAGGCTACGTATTCCGCCACCGGAACACGGTGGGTGCGGTCGTAGTCACGCCACAGCTCCTCCGTCTTCCGGCGGGTGATGGGGTCCAGCTCCTCACGGTTTTCCATGAGGGTGCGGAGCATCTCCACCGTCTCCGGAGCGGTGGTGAGCTCATAGCCCATGCGGGAGAGCTCTCCCAGAGTGCTGCCCCGCAGCTCCGCCGTCCCCTTGGGGGCAATGGTGGCGCCATCGTAGTACATAAGGCCCGTTGCGTGGTTCAGGGCAAAGGTGGCTTTCTCATAGCCTTGCAGCTTTTCCAGTGCTTCTTGGATGGTCATTGCGGTTCCTCCTTTTTCGTTGTGGATTCATCGGCGGGCATCCGAGCCTCCGCCCAGTCAGACAGCTGTTCCAGAATGGGCAGCAGGCGGCGGCAGTCCTCGGTGGGGGCGTACTCCACCCGCACCGGCACCTCCAAATATTCCCGGCGCAGGATCAATCCGTCCCGCTCCAGCTCCCGCAGAGCCGAGGCCAGCACGGTGTTGCTGATACCGTCCAGCTTGCCCCGCAGGGCATTGTAGCGGATGGTCCCGGCGTTGGTGACGGAGCACAGGATCTGCACCTTCCACTTGCCGCCGATGAGGGACATGGCGTAGTGCAGGGGACATTTCTCCATACAGGGGCAGTCATAATGGGACACGGTCAGTTCCTCCTTACCTGCTCAGCTTTATCTGCGCTCTTGCGCTTCGGGGAGAATGTGTTATCATTATAGCAGGTAGCAAAACCGGAGTAAATAACCAAAAAGGAGAAAATCACCGCTATGAACATCTATTTGCAGGGACTGACCATGGGATTGGCGTATGTGGCCCCCATTGGCTTGCAGAATCTGTTTGTCATCAACAGCGCCCTGACTCAGAAGCGCAGCCGGGTCTATCTGACGGCGCTGATCGTCATTCTGTGGGACGTCTCGCTGGGTGTCTCCTGCTTTTTAGGGGCAGGCGCCTTAATGCAGGCTTTGCCGTGGTTGCAGAAGGTCATTCTGGGTCTGGGCAGTCTCATCGTCATCTGGATCGGTATCGGGCTGCTGCGGTCCAAGGCATCGCTGGAGGGCGGTAAGGATGTAAACGTGCCGGTGTGGAAGCTGTTCACCACCGCCTTCGTGGTGACGTGGTTCAATCCGCAGGCCATCATCGACGGCACCATGATGCTGGGGGCCTTCCGGGCCAGCCTGCCCACCGGGGGCGATCTGCCCTTTATCTGTGGCTTCGGCAGTGCGTCGGTGATCTGGTTTCTAAGTCTCTCCACCATCGTATCGCTGCTGGGCAGCAAGTTCAACGAGAAGATGCTGAACATCATCAATAAGGTGTGCGGCGGTGTGATCATTTTCTATGGCTGCAAGCTCATCTGGAACTTCGTGCAGCTGATGGGCTGGGTGAAGTAAAATCGAAACAGCAAAAGAGGCTGGGTGGACACCCAGCCTCTTTTGCTTTGAGGAGTATGGAAAAGATAGGAAGATATCAGAACAGAAGACCCCAGGCCAGGAAGCCCAGGCAGGCTACCAGACCCACGAACAGCAGGACCACCACCAGATAGCCCATGATGTCACGGGCAGACAGCTTGGCGATACCCAGAGCGGGCAGCGCCCAGAAGGGCTGGATCATGTTGGTCCACTGGTCGCCCCAAGCGATGGCCATAGCAGTACGGCCAGCGCCGATGCCCAGCTCTGCGCCGGCAGGCATCATGATGGGACCCTGCACGGCCCACTGGCCGCCGCCGGAGGGGACGAAGAAGTTCACGATACCGGCTGCCAGGAAGGACAGCATGGGGAAGGTGACGTTGTTGGAGATGTTCACGAAGAACTGGGAGATGACGCCTGCCAGAGACACACCGGCCTCATTCTGCACCACCATCATACCCATGATACCGGCATAGAAGGGGAACTGCAGCAGCACACCGGAGGCGCTGCCGGCGGCTTCCGCCACAGCGTCCACATAGCGGCGCAGGTCGCCGTGGAGCAGGATACCGAGGAACATGAAGATCATGTTCACGATGTTCAGGCCCAGCGTAAAGCCGTTGGTGATGAAGTAGTAGATGATATACACCAGAAAGGCCAGGCACAGGATGCCCCACAGGATCTTGGAGTGCTCCAGCTTCTCAGCGGGGGTGTTGATCTCGTAGGTCTTATCCTCGTCCTCCACCAGCAGGGTGGGATCGATGGTGACGGCACGCTCCCGGTCAGGGTGCATGGCGTAGTTGATGAAGGGCATGGCCAGCAGCACCACGGCGCACATGATGATATTCATGGGGTGGAAGATGGTCTCGGTGATGGCGGCCTGATAGGTGACCTCACCGAACTTGGCGCCGGTGACCAGCGTCAGGGGAATGGATCCGGAGAGACCGGCGTGCCAGATGACGAAGCCGGAATAGGCGGAGGCGATCAGCAGGGGATAGTCCACGGTGGGGACCCGCTTGGCCACCTCCTTGGCCAGCAGCGCACCGGCCACCAGGCCGAAGCCCCAGTTGAGCCAGCAGCACACGGTGGAGACCATGGTGGTGATGACGATGGCCTGCATATTATTGTGGCACAGACCAGCGGCCTTCCGCAGCACCTTCTTACAGGGCTTGGCGGAAGCCATGGCGGAACCCAGCACCAGCACCAGAGCCATCTGCATGGAAAAGGCCAGCAGACCCCAGAAGCCGTCGGAATTGCCCCATGCAGCCAGCACCTTGATGGGACCCATGCCGGTGGCGAACATGGCTGCCACATAGACCACGAAGGTCAGGATGACGGCAAACAGGAATGCATCCGGCAGCCAGCGGTTCACAACACGCACGCAAGCGTTGGTGAATCTCTTGAACATACTTTTTCTCCTTACATCTTGAATGCCGCCCGTGGCGGAACAACACACACATTGGTTGTTGATATTATTCTATCTCTGTAATAAAAAAATTGCAACCGTAAAGTTGACTAAAGTTTAACAATCAAAAAACTTATCTCGTCGTATATATTAACTATTATTTAACAAAGTTCGTCCGTTTATGCTGCTTGTAGTCCTGTATTGTAGAATGATTCTGTAGACTTTTTCGTGGAAACTGCGCAGAGCAGCGGAGTGTCTTTCAAGTCACGTGGGCAAATGGTACAATTTGGCAGTTTTTTCGGGTGTGATACAAAATCCTCACGGAGCGGAGGTACTTCGGCAGGCAGGGTGCGAAAATTTTCTCACGATGGTTTTTTCCAGCCCTTCGGGGATAAAAAGGGCACCGGGCGATCTGAACCGCACCCCATTTGTTGGACAGTATACAATTACATTTTATATAGTTGTTCTAACCATCACACATCCGGCGAACACGGCATAGAGCGCAAGACCCCACACGCCACACATACGCGTCCCGTGCGGTAAAATAGGGATTGCCACCGGAAATGCTGCAAAAAATACTCGGACACGCCGATTATTCCACCACCGCAAACATATATACGCACATAGACGCACAGACACTTGTGGACGCTGTTACTAACACGTTACTAATAAATAAGAAATGAGCAAAAAAAGAAAAGCCCCGGAATCGTAGTGATTCCGGGACTTTGACGTGTGGTGCACGGTACAGGACTCGAACCTGTGACCCCATGCACGTCAAGCAACAGGGTCAATGGAGCAACTGACGGTTCTGCTCTGCAATGGCACCGTTCAGGGCCTTCACCGCTACGGTCATACTACCAAGGTTTGCATGGGAATATTTGGCCGTGGTGGTGATATTCGTATGACCCAAAAGCTCCTGAATCACTCGGATATCGGCACCGGCTTCACGGGTCAGGGTGGCAAAGGTATGTCGGCAGCAATGAGGGGACAAGCGCCGCACGGACGGCTCCGCTTCCCGCAAGTCACGAAAGAATTTGTCGTAGTCACGGGAGAAATTCCGGGGATGCAGCAGCGTACCGTTTTTCGTGCCGAAGATGAATTCGCCCTTATGGGGGAAGTGCCGCAGCATATAGGCCAGCTCCGGAAGCAACGGGACTGTCCGCAGACTATGTTCCGTTTTAGCTTCATGCTCCGTGACGCAAGCCCGGTTATGCTCCAGATACACGGCACGATTCACGGTCAGGGTAGTGTCCGTAAGGTCAGCGTCTTTCAGGCCCAGCAGCTCCCCACGGCGAATCCCGGTCAACAGCAATACCATGACGGCAAGGCCGGTACGGCGGTTTTCGTAGGCCATGGCGAAGTTCAGGATATAGCACGTCTCCTCCAGCGTGAAGGTCTCACGAGGCTGCTCCCGGATGCGGGGAAACTTGACACGCTGCACGGGATTCTTTCCGCACAGGTCATTGTCTACCGCAGCGGCGAACACAGCGCCCAGCAGCACATGGAGCTTATCCATGTAGGACTTGGAAGCGGTCACAGCAAAGGCATTGACAAACCTTTGCAGGTGCATGGGAAGGATCTCCGTTAGCTCCATGTCTTGCAGATCGTCCGGTATTTTACGGGCCACCATTTCCAGCGTATAGTAGGAATCCGGGCGGATGGTGTGCAGCTTGTAATTGGTCAGGTATTGGGGAATCCATTGGCCCAACGTCAATGGCAGTCACCTTCTTTCGGCACATCTACGCTGGTCAGGCGCACGTCCTTATACAGAGAGATTTCCGGGGCATCCGGATTATCCTGCCGGAATTCGTCGTAGTTTACGCCCCAGCGAATGACCTGTACATCCGGTTTCTTTACAAGGTCACGGGAGGAGAAGTACCATTTGCCGAAAATCTTTTGGGAATCCTTGTTCATGTACTTCACCAAATAGTTACAGGTACGCTCATAGTTTTCATCAATGGGAACACAGGTGGAGAAGCCAAACTTCCAATCCAGCATATTGGAAATAGGCTGGCCACGCTCCGTGGACAAGGGCCGACCTGTATGGGGGTCTGTTGCCTGTTGGATGCGGATTTCGCCCAAACAGCAAAGGCCGTGAAAATGGATGGCGCCGTCTTTATGCAGCTCCGGTACCAGTACATAACGAAAGCCCTTGCGATAGCTGGCATTTTTCAGGAACGTCATAACCTTCTTCAAGACCTCCTCCGGGTCATAGCGGGAGATTTTCGCAGCGTCCAGCGTCCACGTAAAGAAGAAGTCGAAGCGGTTACATCGGGCAATATCCCTCACAGCGGCTTTGGCACGGTTACGGCTGACTTCTGCGGCACGCTGCGGGTCATTTCCTTCTCCCTTGGGAGGTACGTCATAGAGACGTCTCAGCGGCTTCCAGCCGGGTTCACGAAAGATTGGTTCGTTGCATACCTGAACCACATCTATTGAAGGATACGACTTCACGCGAGCATTGGAATATGCGTCTACCTGTCTTACACGAAACATCCCTATGTCACCTCCTAAGTGAAACCAATTTGTTGTAATATCAAGTAAGGAAATTCGGACACTGGGGGCTTTCTGCAAGTCCGGAAAGTCTCAGCAGCAAGGTCTCTGCATGGAACAGTGGCCGTTCTCTATCCCGGAAGTCTCTGCGGGCCTTGCAGCCCTTCTGCGTACGGGGGAATTTCAGCAGCAAGGCCGCAGGGATGCGAACCGCTTTGCGGCTTCGCCGCAAGTCGCTCTCGCATCTCCTACCGGTGAGCTGGTACTTCTATCGAAAAGTATCCGAAACAGATAGTATCTGCATTTTACTATCTATTTTAGATAGTGTCAAGTGGAAATTATCCAAAACGGATACTTTCTCTTGCACGGGCACTCAGGAACTGGTACAATAGGGGCAGCATATCAGCAAGGAGGTGTATGCCATGAGTGACGAGAAGCATCCCCTCAGGGACGCACTGAACCGGGGTATTTCCATCGCCAGCAATCCGGACATTCCGGCAGGCGAAGCAGCCAAACAGGTATTTAGCGCAGCCAGAGCCGAATTCAACGCAGCCAGCGCATACACGCAGCGGCGCAAGCAGCGCAAGGCAAGCGTAGCCAAGCGGTTACAGGAGACACGGCTAAAATGCGGATTGAAGCAGCAGGATGTAGCAGAGCGAACGGGAATCAATGTCGTTACTCTGTCCGGCTATGAAATCGGCAAGAATGAGCCGAACATGGAAGCACTTGTGTCTCTGGCCGATGTATACGGTGTGACGCTGGATTATCTCATGTGCAGGACGGATTCTTAAGCATCCGGATATGCAAAAACAGGCGGCCCAATATATCAGGGCCGCCTGTTTTTTTGCGGTGAGCGATCTACAATTTTCGTAACTTTTCAGGTGATTTGGGAGATTCTTCCAAACACCAAGTTCGTCAAAATAACGAAAGTCCCGGAACCGTAGTGATTCCGGGACTTTGACGTGTGGTGCACGGTACAGGACTCGAACCTGTGACCCCATGCACGTCAAGCATGTGCTCTACCAGCTGAGCTAACCGTGCGAACAAAGGTATTCTACCGGAAAGTCCCCCGTTTGTCAACACTTTTCTTGCCAATCTGAAAAGTTTTTGTTATACTGCTGTCAAAGAACATCGTAGGCGCACAAGGAGGAACACTTCATGGAGAAAATCGCACTGGTCACGGGCTCCTCCCGTGGCATCGGCCGGGCCGTGGCCACGGAACTGGCCCGGCAGGGCTGGGCCGTATGCATCAACTATCGGGAGAGGGAGGACTGCGCCCGGTCACTGGTGGAACAGCTCACCGGGGAGGGCTGCCGGGTGATGGCGGTGCAGGCGGATGTGGCCTGCCGGGAACAGGTGAATACCATGGTCCGGCAGGTGGAGGATGCCTTCGGCCCGGTAGCGCTGCTGGTGAACAACGCCGGTGTGGCGGGACAGGCCCTGTTTCAGAACATCACCGATGAGCTGTGGCACCGCTACTTCTCCGTCAACGTAGACGGCGCCTACCACGCCATTCAGGCGGTGCTGCCTGCCATGCTGCACCACCACGAGGGGTGCATCATCAACACCTCCTCCATCTGGGGACTGCGGGGCGCCAGCTGCGAGGTCACCTATTCCTGCACCAAGGCGGCCCTCATCGGCCTGACCCGGTCTCTGGCGGCGGAGCTGGCTCCCACCCACATCCGGGTGAACTGCGTGGCGCCGGGCGTCATCCGCACGGATATGCTGGACGCCCTGCCCGCCGAGGTACTGCCTCAGCTGGCGCAGGAAACTCCCATGGGCCGCTTGGGAACGCCGGAGGACATCGCCCACGCCGTGGCCTTTCTGGCCTCGGACAAGGCGGACTTCATCACCGGGCAGGTGCTGACCTGCGACGGCGGCTTTATTTTGTGAGAGCGGGAAAAAAGTACCCAGCGGAAAACCGATGGTTTTCCGCTGGGTCTTTTTTATTCCGGTATAGGCAAGCCGTGGAGCATCACCCGGCCGAAGCAGGTGAGACTGCGCCCGCTGCTGGGGGGCAGGATCACGTCCGCATCCGCCCGGCGGCGGTTGAGACTGAACAGGTACACCACCCCCAGCGGGTCCCGGTAGTACTGCTTACAGAGCATATCGCCGTCCACGCAGAAGATGCCCACGTCTCCCGCCCGCAGGGGGTCATGGTTCACGTACACCACCGAGCCGTCGTGGATATAGGGCTCCATGGAGTCGCCCTGGATCCGCACCGCCAACTCCGCCCCTGTGGGGACCTCACCGGTGACGGGCAAGGGCTCATAATCCTCCCCGAATACCGGGGCGGCATAGCCCGCTGCAGCCGGGGAGCAATACAGCGGGATGACACGGGGCGCAGGCTCCGGGGCGGCGGCCTGCAGCTCCTGCTGCATAGTCCCCAGCGCATCCGCCACGGTGTGGAGGGTCTGGCGCCCGGAGAGGCCCAACCGTCGGTACTTCTCCAGCAGGCTCCGCTCCTCGTCGCTGACCCCCTCTCCCCCGCCCCGGTAGGCATCCCGATACAGATAGTTGGGCTCCACATGAAGGGCATCGAACAGCCGCAGCAGCACCTCCTCCTTGGGAGCGCTGACGCCGGTCTCATAATTGCCCACCGCCGACCGGGATACCCCCAGCCGGTCCGCCAGCTCCGAGCGGGACAGGCCCAGCTCTTCCCGGCGCTTTTTCAGCTGATCGCCAAAGCTCATGGTCACGCCCTCCTTCGACTTCCTTCGACGGTTTCACTGTGATGCTACCATATTTCTTGTTTTCTGTCAAGGCATTTTAACAAGAAACTTGTTAATTCCCTCTTGACATAACAAGATTCTTGTGATAGTCTTAGTTCACTCACAAGAATACTGGCATCACAAGGGTATCATATCCAAAGCTACTGGTATTTAGAACCGCTGGGCCGGAGGATCGTTCCTGCGCCCCGTCAGGAGACGGCATCGGCTCTCGGACAAAAAGAAAACCGACGAGTCTCGTAAAAGACTCGTCGGTTTGGTGGGGGATGGTGGATTCGAACCACCGAAGGCATTGCCAGCAGATTTACAGTCTGTCCCCTTTGGCCACTCGGGAAATCCCCCATATCAAATTGGAGCTGGTGGACGGATTCGAACCCCCGACCTGCTGATTACAAATCAGCTGCTCTACCAGCTGAGCTACACCAGCATTTGACCAGCGAATCTATACTACCAGATGAAGACCCGTTTGTCAACAGTATTTTTGCGTTCCCGGCGAATTTTTTCGCCGTACATAGGAGGAACATGGGGAGATCGGAAGGAGGAAGTTCTATGACCTTGCAGGAAATGTCCCACGACTATGCCGCCAGCGCCGACGCCATCGGCGAGCGCATCCGGCAGCTGCATCAGCGGGCGCTGACGGCCCCGGACCCGGAGGAGGTGCTGTGTCTGCAGCGGCGCATCCGGGAGCTGATGCCCCTGCGGCGGCAGGCCCGTGAGCTGGCGTATCACACCGCCCACTACTATGACAGGGGGTGCCACCGCTATGCGGCATACCGTATCTGACGGCTCCGGCCGCTATGACCCGCTGGATATCGCCAGCCTGCAGCTGTGGCAGCAGGGACAGCAGGAGGACAACCGCCAGCAGATCCGGCGTCTGCTGGTGAATCTGCCCTTGGCGGTGGAGGAGGAGCTGACGCCCCGGCAGCGGCAGCTGCTGCGGATGCACTTCACCCAGGGCAAACGGGTCACGGACATCGCACAGGAGCTGGGGATCAGCAAGTCCACGGTATCCCGGACGCTGGCCCGGTGTACCCAGCGGCTGTACCGCACGCTGCGGTATAGCCTGTAACAGGAAGCCCTCCGGGGCGGCACAAAGGAACAGGGCCTGCCGCATAGCGGCAG
>OHAU01001237.1_pt1 | contig 31245 bp, 26 predicted proteins | sample 1577181 | NCBI WGS metagenome assembly OHAU01 (sample SAMEA3541472, study PRJEB24748) | human gut metagenome | biome: human gut; feature: human-associated habitat; material: faeces | place: China | collected 2012 | reverse complement strand
TAAGAAGTATCCGCAAGGACTTTAATTTCTCGATGTGTTTGAGTATATTTGAACATATTTTGAGTGGCAGAGTGTTCCAATGAAATTGAATTTTATTTTCGTCCTGCTCAACATTTGCTTATGGATATTTCTTGTGGCGGTAGCGGGGTATGTGGTTTATCTGGTGATCAAGGCGCTCAGAAAATACACAAGGTCGGTGCCGGTGAGAAAGGAAAAGGCGGAAAATGCAAAAACGCTTGGGGAGGTTCTGAAACAACATCGCTTGAACTGTAAAATGACGCAGGAATTTGTCGCAGAAACATTAGGTGTCAGCCGACAGGCGGTTTCCAAGTGGGAAAGCGGAGCCTCGGCACCGAGTACCACGAATCTGATGGCGCTTGCGAAGGTGTTCGATGTTTCAGCGGAAGAACTTCTGAAGGAAACACAGAAGAATTAAAAGGTTACTGGGTACGGGGTGAGCAGTAACATTAAGACAAAATTAAGAAGAACAGGCACTTGTCTGGCGTTGAGATTCAAAGGAATCTGTACTATAATAGGTATCAGAAAAAAACGATGAAAATGGGACAAAGGAGGATTTTATCATGAACAATGAAGTATTGACAGCAATGAAAACCCGCAGAAGCATCCGTAAATATAAAACGGAGCAGATCACAGATGAACAGCTGGATGCAATCCTGGAAGCCGGAACGTATGCGGCTACCGGAATGGGAAAACAGTCTCCGGTGATCGTGGTAGTGCAGAAACCGGAACTGATCGAAAAACTTTCGAAGATGAACGCGGCTGTGATGGGAAGCAGCAATGATCCGTTTTACGGTGCACCGACGGTTCTGATCGTACTCGCAGATCCGGAGATCGGAACCTATCATGAGGACGGTTCTCTGGTTATGGGTAATCTGATGCTGGCAGCCCATGCGGTAGGTGTGGATTCCTGCTGGATCCACCGTGCAAAAGAAGAGTTTGAGAGTGCGGAAGGAAAAGAACTCTTAAAAGAGTGGGAACTTCCGGAGAATCTGGTGGGTATCGGACACTGCATCCTTGGATATCGCGACTGTGAATACCCGGAAGCGAAAGAAAGAAAAGCGAACTATATTGTCAGAGTATAGGTAGAGATTTCATAAAAACGTAACGTAGCTGTTTCGAACATGAACAGTCAGTACGAACATGAAAAGATAAGAAAAACAGAAAACGGGCTGTGTCCTGAGGCGTGCAGAAACGGGAGAGTTTATATCATGTTTCCGTGTGCTACAAAAGGTATACAGCCCGTTTTATAAAAGTTCAAACCAGAAATCTTCCTGATGACCTGTTCATGGGAAGATTTAGAAAATGAGGAATATATGTATCGAATTATGATCGTGGAAGATGATGAAGTGATTGCAAATGCGATCCGGCAACACCTGGTTTCGTGGGGCATGGAGGCGTCCTGTGTGCAGGATTTTTCCGATGTGCTGACAGAATTTGCCGCAACTGGTGCTGATGGACATTCATCTTCCCTTTTTTAACGGTTACCACTGGTGCCAGGAGATCCGGAAAGTGTCGAAAGTACCGGTGCTTTTCCTTTCTTCCGCTTCTGATAATATGAGCATCATCATGGCAGTCAACATGGGCGGTGATGATTTTATCGCAAAACCATTTGACCTGAATGTGCTTACTGCTAAGGTACAGGCACTGCTTCGAAGAACCTATGAATTTGCTGGAGCCACGAATCTGTTGGAGCACAAAGGAGCAATCCTGGATAAAGAAAACGGGATTCTGACGTATCAGGGAGAAAAGATCGAACTTACGAAAAATGAGTGGCGGATCCTGCAGGTCTTAATGGAACACAAGGGAAAAGCGGTGAGCAGAGACACGCTGATGATGCGGCTGTGGGAGTCGGACAGCTTTATCGATGACAATACACTGACCGTGAATGTGACGAGACTTAGAAGAAAACTGGAAGAAATCGGACTTTCGGATTATATTCAGACGAAAAAAGGTGTGGGATATCTGTTGACATAATATGGGATTTATCATATGGTTCAGGAGATTTTCACAGTGTTACTCTTTTGAAAAGAGGATTCTGAGAGAAGGAAGTAGAAAAACGGAGAAGAACGATGCAGGAAAAGGGAAGAAAAAAGAATCAGGAAAAAAGAATTATCCTTGCATTTTTGCGGGAAGAGGCGGGGATCCTTCTCTGGGTGGTGCTTTTTATCGGAATTTTTTGGCTTTTGTGTTTCCTGGAAGATATTCCACAGGATGTCACCATTTACACATTGCAACTTGCCTCTTTTACCGGTATCGCAGTATTGATCGTTCGCTTCGTCCGCTATCGGAAGCGCTGTAAGACACTGGAACTGCTGACAAAGGATCCCAGAGACAAGATCGAAGCGTTCCCGAATCCGGACACTCTGTCGGAGAAACTGTACCGGCAGATCATCGGGCAATATGAGCGGGAACTGCGAAAAGAAGAACAACAGATGGATGACAGATACCGGGAGATGGTGGAGTATTATACGATGTGGACCCACCAGATCAAAACGCCGATCGCTGCCATGCACCTGTTATTACAGGAAGAAGAAACACCGGTTTCCAAAGAATTACAGGGAGAACTTTTTCAGGTGGAACAGTATGTGCAGATGGCACTACAGTATTTGCGGATGGAAAGGATGAACACGGATCTGGTATTTGCAAAACAGGAACTGGACGCTCTGATCCATCAGGCAGTACGAAAATACGCACCTCTGTTTATCCGTCGAAAGATCGCATTGCAATATGAGGATGTCCATTGTCAGATACTTACCGATGAAAAATGGCTGGAATTTGTCCTTGAACAGGTTCTCTCGAACGCCCTGAAATACACCAGGAAGGGAAAGATAAAAATTTATATGGATCCACAAAGCCCTAAGACGCTGGTGATCGAAGATACCGGTATCGGGATAGCACCGGAAGATCTTCCGAGGGTCTTTGAGCGCGGGTATACCGGCTACAACGGTCGCACGGACAAACGATCCACAGGTATCGGTCTGTACCTGTGCAGACAGATCATGGACCGGCTTTCCCACACGATCCGGATCGAATCGGAGATGGGTGTTGGAACCCGGGTGTATCTGGGGCTGGATACGGTGGAATTGTAAGAAAATCAGGAACGAAAAGCAGAGCATGCTCCCAAAATGGACCAGAAAAGATCGAGCGCGATAAAATGTGAATGTTACCGGGAACCTTACACGAATGTAAGGTTTCCGGTATTTTTGTAAGCAGAGGTTAAGGCAGCCGGAAGACTGGATTGCTATAATAAGCCTGTAAACAGGAACGGAGCCGGCAGATTTCGATAAAAAGCAGGAACTACCGGGTTCCGGAAAACAGAGTACAGAAAGGACAGAAAACAAATGGCAATTCTGGAAGTAGAACATCTGAAAAAAACATATACCACCCGCCTCGGAAGCAACCGGGTAGAGGCGCTGCGGGATGTCAACTTTACCGTGGAACAGGGCGAATTTGTGGCAATCATGGGAGAGTCCGGAAGTGGCAAGACCACGCTGCTGAATCTCCTGGCAGCACTCGACAAGCCGACCGGTGGTCAGATCCGGTTAAATGGAAAAAATCTGGGAGATCTGAAAGAAAAAGAGATCGCGGCATTTCGAAGAGAAAATCTCGGATTTGTCTTTCAGGACTTTAACCTGCTGGATACATTTTCTTTAAAAGATAACATTTTCCTCCCGCTGGTGCTGGAAGGCAAACGATACCGGGAGATGAAGCAGAAAGCAGATCCGATCGTCAGAAAACTGGGTATCAGCAATCTGCTGGAAAAATACCCGTATGAAGTGTCCGGTGGACAAAAACAGCGGGCGGCTGTGGCGCGTGCCCTGATCACGGATCCACAGCTGGTACTGGCAGATGAGCCGAGCGGGGCGCTGGATTCCCATGCGGCAGATGCACTGATGCAGCTGTTTGAGGAGATCAATCAGGAAGGACAGACTATCGTTATGGTTACCCACAGCGTAAAAGCGGCATGTTCCGCAAAACGGGTTCTGTTTATCAAGGACGGAGAAGTCTTTCATCAGCTGTACCGGGGAAATCTGGGACGGGATGAGATGTATCAGAAGATCTCGGATACGCTGACCATTATTGCGACAGGTGGTGAGCGTCATGAATAGTCTGCTGTATGCAAAACTTGCAAAAACAAATCTCAGTAAGAACAGACAGAATATTCTTCCTTATTGGTTGTCATGTATCGGTACGGTTATTATGTTTTATATTATGAGTACTCTGTCTTTGAGTGAAGGTCTTAAAAAAATGATGGGGAAAGCCACGATTCAGATAGTAATGCAGTTTGGCGTATATATCATCGGACTTTTTGCTGTGATCTTTCTGATCTACAGCAACAGTTTTCTGGCAAAACGCAGGAAAAAAGAATTTGGACTGTTTCAGATCCTTGGCATGGAAAAGAAACATCTTGCAAAGGTTCTGTTTTTTGAAAGTCTGTATCTGTGGATCCTGTCGGTTGGAGGTGGGATTCTGCTTGGAATCCTGTGTTACAAGCTGCTGTTTCTGGTGCTGTTAAAACTGACCCGGTTCCAGGGAACGATCCATTTTGTTTTTAACTGGAAGGCTACAGGAAACACGGTGGTTTTATTTGCCGTGATTTTTCTGATCAATTATCTGAAAAGCCTCCACCAGATCCACGCAGCTCAGCCGATAGAACTGCTTCATGGTGAACAGGAGGGAGAGCGGGAGCCGAAAACGAAGCTTCTTACCGCATGGATCGGACTGCTCTGTCTGGGACTTGGTTATTATCTGGCACTGACCTGTCAGAACCCTATGGAGGCTCTGGGCAAGTTTTTCGGTGCGGTGCTTCTGGTTATGGCGGGAACCTACTGTCTGTTTTCGGCAGGTAGTATCGCACTGCTGAAACTGTTAAAAAGCAACAAAAGATATTATTACCAGACGAGACACTTCACCAGTATATCCGGAATGTTATACCGGATGAAACAGAATGCGATAGGACTTGCTAACATCTGCATCCTGTCTACCGGTGTGCTTCTGGTAATCTCCACCACCAGTTGTCTGTGGTTTGGCATGCAGGAAATTATCCAGACAAGATTTCCCCATCAGATAGCGGTGGAAGTTATGTCGGCCAATGGTGACGGTACTGCGCTGACAAAAGAAGAAATCAGTTCTGTGCGGAAACAGATTAACAACTATCTGGAGGAGCAGCAGGTGTCAAAACGATTTGAACGGGATGAAACCTACTGGTTAGCAGTGGCAGAAAACAAAGAAAACTGGGTAGGTCTGACGCAGGAACTGAAAGGGTTTGAGGACGGTCGCAGCATGATCGAATTCATGGAAGCTTCGGAATATGAACGGATGACCGGAAAATCTGCAGATCTGAAACCGGGCCAGGTACTTGTATTTGCCAGAAAAGAGGAACCATACAAATATGATACGATACAGTTCGGAGATACGATCAGCTGTGAGGTAAAACATACGGAAAATACACAGGAAGATATGGTGGAAACCACGAATGTAATGTATGATACCAGAATTATCGTATTTGCAGACGGAGAAGAAGCACAGGCAGCATATGTGGCAATGACCGGAAGAACACCTGCCGGATACAGCTGGAAGTATCAGATAGATCTGATTGGGGATACGAAGCTGGAGACGCGGATCGGACAGGGAATTGAGAAGCTTGTGAACCAGGCGCAATGTGACGGCTATGTGGAAGTACGGGAAAATAACAAGGCCAGCCTTTATCAGATGTACGGCTCCATCATGTTCCTTGGAATTTTTGTCGGTACTTTGTTCCTTATGGGTGCAGTGATGATCATTTACTACAAACAGATCTCCGAAGGTTTTGACGACCGGAAGCGTTTTCAGATCATGCAGAAAGTAGGCATGAGCCGTCAGGAAGTCCGCCAGACCATCCGGTCACAGGTTGTTACCGTTTTTTTCCTTCCGCTTGTAGTGGCTATTCTGCACACCGTGGTGGCATTTCCGGTAACGAGACAGCTGATGACGATGATGAATTTCCCGGACAGTAGTATTTTTCTGGTAGCCACTGCAGTGACGATTGTGGCATTCGCTATTGTGTACCTGATCGTGTATACAATCACGGCAAGGGCATATTATAAGATCGTGGAATAACCGGAAATATTTTGTAGAAAAGTAATACAATCTTTTTGCGTTTTTTTCTGTTAGTCGTGACTTTATCCGGTAAGCGTGGTAGAATAACAAGTATTCTGTGGGTGAGGAGTCCCGCAGGGCATTTTGAGAGAAAATGTCGGAAAAGTTAAAAGAAAGAGAGTGAAAAAGACGCAGATGAATAAGAAAAGAAGCGCATTTTCAGGGAAAATCGGCTATGTCCTGTCGGCGGCCGGTGCGTCTGTCGGACTGGGAAATATCTGGAGATTCCCGTATCTGGCGGCGAAGTATGGAGGAGGAATTTTCCTGCTGGTATATATCATACTGGCACTGACCTTCGGGTATACTATGATTGTTGCGGAGTCTGCCCTTGGACGTATGACAAGAAAAAGTCCGGTGGGGGCATTTCGAAGCTTTGCAAAGGGAAAAAAGGTGGGCTGGCTCAGCTTCGGCGGCTGGATCAACGCGATCATCCCGGTACTGATCGTACCGTATTATTCTGTCATCGGTGGCTGGGTAGTCAAATATCTGTTTGAGTATATAAGAGGAAATGGAAGCAAACTGGCTGAAGACGGATACTTCTCCGGTTTTATCTCAAACGGAGGAGCTACAGAAATCTGTTTTGTGATCTTCTGTATGTTTACCCTGGTGATCATCTACGCAGGTGTACAGAATGGTATCGAACGTGTGTCAAAGATCATGATGCCGATTCTGGTCGTTCTGTCCGTGATCATCGCGATTTATTCTGTCACAAGACCGGGAGCCATCGAAGGTGTGAAATATTTCCTCGTACCGAATGTGAAAAACTTCTCCTGGATGACGGTAGTGGCAGCCATGGGACAGATGTTCTACTCCCTGTCCATCGCCATGGGTATCCTGGTAACTTTCGGTTCTTATATGAGAAAAGATACCTCGATTGAAGATTCTACAAGAAACGTGGAAATCTTTGATACGGCGATTGCGATGATGGCAGGTCTGATGATCATCCCGGCGGTCTTCGCATTCTCCGGCGGCGATCCGGATACCCTGCAGGCAGGTCCGTCTCTGATGTTTATCACGATCCCGAAAGTATTTGCCAACATGGGATTCGGAACCGCAGTCGGTATCCTGTTCTTCGTGCTGGTGCTGTTCGCGGCAGTGACAAGTTCTATCGCCCTGACAGAAAGTGCAGTATCCACTTTCGAGGACGAACTTGGCTGGGGAAGAAAGAAAGCAACCGTACTGACCGGTGTGATCATGATCGCCCTGGGAACCCTGTCCTGTCTGGGATATGGTCCGCTGGATTTTGTAAAAATCATCGGCATGCAGTTTTTGGATTTCTTTGACTTCCTGACCAATTCCGTCATGATGCCGATCGCAGCCCTGATGACCAGCCTTCTGGTATCCCGGGTGATCGGAGTGGACAAGATCGAAGAAGAGATCCGCCATGGCGAGAGCACCTTCCGTAGAAAGAAGATTTTCGTAGTCATGATCAAATACCTGTGCCCGATCTTCGCACTGATCATTCTGGCAAGTTCCGTGGCAAATGCATTTGGATGGATAGCTATGTAAAAATGGATGAATGAAAAAGTGAAAAGTCGTTGTTCTCAGTATTTTTTGGAGAACAGCGGCTTTTTACTTTTTCTGAAAGTATATGTTGACAACTATAGTTGTCAATGATAGAATAAACACAAGTTAAATGACAAATAAAATTGTCAAAATGACAAGAATACAAGTCAAAATAGAAACAAGAAAGGAGAAGCAGATATGCCGCTGGAAAACAGGTTAAAGGAACATCGCGCCAGACTTGGCATCAATCAGGCGGATATGGGAAAACGGGCAGGAGTGTCCCGGCAGACGATCAGTCTGATCGAGCGGGGGGATTATTCACCGTCGGTAACGCTGGCGCTGAAGCTGGCAAAGATCTGTCAGGTAACCGTGGAAGATATTTTCAGCTATACGGAGGAAGAGAATGATGAATAAAACAAAAAAGAAAAATGTATATGTAAAATATGCGGTAATCATGTGTATCAGCGGTGCGCTGGGAGGAATTCTGGGGGGTGTCATGGAAATGGGACAAGTGCATGGAGTTCTGACAGGTATTCAGGAGGGAATGCAATTCTTCCTGAACAGTGTCCGCACCTGGATGCTTCCGCTGATGGCAATCTGTGGAGTGATAGCGCTGGTACTTTGTGAGCAGTATATGGGCAGACTGAAAAGAGCGGGCGAAGCCATGGAACAGGCAGAAGATGAAGCGTATGAACGGCTGGATTACGAGTTGGAAGCTGCGGGAAGTAGGGGAATGATCGTAAGCTTAGCCGGAAGTATTGTGATGATTCTGCTTCTCGCAACCGGATATTCCACAAAATATATTGAAAGTCTGAACGGTTCTGGGATAATGTGGTTTCTGCTTGAAATTCTTACATTTATTGCACTGGAAGTGTATCTGAATGTATGGCAGATTCGCTATGTCCGCGTGATACAGAAGATCTATCCGGACAAAAAAGGAGATCCGACTTCTTTAAAATTCCCGAAGCAGTGGCTGGAAAGCTGCGATGAGGCAGAAAAGGAATGTATCTACCAGGCAAGTTACAAAGGCTATCTGACCGTGATGAAATGGGCGCCGATCCTGACGTTTGTGGCGCTGATCCTGCATATGTTTTTTGATACGGGGATCCTTGCCATCGTGATGCCGTCAGTGATCTGGCTGGTAACATCGGTGACATACTGTAGAGCGTGTCTGCAGAACAAGGGAGAAAAACTGAGCAAATAAAAAAGATAACATCCTGTACGGAGAGAATGGAAAGCGTTTTTTCCGTACAGGATTTTTTGTGTAAAAATACTGAAATTAAACACAGATACAGAAAAATATGGTAAAATTTGCAGTGAGGAATTCTGTGCAAAAAAAGAAAATGATATTTGGCACAGAAGGGGATTTTTAACAGCAACATATCAAGGAGGAGAAAAAAATATGGACAGAGCGCAGGCAAGAAAAAAAGCAGAAGCCCTGGTAGCAAAAATGACCATCGAGGAGCGGGCCGGACAGCTCAAATATGATGCCCCGGCGATTGAACGGCTGGGAATTCCGACCTATAACTGGTGGAATGAGGCACTTCATGGAGTGGCAAGAGCCGGTACAGCAACGGTATTTCCACAGGCGATCGGCTGCGCAGCGATGTTTGATGAAGAAGGAATGGAAAAAATCGCTGATGTGATCGCTACGGAGGGAAGAGCAAAATACAATGCATTTTCCGCAGAAGATGACAGAGACATCTATAAAGGTCTGACCTTCTGGTCACCGAATATCAATATTTTCCGGGATCCTAGATGGGGAAGGGGCCATGAAACGTATGGAGAAGATCCATATCTGACAGCAAGACTCGGGGTAGCTTTCATCAAGGGCCTGCAGGGAGACGGAGAAACGATGAAAGTGGCAGCCTGCGCGAAACATTTTGCGGTACATTCCGGTCCGGAGGCGATCCGACATGAGTTCGATGCGGAAGTTTCTCAGAAGGATCTTTATGAGACCTACCTTCCGGCTTTTGAAGCAGCGGTAAAAGAGGCCGGTGTGGAAGCCGTTATGGGAGGCTATAACAGAACCAATGGAGAACCTTGCTGTGGAAGTAAGACACTGCTGAAGAAAATCCTGCGCGAAGAGTGGGGATTTGAAGGTCATGTGGTATCGGACTGCTGGGCGATTCAGGATTTCCATCAGTTCCATAAGATCACCAACGGACCAAAAGAATCGGCGCAGATGGCACTGGAGGCTGGATGTGATATGAACTGCGGATGTACATATGCGTATATCATGGCAGCGCTTCAGGATGGCCTGGTTACCGAAGAACAGATCACGGAATCCTGTATCCGTGTGTTCACCACACGTTTTCTTCTGGGAATGTTTGACGGAAGTGAATACGATGATATTCCTTATGAAGTAGTAGAATGTAGAGAACATCGGCAGCTGGCTGTCGAAGCGGCACAAAAAGGTGCGGTTCTTCTGAAAAACGATGGAATTTTGCCGTTAGATAAGAAAAAGATCCGGACAATCGGAGTGGTTGGACCGAATGCGAACAACCGGATCGCCCTGCAGGGAAATTACCACGGAACATCCTCACGGTATGTGACGGTTCTGGAAGGAATTCAGAAAGAGGCAGAAGAGGACTGCCGTGTACTTTATGCAGAGGGATCCCATATGTATAAAGATGTCATGGAAAATCTGGCATGGAACGATGACAGAATCTCGGAGGCAGTGATCACGGCCAAACACAGCGATGTGACGGTTGTGGTTCTGGGACTGGATGAGACGATGGAAGGAGAAGAACCGGATCAGAGTAACCGCGGGCAGGCAGGAGATAAGGCATCTCTGGAACTTCCGGGCTGTCAGCAGAGACTTCTGCAGGCGGTTGCGGCTGTCGGAAAACCTGTGATCACGGTAATTCTTTCGGGAAGCGCGATGGACCTGCGATATGCGGATGCGAATACCAATGCGGTTTTACAGGCGTGGTATCCTGGCGCAGAGGGTGGAACTGCGGTGGCAGATATTCTTTTTGGAAAGGTATCACCAAGCGGAAAGCTTCCGGTTACATTTTATAAAGATACAGCAGAGCTGCCTGAGTTTACCGATTATTCCATGAAAAACAGAACGTATCGTTATATGGAAATGGAAGCACTGTATCCATTTGGATATGGACTGACTTATGGGGATGTGAAGGTGACTGCAGTTGCATGGACAGAGAAACCGGAAAAAGACCGGCCGCTGAAACTTCGCTGTACAGTAAACAATACCGGCGTGCGGGACACAGACGATGTGGTTCAGGTTTACATAAAAGACTGGAAATCCAGATATGCAGTCAGAAATTACAGCTTGTGTGGATTTCGGAGGGTGAAAGTAAAAGCCGGAGAAACCATAGAAGCGGATCTTACCATCGATCCGCGGGCACTGACGATCGTAGACGAGGAAGGAAAGCGCTATGTAGACAGTGATGAGTTTTCACTTTATGTGGGATGCACACAGCCGGATGAGAGAAGCGTTGCCCTGACCGGATGCCGCCCGGTGGAGGTGAGATTTACACTTGGAAAATAAGCAGCGGGTATGACAAATGCAAGATATACGTAAATAGAGATGCCAGAGTCTGTTGGAATGTCTGAAAAAGGAATTAAGGTGATTTCCTGTTAGGGAAAATTATCCATATAAAATAAAGAAAGGACTATCCGTGTAGGTAAGGTGAAAAATCTTTAGAAAGTATTTTTTATCTTACCTACACGGATAGTCCTTTTATTGCATTGTATATCAATCATTTACGTGGGTGACGGGCAAAAGTCTGTGCCTACACGAGAAACAGGTGACTGCTGTGATGATCATAAAACACATGCTTATTTTGCATCAGAAGAAATGGAGCGTAACTGACCGGAATCCGGTTCCAGACGTTCCAACATATCCCAGCATCCCCAGAGGTACATGATACCGAGTGCCCGGTCATACAAACCGTATCCCGGCCGACAGTGGGATTCTTCTCCCCACAGATGTCTGCCGTGATCCGGCCGTATATAGCCGGTATAGCCGCAGTCATGGTATGCTCGCATGATTTCCAGAATTCCGGTATCGCCGTCACAGTCTCTGTGAGAGACTTCGGAGAAATCACCGTTGGGGTAATGGCGAAGATTCCGGATATGAGCAAAAGCGATCCGGTTACAGTAGGTATGAATGATGTTGGCCACATCATTTTCCGGGTTGGCGCCAAGGGAACCGGAACACAGGCACAGACAGTTGTATGGATCATCTACCATATGAAGAAATCTTCCGATGGATGCTTTATCGCAGAGCAGTCTTGGGATTCCGAAGATATCCCACGGCGGATCATCCTGATGAATGGCCATCTTGATGCCGGTCTCATGGCAGGTTGGCATGATTGCTTCCAGAAAATACTGCAGATTTTCCCACAATTTTTCTTTGGTCACCGGGCGATACGCTTCAAAAAGTTCATCCAGTTTTGCCATCCGCTCCGGTTCCCATCCGGGAAATGTCTTTCCGTGAAGATTTTCCAGAATATAGGCAGCCATTTCCTTATAGTCATCCTGTATTTTGTTTTTTTCATAATACAGTGCAGTGGATCCGTCTTCCAGCGGATGAAAAAGGTCCGTTCTTGTCCAGTCGAAGATCGGCATAAAATTATAGGTCACTACTTTTACACCGAACTGTGCAAGATTTTTAAGTGTTGTCTTATAATTTTCAATATACTGATCCCGTGTAGGAAGACCGATTTTGATATCGTCATGGACATTTACGCTCTCTACAACATCCATGTGGAAACCGGCGCCTTCGATCCTAGCTCTTACTTTCTCTATTTCCTCGACAGTCCAGATTTCCCCCGGCTGCTTGTCATGAAGTGCCCAGACAAGCCCGCTGACTCCGGGAATCTGTCGGATCATTTCCGGAGTGATGTCATCATTTCCATCGCCATACCAGCGAAACGTCATTTGCATCGGTTATTACCCCCTTATAGCAGTTTTTTGCTTGATTTCTGTACCGGATGTTCGGCCAGTTGTTTACGATTTGTCTTCTTATATCATACCACACTGTTTCTCGGACTGTCTATCCGGGAATCAGGGTCTGCCTTTGCATATGGTGAAGCACGTCGGAGGATGAACTTTATGGAAACTTTTTAAAGAGATGTATGATATAATGAGCGTTAGCGAGCGGGAATAAGCGCAGCTTATTCATGGGGAGCGGCGAATAGCGATCACGATAGCTGCGAAGCAGCGTCAGTGCCGGAGGTACGAATCGTGATATAATGAGCGTTAGCGAGCGGGAATAAGCGTAGCTTATTCATCGGGAGCGGCGAATGGCGATCATGAACGAAGTTCATGATATAATAACAAGCAAAAATGGCCTATGCAGTGTGTTTGCAATTTTGTCATTTTCTTTAAGAATATGTATGGTTTTAGATACTTTGGCGAATTGAATATCACAATTTGAATATTTTTATGAAAATACTTGACTTTCCCCCTGGTGGATGCCTTATAAAACAGGTACAGACAGGAAAATAAAGCGGTTTTTCCGGGAAATTTTGATGGGATGTTGAAGGGATTGGAAAAGACGAGAGGTAGGATGCAGGATTATGAAGATCAAACAGGTAGAAGAGTTAGTCGGAATCACAAAAAAGAATATCCGTTTTTATGAAGAACAGGGTTTGTTACAGATCGAGCGGGCGGAGAACGGATACCGGGAATATCATCAGAAAGATGTGATACGACTGCAGGAGATTAAGCTTCTTCGGAAAATAGATATTTCTATTGAGGAGATGAGAGCACTTTTTGAGCAAAAGGAAAGTCTGCAGATCTGTCTGGAACAGCATCTGAAAGAACTGGAGCATCGAAAAAGAAGTCTTGGAAAAATGCAGGAGATCTGCGAACGGATGATACAGGAGCATCTGTCACTGGATACCCTGGACGCAGAAGCCTGTCTGGAAGAAGTGGAGAAGATGGAGAAAGAAGGTGTGAAGTTTATGGATGTAAACAGGACGGATGTTCACCGAAAAAAAATGACAGGTGCGATTGTCGGTGCAGCTGTGATGATTGTGCTTATGGTATGCAGTATGCTTCTGGTAATATGGGCAAATGCACAGGATCCGATTCCGTGGGGATTGCTTGTGCTGTTTCTGGCAGTTCCGGTTGCAATCGTGATCGGAACACTGGCAGCACTTGCAGGAAGAATGAAAGAGATCGAAGGAGGAGAAGAAGATGAAGCTTCTAAGTATTGAATATATTCCGGGTGCAGAATTTGAGGCACTGGGAATTGTAAAGGGTACCGTGGTACAGACCAAAAACATAGGCAGAGATTTTATGGCAGGTATGAAGACTCTGGTAGGTGGAGAAATCGTAGGATACACGGAGATGCTGAACGAAGCACGCCAGATCGCCACGAAACGTATGGTGGATGAGGCGAAAGAAATGGATGCAGATGCAGTGATCGGAGTAAAATATGGTTCCTCGCAGGTGATGTCAGGTGCAGCAGAAGTGATTGCATACGGAACGGCAATAAAATATAAATAAAACGAATTATATACCAGGAGAAAACGGGATGGGATGTTTTCTCCTGGTATTTTATATACTGAAAAACATAGTTTTTGGGGCGCTTTTTACATATCGATAGTTCAGTGAATCAATTATGAATTAGGCGAAAGTTTTGACATATGGATGTTCTTCTGTCCATGGTTTCCAGTCGTTTGTGCCGGTGCCGTTCGGATTTCCGTGCTTCATGAAATCGGTCCAGCAGGTGACCATCTTTTCAGCAAGTGCATGATCAGCGTCTGTCATCGGGCGCCAGCAACGATCCAGTGTTCCGAAAGTATACCATAGTTCGGAAGAATGAAATGCTCCATCACTGCTTCCCGGCAGATCATGGCAGAATTCATAGAGATATACCGGGAGATTCTGCTTCCGGCAGGCATTTGCAAAAGAAACGGCAGCAGTGAAGAAACCACCCTCTCTGTGGGAAGCACCCTCCGGAATAAACAGATCATCCTTGGTAACACCCATCAGATAGGGGATATAGGCCATGCCCCCTTCTTTTGTCAGAACATCCGGAGTATCCGGAAGTACATGACCGTCGACGACCGGGCGAAACGGAAGGGATGGGTACAGAGTCATCAGTTCATCGGATTTGTCCAGCAGATCTTCTGCGGGGAGTCTGCGTAACTCTTCGATAGAAGAAACACCGCACAGTTCATAGAACTTATCCGTTACCGCCTGCGCCTGTGCTTTGGTAAATACCATGGGAGACGGAAAACCGGCAATGCTTCCGCTCTGAAGGATAGCCTGATGGATCATCGGTGCAGCTAGCGGAGAAAATGTGAGTACATGTGAACTCATGGCTCCGGCGGACTGGCCCATGATTGTGATGTTATCCGGATTCCCACCGAAGGCAGCGATATTTTCAGAGATCCACTCCAGTGCGGCAATCTGGTCGAGCAGTCCCTGGTTGCCGCTGAAACCAAGTTCCTCTTCCTGTTTCTGATCATAAAGGAAACCAAACACGTTGACACGGTAAGAAATAGTCGCCAGGATCACACCTTTTTTTGCATAAGCTTCCCCATCAAACTCCAGTTCTGTGGAAAACCCATGTTCAAAGCCACCCCCGTGAATCCATACTGCTACCGGAAGTTTTTCAGAAGCAGTATGTGCCGGCGTCCAGATGTTCAGATACAGACAGTCTTCAGAAATCGGAAAATGAAAGTCCGGGTTATCATAGAATTCTTTCTGATATAAACCGTCCGGGTCGGTGAAATGCTGCATGGGGATGGAACGGAAAGTAAACGCATCATAAGCTTCTTTGAAGCTTTCCGGTTTTTGAGGTGGTGCAAAACGAAGAGCACCTGTGGGAACCTTTGCAAATGGAATGCCCCGAAAAACAGAATATCCATCTTTCTGAATACCGTTAATAGTTCCATAATTACTTGATACAGTTGTTAAAGTCGCCATTGAATAACCTCCCTGTTATCTCCGTTATGTTATTTTGCAGAATGAAATGATTCAATATATAAATTACTCGTAATTGTTCAGTAGCCTCACAGTTATGAGTCAGAATGCTACCTACGGAATAGGTACAATTTATCATAGGATAAATCTGCAAAAAGTACCAGTAGTAAAAATACACAAAGATAGAAATTGAGAATTGGTAAAAAAGCAGTATAAACAGGGGATAGATAGAATAGTGAAATCATTTAGCCTGCAAAGGAATAAAAATTTGAACACATATTGATGCTGAGAGATATACGCAAAAAATGAATTAAAAAACCATAGAATGCATGAATTGTTCCATATAAAATGAAACGGTTCAAAGATGAAAAAAACAAAAACTGGACAAGAAAATAAAAGAAAGAGTAAAAATGCACAAAAAGTAACCGGTAACTTTGATGAAAAATCACAATTGCTTTGTGCAAGATGTTGTAGTATAGTAAATACAACGAAAGGAACTACGAAGAAACAAAAATGAACCGTTTCAAAGTAGCAAAGTGCATAAACTATTTTAGGAGGATATTTAATATGAAAAGAAAAGTAGTTGCAGCAGTATTAACAATGGCAATGGCAGGAAGCCTGCTGGCAGGATGCGGAAGCTCTTCTTCCGATGACTCTTCTTCCAAGAGTGAAACTACAACAACAGATGAAAGCGCATCTTCCGATGACAGTGATTCCGCAGACAGCGCACGCGGAGATTTCAGCGGCGTATCCATCACCATGCTGAATACAAAGAGTGAGATCCAGTCTCAGCTGGAAGCAGCTGCAGAGCAGTGGGGAGAACTGACAGGAGCAAAACTGGAAGTTTACACCATCGGTAGTGGTACACCTTCTCAGGAAGTATCTGCCAGATATGCAGCAAAGAATGCTCCGACACTGATCATGTGTGACCCACAGGACGTTGCTTCTATCTGTGAAGAAAAAGGTGTAGATCTGAGTGATGAATCCTGGGCAGCAAATGGTGGTACACAGTACGGTATCTCCGGAACAGACGGAAAACTGTACAGCTTCCCATTCTGTATCGAAGGCAGAGGTATGATCTACAACAAAACAGCAATCGAAGATACTCTGGGAGAAGACTGGGATCCGACTTCTGTAACAAACATGGATGACTTCGAAGCACTGCTGAAAAAACTGGTAGACAACGGTATGGAAAGCCCGGTGGCTCTGAACCAGGAAGACTGGAGCAATGCAGGACATTACTTCACACAGGTATATGAAGAGCAGGACGGAACACTGACCGGTACAGAAAAGATTATGGAAGATCTGAGAAACGGAAGCGTAGATCTGATGTCCAACGAAAGATTTACTTCTCTGATGGATACCTACGATCTGCTGATGGAATATAACATCAACAAAGCAGACCCGCTGGCTGCTGATTACGATGAAAACGCAGCAGACCTGGCAGAAGGTGATGTGGCATTCTGGTTCAACGGAAACTGGGCATGGGCAGAGATTTCTGATTACATTGAAGACGATACTGAGATCGGAATCATGCCGGTACCGCAGAACGGAACAGAAGGAAATGCTAACGTAAATGATTACATCTGTGGTGGTGCTACCAAACAGGTTATGATCGATAAAGAATGTAACGATGAAGATCAGCAGGCAGCAGCAAAAGATTTCCTTGACTGGCTGGCAAACACAGCGGAAGGAAACAAAGTACTGGTTGATGATTGCTCTTTAGTACCCGCATTCTCCAATATCACAGAAGAGGCTACAAACATGCTGGGACAGAGTATTCAGAGATTTACTGTAGAAGGAAAGCTGTTTGATCAGCCTTCTAACTATCCTGGAGATCACTGGTCAGAAGTTGGTGCGTTCATGCAGAAATATCTGGACAAACAGATTGACCGTGCCGAATTCGCAAAAGAAGTTCAGGATTACTGGACAAATCTTTCCGAATAATCAAAAAGGCAGATACATAATTGGTTGCTAGTTAAGAAGTTGCCGGGCAGAGTAATGCATACTGACCCGGCAACTTTCACTAAAAGAGGGAAAGAAAGGCAACGAGATGAATAGTAAAAAAGAAAGCTTATGGAGCAAAGTTTCCACGTTCCTGGTATTTGCAGGTCCTGCAACCTTCGCATTCCTGGCCGTGGTAATCGTACCATTCTTATATGGTGTATATCTGACATTTACAAGCTGGGACGGCGTATCCAGCAACAAACCTTTTGTAGGACTGAAAAACTATGCGGCAGTAGTTGCAGACAGCAGCTTCTGGCAGTCCCTGGGACTGACACTGCTGTATGTGGTAGTTTCCGTAATACTGGTAAACGTGATCGGATTTTTACTGGCACTGCTGGTAACCGGAAAAATTAAAGGAAAGAATTTCTTCCGTGCCGGATTCTTTACCCCGAACCTGATCGGTGGTATCATCCTTGGTTATATCTGGCAGTTCGTATTTAACAAAGTTATTGTTTACTTTGGTGATGCACTGAACGTTACCGTTCTGCAGAAATCCATGCTGTCAGGAAGTGCCTCTGCATTCGCAGCACTGGTACTGGTAACAATATGGCAGTTCTCCGGTTACATGATGTTAATTTATATCGCAGGTCTGACCGGTGTATCCGAAGACCTGAAAGAAGCAGCCAAGATCGATGGCTGTAACGAATCTCAGACAACAAGATATATCGTACTTCCGCTGATGAGAGCATCTTTCACGATCTGTATGTTCCTGACCATCACCAGATGTTTCATGATCTACGATGTGAACCTGTCCCTGACAGAAGGTGGTCCTTACGGATCTACTGTTATGGCTGCCATGTATGTATATCAGAAAGCCTTTTCTGCAAAACAGTATGGTGTCGGACAGACAGAAGCAATCATCCTGTTTATCTTTACAGCGGTTATTGCAGTATCTCAGACAATCATCAACAAACGGAAGGAGGTTGAAGCATAATGGAAGGACAGGAAAAGACAGTAAGAGGCATCAAAACGTTCCTGAAAACACTGGTAACTGTAGTGCTGTTTATCATCTATATGTTCCCGTTCTACATGATCGTGCTGAATGCCTTCAAACACAAACGTGATATTATCAAAATGCCACTGAGCTGGGGTGGTAAAAAAGGTTTTACAACAGATAACTTTGTAGATGCTTTCCAACAGATGAACTTCATGAACATCCTGAAGAACTCCCTGATCATTACCTGTGTGAGTGTGTTCCTGATCATTTTGTTCTCCTCCATGGCAGCTTACATTTTCGTAAGAAAAGCATGGAAGATCAATCAGATCATCTTCATGGTAATGCTGTTTTCCATGGTAATCCCGTTCCAGGTAGTTATGATCCCGCTGATCTCTATCTACGGTGGAACATTTGGAATCCTGAACCACAGAGCAACATTGATATTCATGCATCTGGGCTTCTCGGTATCTATGGCGGTATTCATGTTCCATGGATTTATCAAAGGTGGGGTACCGATCTCACTGGAAGAGGCAGCACAGATTGACGGAGCAGGAAGATTGAGAACATTCTTTCAGATTGTGTTCCCTCTGTTAAAACCGACTACAGCAACACTGGTTATCCTGTATGCCCTGTCTCTGTGGAACGATTACCTGCTGCCGAGCCTGATCCTGACAGATAAATCTCTGTACACGATCCCGATCGCAACCAAGCTGTTCCAGGGAACATACAGCAATGATATGGATCTTCTGATGGCGGCACTGGTTATGGCAATCATCCCGGTAATCATCCTGTATGTCGCATTACAGAAATATATTATCGCTGGTGTAGTTGCCGGTGCAGTAAAATCATAATAAAGCGGTACTGAAGGTGAGTGTATCTGAATCTGATAAAGAAAAGATACACTCACCTTTTCTTATATAAACGGAAAGATGTTGGGGTCAAAAGGTATTTTCGTACTTCGTACTCTCACGATCCTGGTATCATAGAAAATAAAGTGCACAACAATACATAGACAATACGATAAAATAATTCTATAATAAAAATAAATATAGCCTTTTCAGGTTCCGATGAAGGACGCGTCATGTCAGAAACTTGCAGTGTCGAACTTGAGTATCTGATAGGATGGTGTGGGGGAGGAAAATCAAATGGTAACAATCAAAGACGTTGCACGGGATGCCGGTGTATCGGTGGGAACCGTGTCGAACGTACTGAATGGAGGACGTGTCAGTGAAGCGAGGAGAAAGCTGGTAGAAGCGTCCATAGAAAAACTGGGGTATCAGGTGAATACTCTGGCAAAGGGAATGCGGATGCAGAAGACCGATTATGTGGTTGTCATTCTGCCGAATCTGATCAATCCGTATTTTGCACTGTTGCTGGATGCCCTGGAAAGCGAATTGTCAGCAGTCGGAAAACAGGTACTGCTATGCCTGTCCGGTGATGATGCCGAACGGGAAGTGGCATTTATGGATATGGCAAAACAAAATAAAGTTGACGGAATCATTGGTGTGACTTACAGTAAGGTAGAAGAGGAACGGATCGAAAACATGGCTTTTGTTTCCATCGACCGTCATTACAAATCACACATCCCATGTGTGGCAGGAGATAACTGGCAGGGCGGCTGGCTCGCAGCAGAGAATCTGCATAAAAGAGGATCCACCAACCTGTTGTGCTTTATGACAATGTCATCCGTAGACAGTGAAGTACGAAAAAGAAGAGTCGGTTTTACGGAATATTGTATGGAACATGATCTTTCCTGTAACAGTGTGGAAATGTCAGAAAAACAGATTGTTTCGGTCTATGAATCCTACGGATCCAGAAAACTGATCAACAATATGCTGCGGGCTTATATTTCCCCGTCCCTGGGCGAACATTCCATCGATGGAATCTTTACCAGTTCGGATCACCTCGCAACGATTGTACGGGAAGAACTTGAAGAGATGGGAAAACAGGTGCCGGAGGATATCCAGATTATCGGATACGATGGTCTGCAGTTCTTAAATCAGGGGAAACCAATCGTATCGAGCATTGCGCAGCCGGTGCATGAGATTGCAAAAGAGGCTGTAAGGTGCCTGAACGAACTGATCGCGAATGGAAAAACAGAAGGAAATACAAAGATTCCGGTGAGCTTTCAGGAGGGACCGACAACGAAAACGCTTGTGACAGAAGAAAAATAATGGAGGACTTGAGATGATAAAGTGGCTGGAAGATGCAGTGTTTTATGAGGTATATCCACAGAGTTTCCGCGACAGCAACGGAGACGGAATCGGGGATATCCCGGGAATTACAGAAAAATTAGAGTATATTCAGGAACTGGGCTGTAACGCCCTGTGGATCAATCCCTGTTTTACCTCACCGTTTTACGATGCGGGATATGATGTGGAAGATTATTATAGCGTGGCTCCGCGGTATGGAACCAATGAAGATCTGAAAAAATTATTTGAAGCGGCACACCAAAGAGGGATGCACGTACTTCTGGATCTGGTGCCGGGACATACCGCTGTGACACATCCGTGGTTTCAGGAATCGATGAAAGCGGAGAAAAATGAATATACCGACCGCTATGTATGGACCGACAGTCTGTATAAACGAATGGAAGATGTCAAAGGAATCGTCAGTGTCCTGCGTGGCATCTCCCCACGTCCGGCCAGCTGCGGCGTCAACTGTTTTTCCACGCAGCCGGCGCTGAACTATGGATTTGCTAATATTACCGATGCCGGCTGGCAGCAGCCGACCGATGCGCCGGGACCGATGGCTACCAGAGAAGAACTGAAAAACATCATGCGTTTCTGGCTGACACTTGGCTGTGACGGTTTCCGTGTGGATATGGCCGGTTCGCTGGTGAAAAACGATGAAGATAAAAAAGAGACGATCCGCCTGTGGCAGGATGTGCGGGCATTTTTGAATAAAGAATTCCCGGAAGCGGCGCTGGTATCCGAGTGGGGAAAACCGGAGGTGGCACTGGAAGCGGGATTTGATATGGACTTTTATCTGCATTTTGGAGATACCGGTTATATGGATCTGTTCCGGGGAGATCATCCTTATTTTGGTGGAGATCCGGAGAGTGATATCTCTGTATTTGCAGGGATCTTTGCAAAAAATCAGGAGAATCTGCGGGGGAAAGGCATGATGTGTATGCCAAGCGGCAATCACGATATGGCCCGGATCTCTTATCAGCTGGATGAAGAGCAGATGCGTCTGGCCTATGGATTTATCTATGGTTTTCCGGGAGCACCGTTCTTATATTATGGCGATGAGATCGGGATGCGTTATATCCCGGATATGATCTCTGTGGAAGGCGGTTACGAGCGTACCGGTTCGAGAACCCCGATGCAGTGGTCGAAGGGAGTCAACGGAGATTTTTCCAGTGCACCGTCCCGGATGTTATATATGGCGATGGATCCGGACAACGACCGTCCGGACGCGGAAAGCCAGATGGCGCAGGAAGACAGCTTATATCACTGGATCCAGCGGCTGATCGTACTCAGAAAAGCGTATCCCTGCTTTGGAAATGACGGGTATGCGGAATTTGTCAAAGCGGAAAAAGGATGCTCTCCGATCGTGTTAAAAAGAGAAAAAGAAGGAAGCTGCGGATACGTGGTGCTGAATCCGTTCGATCAGCCACTTTTTGTTGAAGACTTCGGCATCGATCAGACCGAACAGCTGATCTGCCGTGGAGGGGCACCGAAAAAGACAGAAGATCATCAGCTGGAGATCGCTGCAAAGAGCATGGCCTGGCTGCTTGTAAAATAAAAGGAGGAATGAAATATGCCACAGATGCACTGTAATTTTTTTTCCTACTCCCTGGGACACGGAGTAGATCTTACGATCACCCTGCCAGGGGTAAGTCCCTGTGATATGGATGATCCGGCTTTATTAACACATCAGATGCCGGAAAAATTCCCGGTGTTATACCTCTTACACGGCCATGGAAATGATTATCTTTCCTGGGAGCGTTTTACCTGCGTCAGCCGTTATGCGGAAGAGTACCGGATCGCAGTAGTCTCGGTATCGGTAGGAAATACCCTGTACATGGATACCATCTACGGAGAAAAATACTATGAATTTATCGGAAAAGAGGTTCCGGAATTCGTGAAGGCATATTTCCCGGTCACAGACCGGCCGGAACACACGTATATTGCTGGTGCGTCCATGGGCGGCTACGGAGCACTTGTCCATGCGATGAAAGATACCGAGCAGTATCGTGCGGTCGGTGCTTTTTCACCGGCAACGGTATGGGCGAAAGATCTGGAAGAAAAAGTAGGCCATAAGTTCCCGGAACCGATGGATCTGTACCAGATCATCCGTGACGATGTGGATGCGGGTAAGAAGCTGCCGGATATCTTCTTCTGTGTGGGAAACAACGATTTCCTGATTGAATCGGTGGACCGTTTTGAAGAATATCTGAATGAATTAAAGATCGACCACCGCTTTGACCGGGTGGATGGTTATGAACATGAATGGAGATTCTGGGAGCTGGAACTGCCGGAATTCCTGGACTGGCTGCCGCGGACCGACAGTTACGCGAAAATGGGTAAACATAAGATGTAAAGGATACCAGGGGAACAATCCGGTATCATATGACAGGAGGAACTTTCATGAATTTTGATGTATTCGAGAAAAAAGCAAAGGAACTGGGTGTTCTGGGAATCGTTGTGACGAAAGACGGAAAAGAAATCGGCAAGAAACTGTGGGATGAGCAGTGCAGAAGAAATGTATATTCTGCAAGTAAAAGTTTCACTTCCACAGCTGTGGGAATCGCAGTAAAAGAAGGTCTGCTATCCCTGGATGAAAAACTGGTGGACTGTTTTGACGAAGATCTTCCGGAAACTGTCAGTGAGAACCTTGCAAAGGCTACGGTAAAAGACCTTCTGACCATGTGCCTCGGACAGGAAAAAGCGGAACTGATGGGTGCACAGCGCCCGGTTTATGAGGAAGAGGACTGGGTGAAGATGAGTCTTGCCCTCCCGTTTGTCTACGAGCCGGGAACAAAGTTTGTATACAATAACGTAGGTCCGTATCTTGCAGGTGTTCTGGTAGAACGGAGAGCCGGATGTGATCTGGTATCCTACCTGTATCCGCGACTGTTCAAACCGCTGGGCATCGCCCGTCCGACCTGGGAACTGGATCCATATGGTCATGTCTTCGGTGCCGGCGGACTTTTCCTGACAATGGATGAACTCCACAAACTGGGACTTCTCTATCTGCAGAACGGAAACTGGAACGGAAAACAACTGGTACCGGAAAGCTGGGTAAAAGCAGCTACCAGCAAACAGGTTGAAAATGATGCAGACAGCTTCGGTTACGGTTATCTGTTCTGGGGCGGCAGAGAAAACACCTTCCGCGCCGACGGAAAATACTGCCAGTGGTCCATCATCAGTCGCGAGAAAAACGCAGTCATCACCGTTGTCGCAGAATGCCGCAGAAGCCCGGAACTGATGGATGCGGTGTTTACGGAGGTATTTCCGCAGGTGTAAACGTATAGATATGGAAAATGAAAGGAAGCAGGAAAACGGATAGCGTTTTTTGCTTCCTTTTGAATATATAATAGAAAATAGAATATTGCGTAGCTTTAAAAATGCAGTTATGATAACAAAATGGTAGTATCCACAGATTCTTTTCAGACAAACAAAAATATCTAATCAACATATCTAGATCACATATCTAATACTCAAAGTCCTGAGAAAAGAGAAAATATCCGATGTATGAGTAAATGAATATAGAACATAATACGGATGTTTTTTTATAGAGTTTGAAAGAAAGTTGTTTCTTAAACAAAAGACATTCGCCCTGAAGAAAAGTGTGATACTATAAAAGAAAGGCAAGGGGAAAACTCCGGAAGAGATTGCGGATATGACAGGAAAGAACCTCGAAGAAATATTAAAAATTCAGCAGAAAGATTTACAGGTGGAAGATGAAAATAAAAATTAGAGATATTCCGACTTTTTATAAAATATTATTTCCGAGCATAGCGATAACCCTGATGGTTACGCTGACTTCTACGATCTTTACCTATAATAAAGCTTCAGAAATTATTCTGAAAAAAACGGTGCGTCAGAGTCAGGAAACGGTCCGTCAGATGTCGGAAAATTACGAAAATTTTATGCAGGGAATCTATGACAAGATCAATTACATAGCATACAGTGCGACAACACAGGAGGAACTTTGTTATGGTGAGAAGGGCGTTTATGAAGAAGGATATTTTTCACGGGAAAGAGAATTAAAACGTCAGATGGTACGGTTGTTTAACAGTTTTTATGTGGACGATCTGCAAATCTATGCGAAAAATGGAAAAGATTATTATTTTTCGGTAAAGCAGGAGGTAAAAAAGCCGGAAAAAGAAGAAATTGCGAAAATGATACAGCAGGCTACGGATGCAATGGGAGGAATTGTCTGCATCAATGATTTGAAACACAGTGGTCATCTTCAGATTGTAAAAGAGGTAAGGGACAATCTGAAGATGTCTCCAATTGGAACGATCCGTCTGTCCATCAATTCTGATGCGCTGGAACAGATACGGAAAAATGTTAATTTTGCTTCAGAAGGTGCGGTATTGATTCTAGATGAAAAGAATCAGATCGTGCAGGGGCAGGCATCGGAACTTTCGAAGAAAGCCGATCAGCTCTTTCAGGCAACGGAAGGCGAATTTGAATATCAGATGCAGAAGAAAAAATACCAGGTGGTTTACCGGGTATCTGATACGACAAAATGGAAAGTGATTGGTATTATTCCACTAAGGGAAATATCTGCAGATTTACTGCCGATTCAGAAACAGATGATCAAGACGCTGATGATAGGGATTTTTATCAGCAGTATTCTTTCGTTTTTATTATCCTATGTCATCGTACATCCGATTCGGGCAACTGTATTGGCGATGCACCGGTTTTCAGAAGGAGATTTTGAAGTACGTCTCAGCGAAGAAAGAAAAGATGAATTTGGTGAGATGAATCGGGTGTTTAATGAGACAACAAGAAAGATAGAAGAACTCATGCATGAAGTAACCAACAGCAAACTGTTAAATAAAGAGATGGAGTTTAAAGCTTTGCAGGCACAGATCAATCCTCATTTTCTGTATAATGCGCTGGATACCGTCAACTGGATGGCTATGAAAAAAGGAGATACCGAGATCTGTGATATGGTCAGTGCAATCAGTAATCTGATGCGGATTAGTATTGGAAATAAGCAGGATATTTTCAGCATCCGACAGGAATTGAAATATGTAAAAGATTATCTGTATATACAGGAGACACGCTACCGGGATCGCTTTCAGGTGTATTTTGCAATTGATGAGAAAATTCTGGATGAAAAAATTCCCAAACTGACGATTCAGCCACTGGTTGAAAATGCAATTGTACACAGTGTGGAGGTATCAAAAGGAAAGACTGTTTTGAACATAAATGGTTATATTGAGCAGGGAAATGTTGTGATCGAGATTAAAGATGACGGAGTCGGAATGGATCGAGATACCTTACTTCATCTGTTGGATCCACCGGAAGGGGAAGAAAAGGATATTTCTGTTGCTCATACGGGACTTGGCATGTATGCCGTTCATCAACGTCTGCGCTATCTGTATGGGGAAGAATACGGACTGACAGCAGACTCGGAGCCGGGAAATGGTACATGCATAAAAATCTGTATTCCGTTTACAAAAGGAGAAGAGAAGACATGGAGTTAAAAATTTTAATTTTGGATGATGAGTATATTATTCTGGATGGTCTGTGTTCGTTCCCGTGGGAGATGTATGGATGTAGAATTGTCGGGAAAGCGATGGATGGGGAAGAAGGAATGGAACTGATTGATCGATACCAACCGGATATTATATTGAGTGATATCAAGATGCCGGAGAAAGACGGGATTCAGGTTGCAAAATATGCGAAGGAAAAATATCCAGATACCGAAATTATCTTGTTGACAGGATACGATAGTTTCAGCTATGCACAACAGGCGATTACAATTGGAGTAGCAGATTATTTACTAAAACCGGTGAATTTCCGTGAAATGCATGAAGTGATAGGAAAGACATGCAAAAAAATACGGAAAAACCAATTTGAAAGACAGGATTACTATGAACTTCAGAAGAATTACCAGAAAGCATTGCCGGAAATCAGAGCAAAGCTAATCTCTGATCTGTTAAATGGAAGATTAAAAGACAGGGATGCTTTGGAAAAGAAAATGAATCAGGTGAATCTGAAAATAGAGAAATATCTTGTTATCTATGGAAAATTAAGTGGAGAAACACAGTTGGATATAGATCCAGGACTGTTGGATTTTATTATTTGTAATATCTGCAAGGAATATCTGGAAAAATTCAGTTATCGGGTATACGTGGAGACAGATCCGCTGGGTTATACATTTTTAATTGCCTTTGATGAAGAGGTCAATCAAAAAGATGCTATCAGCAAGTGTAAGAAATACTGTGAGGAGATGGTAAAGAGTATTCAAGAAGTTATGAAGTGTACAATGGCAATTGGAATCAGCCAGGTTTTTCGGAATTCCTATGATATGGCCTTGGCATACAGACAAAGTGTTACTGCCTGCGAGAATAATTTAGGAAATGAAGAAAATGGAGGAATTATTGAATACCAGGACGTTTGCCAGTGGGAGAATACAGCATGGGAAGTAACTGTCGGAGAGAAAAGGACACTTTTTTCCGCAATTCATCAGGGGTATGTTGAAACGGCAAAGGAAATTGTGAACAGAATTTTTGAAGGTTGTCAAGATATAGACGTGATGCGATATGCAGCTATGGAATTATTGATCAGCTGTTTTCAGTATGTGCTTAATGATGAAATCGCTGGGATAGATGAAAACAGCAGAAATTTATTACCGGCAAAACTGGAAAGCCTCTTTTTTTGCCATAATAAGAAAGAATTATTGCGTATTGTGAATGATACAATTGCAAAACTTCAGGAACATAATCAAGATGTAAAACTTGATAAGAAGCAACAAATGGCGACACGGATTATGGAATATATCTGTGAAAATTATAGTCAGGATATTTCTCTTGATGAGTTGTCGGAAAAATTTCGAATCAGTAAAACATATATCAACAATTTATTGAAAAGTTTTTACCATAGAAGTTTCTTGGATATTTTGCAGGATTACCGTCTAAAAGAAGCAAAAAAGATGATTTTGGAAAACCAATATAAGATCAGTGAGATTGCTGAGAAAGTGGGATACCATGATATCAGTTATTTTATTCGTGTTTTCAAAAAAAAATATGGGGTAACACCGAACAACTATGGAAAATATTAAACATTGTTGGAAAAAAATAACACAAATTTTTGGAAGGTGTGAAAATGTGTTACTATTTTGTGTTCAAATGTACTAATTCTGCAAGAATCTTTCATTCAATGGATGATAAATCTTTTATATAATAAATCCACAAGAAAAACAGAGTGACACATATTTAAAAAAGGGAGGTAACAAATTTATGAAGATGAAAAAATTAGGCGCTTTGTTGTTAGCGGGTGTTATGACAATGTCAACACTGCTGACGGGTTGTGGAAATGGTGCATCCGGAAGTTCGACAGGTGGAAATACCTCACAGACGGAGAGCGGAAGTAATGGTGAGAGAAAGAAAATCACAATTCTCATGAGAGCCAGTGAAACATCAGCAAAGTACATCATCATGAAAAAACTGCTGACAGACTTCAGTGAGGAAAAAGGTCTGGAGCCACCAGAATTTGAATTGATTAGTGGGGATGCGGACTATGTAACAAAATTACAGTTGTACATTAACAGTAATACACTGCCGGATATTTATGGATGTGCGAATGGTGCATTGTCAGCAGCAGCTAAAGATATCGGCGGTATTGTGAATATCGGTGACGAACTGGAACGTGTCGGAAAGAAAGACGATATGAACGCTGCGGTTTATGACTTCTTTAAGGATAAAGACGATGGTAATGTTTATCTGTTCCCGGAAGCATTGAACTGTGAATTTTTCTTCTACAGGAAGGACATTTTTGAAAAATATAATCTGGAAGCTCCGACAACATGGAATGAGTTTCTGAATACTTGCAAGACACTGAAAGACAATGGAGAGATTCCATTGATTGTAGCAGGAAAAGAAAACTGGCAGTTGATGCGTTATCTTTCCTTTGCACCATGGAGAATGACAAAGGATCAGTTTATTATGGACTATATTGACCAGAAAGCTACATTCTCTGAGAATGCAGCTGCAAAAGAAGGTGCAGATCTGTTATACACTCTTGGTACAGAAGGGTATTTCCAGGGTGGTTTCTTAAGTACAGACTATACGGCGGCGACAGATTTGTTCTTTGGTGGAAATGGTGCTATGTGGTACAGTGGATCCGGACAGATCACACAGGCAAGTGAAATGTATAAGAATGGACAGCTTGGATTCTTTGCAGTGCCGGATGTGGATGGTCAGGAAAATATGGAAACAAATGTGCCGATTCATGGTGGGTTTGGAACTGCATTTAATGCTAAAACATATGATGATACAATGAAAGAATTCTTCGAATATATGTGTAATCATTATTCAGAAGGATGTTATAACGATGCGCAGGTATTTTCACCGTTTAATGATGAGATTCCTGAAGGATTGGATCAGTTATTCTATGATCTGCAGCCACTGTTTGAAAATGCTACAGATGCCTGGGTATCCTGGGATGACAAGCTGGATTCCGCAACATTAACCAATATTGTGGATGAACAGCAGAAACTGGCACAGGGAAAAGAAACACCGGAAGAATTTGAGGCAGCAGCAGACCAATTTATCATTAACAACTCAAAATGATAGTGAGTGATAGGAGGAGAAGAGCATCATGCAAAAGTCATATGGACAAAAAAAGGTAATCCTAATGTTCTTACTCCCGGCATTTATCGTATACACATTGTTTGTAGTGGTTTCAGTCATATGGGCAGGCTATTATAGCCTGTTCGACTGGAGCGGTGTAGGTGAAAAGATATTCCTGGGTATAAACAATTATAAACAGTTGTTTACACAGGACACCGTATTCTGGACGACGGTGTTACATACACTTGTATATACCGTAATATGTGTTGTGATCCAGGTGTTTGGCGGATTGCTTTTTGCGATTTTCCTGTCAAGAATCACAAAGTTCAGAGCCGGACTACAGACACTATATTATGTGCCGGTAGTAATTTCATCGGTTGCTATCTGTCAGATTTTTACGAAATTGTTTTCTGTAACACCAACTGGTGTTATTAATGCTTTACTTTCGGTATTTAATCCGGATTTGCTGTATATGGAGTGGATTTCAAATGATTCTCTTTCATTAATTATTGCAGCATCGGTCGAGGGATATAAATATCTTGGATTGTACATGGTTATTTTTTATGCAGCTTTGATAGGAATTCCGAAAGAACTGGATGAAGCGGCTATCATGGATGGAGCAAATGTAATTCAACAGTACAGATATGTAAAAATACCGTATATCAGACCGGTAATCATAGCAAATTGCATCCTGGTATTAAATGGCTCTTTGCGTTCTTTCGATATTTCATATCTGTTGACAAAGGGTGGACCTGGAAATTCATCAGAATTAATGTCAACATACATGTATAAACAGGCATTTACCAGTATGAAATATGGATATGGCAGTGCGGTTGCGATGGTTATTGTAGCCATCTGTTTAATAGTAGGATTTCTGTTTAGACGGTTTACGGAAAGAGGTGGTGAAGAATGAGATTAAAGACCAAGAGAAATATTTTTACAGGGTTAAAAACCATTACAGCAGCCCTGCTGATTATTTTACAGGTATATCCCATTTTTTATGTAATCATCTCCAGTATGAAGACAACAGATGATTTTCGGAGTCTGCCATCTTATGCATTACCGAGTGCTTTAAATTTTGAAAATTACATTAAAGTGTTCACAACGAGTCCAATGCTGAACTATTTTAAGAATAGTATTATAATCACAGTAGGAGTTTTAATTCCGTTACTGTTGATCAGTTTTATGGCAGGGTTTGCGTTGAGTAAGATCCAATTCAGGGGAAATAAGAAGATTTTGTCTTACTTTTTACTTGGATTGATGCTTCCGTTTCAGGTTGCATTGATTCCGTTATTCACTATTTTTAGTAAGATGGGAATCCTCAACACCTATCCGGCAGTCATTTTGCCACAGATTGCGTTCTCTCTGTCATACTCGATTCAGCTGTTTTATTCATTCAGTAAATTCCTGCCGGATGAGATTATCGAGGCTGCAATCATTGATGGGTGTTCACCGATGCGGACATTTTTCAAGATTGTATTTCCGATGTCGACGAACTCGCTGCTGACGGTAGCAACGATGCAGGGTGTCTTTACATGGAATGATTTTATCAATGCCTATACGTTTACGAGATCTACCAATATGAAAACTGTTACGTTGGGGCTGAACGACTTTGTCGGTTTTATGGGAACTACAGACTGGGGTGCTACATTTGCGGCAATTACCGTCACTGTGTTACCGACATTTTTGTTTTATTTCTTTACGAATAAGTACATGCTCAGCGGTTTGACCGCCGGAGCAGTCAAAGGATAATTTTATATGCCTGCGGGCAGGAAAGAGAGGAAAATCATGAAAATTTATTATCAGCATCCAAATACCTGGTTTGGCGATTGCATGCCTTTTGGAAAGGATGATACATTCTATCTGTTCCACCAGAGAGATACCAGAGTCCCGTGTCCTTTTGGAGAACCATTTGGCTGGGATCTGGCAACCACAAAGGATTTTGTGACTTATGAGGATTGCGGTG
>OHAU01001236.1_pt1 | contig 31295 bp, 32 predicted proteins | sample 1577181 | NCBI WGS metagenome assembly OHAU01 (sample SAMEA3541472, study PRJEB24748) | human gut metagenome | biome: human gut; feature: human-associated habitat; material: faeces | place: China | collected 2012 | reverse complement strand
CCACCATCAAGAGGGTACGAAAAAGATGTACCCCGCAAAAAGCCCGATTTTATCGGGCTTTTTTGCTGCCCAAAAGCCGTTTTTCGGAGCTTCAAAATCGTAGATGCAAAATCGGCTTTTTCCCTTTGAGGATAGATACGAACTCAAGTAACAACAGAATACAGAACAAGAACGGCAGATAGTTTATGATACTACCTGCCGATTTTTATCGCCCTCGGAGCCAATCGTTTTGCCAAGAAACGGTTGGCTTTTTTTATTTCACAGAAAAGGAGCAAGACAATGATCTTTTCAGATTCACCCCAGCAAAGAGCATTAGAACGGATGATGACAGCCGTCCCAAGATTCCTTCCCCAAGGAGGCGGCATAATGGTGCTTCACCATTTTGCGTACACAGCAGAAATGTGCGACTGCAGGTACTGTCTGTATTACTGCAGAAAATGCACAGCTGATAGCTGCCCCTGCGTTGAGGAACGAATCCTTGCCGGAGTAGCAAGCCGAACCGAAGTTATGACCGAAACCATGAAGGACATCCACAACGCCGCCTTTCGCAGACGGCTCAATCAATTCATCAGAGAAAGCGAGGAACTACCTATGAACTTCAGAAACAAAAAACACCGCTTGGCTTTCGACGAGGCCGTACGCAAACACAACAAGAAAAACTTCGCGTTAATGGCGGCGATCTATCTGCTGACCGCCGAGCACAAGCTGTGGATGCAAATCAAACGCTTCGTCGAGAGAAACGAGATTAAGTTCGACGGCTTCAAGCCGAAGGACAGCACCGAGAACGGGTATACCCTCCTCTGCTGTGCCAAGGATCTCTACCTCGGGACAAAGCACATTACGATCAGCGACCTCGCAGATACCGAGCTTGTAGCCCCTAAGATGTTCGCTCTGATCTGCAACGCAATGGCGATCCGCAGATTTGGGCTTGGAGCAATTCAATATAAGGAAAGGAATACTCAGAAATGATCAAAATCAGAATCAGAAACGCCGGTCACGAAATCGACGTCCGCTTCCCAATCAACGAGAGCGAGCTGCTCACAAAACTCGCTGAAATCCACGCTGTTGAACACGAGAATGAACGATTGGGATCGCCTGCACAGACAGGCACAGCGATACAAGGAAGCCTATCCCCCCAGAACACGGATCATGCTCCTCAGTATGGGCAACGATCCGAACCCCGTGGAGGGCGGCACAAGAGGAACGGTCAGAGCCGTGGATGATGAAACCTCGTTGCACATATCCTGCAAAGCGATCGGCGAACCCAACCTGATAATGTTTGTCGCTGTTTTTTTATGAAAGGCAAGATGTTTCTTTGCAAAATGAAAAGGCAAGCCTTTTTTCTTAATCAAGATAAGGGAAAGAACCACACTGACCGCCTGTGCCGCCACAGTTGCGATGGCAGCTCCTGCCGCTCCCATTTTGAATCCGTCAATTAGTGTTATATCCCCGACAATGTTGGTCACGCAGGCGATGGACACAAAAATGAGCGGCGATTTGGAGTCTCACATTCCTCTAAAAACGGCACTGAGCAGATTATAAGCGACGATATAAAGACTTCCACCACCGCAGATCTGTATGTAATGAACGGTCTGTGTAAAGGCTTCTTCGGGGGCGTTCATCCAATGGGCAATCGGCTTTGCGGCAAGCACCATCACAAAACTCAGTGTAATACCGAGAATACTGAAAACCTTAATGCTTGTACCGACTGTCAGTGCCGATCCCTCATCGTCTTTATGACCTATGCGTTGCCCCAGCAGCACAGTTGTTTCCATTGAAAGACCTGTCACAATACCTGTAACAATCTGCATTATTTGGCTTCCTGTTGATACAGCGGAAATGTCAGTGGTCGTTCCGAATTTCCAGACTTCCCACAGATCGACGGCTCCCTAGAGTGCTTGCAGCACCAATGCCAACAGCACCGGCACGGCAAATTTCAAAAGCGAGGGCAGGATAGCACCCTCTAAAAAGTTGTTTCGTCTTTGTTTCATAGAATTGTCTTACGCTCCATTTATTTCCTCGAAATTGATCTCCGAAATAATATCCAGTATTTCGCAAAATTTCCCGATTTCCTCCATCGTATAACGGTCTGTGATTCGTTTGATCGCTTCGCTGTCCTGACGGCGAAACACTTTATACTGCGGAATGGCTTCTTCGTTGACGGTCAGATAGTTCTTGCGTTTGTCGTTCGGGTCTGGCGTTTTCGTAATCAGTCCCTGCCTCAATAGTTCATTGAGTTTTAATGTGACTCCCGGCTTTGAAACATTCAGTAGCTCTGCCAGCTTGGATGCCGTACATGTGCCGTTCATATTGCACCCGAAAAAGCAAGCATGCCGCGCCCTCCGGCTGGCGACAAAATACAAAAAAGATGAAAAACCGCTTGACAAGCAGTAAAATTTAATTTAGAATTATAACAATATTTCGCATACCGAATACGGAGGCCAAAATTATGATACTCAAGGTCGATAATCTCAACGAGCAGGCGTATAGCATCCTGCGGGAGAAGATTCTCTCCAAGGAGCTGCTGCCGGGCATGCGGCTGGTCGATTCCCGGCTGGCGGACGAATTCGGCATCAGCAGAACGCCCCTGCGCGACGCGATTCGGATGCTTGCAGAGGAAGGTCTGGTCATCAACAGTCCGCAGAAGAAGGGCTACTTCGTCTATCAGCCCTCAGCGGAGGATATCAACGAAATTTTCGAGCTTCGCCTGTTCCTTGATCTCGCCGCCGCCACCAAGCTCATCACCGAGGTGTTCCCGAAGGACCCGAGCGCGCTCCTTCGCCTGCAGGAGGCCTATCGCGCAGAGCGCGAAAATCAGGATGTGGACTTTGTGCAGCAGGACGAGGATTTCCACGACACCATCATCCAGCTGTGCCATAACACGCGCATGGCCGCGATCTATTCCGACCTGCGCAGCCAGACCCGTGCGTTCCGCAGCGTGACCGCGCAGGACAAGAAGCGCATCGACAAGGCGCAGAATTTCCATGAAATGATCTACACCGGCTTTCTGAACATGGATCTGGACGCCACGCTCACCGCCATTCGCAGGCATGTCGAATACAGCCGCGAGGACGCCATCAAGGACTACGTGTCCGCCCCACCCGAGGCAGGGCAGCAAACAGAATAACGTTTTCTTCCTTCCCCCGGCGCGGGCACTGTGCACCCCACACAGCGCCCGCGCCTTTGTATATGCTCCCCCTTCCCCGCAGCGCAGCGCGGCCTTGGCTCCCTCTGCGAGGGAGGTTTAGGGCTTGTACCGCGCCAAGACAGTTCCCTCTGACGAGGGAGCTGTCAGCCGAAGGCTGACTGAGGGAGAGAACCCCGCCGCAGCGGATAATTAAATCCGTGCCGAAGACACACCACCATTATTCATTATTCACTATTCACTAAATCGATACTGCCTGCACGCGGGAATTGTGTGTTCTGCACAATTCCCACGCCTTATTTTTTGTCGAATCGCCGAATTTCTTTTTTCTTCGCCAAATCCATTGACAAAGTCATGAAAAGCGTTTTATAATCGAGATGCGAATTCGGAGTACCGTATACGGAGTTCGTGATAGAGTAAAAAGGAGCGACGATATGAAAACAAGCACTTCTCTGTCTGTACAATACGATAATATCTTCTCCCCCTTCCCCGGGCGGCAGTGGGCAGACGGGCTTCGCTGGGTCAAGGACGCGGGCTTTGATGCTGTCGAGATCATCCTCAGCGACCCCGACCTGATTGACCGCCGCCTGCTGCAAAAGCAGCTGGAGCAGCTGGACCTTCCGGTTTCCACCATTTCGACCGGACAGGCCATGGGGCTGGAGCGTCTGTCGCTGGTCAGCGCCAGCCGCCAGACGCGGGAGGCGACGCTCGCCCGCCTGCGTCGGGACATCGACTTTGCCGTCGAGCTTGGGCGGCCGCACGTCACCATCGGCCTCATCCGTGGGCGCGGCGGGGAAAACAGTCCGGAAATGGAGCTTCCCTTGCTGCAAGATTCCCTGAAGCAGATTGCCGACTACGCTGAGGCGCAACAGGTGCTTCTGAATCTCGAGGCGATCAACCGCTATGAGTGCAAATACCTCAATTTCTCCGAAGAGACCCTGCAAATCCTCCATGACATCGGCGATCCGGCCTGCATGGGCGTCCTGTACGACACCTTCCATTCCAACATCGAGGACGTCAGCATGACCGGCGCAATCGCAGCCCTGAAGGGCCGCATTACCAACGTGCACCTTGCCGACAGCAATCGTCGGCTTCCCGGAGAGGGCCACATCAACTTCCACGCGGTCGCTGCCGCGCTGGAGGAGAGCGGCTACACCGGATATCTCGCGCTGGAGGTGCTCAATAACCCCTCCGCCGCGCACATTCAGGCTCACGCACAGGCAAGCATGCAATATGTTCTTGGCAAGTGAGAAAGGAGACCTTATATGAGAGACATCAATTTTGATATCAGCGGACAAGTCGCGGTCATCACCGGCGCAGGCGGCATTATCTGCGGTGTGATGGCGCGGGAGATGGCGAAAAAGGGCGCGAAGGTCGCGCTGCTGGATCTGTTCGTCGAAAACGCGCAGAAAATCGCCGACGAGATCAACGCAGCGGGAGGCGACGCCATTGCCGTCAAGGCCAACGTCCTTGACCGCGCCAGCCTTGAGGAGGCGCGCGATGCCGTCGTGGCCAAGTACGGCCGCATCGACGTGCTCATTAACGGCGCGGGTGGCAACAAAAAGCAGGCCACCGTCTCTCCGGAGCTGGACTTCTTCCACCTCGACGTGGACGCGTTCAAGTGGGTCTTTGACCTGAACGTCACCGGCGCAGTGCTGACGACGATGGTCTTCGGCGAGCTGCTGGCCAAGCAGGGCACCGGCAATGTCATCAACATCGCCTCCATGGCGACCTACCACCCCCTGACCAACACCGTCGCCTACTGCGGCGCAAAGGCGGCTGTGGCCAACTTCACCGAATGGATGGCGACGCACTTCAACCAGAATTACAGCAAGAACATCCGCGTCAACGCGATCGCTCCCGGCTTTTTGCTGACGACGCAGAACAAATTCCTCATGCAAAAGGAGGACGGCACGCCTACCGACCGCGGCCAGCGCGTGCTGAACAAGACCCCGATGGGACGCTACGGCGACCCGGAGGAAATGGCAGGCCCGGTGATTTGGCTTTGTTCCGAAGCCGCGTCCTTTGTCAACGGCGCGGTCATTCCCGTGGACGGCGGCTTCTCGTCGTTCTGGGGCATCTGATTTCAGGAGGGAAATATTATGTCGAAAATCAAACTGGAAAACCTGAAGAATTTCTGCAAGGCTGCTCTGGTCAAGGAGGGCATGAAGGAAGAATACGCCGAGCTGACCGCCCGCGTCCTGTCCGAAACGGACGCCTTCGGCACCAACTCCCACGGCACGAAGAACCTGTATAACTACATCCGTAAGTTCCGTGCCGGCGGCATCGATATCAACGCCGAGCCCGAGGTCATTGCGGAAGGCCCGTCCTTTGCCGCAATGGACGCGCACAAGGCGCTGGGCATGATTCCCTCCGTCAAGGCCATGGAGCTTGCCTGCGAAAAGGCGCTCAAGACCGGTATCGCCATCGTTACCGTGCGCAACAGCTGCCACTTCGGCGCGGCCGGCTACTATGCCAACATCGCCGCCAAGAAGGGTCTGATCGGCCTGTCCATGTCCAATGTCGACCCCAATATGACAGCCCCCGGTGCTCGCGGCATGCTGCTGGGCAACAACCCCTTTGCTTATGCGGCACCCGCGAACACCACCCCCAGCGTCTTCCTCGACATTGCCATGAGCAACGTCGCCTCCCTCAAGGTCGTGCAGGCGCGCAAGGACGGCAAGCAGATCCCCGACACCTGGATCGTCGATAAGGACGGCCTGCCCACCACCGACCCGAGCCACTACCCCGAGGAAGGCGCCATGCAGCCCATGGCCGCCCATAAGGGCTATGGCCTTGCCATCATGGTCGAGCTGCTGACCGGCATTCTCTCCGGCGGCTGCACCTCCATGGGCGGCGACATCGTCTCGTGGTGCTTCGAGCTGGAAAAGCCGAACAATGTCTGCCATACCTTCATTGCAATTGACCCGACCAAGTTCCTCGGCACCGAGAAGGTCGCCGACCGCGTCGAGGCCATGGCCGACACCCTGCGCGCCGCCCCCAAGGCTAAGGGTGCGACCCGCATCTACACTCCCGGCGAGATCGAGTGGACGAAGCACAGCGTCGTCGACAACGAAGGCTTCACCATCCCCGCCGACGTCGAGGCTTCCCTGCAGCAGCTTGCCGCCGATACCGGCATTGCGCTGCTCGTTGAGGCATAAGGAGGCAGGGATATGGAGGTACTGAACCGTCTGGCGCTGGCGGGCGTTGTGCCTGTCGTCGTGCTGGAAAATGCAAAGGATGCCGTCCCCACCGCCAAGGCCATGGTCGCCGGTGGGATCGACGTTATGGAAATTACCTTCCGCACCGCCGCCGCGGCCGATTCCATCAAGGCCGTCAGCGAGGGCTGCCCGGAAATGCTCGTCGGCGCGGGCACCGTCATCACCCTCGAGCAGTGCAAGAAGGCCGTCGAATCCGGCGCGAAATTCATCGTCGCCCCCGGCTTTGACGAAGAGGTCGTGCGCTGGTGCGTGGAGCATAATGTACCCGTTACCCCCGGCTGCGTCACCCCGAGCGAGATCATGGCGGCCATGAAGCTCGGTCTGAAGGTCGTCAAGTTCTTCCCGGCAGGCGTTTACGGCGGCCTTTCGGCCATGAAGGCGCTGTCCGGCCCCTTCGGCGGGATCAAGTTCATCCCGACCGGCGGCGTCAACGCGCAGAATCTGGCCGAGTACATCTCCGCGCCGTTCATCCACGCCGTCGGCGGCAGCTGGGTTTGCCCGAAGGCGGACATCTCGGCGGGTAATTTTGAAAAGATCACCGCCCTGTGCAGGGAAGCTCGCCGCAGCATCCTCGGCTTCGAGGTTGCGCACATCGGCATCAACTGCCCGGATGCGGACGCCTCTGCCGCCGTGTGCGACACCCTGAACGCCGCCTTCGGCTTTGAGACGAAGCTGGGCAATTCCTCCAACTTCTCCACCCCCGCCATCGAGGTCATGAAGACGAACTACCTCGGCGAAAAGGGACATATCGCCATCCGCACCAACCGCATCGACGTGGCGATTGCCGAGCTGGAAAAGGCCGGCTACGTCGTCGATCCCGAGACCGCAAAGTACAAGGGCGACCGCATGATCGCAGTGTATCTCAAGCAGGAATTCGGCGGCTTTGCCGTGCACCTGCTGCAAAAGTGAGGAGGACGCTATGAAATATTTGACCTTTGGCGAGATCATGCTCCGTCTGCGCGCGCCCGGCCACGAGCGCTTCTTCCAGAGCAACATGATGGAGGCTACCTTCGGCGGCGGCGAGGCCAACGTGGCCGTGTCGCTGGCCAATTACGGCGAGGACGCGGCGTATCTGACCGTCCTGCCGGAAAACACGCTCGGCGACGAGTGCATCCGTGAGCTGCGCCGCTTCGGCGTCGACACCAAGCGCATCCTGCGCGGCAAGGGCCGTATGGGCATCTATTTCCTTGAGGCCGGCGCAAACCAACTGCCGAGCAAGGTCGTCTATGACCGCGCTGACTCCGCCATTGCGCTGGCCAAGCCCGGCGACATCGACTGGGACAAGGCCTTCGAGGGCATCGGCTGGTTCCACATTACCGGCATCACCCCTGCCATTTCCGAAAGCGCGATGGAGCTGTCGCTCGAATCCGTGAAGGAAGCGAAAAAGCGCGGCGTGACGGTCTCGTGCGACCTGAACTACCGCAAGAACCTCTGGAAGTACGGCAAGAAGGCCGGCGAGGTTATGCGGGAGCTGGCAAACTACGTCGACGTGGCTGTGGCCAACGAGGAGGACGTGCAGAAGTCCCTCGAGATCACCACGGATGTGAACGTGGAATCCGGCGAGCTTAGCCGCGAGAAGTATAAGGAGCTGGGCGACAAGGTGCTGGCGGCGTATCCGAACATGAAGATGATCGCCATCACCCTGCGCGAGAGCCACAGCGCCGACTGGAACGGCTGGGCGGCCTGCCTGAACGACCGCGAGAGCTTCTGCGTTTCCAAGAAGTATGAAATTCGCGACATCATCGATCGCGTGGGCGGCGGCGACAGCTTCGCCGGTGGCCTGATCTACGGCCTGAATCACTACGAGGACAAGCAGTCCGCGCTCGAATTCGCCGTTGCGGCCAGCTGCCTGAAGCACAGCGTCATCGGCGACTTCAACCGTGTTTCCGCCTCCGATGTCGAAAAGCTCATGGGCGGCGACGGCACAGGCAGAGTCCAGAGATAACCACCCAAGCGACCCGCAGAAATTTTACAGAAAGGTGATTGAACATGGAAAACTACAAGCAGAAGGAATGGTATACGACCAGCAACCCCAGAATCAGCTTTGAGGTTGGCACCAGCGTCGGCGAAATGAAGAAGAAGCTCTGGGACGCGACCGACGAAGAGATCGATCAGATTCTTGCCGACTACGGCATGGGTGCTCCCTCCGAGCTTGGCAAGGCCGGCTCCTACATCCAGACGACGCCGAGAAGCAAGCAGATCGAAAAGCGCCGCAAGGACGACGTCGTTTTCGTTCCGATCGGCTGCACGGAAAACCACGGCAAGCATGCCAACACCGGCCTTGATACCTTCATGGTCACGCAGATTCTCGAGGGTGTCCGCCGCTACACCGCCAAGCAGGGCCGCGAGTGCTCGCTGGCCTTCCCGCCGCTGAACTACGGCGGCCATCCGTACCACCACATCGGCATGCCCGGCACCGTCATCATGCCGCCGGAGGTCGTGACCGAAACCCTGATCTACACCATGCTCGGCCTTTGGGACGACGGCTACCGCAAGATCATCCTTGTCAACAACCACGGCCACAGATGGATGCTGGAATCCGCCATTCAGGAGTTCTTCAAGCGCTATCAGCTGCCCGCCATCGTGATGGAGGTCGAATGGCACCGCGCCGTCCGCGAGTTCTTTACTCCGGAAGCCACGCATGTCAACAGCATGGAGACCCCGTTCGTCCACGCCGACGAGGCGGAGACTGCCGTTGCGCAGCTGCTCTTCCCCGACATGATCGACATGGACTCCGCCGAAGAGGCATGGCCGCACGGCTTCCTCTTTGCCGGTCACTACGATAACTCCATCGACGCCTACGGCAGACCCCACATCTGGAGCGAGGGTCAGGGCCATCAGGCCATCGAGCGCAAGGGCACCCCGCAGGGCGTCGTCGGCAATCCCCGTCTGGCCACGCCGGAAAAGGCAAAGCGCCCGGTCGCCGCGATTCTGAAGTACCTCACGCTGGTGCACGACGAAATTCTCGACAAGTACCCCGCCGGAAAGCTGCCCCCCGTCGACCAGATCACCTTCCGCACGGAAGAGGAGCTTGCTCCGTTCCTGAAGGAGCCGCTGAGCGAGGGCTGGAAGTCCGTCCACGAGCTGCCCAAGATCGGCATCTTTGATAAGTTCTGATCATCATAACCATAAAAAATTATTGGAGGAGTATCTACTATGAAGTGTAAGCAAGCATTTCTTCATGGACCGTTCGATCTGAGAATGACCGAGGTTGAGCTTCCCGAGCCGAAGGACAACGAGGCGCTGATTCGCGTGCGCGCCTGCGGCATCTGCGGCTCCGACGTTGAGATTTACGAAGGCAAGTCCAAGGAAGGCCGCTATGACATTCAGCCGTTCGTTCCTGGCCACGAGTGGGCGGGCGACGTGGTGAAGGTCGGCAAGGGCATCAAGACCCTGAAGGTCGGCGACAAGGTCACCTCTGACTGCGTGGTCGCCTGCGGCGTCTGCGAAAACTGCAAGTCCGGCATGATGCCCTCCGCGTGCCTCGATTTCAAGGAAATCGGCTTCGGCCCCGACACCCCGGGCGGCTACGGCGAGTACCTGATCTGCGGCGAGGGCAACCTGCACAAGATCCCCGACAACTGGGACTACGTGGACGGCGCTTGGGTTGAGCCGTTCTCCATCGGCTATTTCAGCGTCTGGGGCAACGGCGGCTACGTCGATGCATCCGATACCGCGCTGATCTTCGGCTGCGGCCCTGTCGGCCTCTGCGCCCTGATGACCTGCAAGATGGCAAACGCCACGACGATCATGGTTGACCCGCTGGCAAGCCGCCGCGAGGTCGCCCTCAAGTTCGGCGCAGACTATGCGCTCGACCCCACCGCGCCCGACTTCCGCGAGCAGGTCAAGAAGCTCGCTCCGGCAGGCGGCGGCCCGTCCGTCATCTGCGAGTGCTCCGGCAGCAACGCTGCGGTCTCCGAGATGTTCCAGATCGCCGGCCATAACTGCCGCGTCAACGTGACCGGCCACACCCTTGGCCGCCAGATTCCCGTGGAGATGGGCTGGACGAACTGGAAGACCCTGCGCATCAAAGGCTCCGGCGGCACGGATCACTTCATGCCGCGCACCATCCGCTTCATGAGCCAGGTCCGCAAGCAGTTCGACTTCAAGAAGCTGACCACCCACTACTACAACTTCAAGGACCTCAACAAGGCCATGGACACCGCCTGCCACGACAAGGAGCACGCTCTGAAGGTCATGCTGCTGTTTGACGAGGACTGATCGAACCCCCACGCATTCTCGCGAAACACAAATTTCGGCATTTTGCCTAGATTCCTGTCGAAAAAATTGGGCAGAGTATTGAAAAAAGCAATCGACAGAAGAAATTTCTTGTGATTTTTTGTTAGCCGTGCTATACTTATGTTATGAATTCGGTATACGGAATTCGGAACATTCTGGAAAAGCAAAAAGTGAAAGCGCTTCTGCCATATCAGATACAAGTGATTACAAACCGGCGCCTGCGCGAGTGTCTGACCTCGTCTGACCCCACACGCAGGCGCGCCCCTAACCCTCCGGCGCGGCCGTCCGGAATCCCCGCCGCCCCGAGGGAAAATAAAACACCGCGGAAAGGAGTCGGCCATGAGTGAATACGTTCTCGAAATGAGAAATATCACAAAGCGTTTCTCCGGCAACACTGTTTTGGACGATGTTCATCTGAAAATCAAAAAAGGCGTGGTCCACGCGCTGCTCGGCGAGAATGGCGCAGGAAAATCCACGCTGATGAAAATCCTGATGGGAATTTACCAAAAGGACGAGGGCACGGTCCTGCTCGACGGCGAGGAAGTCAAGATCACCTCCCCCAGTCAGGCGCTGCACCACGGCATTGCAATGATCCATCAGGAGCTTGATCCGATTCTGGATATGAGCATCGCCGAGAACGTTTTTGTCGGCAAGGAGCTGAAAAAACGCGGGCTGGTAGACTACCGCGGCATGCAGAAGCAGGCCGACGAAATCCTCAAGCGCGTCGGCCTGAACATGTCCTCTGCAAGAATGATGCGCGGCCTGAGCGTGGCGCAGATGCAGATGGTGGAAATTGCAAGAGCCATTTCGTGGGAGGCAAAGCTCCTGATCATGGACGAGCCGACTGCCTCGCTGACCGAGCGCGAGGTCGAGGTGCTCTTCGAGCTGATTCAGCAGCTGATCTCCGAGGGCCGCTCCATTATCTTCATTTCCCACAAGATGGACGAAATCTTCCGCGTGTGCAACAGCGTTACCGTGCTGCGCAACGGCAAATACATCGGCACCAAGGAAATTGCCGAGACCAACAGCGACGAGCTGATCTCCATGATGGTCGGCCGCGACGTCGGCGAGATTTACCCGAAGCAGCAGTACCCCATCGGCGAGACGGTGTTCGAGGTCGAGGACCTGACCGTTCCCGGCTGGGTGCGGGATATCAGCTTCTCGGTGCACAAGGGCGAAATTCTCGGCATTGTCGGCCTCGTCGGCGCGGGCCGCAGCGAGATGATGGAAGCGATTTTCGGCCTTCGGAAAAAGGACAGCGGCACGACCCGTATCCACGGCAAGGAGATCGACATTTCCTCCCCGCGCGTCGCGGTGGACAACAAGATCGCCTTCGTCACCGAGGACCGCAAGGTCACCGGCCTGAATCTGATCGGCAGCGTGCGCGAGAACGCCACCATCGTGAACATCCGCAATCTGACCAAGGCGCGCCTGCTCAACCGCGCCAATGAAAACAAGGCAACCAGCGAGTACATCGATCAATTAAAGATCAAAACGCACAGCAGAGAAACGCAGGCCGGTTTCCTCTCCGGCGGCAACCAGCAGAAGGTCGCCATTGCAAAATGGCTGCTTGCTGAGCCGGAGGTCATCATTCTCGATGAGCCGACGCGCGGCATCGACGTCGGCGCAAAGCGTGATATCTACCTTCTGATGGGTGCGCTTGCCAAGGCGGGCAAGGCCGTCGTGATGATCTCCTCCGAAATGCCGGAGGTCATCGGTATGAGCGACCGCATCATGGTTCTGGCCGACGGCCAGATCATGGGCTTCGTCGACCGCAAGGATTTCGATCAGGAAACACTGATGCAAATGCAATTCGGCTTCGCAAACTGAAATGAAGGGGTGTTAAACTTGCGTCCTTTGAACGTTGCTTCCGGTAAAAAGAGCAGAAAGGATTTGGGCAGCAATCTTCAGTCGCTGATTATGCTGTTCGTTCTTGTCGCATTATTCGTAGTTCTGAGCCTTCTTTCTCCCTCGTTCTTCAAGGTGGGAAACTTCATCAACATTCTGAAGCAGACCTCCATTAACGGCATTCTGGCCGCCGGTATGGCCTGCGCGATTCTGACGGGCGGCTTTGATATGTCCGTCGGCTCGACGGTCGGTCTGTCCGGCGTCATCGCGGCGCTGCTGGCGCAGGGCGATTATCCCATTGTCATCCCCATCGCGGCAGCCATCGGCGTTGGCCTGCTCGTGGGCGTGCTCAACGGCGTTCTGGTCGCGTATCTGAATGTTCCGGCCTTCGTCGTGACCCTCGGCACGCAGTCCATCGTCCGCGGCCTTGCGTACATCATCTCCGGCGGCAAGCCGATCTTCGGCGTCGTGGATGCCTATGAGCGGATCGCGGGCAGCAAGCTGTTCGGCGTCATCCCGATGCTGGTCGTCTACTACGTCGTCATTACGCTGATCATCGGCTTTGTCCTGCAAAAGACCGTTTGCGGCCGCCGGATGTACATGGTCGGCGGCAACGCACAGGCGGCGCGCGTCTCGGGCATCAACACCCGCTTCATCAAGATGTCCGCCTTTGCGATCTGCGGCCTGATGGCCGGTATTGCCGGTATGCTTTCGACGGCGCGCACCGTTTCCGGCGCTCCGCTGACCGGCGAGGGCTATGAGCTGGATGCCATCGCGGCCTGCGTTATCGGCGGCTTCAGCATGGACGGCGGCGTCGGCAAGTGGTACGGCATGATCATCGGCGCGCTGATCCTCTCCGTCATGGGCAACGGCCTTGACATCCTCGGCGTATCTTCCTACTATCAGAAGATTCTCAAGGGCGCGATCATCATTATCATCGTGCTGCTCGACGTCCGCGGCAAGCGCCGCCGCAACTGATCCCGTATTGTCCACGCCAAGGCGTGTGCAATAGATAGAAAACAGGAAAAATTGAACTGGAGGAAAAATCATGAAAAAGATTCTTGCGCTCATCCTTGCACTGACTGTCGTCTTTGCATTGGCCGCCTGCGGTGGCGGCGACACCAATCCGACCGACGCACCCAACACCGGAGATGCGAAGCCCGTCGTTTACTTCTGCATTTCCCACATGACCAACGCTTGGGCCGTTACCGCCTCCGATTCCATGAAGGCTGCGGCGGAAGAGCAGGGCGTTGACCTGACGGTTCTCGAGGCCGGTCAGGACATCAACACCCAGGTTTCCCAGATCGAAATGGCCGTGACCAACGGCGCCGCCGTGTGCATCATCGAGCCGGTTTCCGCCGAGGGCGTGCTCGCTGCCGTTAAGGCTGCGGAAGAAGCCGGTGTCCACTGCATCATCTACAACCAGAACATCTCTGATCCCTCCGCTGCAACCTGCTTCGTCGGTGTCTCCAATGAAGACATGGGCTACATGGAAATGAAGAACGCCTGCGAGTCCATCGGCGGCAAGGGCAACGTTGCCCTCCTGCTTGGCCCGCTCGGCTCCGAAGGCCAGATCGGCCGCTCCGCCGGTTATGACCGCGCGCTGGCTGAGTACCCCAACGTCACCGTCGTCTTCGAAGAGGACGCACAGTGGACGACCGACGCCGCCCTGAAGCTGGTTGAAAACTGGATCTCCACCGGCAAGGAAATCAACGCCGTTGTCAGTCAGAACGACAACATGGCGCTTGGCGCAGTGAAGGCGTTTGAGGACGCGAACATGTCCGGTATCCCCGCCTACGGCGTTGATGCCGTCGACGATGCTCTGACCGCGATTCAGGCGGGCCGTCTGACCGCTACGGTCGACCAGGCTACCCCCGAGCAGTCCAGACTTGCCATCGAGGCCGCTGTGAAGCTGGCTAAGGGCGAAGCTGTCGATAAGGAATACCTTGCAGAGCCGGCCCTCATCGACGCTTCCAACGTTGCGGACTATCTGAAGTAAGCTTTTTCATCCAGACTACACACGACAGGGTCTCGAAAGAGGCCCTGTTCTTTAAAAGGAGGTTTTCCGACCTATGGCAACGATGCAAACCCCACTTCGCATCGGAACATTGATTCTGAAAAACCGCTTCGTCATGACGCCGATGAACACGAATTATTCCGACGCCAACGGGTGCATGACCCCGCAGATGGAGGAATATTACGTTCGTCGCGCGAAGGGCGGCGCGGGACTGATCGTGCTCGAGGCCGTCGCGGTCACGCCTGACACCAGAAACCACGGCGTGCAGCCGATGCTCTGCGACGAAAAGTACGTTCCGGCATGGTCAAACCTGATCGAGCGGCTGCAAAGCTACGGCGCGAAGGTCTCCATCGAGCTGGCGCATTTCGGCTCTGAGGCAACGCTCGCGCCCCGCGCCTCGGCCTCGGACGTTTCCCGCTTCCCCGGCGTGGAGGTGGAGGTGCTGACAAAGGCGCGCATCCGCGAGCTGCAGGAGGCCTTCGTCCATACCGCGCTCAACGCCCGCATGGCCGGAGCCGACGCGGTGACCCTGCACGGCGCGCACGGCTACCTGCTGGCCGAGTTCATGTCGCCCCTGTATAACCACCGGACGGACGAATACGGCGGCTGTCTGGAAAACCGCATGCGCTTTGTCACCGAGCTGCTGGCCATGCTGCGCGAGGCCCTCGGCCCGCGCTATCCGATCATGGTGCGCTACAGCGTGGACGAATTCGTCACCGGCGGCCGCGACGCCGAGGAATCGCAGAAGGTCGCCGTCCTGCTTGAGCAGGCGGGCGCGTCCGCAATTGACCTTTCCGCCGGCGTTCCGAACACCTACACCTTTACGAATCCCCCCAACGGCCTCGGCGACACCAGCTGCATGCTGATCGAAAAGGCCGCCGCCGTGAAAAAGTGCGTGCACATTCCGGTCATCTGCGCCAACACCATCCGCCATCCGGAGGAGATCAAGCGCATTCTGGCCGAGGAAAAGGTCGACCTGATCGGTCTGGCCCGCCCCCTGCTGGCCGACCCTGATTTCCCGAACAAGGCCATGGCGGGCAGGGACGAAGAAATTCGCCCGTGCCTTTCCTGCCAGCACTGCTTCCGCACGCTGGATTCCGGCCGCACGCTGCGCTGCGCGGTGAATCCCGAAACCGGGCGCGAATATGCCTACCACGTAATCCAGAAGCAGACGCCCAAGCGCCTGCTGGTCGTCGGCGGAGGCCCCGCTGGTATGGAGACGGCGCGCGTCGCCGCGCTCGAGGGCCACACGGTCTTCCTCTGCGAGCGGGCCGACCGCCTCGGCGGTTCTCTGGTCGCCGCGTCCATCCCACCCAATAAGGGCAAAATTGCCGACCTGATTCGCTGGTATGAGCATCAGCTCAAGCTGCTCGGCGTGAAGGTTTACCTCAACACGGCGGCCACGCCGGAGTTCATCGCGGCCTGCAATGTCGACAAGGTCGTCTGCGCCTGCGGCACGGACTACATGCGCTGCATCGAGGGCAGCGACCGTGCCTCGGTTCTGACCGTCATCGAAGCGCTGACCGAGCCGAAGCGCGTCGGAAAGAACGTCGTCATCATCGGCGGCGGCGCGTCCGGCTGCGAGGCGGCCGAGTTCTTCGCCGGAGAGCACATTTCCCTGCGCTGGACCGGCAAGGACGGCGTCAGCGGTCCGCTGCTCTATGAGCGCACGGAGCATCCGGAAATTCCCGTCGAGCACAACGTGACCCTCGTCGAGATGCTGCCGCAGGTCGCCTCCGACATGGACGAGTTCAACAAGGAGCTGATGCGCGTCGCGCTGAAGGAAAAGAACGTCCGCATTCTGGCCGGAGCACGCGTGGAACGCGTTCTCGACGGCGCTGTGCATCTCATCGACGCGCAGGGGCAGGAGCAGCATCTGGCGGCCGACACCGTCGTCCTCGCCGCCGGTCTGATGCCGCGCCAGTGCGCCGCTGCGGACGCCGAGCCTGCGGGCGACAGCGTCAAGCCCGGCCGCATCGGCGACGCGACCTACAGCGCCTACGCCCTCGCGCGGCGGCTGTTCGAGGACTGAGCCAGCAAACCCCAGAAATTCGCCAAAATTTTGGTAAAATAACGGAAACGACGCCCCATTTGTCAGGCAATTATGCTATAATGTCTGACAGATGGGGCGCGCTGCATCTTCCGGCACGCCCGAAGCGGAGCCGCAACGGCCCCTCTGGGAGGAATCGTATAAAAAAGACGGACGCAATCTATCAGACCTGTCTGGCCATCCTGAAGGAGGAGCTGATCCCCGCCGGAGGCTGCACCGAGCCGATCGCCATCGCCTACGCCGCCGCGACGGCGCGCAAGGCGCTGGGAGCGATGCCCGAGCGGATGGAGGTGCACGCCAGCGGCAATCTGATCAAAAACGCCATGGGCGTTTATATTCCGAACGGCGGCAAGCTGCGCGGCGTGAACGCCGCTGCGGTGCTGGGCGTCGTCGGCGGCGATCCGGAGCGGAAGCTGTAGGTGCTGCTCGACCTGCCCGAGGGCGTGCTCGAAACGGCGACGGCCCTGCTGGACAGCGGCTTCTGCACGCTCCACGTCCTGCACGACGGCGCGCCGCTACGCCTGATCGCCAAGGTGTTCTGCGGCCCACATACGGCGCTCGTCGAGCTGAAAAATTCCCATACAAACATTGTCCGCATCGAAAAGGACGGCGCGCTTCTCTTCCGCGCCGAGGACGAGGCGCGCACGAGCGACAGCATGACCGATCACAGCGGCCTGACCGTCGCCGGAATTCTGGATTTTGCCGAGACCTGCGACCTCGAGGACATTCAGCCCGTCCTGCAGCGCCAGATCGACTGCAATCTGAAAATCGCGGAGGAGGGCCTGACGAACGGCTGGAGCGTCAACGTCGGCAAGCTCTACAGCAAGCACGGCAAGCTCCTGCAGGCCTACGCCGCCGCCGCGTCCGACGCGCGCATGAGCGGCTGCACCCTGCCCGTGGTCATCGTCTCCGGCAGCGGCAATCAGGGCGCGACGGCCTCGCTGCCCGTGGTGATCTACGCCCGAGAGCACGGCATCCCGCGCGAGCGCATGCTCCGCGCGCTGGCGCTGTCAAATCTGCTGGCGGTGCACATCAAGTCCGGCATCGACCGTTTGTCCGCCTACTGCGGCGCTGTCTGCGCCGCCACCGGCAGCGGCTGCGCCCTGACCTACCTTGCGGGCGGCACGCTCGAGCAGATCGAAATGACCCTGACCAACACGCTGGCCACCGCCTCCGGCATGGTCTGCGACGGCGCGAAGCCCTACTGCGCGGCGAAAATCGCCACCTGTCTGGAAAGCGCGCTCATGGCGCACGGGCTTGCCATGGAGGGCAATTCCTTCCACGGCTGCGAGGGCATCGTCAAGGCCTCCGTCGAAGACACCGTCGCCGCCGTCGGCTGCGTCGCCAGCCAAGGCATGCGCCAAACCGACGAGGTCATCCTAGACCTCATGACCGACCAGTCCTGACCACAACCGGACAATGCAAATTTCCGATTCCGCGTAGGGGCCGATGCCCATTGCGTAGCCGTTGGCGGCTTTGCCGCCTTACGGATGCGGCATACCCCTTGCGGGTACATCGGCCCGTTGCAAACGGTATCGATAAACATGTAGGCATTCGTTTCCGCTCCCAAGGCCATTCCCTGCGTAGACCAACTATGGAAAGTCAAGCAGGAAGAAGGTCAGAAAAAGGGGAAGAATGAGAAAAAAGGGAAAAGATGATACGAACAAGTTTTTTGGCGACATGGGATCTCACGACGGCGGGAGGTTTACCCTCGGCGGACTTTTTGGCACGATAAAGGGCGAAGGCCGAGGAGTAATTTGAGACGTAGCCAGCAACTTGCAAAAGCGCCCAGCGGAGGAATGGAGAGCCTCGCTTGACCATTTTGCCGGAGGAAGGCACGAACTTCCCTGACTGATAAATACTCGGCTCCAATCCGGCGAAGGCCAAGAGCTTGGCGGGAGAAGGGAAGCGGCTGATATTACCGATCTCAGCGACGATGGTCGCGCCAAGCGTGTAGCCGATGCCGGGAATGGACAGAATCGGCGAATCGATCTGATCCATCATTGCCTTGATCTCAGTATCATATTCGCAGACCTGCTCAGAAGGCAAATCAATTCTGCTCAAAAAGCATCTTCAGCTCCATTGCTCTTGCCGGGGAGTGATTGCCGACAGAGTTTTGGGCCAGCTGTTTCAGATCGTGTAAATCAGTTCAATATACAGCAGACTGTTTTAGGTGATGTTCTCGTCTACAAATTGTTTGCTCATCAGTCTCAGATCACATAAAGCTGTGCTGTAATAAAAGGTGTCCAAGGCTTTTCTTGAATTCATATTTTGCCCTCCTGTGTTAAGCTAATGTAATTATTATAGCTTAACTAAATCGAAAAGTTAATATCTGAATTAAAAATCGAGAGCTGTATCGGTGTTACGATGCAGCTCTCGACCTCAACATTTATTATGTATAGATAATTTCGGCGTTTACGATTTCCGCCACACGGCTTCTCACGTCGTTCATTCGACCGACCCACGACAGCATATCGTCGGCTTTCAGCTTTTCGGTTATGCCCTCGGCTTCCGCCATCTGCTTTACCAGCCGGGAGAAGATCTCCTCCGCCTGCCGGTCAATATCCGCAAGATAGCCGTTCAGCCTTCCGCTCGTCAGCAAGTCGGCGTAAAACACCTTGCGATTTTCCCCCAGATACCACCTGTGCCGCTGTCCCCATATTCCAATCAGCTGTTCTTCCTCCGCCAGCTTCAGGCAGGGCAGATAATAGTCCCCCTGTAATTCATACCAAAGCCCGTTCCTCTCATCAAAAATGTACTTATTCATTGCTTAATCCTCCAAATAAAGATTTTTACTTCAAAATCCTCTCACTGTCATAAAAATTGAATCTCAAAGTTTTGTCCTTATCTGGGTTCAGCTATCTTTGCCTGTTGCAAACGAAGATTTAGCGGCCTTTCGCGGCAGCAACTTACGTTGCGAATTACACTTTGCGATGGCAAGTAAATCAATGTACGGTTTTGATTCTGTTGATTCATATGCGATAATGAATCGTTTGAGGAAAAGAATCTTGGATCAAATACGAGAAACCGTAACAAAGGAAAATATCACGCGAATCCATATGGTTCTTGCATCAAGAGGGTACGAAAAAGATGTATCCCGCAAAAAGCCCGATTTTATCGGGCTTTTTCGCTGCCCAAAGGCCGTTTTTCGGAGCTTCAAAATCGTAGATGTAAAATCGGCGTTTTCCCATTGAGGATAGATACGAACCCAAGTAACAACAGAATAGAGGAACAGGATGATCGGGCAGAAACCGAAGCAGACGTACCCGAGCCGGAAGCAGATGAAGTTGAGGAACAGGAATACGCTCCCGCACCGAAGTCTGTTCAGCGCTCCCGCATGTGGCAGCTATGCCGAAAGGCAAAGGAACTGCTCGATCGAGAGAGCGACGCTTACGATCCGAACACCGCTGTGGAGCTTTTAATCGGAGCGGCAGAGTTGGGATGCGGTGTTGCAAAATACCGGCTCGGAAAGATGTTCCTTCGCGGAGAGGATGTCCCGAAGAATGTCGAGTATGCCTTGCGCTGGCTAGAGGAATCCGTGTCAGAAGGCAACCAATATGCTGAGTATCTTCTTGGGAAAACACTTCTCCGTGGTGAGGACGTGGAGCAGGACATCCGGCGAGCGAAGGATCTCCTACGTCGCTCTTCAAATCAGGGAAACCGCTATGCCTTATATACACTCGGAAAGACGCTCCTCGACGGCGAGCTGCTTCTCCAGGACATTCCCGAGGCAATCCGCTTGCTTACTGATTCCGCCGACAAGGGATTCGCTGCGGCGCAATATCAGATGGGAAAGCTGCTATACCGTGGCGAGGTCATTCAGCAAGACATTGCTCGTGCGATTGATTATCTGGAAAGAGTCGCCGGACAAAAGAATCCCTACGCCGCATATCTCGCCGGAAAGATTCGCCTCACCGAAGGAGAGGTAAAAGATGTCCTTCGGGCGATCCGAGACTTCGAGATAGCCGTCGAGAATGGAAATGACTATGCAGAATACCAGCTTGGAAAGATTTATCTCTATGGCAAAGAGGTTGAGTGGGATGATGAGAAAGCCATTGCCTACCTGTCCGCTGCTGCGGAGCGCGGCAATCCGTATGCCGAACAGCTCCTGCACAGTATCCAGTCAAGCCGCAATTGGTCTGCGGCACTTGGTGCGATTCGGCTCCTACAGCATTTGAGCAGGATGATTCAGAACCGGCTTGGCGATGAGAAAAGAGGAAAGATCGGAAGTATTGACCGAAAGCTCAAGAGAAAGATCGACGAGAAGAAGCAAGCACACGGTCTCAAGCAAGGATAGAAATACCGCCTGCGGTTTGAATGTCCGCAGGCGGTTGCAATGTGCTCGATTATATAACTTCAAATGTTACTCGAACAGTTCTTCGACAGAACAGCCCAAGACATTTGCCATAGCGACAATTGACTGCGCCTCGGCTTTTTGAATGTCACGCTGCTTCTGTTCGTACTGCTGGATAATGCGGAGCGATACGCCAGACTGTTCTCCAAGCTCCCGTTGCGTGATCCCTTTCGCGCGACGAATTTGTTTCAAATTGCTTTCTCCGGATGACTTGGATTTGTCGACAATTCCATCTGCGACCGAAACGAACTTAGACAAATCCGCCTCATGAAGCGTGGGATAGAGCGACAGAATCCGTGTGAAAGTCAACCCCCGCTTATACAGGTAAGCAAAGCTGCGTGCCGTATGCCATTGATAATAGGCGAGCACCCAGCCTGACCAGTATTCTGGACTCTTGTCGATTTCCTCAGAAGCCTCAGTAGACGGACGAATTCCCTCTGTGCGGGAAATGACCTCGACTGCCAGTTCCGGGCCGGATAATCCCGCAACATATTTCGGATTACCGTTTTCAAAGCATTCCGCTACACCGGAAATGAGAAACTCGGAAAAAAATGCTTCCGGCTCATATCCGAGATCGCAAAGGGCGTAGTCAAACATATCGCCCAAATTGTTCATTGCGTCATTCAGATAGGTTTCTTCGTAAGCGCGGATCATTCTTTTCCCACTCCTCTCTGAGAATATCCAAAAGATAGATTGCATCGGAAGCGCGCCTGTTGCCGCGCTCTCTGCGATAGGCTGCTCTCGCTTCTTTGTCGCGGGCTGTTTTTTTCGGGTAATAGATTTCCTTTTCTGCCGAAATCGATTCAGAAAACACGATCTGATGAAATGCCTTCCGGCTTTTCAAAACCACCTGTTCTCCGAGCTTACCGAGGTACATTGCCATTTCAAGTTGGGCTAGGGAGATGGCGTTATTTAAAAAAGCGTTGGCAAACGAAAAATACGAATCGTCGGCGCGATAGCCGATGATGACATCGAACTTCTGATAATCCGGCAGAAAACGCTCCAACAGGTAGTCTTTGCCCTCGGCAGCAATGTCATTCGATATTTTGAAAATGCGGTTTTGCAGAAGGATGGAAAGCCAGCTCAGAATGTTGTATTCCTCTCCCGAAAGATTCAAAACAGACAGGTCTGTCATATCGAAATGATAGGCGTTGGCGTAACCGCTGCTTTCCTCTGTACACGCCCACTCCTTTGCAAGCTCAAGACTCTCTGTGCAATAGAAGCCAAGTCCGTAATCGTTACGAGGGTTACCTTCGCCGAAAACAGGAGTACGGATGATTTTTTGCGAGCCGTGATACAGTGTTAATTCATTCATTTTGCACTCACCTCCAACAGCATCATTATATCTCTGCAGAGACACTTTGTCAACAAGAAACGGAGATAATCCAGAAATTCAAAAAGACGGACATGAGAAAGGAGTCCCTATGCCCACGAAATATGTTCATTTTACTGACGAGCAGAAGGAACAGGCTCGCCAAACGGATCTCTGCGAGCTGCTTCGCTCACAGGGAGAAACACTCAAACGGTCCGGAACGGAATATGAATGGAAGGACGGCAGTCAAAAGGTCACCATTCGCGGAAACCTATGGTTTCATCAATATGACCGACAGGGCGGCGATGCCATTGACTTCGTCCGAAGATTCTATCACAAAGATTACCCGGAAGCAGTTTCCTATCTGCTCGACGGCTGCAACGGAACGCTTTCGGTATCGCCGCCGATAGAGCGCAAACCGTCCAAACCGTTTGAGCTTCCCCCTCGCAACGGGAATATGCGCAGAGTGTATGCCTATCTGCTGTCGAAGCGAGGGCTTGACCGTGACGTAGTAGATACCTTTGCCTACAAGCAGATGATCTATGAATCGGCACAATACCACAACGCCGTGTTCGTCGGCTTCGACCAAGACGGTGTCCCACGTCATGTCAGTATGCGCGGCACAGGAAGCGAGAGCACCTTCAAGGGTAACGCAGACGGCAGCGTACCGGAATACAGCTTTCACTGGACCGGAAAAAGCAAGTATCTCTGTCTCTTTGAGGCTCCGATTGATATGCTCTCTTTTATCTCTATACACAAAAAGAATTGGCAGCAACACAACTATGCCGCAGCCTGCTCGGTATCTGACAGAGTCCTGTTCCAAATGCTGAAGGATAATCCCAACATCACCGAGGTGTTTCTCTGCATGGACAGCGACGAGCCAGGACAGGCGGCGGCAAGACGAATCAGCGATAAGCTGTTCACGCAAGGAATCAATGCAAGAATCCTCGTTCCCGAACACAAGGACTGGAACGAGGATCTTTTATATCTGAATCAAGAGGAAAACGAGGTGAAAGAACCGTGTCAGGTATTACGACTCTGATCACCGTCGGAGCTGTCATGTTAAGCGTCCTCGGCGGGACCACACTGCTGGCGTATGTGTACAGCCTCAACAATATCAAATCCAGGACGGTTGGCGACGGTCAGCACGGAACCGCCCGATGGATGACCAAAGGCGAGCAGCGAAAGGTGTATCAGCACATTCCATTTACACCAAAGAAGTGGCGTGAACAGGCAAAGCACGGAAAAACACCTACCGGCGAGGATGGAAAACCGCTTCCGCAGGGCATCGTCGTTGGATGCACAGGAAACACCACAGCGATGGTAGACACCGGCGATGTCCACGTGCTGATGATCGGCGCGGCCGGTGTCGGCAAAACTGCCTTTTGGCTGTACCCATGCATCGAGTATGCTTGCGCCAGCGGGATGAGCTTTCTCTCCACGGACACGAAAGGCGACGTCATGCGCAACTACGGCAATATTGCAAAGGGCTACGGCTACCAAGTATCCGTAATAGACTTGCGTAATCCGACCCGCTCCAACGGCAACAACCTCTTGCACTTAGTCAACAAGTATATGGATCTGTATCAATCGAATCCCGATGCGCTCGTCTACAAGGCGAAGGCCGAGAAGTATGCAAAGATCATTTCCAAAACTATCATCTTTTCGGGGATGGATGCGGCGAGCTTCGGTCAGAACGCCTACTTCTACGATGCCGCCGAAGGACTCTTGACAGCGACGGTCTTACTGGTGGCAGAGTTTTGCAAGCCGGAGGAACGGCACATCGTGTCTGTGTTCAAAATTATCCAAGAACTTTTGGCTCCATCGGGGAAGAAAGGCAAAAATCAGTTCCAGCAGCTCATGGAGATCCCCTAATTTCAAGGCGTATTCCTCTTCCTTTTGTTCGGGAGTCTTGTATTGCAGTTTCCTGTGCGGACGTTTCGTATTGTAGAAAATTATGTACTTGTCCACCGCACTTCGGAAGTCTGCTTCTGAACGGTACTTCGTGCGATACAATTCCTCGCGCTTCAAGGAAGCAAAGAACGATTCCATTACAGAATTGTCGTACGGCACGTGCGCACGCGAAAAAGAGTGCGTGATGTGCAGTGACCGCATATAGCCGTTCATCGCTTTGGAACGGTAGTTACCGCCACGATCGGTGTGGAAGATCAAACTTGAATCCGGTTGGCGTGCTTTATAAGCGATCTGAAAAGTCGATTTTACAAGCTGCGTGCTGTTGGTCTTTCCAATTTTATAACCCACGACCATACGGGAGAACAGGTCGATAATCACGCAAATATAATAGGCGTTTTCGCCGTACTTAAAATAGGTAACATCACTAACCCACACTTCGTTCGGTTTGCACGTGTCAAACTCTTGGTTAAGGTGGTTTTTGTATTTGCGGCCTTCGTCCTCGTATAATTTCTTCGCCGACTGACGAATGCTGACTAACCCCATATCACGCATAAGCGTGCGCACCATTTCGTTACTGACTTTGAATCCTTCACTTTTCATAACTGCCGCAATTTTGGCAGCACCAAAAATCTGATTGCTTTCGTCGTAGATCTCCTGTATGCGAAGCCGTAGTTCTTCACGGCGTTTCGCATACCACGTGTTGTCTTTCTTATTGCGGAGAACGTGGTTGTAAAACGTTCCTCGGGGAATGTCAAACGCATCGCAGATCACGTGCACGTTATATTTGCCGTAAAGTTGTTCAGCAGCATATAGCCGTTGCCTCAATGGTGATTTCGGCGTGCAGATTGCAGATTTGAGAATTTCGACAATACTTTCTAAGCGTGCGACTTTGTTTTCGAGTAAATGAAAATTGCGGACATTGACCTCCTTTCGTTTGCCCGCTTCCAGTTCGTTACGGTAAGCACGCACCCAGCCATAAAATGTACTTTTGGGTATACCGGTGTCAGCGAGGATACTCGCAGACGGCTCACCGGATATAACACGGCCAATGACCGCTTGTTTTTCTTCTTGGGTGTATATTCTCATATTTTCAACTCCTATATTGAAAGCATTGAAATATTTTTACGACATTTTTTGTAGGAATTGAAAGAAATGTAGAAATATGTTATAATATGAGAAAAAATGATTGTGACTATTTTTATACGCCTTATAGGTCACGAAATAAAATCGTAACGGAGAGAGTTATGGAAGAAAGATTTGATAGTAAAGAGTATATAAAAATTCTGGGCGAAGAATTAATCAGTGATTTTATAAAAGCAGGAAAAACTACGCATACTTGTGCTGTCGGTTCAGGCCGAGAAAAGCCCTTATGAACAAATTAAAGAGCATTTTACCGCATGGGGTAGGAGTTGGTAGCGGATTTGTAATTGATTCGTTTGGTAATACGTCTTCACAATGTGATTTGATTATATACGAAGAAGAGTTTGCTCTTAAGTTTATTATTAATAACGACGATACTTATGCATATTACAATTGCGAAAGTGTTATTGCCGTAGGTGAGATTAAATCAGATGCTTCTATTGTAGATATTGAAGATTCCTTTAAAAAATTAAAGAAAATTAGAGAATTGATTAGATATAGGGAAAATGACAATCGTTTTCGTTGTTACCTTTCGAAATTAGTTGCTTGTGGCGCGGATTCTGAAAAATATGAACCTAATGAAAAGAATACGGATCAGATTTTTACTTTTGTTTTGTGCAAGTCGTTAAAAACGCCTTTAAGTTCTATTGCAAATAAAGCAAAAGAAGTTTTTGAAACTAAAGATAAATATTTCAATATTATTTTACCTATAGAGGGCAAGCCTATAACATATCTTGAGGAAAACATCAATTCTTTGGTACAAAGCGCATTAGATGCAACTGCATTGTGCGAACTTTCAGACAACGATGCTGGATTTAATTATTTTATTACAAAATTGCTTTATCAAATCCAACATGGTCGTTCGGTGCCTTTAAACACTCAAAGATACATACAATCAAAGAATCGTTTTAGTGTGTCGACTATAACACCAATATTATGAAAGATTTATTGAAAAAACTATCAGAAACATTTGACGAAGAAGCCGAAAAAATAAAGGAGTATGTGACTAATAAATCAGGATATGCTTCTGATTTTTTTGATATTCTACCGGCGTTTACTTCTTTAGAGAAACGACCACGAAAAATGTGGGGAAAAAAGGGTGTATACATATTTTTAATAACAAAGCCCGTACCGCTTGATTATAATATTGTTTCTGCTTGGAATAGCGTTTCTGGAGCGGGTTTTAAATCGTATTTTCAACCATCGCTTGTAACAGGAGATTGTTTATATGTAGGTTCCTCCGACTCTTTATACGGAAGAATGCGAGAGCATTTCAGTGCCGATAGTGGAGCTGCAAGTTTGAAATTAAGTCACCCTAATAGGAAACTTGCAATAGAGTCTGTTTGTGTATATTCATTTGCACTTAAAAGAGAATTTGCCGATTATAGTTCAATGATAATAACACAAATTGAAAAACGACTACATAATAGTTTGCACCCAAAAGCCGGGAGCAGTAGAGTTTAATACTAACTTAAAAATTATGTGCATTGATGGTATACACGGTTCTGCCGTGATTTGGTGCGAGAGTTCGAATTCATACGCAAAAATGCCGAAAATATCTTTTTTGTAGCCCATAGACAAAGCGAAAATCCTGTCGACGATAGTCGGCAGGATTTTCGCTTTGTATTCTTCATTTTTAAGTCTTCAGTATTCACTATTCATTCCAGCGACAGGATTTTCTAAATGAATACTGAAAACTTAAGAATGAATAATGAATAATAAATTGCCAAACTGAAAGATTTTCAGAATACCGGCAGCCGATTGTTGGGGCGGCATTGCAGACGTAGTAGTGAGATTAGAAGTCCGGAATTTTGCTGGTTGCTGATTGAAGATTTTGCGATTATCAGTATTCTAAGAGAAGAAATGGTCAGATGACAATCCTGTATTTTCGCTTTGTATTCTTCATTTTTAAGTCTTCAGTTAAATTGAAAGCCATTCAGGATACTCCATCCCTCTAAGTGACTGTAACTGCGGTACCACGGACGTGGCGATTCACGAGTTTATAGAAGATTGAAGGAATAATGCAATTGCAAAACCGGAGGACTTTTGCTATACTGCACTTGGTGATACTATGAAGGAGAACGTTCTGATCGAAAAGTCCATAGAGTTTGGTGCGCGGATCGTCAGGCTGCATCTGCTGGAAAAGTCTGACTATCTGGAGAAAAGCATGGCCGCTTCTCTGCTGAAGGCCTGCCTGGAGATCAAGCGTATTCTGATCACCTCTATCAATACAGCAAAACAGAAATCCTGCCAGTGATGACCGGCAGGATTTTTCTTTCTGGTTTGATTCGTGAATAGGAATTGCGAAAATGGTCGCACTTCGCTATAATAATAGAAAAGAACGCATGCTTAAGCACGGGCGTCCTCCAGCACGCTCCATGCGCTTTCCGCAAGAAAGCGGGCGGCGGGGAGCAGAACGGAAGAGTCCGGACAGAACGCGGCGCTGTGCAGGCCCTCCGGGCTGCCGACGCCGAGCAGGGCGCAGCAGATTGGGACCTCGCTTCCGTAGCAGGCGAAGTCCTCGGAGATCATCTGCGGCTCGATCTGCACGCAGCCGCTTTTGCCGAACACGGAGACGGCGGCGCGCTCCATTGCCGCTGCAAGCCCGGCATCGTTGCACAGGGCGGGCGTTCCGTCCGTCCAGCCGACTGCTGCGGTGCAGCCCCACGCGGCCGCGATACCGGCCGTGAGGGCCTCCAGCCGCGCCTTTGCCTGGGCCCGCGTCCGTGCGGAGAACGTGCGGATCGTCCCGAGCAGGATACAGCGGTCCGGAATGACATTGTTGCAGGTCCCGGCCTGAATGCACGTCACGGCCGTGACGGCTGGCTCTGCCTGCGGCAGGTCGTTGGCGCGGAGCGTTGTGAGGGCCGAAGCCAGCGCAGCGCCCGCGGGGATGGGGTTGCAGGCCCGCTCCGGTGCGGAGCCGTGGCCGCCGCGCCCCGTGACGGTGATCTCAAAGCTGTCCACGGCGGAGAGGATCGCGCCGGACCGGATGCCGAGCTGCCCCTGCGCCAGACCGGGCCAGACGTGCAGCGCCAGCATGCCCGCCATCGGGACGCGGCGGAACAGACCCTGCTCCAGCACCCGCATGGCGCCCGTTGCGGCCTCCTCTGCGGGCTGGAACAGGAACAGCACGTTTCCTGCCAGCCGGTCCCGCCGGGCCGCAAGCAGGCGGGCTGCGCCGAGCAGGGCGGCCATATGGACATCATGTCCGCAGGCGTGCATGACGCCGGGAACGCGGGAGGAAAATTCCGCTCCGGTGCGCTCCGTGATCGGCAGGGCATCCAGATCGGCGCGCAGGCCGACGGTCGGGCCGGGCAGGGCGCCGCGCAGGAGCGCGGCAGTGCCAGTCGGCAGGCCAAGCGGGACCGGCTCGAGACCGAGGGCCTCCAGCTCCCGGCGGACGAGCAGGGTGGTCCGGTGCTCCTGCCACGAAAGCTCCGGAACCTCATGGAGCTGCGTGCGGAGCTTTTGCAGGTGCGCCTGCAGCGCCGTCTCCTCGGGCGGTGAAATGATGTATGACATGAATGATTCCTTTCCGCACACCGGCTGTGCCGGGTGCATGGGCGGAGTTTGATATTTTCAGGAAGGCGGCGCTTGAGATGAGCAACTACTATATTCTGACGAACCTGCTCTCGGATGATGAGCGCCGGGTGATCACCAGCATCGTCCGGCATATCGAGCTTGGCGGGAACAAGGTCGGCATTCAGCAGATCGCAAGCGAAAACTATGTTTCAACGGCTTTTATCATGAAGCTGTGCAAGCGGCTGGGCTTTGCGGGCTACAGCGAGCTTTATTATAATCTGGCACAGTCCAGCGGCGAGGGCCACCGCTCCAGCGATCCGGACCCGCTGTGCGGCCTTATCGACGGCTATACGCCGGAGCAGGCCGAGCAGTTCTGCAAAATGCTGATGCAGTACAAGGAACGCAAAATTTTCGTCGTCGGCGAGGGCTTTGCAGAAGAGGTCGCCAATTACATCGTCAAGCGGCTTGCCATCTGCGGCTTCATGGTGTTCAACCACGTCCACTTCTATGACTACATGCTCTTCCGCGAGGAGGCGAACCGCCAGATCACGAGCAATGTGGAGTCCTCACTCATCATCGCCATCTCGCAGAGCGGCGAAACGGAGGCCATCATCAACGACGTGCGCGAGGCGGAGAGCAAGGGCTTTTCCGCCATCTGCTTCACGCGCCGCTCGGATTCCAAGCTGGCGCGAATGTCGGACCTGACGTTCCTCGTCGACGCCTCCAACCAGACGCTCATCAGCGCCGTGCCGAACCAGTTTTTCGGCAAGGTCATCCTCGCGTTTGAGGAGCTGATGGGGCGGCTTTTCCGATAAGAAGATGCATATGTTTCATTTGAGCCGCTGCGGTGCGCCGCAGCGGCTCTTTGCGTCATTCCGTTGTGCGGGGACTGCGCTGCGAATTCGCCGGAGCATTCCGGGAACAGAAGGTCCTCTGCTGCGAGATTGCCACGTCGCTTCGCTCCTCGCAATGACAAATCTATGGCCTTTTCCGTGCGCTCAATAGGGCGCGTGGTTGTTTTCCGGTTCGCCGGTCTCGTGCAGGCGCGGGTAGTCTGCGACCGTGAGTACGCCGAGGGACTTTGCATAGGCGCTGACGGCTTCGTGATAGTGGCGGCCGGTCGGCTTCCAGGCGATCTGTCCGGCAATGGCTCCGGTGTCATTGCCGCCGGAGGCCATATAGGCGCTGACCGTGACGCTGAGGCGCTCGTCCGGCGTAATGGGCGCACCGTCCGGCCGCGTGACAGAGAGAACCTTCTGCCCGCCGGGGCGGGTATGGTCCACTGCGGCGTGGAAGCCGGAGAAGGCGATGGCAGCATTATTGCCGAAGCGCTCCGGCTCATAGACGGCCTCGAGCAGGGCATGGAGCTGCGCGCCCGTGATGATCCCAGTGAACATTTCGTCGTCGAATGCGGCGCAGTAGAGCAGCTCCTCGCGCGTGATTTCACCCGGAAGCAGCTCGCCGCAGGCGCTGGTCGTGTTCATGTAGGACAGCTCCGTCTGCCCGCCGAAGCGCAGACAGTCGGCCAGAAAATCGCCGAGCTTCGACTCGTGGGCCAGCGTCATGCGCCAGCGCTCGTTCAGGGATCCGAGGGGCTCCCGGAAATACGGCTCGAACGGGTCGGTGACGGAGCGGATATACCGGGTGATCTCCGGATCGGCCTGCCCGTTCGGGTCCGTCTGCACGACGGCGCAGCTGCGGTCCAGAATGCGGTGCGATGCGGCGTCCAGCGTCAGGCGGACATGCGCGATGCTTGCCCCGCCGAACCCGGCCTTGACGACGCAGGCTCCGCTGCGGACCTGCGCGCAGTCGCCGGGGATGTGCCCGCCGATCCAGACGTCCGCAGCGGGCGAGGCGTCGATCAGCTCCGGCAGCTCACCCGTGAGCGTGCCGTCCGCCGCCTGATAAAACGGCATGTGCGTCAGCACGACGACGACGTCCGCGCCCGCGGCGCGCATTGCCGGGATATGGCGCGCGGCTGCTTCGGCGGCGGAGGTCATTTCAAACGGGGCAAACGCGCTTTTCTCCACCATGTAGGGCGTGTATTCCGTCGTGAGGCCGAGCACGCCGATGCGAATGCCGCAGCGCTCGAGCAGGACCCACGGCTTCGTGCCGGGGACGGGCGCACCATCCGCTTTCCGGCGCACATTGGCGCAGAGGACCGGAAAGGGGCAGGCGCTGATGCAGCTGTCCAGAAAGGCTGGGCCACGGTCAAATTCGTGGTTGCCGAGCGTCATGACGTCCGTTTTGCTGCGGATCATGGCGCCGACGAGCGGCAGGCCGGGCCAATAGTTCGTGCTGAAGGCATCGCCCGCATCCAGCAGGAGCGTTCCCGCCGGATTCTGCGCGCGCAGCCTCGCTACCCCGGCGGAAAAGGCCGGAAAGCCGATATCCTCACGGGAGGGGCGGATGCGGCCGGAGAAATCGGCATGGCAGAGCAGGTCGAGGACGATCTCTCTCATGGCGCTTACCCCTTCAGGCCGCCGCGCGACACGCCGGTGACGATGCTCTTGCGGCAGAAGATGAACAG
>OHAU01001220.1_pt1 | contig 31545 bp, 27 predicted proteins | sample 1577181 | NCBI WGS metagenome assembly OHAU01 (sample SAMEA3541472, study PRJEB24748) | human gut metagenome | biome: human gut; feature: human-associated habitat; material: faeces | place: China | collected 2012 | reverse complement strand
AATCGCCGAAGCGCCGCCGGTGGCGGAAAAAGCGAGGCGATTTCGAGGAAGTGTCCCGGTTTTCACGCCCCAAAGGGGCTGGAAACCGGCTGACACGACGGTGTTCCGAATCGCCGAAGCGCCGCCGGTGGCGGAAAAAGCGAGGCGATTTCGAGGAAGTGTCCCGGTTTTCACGCCCCAAAGGGGCTGGAAACCGGCTGACACGACGGTGTTCCGAATCGCCGAAGCGCCGCCGGTGGCATACTTTTCCCAGCAGTCCTTTCTTTTTGTCTCCGACGGCATACTTTTTGTCAACAGCGACAAAAAGTATGCAAAAAACGCCGCCAGAAACCGATGGTTTCCGGACTTTCTTTCCTCTCAAGAGTTGCGTTCGTTATGGGCCGTAAAGGGAATCGACTGTGCAACAAACCCGCTGCCGCTCCCTCTCAGGTGAAGGGGCGTGTGGGTCTACCGCTGGGGGAGTACGGATCCCCACGACCAGTCTGCGGACTGGTCTCGGAATGACAGGGGGTGGCAAGGCGGGAAAAGGGCGCTCTCCCCGGTGGGGAGAGCGCCCTTTTGTATGGAAAAATATCAGAGTCTAACTTGCAGCGGTAGGCTTAGCCCTTGACCACGGTGTACCAAGTGTCGGCACCATGGGCCTCAGACACCACCTTGTAACCATCGGCCACGAAGTTGGTGCCGGCACCCTCGGCCGTGCAGTTGGACGGGTCGAAGTTCACGAAGGTACCGCCGTTGATGATGACCTTAGCTGTACCATTCTTGTAAGCGCTGTCCAAGCAGTTGATCAGGAAGTTGTAACCGTAAGTCGGGTTGCTGTACGGCTCGCAGGCGAAGGTACCGCCGTTGATGATGAGGGTACCCTTCTGGACCTGCACAGCAGTACCGCCGCCGTAATAGTAGCCGCCGTTGATGGTGAGGGTTGCACCATTCCGGACGTTGATGCCATAGCCGCCGTTGACGCCGGTATCAATGCCGCCGTTCTCGCCCGCATTGATGGTGGTATCCGCATCGATGATAAGGGCGCAGAAGTTCGTATTGTTGTTGCCCATGTTATCGGGGGTGATGATCTTCTTCTCCAGATTCAGTGTGGTGGGCTGGGAGATGACGATGCGGGCCGCCGCCGTATCCTCAATGTTGTTGGTCTGGATGTCCTTGGTAACAGCCACGACGCCGCCGGTGGTCAGAGCCTCCTTCAGCTCCGTAACGTTCACCACAGGGTAAGTGGCGTTGGCGTCATAGGTGTTATTGAAGCTGTCGCTCTCCACGGTGTCCTGCGTGGCGTAGACGGTGAACTTGACACCCTCCAGCGTCTTATTCATGTACTCGTTGCCGGCGGCCTCGTCCATATGGGCGGATACGGTGATCACTTTGGAAGCACCGCCGTTGGCAGTCAGATGGCCCTCGGTGTTCATGTCAAAGGTTTCCTCGCCAGTCTTATAGGTGAACTTGATGACCTTCAGCAGGCCAGTGTCGCCCTCCAGACCGGTGACGACGATCTTATACTTCAGGGCCAGATTGCCCTTGTTGACGATCTGGAAGGGGGTCAGGGTGTAGGTGCAGCCCGGCTCCCACAGGGGCGTTTTTCCATCTTCGGCGAAAGCGGTACCGTCTTTCGTTGCCCATGCCAGAGTGTCGATCGCCTTGCCAGTCTCATCCTGAATCTCGATATCCAAATTACCGGCCTGAATTTTGTTGACACCCGTGCTTGCGGTGTCGGTGAACCATGCGAAAGTAGCGCCTACCAGCATGGCCAGGCACAGAACCATAGCCATGACGCTGCCCAGCAAGGCCCGTTTGGTGCTCTTGCGGTTTGTCATCGTATTTTCCTCCTTTTTTTGTGTGTGACCGATGGAGCGCTCGCACGGGGAATAACTCCTTATCGTCTCGCCTGAAACGATAACCGCCCATGGGCGGTTCGTCACACTGTCTATACACGCATGTTAGCACTCCTTACGGCAAATTGCAAGAGGAGTTGACATTTTTTTGCCGTTTTTTACATAGCGGTTTTACAGCGATTTCACATAAAGCGCCCCTCTCGCAGGGAGAGGGGCGCTCAGGCGGTATATGGGCAGGATCAGCAGCGGACCAGCTCCACCAGCACCTGCACCATTTTCTCCATGGAGGCCACGGGGACGAACTCATGGACGCCGTGGAAGTTGGCGCCGCCGGTGCAGAGGTTGGGGCAGGGGATATCCCGCTCCCAAGAGAGGCGGGCTCCGTCGGTGCCGCCCCGGATGGGAACGATCTCCGGCTCCACACCCACGGCCCGCATGGCGGCACAGGCGTTGTCGATGAGCTCCATGTGGGGCAGCAGCTTTTCCTTCATATTATAGTAGCTGTCCTTCAGCTCCAGCCGGAAGGAACCCTCGCCCCAAACGCCGTTGAGGTAGCGGACGGCGTTTTCCACGAAGGTCTTGCGGGCCTCGAACTTCTCACGGTCGTGGTCACGGATGATGGCGTGGAGCACCACCTCCGTCTCGTTGCCGGAGACGTCGGTGACGTGGTAGAAGCCCTCGTAGCCCTCGGTGTGGGCGGGAGTCTCCGCCTCCGGCAGCAGGGAGATGAACTGATGGGCCATGAGGATTGCGTTTTTCATCTTGTTCTTGGCAGAGCCGGGGTGGATGTTGACGCCGTGGACGGTGAGGGTCACGGCGGCGGCGTTGAAGTTCTCGTACTCGATCTCGCCCAGCTCGCCGCCGTCCACGGTATAGGCGGCCTTGGCGGGGAATTTGGCGGGGTCAAAGTGGTCGGCGCCCTTGCCCACCTCCTCGTCTGGGGTGAAGCAGACGGCCACGGTGCGGTGGGGAATCTCCGGGTGGGCCAGCAGGTACTCGCAGGCGGTGACGATCTCCGCCACGCCAGCCTTGTCGTCGGCACCCAGCAGGGTGGTGCCGTCGGTGACGATGAGCTGCTGCCCCACATAGCGGCTGAGGAAGGGGAAGTCCTTCACCCGCAGGCATCCGGTCTTGGCCAGCGGCAGGTCGCCGCCCTGATAGGTGACGATCTGGGGCTGGATGCCGGCGCCGCTGACGGCGGGAGAGGTATCCATATGGGAGATGAGACCCAGCGCCGGGACGTGCTCCTGACCCGGCGTGGCGGGCAGGACGGCGTAGACATAGCCCAGCTGATCCATATGGGCGTTCTCCAGCCCCAGACGGGCCAGTTCGTCGGCCAGATACCGGCCCAGCTCCTTCTGGTGGGCGGTGGTGGGGACGGTGTCGGACGTCTCGCTGGAGGTGGTGTCAAAGGAGACGTATTTCAAAAAACGTTCGGTCACTTGCATGGTGGTTCCTCCTGTATCAGGCATCCCGCAGGATACCGGTATTCTTTGCCTTGTATTGTATCACAGTTTCGGGAAAATACGAGACTTTTTTCGCCGCCGGGGGAGATTTTTCTGCGGCGGCGGGGATTTTTGCTTGAGTAACGGCGGCGGGTGTGCTATACTGACTATTGTATGCGGGCGTGGTGGAATTGGTAGACTCGATGGATTTAGGTTCCATTGCCATACGGCGTGCGGGTTCGAGTCCCGCCGCCCGCACCAAAAACCGGCAGGCGCCACAGGGGGCCTGCCGGTTTTTTATGCCCGGGTCAGGGGTCAGGGCGGTTCCTCTCATAAATGGCAGCTGCGATGCAAATGCGCTGATCCGTCTGCCGTTTTCCAGCAGCACGCAGCTTTGTTCCTCCATATCCGGTCAACTCCCTTCGGTTAGAATAGACTAACTCCCGTGCTCTCAAAAGGCCGCCGTCAGCGGCCTTCCCATAAGCTGTCTGTCTTATCTATATGGATCGTACTGCCAGTTCCGTGCAAACACAAGATGCTTCTCCCGTTTGGGGAAATTTTTTCGGATGGGTGCGATGCGGCGACGGGCGCTGCGTCCATTCGCAGCCTAAAAAGGAACCCCCTGCGGCCTCGCCGCAGGGGGTCCTTTTCTATGCAGGGATTGACCGTATCTGCAGAAATTGCTGATGCAGGGTCCTCTTACATTTTCTCCGGGGCGCTGCAGCCAATGAGGGTCATGGCGTTTTTCAGCACCGCACGGGTGGTATCCGCCAGCTTCAGCCGGGCCAGCAGCACCGGCTTCTCCTCGCCCTTGATGCGGCAGGCGGCGTAGAATTTGTGGAACGCCGCCGCCAGAGCGGTGAGGTAGCGGTTGATGTGGCTGGGATCGTAGTCCCGTGCCGCCAGCAGCACCACCTGACCATAGGAGGCGATCTGCTTGATGAGGGCCTGCTCCGTCTCGTCGGTCAGGAGGCTGAAATCCACGGCATCGGCGGCCGGGACGGTATAGCCCTCGGCCTCCAGATTCTTCAGCAGGGTGCAGATGCGGGCGTGGGCGTACTGCACATAGTACACCGGGTTCTCGCTGTCCTCCCGGACGGCCAGACCCAGATCGAACTCCATCTGCGTCTCCGGCTTGGCGTTGAAGAAGTAGCGGCAGGCGTCCACGGGGATCTCGTCCAGCAGGTCCGTCAGGCTGATGGCCTTGCCGGTGCGCTTGGACATCCGCACCACCTCACCGTCCCGCACCAGCTTCACCAGCTGCATCAGCACGATATCCAACCGGTGCTCACCGTCCAGCCCCAAAGCGTCCATGGCACCCTTCAGGCGGGCCACATGGCCGTGGTGGTCGGCGCCCCAGACGTTGATGACCTTATCGAAGCCCCGGACGGCGAATTTGTTGCGGTGATAGGCAATGTCGGCGGCGAAGTAGGTGTAAAACCCGTTGGCACGGCGCAGCACGTCGTCCTTCAGGCCCAGCTTCTCGATGTCCTCGTCGGACTTGCCGGCCTTTTTCAGGTTCTCCGCCAGGATCCGGCTGGTGGCCAGCCACAGAGCGCCGTCCTTCTCATAGGTATAGCCCCGCTGGGTCAGCGCCTTCACGGAGTCTGCCACATAGCCGCTCTCGTGGAGGGTGGACTCGAAGAACCATGCGTCGTACTGGATGCCGTACCGGGCCAGATCGGTCTTCATCTTGGGGATGTTGTGATCCAGACCGAATTTGGCCAGCGCATCGTGCCGGGTCTTTTCGTCGCAGTCCAGATACTTCTCGCCCTCCTGCTGATAGAACAGCCGGGCCAACTCCCGGATATCGTCGCCATGATAGCCGTCCTCCGGGAACTCCACGGCGTCCTCGCCACGGATCAGCTGCTGATACCGGGCATCCAGGCTCCGGGCAAACTTATCGATCTGGTTGCCGGCGTCGTTGACGTAGAACTCCCGCCACACGTCGGCACCGGACTTCTGGAGCACGGAGGCCAGCGTGTCGCCCAGCACGCCGCCACGGGCGTTGCCCATGTGCATGGGGCCGGTGGGGTTGGCGGAGACGAACTCCACCATGTACTTCTTTCCGGCCAGCGTGTCGTTGCGGCCGTAGTCGGCGCCCTCCGCCTCCACACAGGCCACGGTATCGCCGAACCAGCGGCTGCCCAGCCGGAAGTTCAGAAAGCCGGGGCCGGCCAGCTCCACGGAGGTAAAATAGGTGTCCGTCAGGTCCATCTGCTCCGTCAGGATCTGGGCCACCTGCCGGGGGTTCATCTTCATGGCCTTGGCGGCAGCCAGGCAGAAGGTGGTGGTATAGTCGCCGTTGGCGGTATCCTTGGGGATCTCCACCGAGGGGGTCACCGTCACGCCCTCCGGCAGCAGGCCGGCGGCAGCCGCCTTCTGATAGGCGGCGGTGGTCAGGGCCAGCACCTGGTCCTTTGCGCTTTGGATCATATTCATTGCGGGGTCCTCCTTCATTCTTGATATAGCTCCAGCCGGACCGTCAGCGCCGACACCGGCGTCTGTCCCATGTGCAGGGAATAATCCAGCGTAATGTGTCCTTGTTCCTCCTGCTCCAGCTCCCACAGCAGCTCATGGGCGGCTACGTCCAGCGCCAGCACGCCCTCCTCCGTGGGCAGGTGCAGGGCGGTGGGGGCGGCGGGGTCCAGCCGCATCCGGTAGCTGTTGCCGCTGCGGAGAGTCACGCAGCCGCAGTCCTCCAGCCACAGCTCCGAGGTCATGAGACTGCCATCCTCATCGCTGCGGGCCTGATACCGCAGCTGCCACCCCGACGGGGTGCGCTCCAGCGTGCCGCTGCCCCGGAAGTGCAGCACATCCTCCATGTCCGGGAGCCGGGTGCGGCTCTCCACATGGACCTTCACATTTCCTTCCATAACGGCCTCCTCAGTATCCCTCGATGTCCACCAGCCGCACGGGAGCCGTAGGCTCCTCCTGCAGGAAGCGGCGAGCCATCTGGCCGAAGCCCTCCGGCCGGTCGCTGGTACACAGCAGCGCCTGTCCGGTCCCCTCCGGGGCCAGCAGCTGCCGCCGGGCCAGCGCATCATGCAGGGTGTGGACGGACTCTGCACCGGCGTTCACCAGCGACACCTCCGGCCCCATGATCTCCCGGATGATATCCGTCAGCAGGGGATAGTGGGTGCAGCCCAGGATCAGCACGTCCAGCCCCTCCTGCCGCAGAGGCTCCAGATACTCACGGGCCACCGTCTCGATGACCGCATCTCCGGGCTGATAGCGGCCGTTTTCCACCAGCGGCACCAGCAGCGGGCAGGCCCGGCTCACCACATGGATGGTTTCATCCAGCCGGTGCAGCGTCCGCTCATAGGCGCCGCTGCGGACGGAGGCAGCGGTGGCGATGAGGCCCACCCGCCGGTTCCGGGTCATGGCCGCCGCCTTCCGGCAGGCGGGCTCCACCACCCCCAGGATGGGCAGGTCGTTCTCCGCCTGCAGTTGGGGCAGGGCCGTGGTGGATACGGTGCCGCAGGCCACCAGCACTGCCTTAATATCGAAGGAGCGCAGGAAGTGGACGTCCTGCCGGGCGTATTTCAGCAGGATCTCCGGCGAGCGCCCGCCATAGGGGACACGGGACGTGTCTCCGAAGTATATAATGTTTTCAGAGGGCATCAGCCGCCGCATTTCCCGCACGGCGGTCAGTCCCCCCAGACCGGAGTCGAACACTCCGATGGGCCGTTGGTCCATGACTGGGCCTCCTTTCCGGCATCCCCGTGACGCCGCAGTGTATCACGCTGCATAATAAAACAATCATATTATACTATGGAAGCTCTCCTTTCTCAAGTGAAAATTTGGCGGATTTCCCCGGTTTTTTCAGTGGTATTTTCCCGCCGGGTCTGTTATACTGTTGCATACAGTAAAGGCCCCTTCGGCGGCGTGGAGGTGTATCCGTATGGAGATCAAAATGACAGAGAAGCAGTTCCGGCGTCTGCTGGATCTGGTGTATATCGGCAACTGGATCCTCAATTCTACCCGCGGCGACGATCGCATCCGCCAGTATGACGAGGTGGAGAGTCTGGTGTTCTCCCAGTGTCTGGCCCATGGGATGGCGCCGCTGACGGAGCTGTATCAGGGGCAGCTGATCCCCTCACAGGCCTTTGCCGAGGGCGGCATCCACGAGGCCATCATGGCCTATGAGGACACCACCTTCTTCGAGATACTGGCGCAGGAGCTGGCCCTGCGGGACATGGATGATCCCCCCATCACGGAGGAGAATTACGACGAGGTCATGAACCGCATGAACGCCTATTTGGGGGAGTTCGAGGCCCACGGCACCGACCACATCTCCGTGGACATGGAATAACGCACTGCATAAAAAATCTGCCGGGAGAGGACTTCCGGCAGATTTTTTATGCACCGGCGCAGGTCTGCCGATGAAAGAGCCGGGGACGGAAGCTCCGTCCCCGGCTCTTTTGATTCTTGTTACGCCTCAGCGCCTCAGCACTTCTCGTAGATGGTGGCAACGCCCATGCCGCCGCCGATGCACAGCGTAGCCAGACCACGCTTGGCCTCGGGACGCTTCTGCATCTCATGCAGCAGGGTGACGATGATACGAGCGCCGGAAGCGCCCACGGGGTGGCCCAGAGAGATGGCGCCGCCGTTGACGTTGACCTTGCTCATATCGAAGTGCAGCTCACGGGCCACGGCGATGGACTGAGCGGCAAAGGCCTCATTGGCCTCAACCAGGTCGATGTCGTCGATGGTCAGGCCAGCCTTAGCCATAGCGGCACGGGAGGCAGGCACGGGGCCAACGCCCATGATCTTGGGATCCACGCCGCCCTGGCCCCAGCCAACCAGCTTGGCCATGGGCTTCAGGCCGTACTTCTCCACAGCCTCGGCAGAAGCCAGCACGATGGCGGCAGCGCCGTCATTGATGCCGGAGGCGTTGGCGGCGGTGACACGCTGGGTACCCTTGTCCTCGGTCTCCTTGGCGCCGGTGACCTCGAAGGTGTGAACGACCTCGGGGTTGGGGGACTCAGGACCAACGGGGAAAGCGCCACGCAGCTTGGCGATGCCGTCGGCGGTGACACCGGCCTTGGGGAACTCGTCACGCTTGAACTCCACGATCTCCTTCTTGACCTTCACAGGGACGGGAACGATCTCGTCGTCGAAGCGGCCGGCGGCCTGAGCGGCCTCGGTCTTCTGCTGGGAGGCAGCGGCGAACTCGTCCTGCTCACGGCGGGTGATGCCCCAGATATCATTGATGTTCTCGGCAGTGGTACCCATGTGATAGTTATTGAAAGCATCCCACAGACCGTCACGGATCATGGTGTCCACGATCTTCTTGTCACCCATGCGGGCGCCCCAGCGGGCATCGGGGGAGGCGAAGGGAGCAGCGCTCATGTTCTCGGTACCGCCGCAGACCACGATGTTGGCATCGCCGGACAGGATGGCACGGGCACCCTCGATGACGGACTTCATGCCGGAGCCGCAGACCATGCCGATGGTGTAGGCGGGAACGGAGTAGGGGATACCGGCCTTGACGGAGACCTGACGGGCCACGTTCTGGCCCAGACCGGCGGTCAGGATGCAGCCGAACATCAGCTCATCCACGTTCTCGGGAGCAACGTTGGCCCGCTTCAGGGCCTCCTTCACCACGATGGCGCCCATCTCGGTGGCGGGGGTGTTCTTCAGGGAACCGCCGAAAGAACCGATAGCGGTTCTGCAGCAGTTGACGACGTACAAGTCTTTCATAGTATCTTTTCCTCCTAATTTGTTTTGGGTCCCTTTTTGGCTTTCCGATTTGCCTTGGTTTCCATTACCTTATCTATCGTACCATTTTTAGCAAAATAGTCAAGGGGAGAATCTCATAAAAATAGGAAATAATTCCAGAGTTCCCTTGTTTCGGGAGAAAATCAGTCCCCGGAGCCGGTGCTGCCGCCCTCCTTTTCGCCGGAGTTATCGCTGTCCGTACTGCTGCTCGTACCGCTGTCCGTGCCGGGATCGGCGCTGCCGGAGCTGAACTGGCTGCTGAGCTCGGACTGCCGGGCCGTGAGGCGGCTGTAAAAGTCCCCGGCGTCCAGCTTGTCATAGAGGCCCTGGTTGTATTCCACCGTCAGCTCGCTGCGGGCCTGCGTCACGTTTTCCGTGAACATCTCGTCCAGCACGGAGCTCTCGTCCAGCGTCTGGCCGATGGCCACATACCAGCCTTCGTCGGTGGCAATGACATCGCTGACCTGTCCCGGCTCCAGCGCAGAGAAGGCGGCGGACAGGGTATCCCCCAGCGTCTCGGCGCTGAAGGTACGGCCGGTGTCCCCGGCCTCGATGCCCAACTGCTGGGCCATCTCCGCATACAGGGCATCCTTATCCTCGGCGGTGGACAGCCGGGCGGCGAAGTCCTGTGCCTGTGCCTGAGAGTTCTCACCGCCGGAGGCGGGCCAGTACAGCAGCTTCACCGTCACGTAGCCCTTTTCCTGAGCGAAGGCGTCGATGGCCTCCTGTGTGGGGTGCATGGCGCTGCCGTCGGCGGTATACAGGTCGTGAATCCGTGCATACAGCAGGTACATCCGGTTGATGCTGTCGAAGGTATCCTCGCTGATGCCCAGCAGCTGCAGCTGCTGCTGATAGCCCTCCTCACCGCCGTAGTAGGTGACATACTGCTGCCGCTGCTGCTGAAGCCGGGCCTCGTCCTCCTCCGTCAGCGATACATTGTACTGCTTGGCCCACTGCCGCAGCAGGGCGTAGAGCTTCACCGTCTCCACGGCGTCGGCCTTGGCATAGGAGCCGTAGGTCATGCCGTTGGACACCTCGGCGCTGAAATCCAGATTCGGCACATAGGAGGTCAGGTACTCGCAGTCATAGGCCAGCCAGTACAGGTACTCCTCCGCCGAGATATCCTCGCCGTTGATGCGCATCAGCACGGCGTCCGGGTGGATGCCGGTGACCTCGTAATAAAGGCCGTCCGTTCGTTGGCCGGCGCTCATCCGGTCGCCGGAGGCGATCCACAGCACCATCAGCACCGAGACCGCCAGCATCGCAGCAAAACGTTTCATAGGGTTCCTCCTTCTGCGGGCGTTTCGCCCGAAATTTCCTTGCGTTTGAGAGACAGGGCTTCCACCAGATGCCCGGCGGCGTCCAGCGCCTCCTCGCCGGGCTTCAGGTGCAGCGTCAGCTTGGGATGCTCCCCCGCCGACAGCAGCAGGCGGCTGCGGTAGGCAGGCAGAGTGCATACCGCCATGAGGCTGGGGACGTCCATCCGCTGGCCCAGACTCAGCAGCAGTGTCTGGCCCTTCTGGGTAATATCCGTCACCCCGGTGTCGGCGGCTGCCGCCCGCAGCAGCGCCACATCCAGCAGCGCCGTCACCGGTCGGGGCGGATCGCCATAGCGGTCCGTCAGCTCGTCGATGAGGTCCGCCGCCGCATCGTTATCCCGCAGGGCGGCAATGCGCCGGTACAGATCCATCCGCTGCCGGTCGGAGGGGACATACCGCTCCGGGATGTACGCCGCCACCGTCAGATCGGCGGAGCACTCCGGCCGGATCTCCCGGCCCTTCCCCTGCTGCTCCAGCACGGCGTCGTTCAGCAGCTTCAGGTACATATCATAGCCCACGCTCATCATGTAGCCGGACTGCTCCGGCCCCAGCAGATTGCCGGCACCACGGATCTCCAGATCCCGCATGGCGATGCGGAAGCCTGCGCCGAAGTCCACATATTCCCGGATGGCGGACAGCCTCTTGCTGGCCACCTCCGTCAGCACCTTGCCGGGGCGGTAGGTGAGATAGGCGTAGGCCCGGCGGGAGGAGCGCCCGATGCGGCCCCGGATCTGGTGCAGCTGCGCCAGCCCCAGCCGGTCGGCGTCCTCGATGATGAGGGTGTTCACGTTGGGGATGTCGATGCCCGTCTCGATGATGGTTGTACAGACCAGCACCTGCACCTCGCCGTCGGCCATCTGCTGCATCACCCGGCTCAGCTCCTGCTCGGACATCTTGCCGTGGGCCATGGCGAGGCGCACATCCTCCCCCAGCCACTGGCGCAGCCGTCCGGTGGTGGACTCGATGTTCTCCACCCGGTTATGCAGGTAGTAGACCTGTCCGCCCCGGTTCAGCTCCCGCCGGATGGCCTCCGCCACGGCGGGCCATTCGTGCTCCATGACGTAGGTTTGCACCGGCTGGCGGTCCCTGGGGGGCTCCTCGATGGTGGACATATCCCGAATGCCCGACAGGGCCATGTTCAGCGTCCGGGGAATGGGGGTGGCGGACAGGGTCAGGGTGTCCACCTGACGCACCCGCTCCCGGAGCTTCTCCTTGTGGGTCACGCCGAAGCGCTGCTCCTCATCGATGATCAGCAGTCCCAGATCCTTGAACACCAGATTCTTCGCCAGCAGGCGATGGGTGCCGATGAGCAGGTCGATCTTTCCCTGCGCCGCCCGCTCCAGAATTTCCTTGGTCTGCTTGGGGGTGCGGAACCGACTCAGCACCTCCACCGTCACCGGGAAGGAGCGGAAGCGGTTCATGGCGGTGGCATAGTGCTGCTGGGCCAGCACCGTGGTGGGTACCAGGATGGCGGCCTGCTTGCCGTCCAGGATGCACTTCATCACCGCCCGCAGGGCCACCTCCGTCTTGCCGTAGCCCACATCGCCGCACAGCAGCCGGTCCATGGGTACGGGCTTTTCCATATCCGCCTTGATCTCCCGGATGGCCTGTAATTGATCGTCGGTCTCCGTGTAGTCGAAGGCGTCCTCGAACTCCTGCTGCCACGGGGAGTCCGGGGAGAAGGCGTGACCCGCCTCCCGCTGGCGCTGGGCGTAGAGCTTGATGAGGCCCTCCGCCAGATCCTTGGCGGCTGCCTTGGCCCGGTGGGTGGTCTTGGCCCACTCCGTACCGCCCAGCTTGTTGAGCCGGGTGTGCTCGGTATCCTCCCCGGCCCCGATATACTTGCTCACCAGATCCAGCGCCGTGGCCGGCACATACAGGCAGTCGCTGCCGGCATAGGCGATCTTGATGTAGTCCTTCTCCACCCCGTCAGTGGGCATCCGGATCATCCCCACGAAGCGGCCGATGCCGTGGTGCTGATGCACCACCAGATCGCCGGGGGTCAGGTCGGCGTAGGACTGGAGCTTCTGCTGATTGCTGTCCCGCTTGGGGCGGGTCTTTTTGGACCTGCCTGCCAGCGGCGTGGTCAGCTGGCCCTCCGTCAGCACCGCCAGCTGTAGGGCCGGGTACTCGCACCCGGCGGACAGAGTACCCAGCGTAATGAGTACCACGTTCCGCACTGGGGAGCGCTCCCCCTCCAGATCCAGTGCCGCCGGGATCCTCCGGGCCTCCAGCAGCTCCTGTAAATTCCGGGCCCGTACCTGTCCGCCGCACAGCACCATCACCCGGCAGCCACTGGTGAGATAGTGGGTCAGATCCGTCACCGCCGTCTCCAGCGATCCACCGTAGCCGGACAGCTGCCGTGCGTCGATCTGCAGCAGGGCCTTGGGGGCCAGCAGATACCGGCTGGTGGGCAGGCTCTCCAGTTGGCACACGGGGAAGCGCTCCAGCTGCCGGGCAAAGTCCGTCTCCGACAGGGCTGCTTCTGCCATGGGGCCGCACAGGATGCCGCTCTCCATGGCGGAGGTGACGTCCGCCTTCAGCTGGCTCAGCCAGCCCTTCAGGGCCTCTGCTGTGCGCCCGCTTTCGCTGACGCACACCAGACACTCCTTAGGCAGATAGTCCATGGCCGTCACCATCTCCGGGTATACCGCCGCCAGAAACCGGTCGCTGCCGTTGGGGATGATGCCCTGACACAGCAGGTCGGCATCCGACAGCAGCTGCCGGGCCACGGGCTTATCCTTCATCCGTCCCGCCAGCGTCTCCAGCCGTTCGGCGGTCTCCTCCGCCGCACCGTCCCGCCACAGGGGCAGCACCTCGCCGGCCGGCAGCAGCAGCGCCTCCCGACAGTTCTCCGTCCGCCGCTGGGTGGCGACATCGAAGAAGCCCAGCGAGTCCACCTCGTCGTCAAAAAATTCGCATCGCACCGGGGCCTCGGCGCCGGGGGAGTAGACGTCCAGAATACCGCCCCGCAGGGCGAACTGCCCTGGCCCCTCCACCTGCTCCGTGCGGGTGTAGCCCGCCGCCGTCAACTGACGGGCCAGCTCCTCCACCTGATACCGCCCGTCAGAGCGGAGGGTGAAGCTGCACCGATCCAGCACCTGCGGGGGAATGCATCGCAGGGCCAGTGCATCGGCGGTGGTGACGATCACCGGGGACTCCTCTTGCCGGATGCAGTACAGGGCCTCCAGCCGCCGGTATTCCCATTGACGGCTCACCGCCGCCAGCTCCCGCCAGTGGAGCTCCCGGCCCGTCAGCAGGACAGGCTCCCGGCCGGTGAGGGACCGCAGGTCCGCCGCCTGCCGCCGAGCCTCCCCCTCGTCGGCGCAGAGCATCAGCAGGGGCCGCCCGGACTTCAGCCGCAGCGCTGCCGCCGTCATGGCCCGGTGTACCGGGCTCAGGCCCGTCACCAGTGCCGGGCCGCCGCCGCTCTCCATCAGCTGCGCCAGCTCCTGTATCTCCCGGAGCTGCCACAGCTCCCGCAGCAGAGCTTCCATCCTGCCGCCTCCTTCCGATGATGAAATGTCCGTTCCCGGCGCACATGGGACGGGAACGCCTTCGGGGGCGTATACGTCAGTATACGCCCCTATGCTGTAAGTTACCTGAAAAAGCAGGGAAATATGCGTGAAAAATGATGTGTGTCTGTCTCCGGGGGTGGCTCTTTCCGAAAATTGTTTTATGCCTCCGGCGGGTGACTTTCTGCCAATAGCGCTTTTGCATAGAGAACGTGTCTCCGACGGCCTACTTTTCCCAGCAGCTGGAAAAGGAGGCAAAAGCACACACCGTCGTGTCAGCCGATTTCCAGCCACGTTGTGGCGTGAAAATCGGGACACTTCCTCGAAACCACCTCGCTTCATCCGCCACAGGCGGCGCTTCGGCGGTTTCCGCCAAAACCAATGGTTTTTGGATTTCCTTTACTCTCAAGAGCCTTGTTTGTTATGGGACGTAGTGGGAATCGACACAGCAGCAGCCCCGCTGCCGCTCCTGCCCAGATGAAGAAACTGGTGGTTCTGCCGCTTGGGAGTATGGATTCCCCCGGTAGAAGAACTACCCCCTTCAACCACCCAATGTAGCGGCAGCGTGAGTAGAAGAACGCCAATTCCCTGCTTCGGCGGAATTTAGGAAGTAACTCTTGCACACAAAAGGAAGTCCAGAAACCATCGGTTTCTGGCGGCATTTTTTGCATACTTTTTGCTGCTGTTGGCAAAAAGTATGCCGTCGGAGACAAAAAGGATGATGGGCCGCCGGAGGCAAAACAGAAAAGGCTGTCGGAAAACTTCCCTTCAAAGGCAAAACAAATGAATCAGTTGAACCGGTTCATGGCCCGGTCAGGCCCCTGCGAGATCAATACCTCCGCAGCGTCACCGGCACGGTCCAGCGCCTCCATCAGCACCTTCTGATCCTCGCCCAAAGGGCGGCCGATGACCCAGTCCACCACGTCATAGCCCGCCTGCCCCGGAGCGCCTACCCCCACCTTGATGCGGGGGAACTGATCGGTTCCCAGATGCTGGATGATGTTCTTCAGGCCGTTGTGGCCGCCGGCACTGCCGCCGGTGCGGATGCGGAGCTTACCCACCGGCAGGGAGATATCGTCGGAGATGACCACCACGTGGTCCGCCGGGATCTTATAGAACCGGGCCGCCTCGCCTACGGATTCGCCGGAGAGGTTCATATAGGTCTGGGGCTTCATCACCAGCACCTTTTCCCCGTTCACCATCCACTCCGCCGTCCACGCCCGGAAGCGCAGCTTATTGAAGCGGAAGCCCTTCCGCCGGGCCAGCCCGTCCACCGCCAGAAAGCCCATGTTGTGGCGGGTACTCTCGTATTTGGAGCCGGGGTTGCCCAGCCCCACCAGCAGCCAGCTGACGCCGCTGCCCTTGCGCTGAAAGATCATAGGTCCACATCCTTTGCCGTGTGAATTATATAAAATTTTCCGGGATCATTCTATGAGATCGGCTCCCAAAAGAAAAACTCTGCATTTTGTGCCTCCGGCGGCGGTATTTCTTCCGGTTTGTTGTTCTACGCCCGGCACTCAAAAAATACGACTATATATTAACATAGAAGCTTGAAAAAGGGTAGCGAAACTTTGCCGAAACACAAGAGGAGTATCCTCCGCCCCGTACAAAAGCCGAACAGACGGCGTCTGTTCGGCTTTTTCACAGGCTCTCCTTCACCCACTCACCGGCACAGCATCAGGGGGATGGCACCGGGGAGGTTCCGCAGCTCCACACGGGGGGCGCTGGGGGCGTACTCCCCGTCCAGCGACCAGGGCAGGTCCTCGTCGGTGGTGACGGTCACCTGCTGCACATGGCGGAAAATGACGCCGGGGCCGTTGTAGTCCATGCGGCTGATGGCGGCGATGAGGCTTTGCAGGTCGATGGCCGTCTTGGGCATCCGCAGCAGCAGCAACTCAAAGGCTCCGTCGTCCATCTGCACCCGGCTGGGGTCCAGCTTCATGATGCCGCCCAGAGAGGTGGAGTTGCACACGGCTCCGAAGATGAACTCCCCCTCGAAGATCTCCTCCCCCGTCTCCACCCGGCAGCGGTAGGGCCGCAGGGAGTCCAGATCCTTCATGCCCTCCAGAATATAGGCGAAGTGACCCAGAGCGTTCTTGGTAGCCTGTGGCACGGAGTAGGAGCTGCGGGTAAAGGCCCCGAAGGAAGCCACATAGGCAAAGTATCGGTCGTTGTGGCGGCCCACATCCAGATAGAAGGGGTGGCCGTTTACGATGCTCTCCGCCGCCTTCAGCGGCGTGGCGGGGAGGTGCAGGCTGGCGGCAAAGTCGTTGGTGCTGCCGTTGGGGAGATAGCCCACCTCCGGACACTCAGGCAGCTGCATCAGACCGGACACCATCTCGTTGAAGGTGCCGTCGCCGCCGGCGCAGACCACCAGATCGTATGCTCCGCCCAGCTCTGCCGCCGCACGGGTGGCGTCTCCACGTCCCTCAGTGAGGAATACCTTCACCAGATAGCCCGCCTTGGAAAAGCAGGCCACCGCATCAAACAGCGGTGCAAAGGACTTGGTGCGCCCCGCACGTGGATTGACGATAAACAGAAGCTTTTTATCCATACCGGTTCTCCTCTTTTGCACACGGTTCTCGGTTTTGTGTTTCCGCAGAAGACAGCATAGTACCTTTATTATACTCCTCTCCAGTGGAAAAAGCAATGGGTGCCGCCGGAGAAGTCCTGAACGGTTTCTGCACACATTCTTAAAGAAAAATTTGCCCGGCGGGCTTGCATTGGCGGCGGGCTTTCGGTATGATATAAGATATTATGGTACGTTGTGCGTACCTACTTCGGCGGAAGGAGTCCACCCATGAAGCAGCAAAAAAGCCACTATTTCAAATGGGGCCTGACGGTGTTTCTCACCGTTTGCGCCATCCTTGCTTTTTACGATACATTCTATATGAACGGCACCCTCCAGCGCTATCTGAGCAAGCTGGTGACGGTGCTGGCCCCGGTGCTGTACGGCTTCGCCATGGCCTATCTGCTGGCACCCATCGTCAACTGGATCGAGGGCTTGATCCGTAAGGGGCTGAAGCGGCTGAGCAAGGGACAGGAGCCAAAGATCAGGGGCGGTCTGCTGCGGGGTGTCAGTATCCTGCTGACGTGGGCCGTGGTGGCGTACCTGCTGTATCTGCTGATGAGCGTGCTGATCCCCCAACTCATCGACAGCGTGGCCATGCTTATCAACAACGCCGAAAGCTACTATAATAAGATATATGTCTGGGTCACCAATCTGCTGGAGAAGAACCCGGAGATCGCCGGCTGGATGGAGACGAATCTGGAGAACTACTACAATGACCTCATGAAGGTGCTGACGGAGCAGGTACTGCCCGGCGCCCAGCAGATGCTCACCACCATCACCGGCGGCATCTGGACAGGCATCTGGGGTCTTGTGACCTTCACCACCAACTTCCTGGTGGGCATCATCATCTCCGTGTACCTGCTGGCCATGAAGGAGAAGAGTCTGGCCCGGTGCTGCAAGCTGCTGTATGCCCTCCTGCAGGAGGAGCAGGCCCGCTGGGTGGTGCGGGCCACCCGCAAGACGGATCAGATCTTCAGCGGCTTCGTCCGGGGCAAGATGCTGGACTCCCTCATCATCGGCATTCTGTGCTTCATCGGCTGCTCCATCTTCTCACTGCCCTACACGCCCCTTGTGAGTGTGGTGGTTGGCGTCACCAACATGATCCCCTTCTTCGGGCCGTTCCTGGGCGCTGCGCCCAGTGCGTTCCTGATCCTGCTGGTGAGCCCCAAGCAGTGCCTGATCTTCATCGTCTTCATCATCGTTCTGCAGCAGATCGACGGCAACATCATCGGCCCCAAGATCCTGGGCGATGCCACCGGCATCTCCAGCTTCTGGGTGGTGGTGGCCATCACCGTGGGCGGCGGCTTTGCCGGGGTGCTGGGAATGTTCCTGGGCGTCCCCATCTTCGCCTGCTTGCAGACGCTGGTAAAGTACCTCACCGACCGGCGGCTGGAAAAGCGTCATATGCCGCTGGAGGCCTGCGAATACGTCCACCGGGATCAGGAGCCCATGCCGCCGGAGGAGCCTCCCGCTCCGCCAACGGAGACCAACTGACAGCGCAGCTCCCGCACCGGCATCCCATCAGGGGATGCCGGTGCTTTTTTGCGGGCCGCCGGGTTTTGCCGGGGAGGTGTGAGCGCTTTCCCCGCATTTTTTTGCAAAAACGAAACTTTCTCTTGCAAACCGTGGGGAAATGTGGTACATTGCACTTCGACAACTGCATATCGACAGGCCCTCGCCGGGTGATGCCACACGATCACACAGGCCGGGGGCGACCATTATTTCTGGCCTGCCGCCGAAAGGGCGGCAAGGAAGGAGAAGACATGAAGAAGAGACTATTGGCTCTTTTCCTGACGCTGGGACTGGTCTGCACCGTACTCACCGCTTGCGGAGACGGCAGCAAAGACCAGGGCGGACAAGGAAATAACGGCGGCGAAGCAGTCAGCGGCGGAGAGATCACCGTTGGCATCGCCAAGGACCTGGATGACAGTCTTGACCCTCACCGGATGGTGACCGCAGGAACCAGAGAGGTCTTGTTCAACCTGTTTGAGGGCTTGGTAAAGCCCAATTCCAAGGGTGAATTGATCCCCGCTGTTGCGGAGCGCTACGAGCTGTCTGAGGACGGAAGGACTTATACCTTTACCCTGCGTGAGGGTGTGAAGTTCCACAATGGCGCAACGGTGACGGCGGAGGATGTGGTATATTCCATCGAACGCTGCGCCGATACATCGGAGGGTACGCCTCTGGTGCCGGCGTTTTCTGTTATCCAGGAGGTCAAGGCCGTTGACGAAAAGACCGTGACCATCACCATTGCCCAGCGGGATCTGGAGTTCATCAGCTATCTCACCAGCGCCATCATCCCCAAGGGCTACGACGATCAGGCTACCCATCCCGTGGGTACCGGCCCGTTCATGTACGTGTCCCGCTCCCCGCAGGAGAACTTCGTCATCCAGCGCTTTGACGATTACTGGGGGACCCCCGCCTATCTGGATAAGGTGACCTATAAAATTTACGAGAGCGCCGATGCGCTGGTGACGGCCCTGAAGGGCAAGTCCATCGACCTGTGCGCCCATCTGACCTCGTCCCAGACGGCTCAGCTGGACAGCGACTTCCAGATCCTGGAGGGTACCATGAATCTGGTGCAGGCGGTGTATCTGAACAACGCCGTGGCCCCCTTTGACAATCAGCAGGTGCGTCAGGCCCTGTGCTACGCCATCGACCGCCAGACCATCATGGACATGATCGCTGACGGCCACGGTACGGCGCTGGGCAGCAGCATCTATCCGGCCTTCACCAAGTACTTCCTGCCGGAGCTGGTGCAGAAGTACCCCTATGACCCCGCCAAGGCCAAGGAGCTGCTGGCACAGGCCGGCTATCCCAACGGCTTTGACATGACCATCTCCGTCCCCTCCAACTATCAGCCCCATATGGACACGGCGGAGGTGGTGGCCGAGCAGCTGCGTGCTGTGGGCGTCAACGTCACCATCCAGCCCATGGAGTGGGGCGTGTGGCATGAGCAGGTCTATAAGGGCCGGGACTTCCAGGCCACGCTGGTGGGCCTGGATGCCAGTGCCATGACGGCCCGTGCGCTGCTGGAGCGCTTTACCTCGGATCACGCCAAGAACTTTGTCAACTACAACAATCCCGACTACGATGCGCTGTTCACGCAGGCCATGAATGCCTCCGACGACACGCAGCAGGCGGAGATCTACAAGCAAATGGAGACCATGCTCTCCGACACCGCCGCCAACCTGTACATTCAGGATCTGGCGGATCTGGTGGCCATGCGTCAGAATCTGGCGGGGCTGGAGTTCTACCCCATCTATGTGCTGGATCTGTCCACGGTGCATTTTGTGAAATAAGGACGGCGAGACCGTCCCCATAGAAATGAGGCGATGACCATGAAATATGCGGCAAAGAAGATCGTGTGGATGCTGCTGACCATGGTCATCGTCTCATTTTTGGCCTTTCTGGCATTCCGCATCATCCCCGGCGACCCCACCGCCAAGCTGCTGGGCGAACAGGCCACCCCGGAGCGGGTGGAGGCCCTGCGGCAGGAGTTGGGGCTGGACCGCCCGTTTCTGGAGCGGTACGTCAGCTGGCTGGGGGATTTCGTCCGGGGGGACATGGGCTCGTCGTACAATTACAGTATGCCGGTGAGCCAGATGCTGCAGGGGAAAATTCCCGTGACGGGACTTTTGACCCTGCTGTCGTTTCTGCTGATCGTGGTGCTGTCCATCCCGCTGGGACTCTTCACCGCCCGCCACAGCGGAGGGGCGCTGGATAAGGCCCTGACGGTGGTGAATCAGGTGCTGATGGCGGTGCCGGCCTTCTTTACCGGCATCCTGCTGACGTACCTGTTCGGCCTGCTGCTGCGGTGGTTCGTGCCGGGGAGCTTCGTCTCACCGGCGGAGAGCTTCTGGCAGAGCGCCGGCTATCTGGTCTTCCCCGCCGCCGCCATCGCCATCCCCCGCATCGCCATGACGGTGAAGATGCTGCGCTCGGCGCTGCTGGCGGAGATGAACAAGGACTACGTCCGCACCTCGTACAGCCGAGGCAACGACCGGCGGGCCACCCTGTACCTCCATGTGCTGCGAAACGCCCTGCCGCCGGTGGTGAGCTTTCTGGCCATGACGGTGGCGGATATCGTGGCAGGCTCTGTGGTCATCGAGCAGGTCTTTGCCATTCCGGGGCTGGGGCGGCTGCTGCTGACCTCTATTTCCAACCGGGACTATCCGGTGGTGCAGGCTATTGTGGTACTGGTGGCCTTCTGGGTGGTGCTGGTGAACCTGCTGGGGGATCTGCTGAATCAGCGGCTGGATCCCCGTCTGCGGCTGACGGATTGAGCCGCACACATTTGTAAAGAGAAATTTCTATGGAAAGGGGGCAGGCTCCGTGCTGCTGCACCAGAAAAAGAATCACTATCTCCGCATCGGCCTTGCCATTACGGCGGTCATCACGGCCATGGCGCTGGTGGGCTGCTTCTGGACGCCCTATGCCCCCACGGCCATGTCCGGCAGCGAGAAATTCGCTGCGCCCTCCCTGCGGCACCTGTTCGGTACGGACAATTTCGGCCGGGATATTTTCAGCCGGGTCATGGTGGGCGCCCGCACCACCTTCTTCATCAGCGCCTGCACCGTGACCATCGGCGCCGTGGTGGGAACGCTGGTGGGCGCCCTCACCGGCTACTTCGGCGGGCTGGTGGACGAGCTGCTGATGCGGGTCAACGACGCTGTCACCGCCTTTCCCAGTATCCTGCTGGCGCTGGTGTTCATCTCCCTGCTGGGCTTCGGCACCTACAACGTCATTCTGGCGCTGGGCATCGCCTTCATCCCCAGCTACGCCCGTGTTATCCGGGGGGAGTTCGCCCGGCAGCGGGAGATGAACTATGTGAAAAACGCCCGGCTCATGGGGGCCAGCCACCTGCGGATCATGCTGGTACACATCCTGCCCAACACCCGGCAGGTGCTGCTGCCGACGCTGGCCATCGGGTTTAACAACGCCGTTCTGGCGGAGGCCAGCATGAGCTTTCTGGGCATTGGTGTCAAGCCGCCGGAGGTGTCTCTGGGCTACATGATGTCCGAGTCCCAGAGCTACATGGTTCGTGCGCCGTGGTATATGCTCACCTGCGGCAGTGTCATCGTGCTGCTGATCTTAGGGGTCAGCCTCATCGGCGAGGGCCTGCAGCAGAAGAAATGGGGGAGGTAGCGCCATGCTGGAGATCAAGGACCTTCATGTGCAGTTCCATACCTCCGACCACGAGGCGGTACGGGGCATCGACCTGACGGTGCAGGACGGTGAAATTATGGGGCTGGTGGGCGAATCCGGCTCCGGCAAGACCGTAACGGCCATGATGGTATCCGGCCTGCTGCGGCCGGAGCAGGCGGACTTCCGGGGCCGCATCCTGCTGGACGGCGAGGATCTGCTCCACGCCGGCGGCCAGCGCATCCGTGCCATTCAGGGCAAGGATATCTGCGTGGTGTTTCAGGAGCCCATGAGCGCCATGGACCCCACCATGCGGATCGGTAAGCAGGTGGAGGAGTGCCTGCGGATCCACACGGACCTGTCGGCGCAGGAGCGGAGGCAGCGGGCCCTGCAGGCTCTGCGGGACGTGGAGCTGCCGGACCCGGAGGGGGTCTATCGCAAGTACCCCCACGAGCTCTCCGGCGGAATGCTCCAGCGGGTGATGATCGCCGCCGCCATTGTGGCCCGGCCCCGTCTGCTGCTGGCGGACGAGCCCACCACGGCGCTGGATGTCACCATTCAGGCCCAGATACTGACCCTGCTGAAGCGGCTGAACCGGGAGATGGGAATGTCCATCCTCTTCATCTCCCACAACCTCCATGTGGTGCGTAAGCTCTGCACCCGTGTGGCGGTGATGGAAAAGGGCCGCATCGTGGAGACGGGGCCGGTGGACCAGATCTTCTTCCACCCGCAGGCTCCCTACACCCAGCGGCTCATTGCCGCCATTCCCACAAGGAGGAAGCTATGAACAGCGAACCCATTCTGGAGGTGCGGCACCTGAATGTGTGGTATCGGCCCTCCGGCGTGCTGCGCCGGGGCCGGCAGCAGGTGCTCCACGACGTGAGCTTTGACCTGTACCGGGGCGAGATACTGGGGCTGGTGGGCGAATCCGGCTCCGGTAAATCCACGCTGGCCCGTGCCATTTTGGGGATGCTGCCGGACTGTGAGGGGGAGATCATCCATCACAGCAAGCGCCCTCAGATGGTGTTTCAGGACCCGGCCAGCGCCATGAACCCCAGCCGCACGGTGGAGTGGATATTGTCCGAACCCCTACGGATCTACGGGAAATACGACGCCGACGAGGTACGGCGGCGGGTGGCGGAAATTATGGAGCTGGTAGGCCTGCCGCCGGAGTGCGGCAAAATGTACCCGTCGGAGCTGTCCGGCGGCCAGCGGCAGCGGGTGTGCATCGGCACGGCGCTGATCCAGAAGCCGGGGCTCATCATCGCTGACGAGGCGGTGTCGGCGCTGGACGTCACCATTCAGGCCCAGATACTGGAGCTCATCGCCCGGCTGCGCCGGGAGTACGGGCTGTCGTACCTGTTTATCTCCCACGATCTGAACGTGGTGTATGAGATCTGCGACCGGTGCCTTGTGATGCACCGGGGACGCATCGTGGAGCAGGGACCGGTGGAGGAGCTTTACGACCACCCCAGGGAGGACTATACCAAGGCGCTGTTAGCAGCGGCGGAGTGAGAGCATATGACCAACCAACTGAAAGAGAAATTACTGGCCTACGGCACCAAGGCCGAGCCATTTACCGTACACAATCACATCCGGGTGACGGACCTGCAGGACGGCGAGGCCCGTGTGGAGCTGACGCTTCAGCCGGAGAGCCTGAACCGTTGGGGGACGGCCCACGGCGGCATCCTGTTTGCCTTAGCGGACATCGCCGCCGGAACGGCGGCCCTGACCCTGCGGCAGGAAGTGTGCCTCACCGTCAACGCCTCCATCGACTTTCTGGATGCGGCGGGGCTGGGCAGCACCCTCATCGCCGTGGGCCACGTGGATCGCATGGGCAAGTCTCTCTGCTTCTGCCACACGGACATCACCGACGAGACGGGCCGCCTGCTGGCGACGCTGCGGACGGTGATGGATCTGACGGGCCGCCCGCTGGAGCTGTGAGCGCTATGGGGGAGTTTTACAGACGCCACCGGGGACTGCACCGGTGGCTTTTGGCCGTGGCAGCCCTGCTGGCAGTGTATTTCGCCCTGCGGCCGGTGCCGGGGCTGATGAACTGGCTCAGCCGCCACGTCATCATGCCTTGGGAGCGGGCGGTGGCCAGCGTCTGCTATCTGTTCCGCACCTCTATGGCAGAGGTGGCATATATCGTGCTGCTATCGGTGGCTATCTTCTATGTGGCCAATGTCCTCCGACGGTTGGTGACTCAGCCCCACCGGGGCCGGACTCTGTACCGCTTCTTCCTGACGGTGGTGTGCAGCGGGCTGAGCATCTATGCGGGCTTCTGCCTGCTGTGGGGCGTCAACTACTATGCCGACTCCTTCCAGCAGCAGTCCGGCATCTATGCCCGCTCCTGTACCGTGGAGGAGTTAGAGGCCGTCACGGCGGACTTTGCCCACCAGCTGGCACAGGCGGCAGACAATGTGCAGCGGGACGAGAATGGCTGCTTTGCCGTGTCCCGGCAGGAGATCTTCGCCGCCGCCACGTCGGTGTACGCCCCCTCCTATGAGGAGTTCCCCTGTCTGCGGATGAAGGATCACACCCCCAAGGCCATCAGCTGCTCCACAGCGCTCAGCGCCATGGACTTCACGGGCTTCTACTTCCCCTTCACCGGAGAGGCCAACCTCAATGTGGACTGCCCTGCCAGCTTCCTGCCCTCCACCATCGTCCATGAGATGGCCCATCAGCGGGGCATCGCCTCGGAGCAGGAGTGCAACTTCATCGCCATTGCGGTGTCTCTGGCCAGCGGCGACCCGGTGTACCGGTATTCCGGGCTGCTGATGGGGTATGTGCATCTGGGCAACGCCCTGTACCGGGCGGACCCGGACCGGTGGCAGGTCATCCGGGATACACTGCCGGATACGGTGGTGGCAGACCTGCGGCAGAACAGCGCCTATTGGGCGGCCTTCGAGGGGCCGGTGAACGACGCTGCCAGCAAGGTCTACGACTCCTTCCTCAAAAGCAACGGCGAGAGCCGTGGCGTCCAGAGCTACGGCACCGTGGTGGATATGCTCATGGCGTACTACGGGTAAGTCAGGTTGCGGTAAGAGGAGCTGCAAATTCCCCAAAAGCGCAAGAACAGGCCCCGTCCGATGGACGGGGCCTGTCCGGCATTAAGCTAACGGTGTGATTTTCGTTTCGATAAACCGAATGTGGTCAGCGATATCGCTTTCCACAAGATGGTTCAAGTAAATGTCCTCGGCATCCATATCGTCCCACGCTTCGATGACTCTATGTGTAAGTACAAAAGTCATATCCGGTTCATAGGGGCTGTGTAAATGAACCTGTCCATTACAGAGATATCTTTGCACATCCGTTGCCTCCTTTCCTTTGAATTTGTTTTCTTATTACATTATACCGCATCACTGCACGCAAAAATAATCGAAAAAATGTAATAAGAAAGCAGGCCCCCGTCCATAGGACGGGGCCTGCTTCCTTATCCATTGCAAATGGGGCAGGGCGAGAAGCCCTGCTGTACAGCATTTTCGGTATTGTATACCCAAAAGGAATCCCCTCTAAACTTGTAGCAGTTGAACTTGTGATATAGGTTTGTGCCGTCATCTTCAATAAAAACCACATAGTCATCTATAAAGGATGCAAGTTTCTCATAGCTGGCAATGTCGCGATCCAAGGAGCGGATATCCGCATTCAGGCGTACAATCTGTTTTTCCAGATGAAGCATAGTAGCTTCTTTCGTGGTTATCTGCTTCTCCAGATCAGTCACCTCGGTTTGCAGCTTTTGCACACTTACGGTTTGGAGGATTCCAAATCCAACAGCAAGTACAATGAGCAGCGATAGGCCGATGTAAACGATCGTGTGCTTGTTTAGGGCAAGCCGCTTAGTAGGCTCCGGCGCCTGTGAAGATGTGGAGGTCGGATTTATGGGCGCCATCACCTCGATGGGCTCATTGGATGCGCCTTCAGACGCAGTCTCACTTCTCACGGACACAGTCTCTGTATCAGCCGACATATTGGCAGAATGGGTGGCTGGAGATGCTGCGGGAATATTATCTGTGATGTTGGTGACTTTCTGGATTTTGCTTCCGCAGTACTGGCAAAATTCGCTATCATCAGGCAGATTGTGGTTGCATTTGCTGCAAATCATGATAACAATTCCTCCTCCAAAACTCGTGTGCCACATCGGCTGCAAAATTTACTGTTGGCTATGAGTTTTGCGCCGCACTTTCGGCAAAATAGAATTTGTCCACTTTCGCCAGCAGTCCCAGTCTCTCCTTCATGAAAGCCGGACGAAGGGGCATCGCCCAAAGAGGCGGAAGTCTCGTCCCACTGTGGCAACAGACGCTTTTCAAAATATTTGACATTTAGCCGATACCATATAAAATATAATACAATCGAGATAACAAAAAATATGCTAAGTGCGGAAATCACATCAAAATTTCTCACGTAGGTTTCAACACCCTGCTGGTATGCGGTATAGATTGTTTCAAAAAGAAGAACCTTGCGAGTAAAACGCACAAAATGGGGATAATCGCCGCCAGACTTAACTGCGATGAGTATGCAGAGAACAAATTGTGCCACTGCACCGGCGAAAGAGAGTGTTAACCACCATATTTTTGTGTATATAGCCAAGTTTAGACGGAAGCTTTCCAGAGCGGCAAGCAAAAAAAGGCCACTTAGAACAGGCCGCACTTTTGTATAGAAGGTAAACCATTTCGTCCCCATCAGCTTATTCATATTCTGTCTCCCCTTTTCAAAAACACGTTATGATAAAAAGAAGTTACGAAAGCAATATTAGCATAATTTGGCGAAATATGCAAGCGAAAATACTGCATATCGCACAGTACCGTATGCCCGTCCGATGGACGGGGCCTGTTTCGATACCGGCACTCCCGGAATTTTTCTCCACGGAGACGAAAAATACATTGCGTCTGACCAGAGGGGATGACAAGAAGGATACGGGCGTCCGCAGTCGGAAAGCACGCCGGGGTCTGATGACCCGGCCCCATAAAACCAATAGGGGGACGCATGGCGTCCCCCTATTGGTTTTATTTATCAGACAATGAAGAAATCGGAGATCTGCCCGTACAGGATCATCAGCATACACAGCGGCGTGATATACTTCACGCAGAGACGGAAGAAATCATAGACCCAAGGACGGTTCTCGCCGTTGAGGAGGATCTCCTGCCGCAGGGCATCCGGCTTCAGCTCCCAGCTGATCATCAGGCACATGAGCAGCGCCCCCAAGGGCATCAGCAGGCCCTCGGCCACGCTGTCGAACAGACCCAGCCAGCTGGTGCTCCAGCCGGGCAGCTTGGCGCCAGCCAGACCCAGCAGCTCCGCCGGGGAGATGTGATTGCTGCCCATACCGTCGGCGCAGACCAGAGCGCACAGGGCCGCACAGATCACCACCGCAATGGCGGAATACAGCTTGCGGCGGTCGCCCTTGCCCTTTTCCCGTGCCTTATCGCAGAAATGGGCCACGATGACCTCCAGCATGGAGATGGAGGAGGAGATGGCGGCAAAGAACACCAGCAGGTAAAACAGGATGCCGAACACGGGACCGGCGGGTCCCATCTTATCGAACACGTTCTGCATGGTGATAAACAGCAGCTCCGGGCCGCCCAAAGCTCCGTTGGGGTCTAGGGCAAAGCGTCCGGGAATGACACACAGACCGGCCATCAGGGCCACCACGGTGTCCATGCCCACGATGATCATGGTGCTCTTGCCCAGATCCTGCTTCTTATCCAGATAAGAGCCGTAGGTAATCATGACACCGGCGCCCAGAGACAGGGAGAAGAACATCTGCCCGCCGGCGGCGGTGAGGACTCTCCAGAAGCCGGGGGCCTCGTCGATGATGCCGTTGGCCACGGCCCAGCCGGGGACGAACATATACTTCAGGCCGTCCACCGCACCCGGCAGGGTGCAGGAGCGGATGATGCAGATGATGAGGATGAAGAACAGGGCCGGCATCCCCACGGAGCAGACCCGCTCGATGCCGCCGCCTACGCCGCTCATGACCACCAGCATGGTGATGAGCATGAAGGCCAGCGCAAAGGCGATGGACACGTCGGGCTGGCTCAGCAGCCCCTGAAACACGTCGGCGCCGCCCACTCCGTTAGTGCCAAATTCGGCGCCGATGAGGTTGCCAAAGTTCACCACCACATAGCGCAGACAGTAGCCGCCCAGAGCGCTGTAAAAGCTGAAGATCAACGCCGCAGCGGCAATACCCAGCCAGCCCAGCCACTTGAAGCGCTTGGAGATGCTCTGGTAAGCGCCCACAGCGCCATGGCCCGTCTTGCGGCCCAGCGCCAGCTCACCCAGCATGATGATAACGCCGCAGCACAGCGCCAGCGCCAGATACAGGATCAGGAAGGGGAAGCCACCGTTGGCACCCATTTTGTTGGGGAAGCCCCATATATTGCCCAGCCCCACAGCCGAGCCCACAGCGGCCATCAGAAAACCGAAGTTTGAACCGAAGCCCTTGCGATCGTTCATCGTGTGTTTCTCCTCTCCGGTGCATAACGCATAAAATCTTAAATATTATACAGCATTTTAACATAAGATACAACGATTTTTTCCGCAAACTCCGTTGGATACAGCATCTATTTATCCAGCAAAATGAGGCAGACCGCATATTTAGCCGGGGCGCTCCACGATTTTTGATGTTTTCGGGAAAAAGTGTTGACACCGGGCCGGGGATGTGGTATATTAGGTGTTGCCGATATCCGCCGGTGTGGTGGAATGGCAGACACAGGAGACTTAAAATCTCCCGGTAGCGATACCGTACCGGTTCGAGTCCGGTCACCGGCACCATCCGGTCCTTGTGAATATCGCGGAGTAGAGCAGTTGGCAGCTCGTCGGGCTCATAACCCGGAGGTCGCAGGTTCAAGTCCTGCCTCCGCAACCAGAAAGTCCTGATTTCTTGCGAAATCAGGACTTTTTCCGCACTTTTGTGCCCAATAACTTACTTCCCATTTTTTCTGACCCAAACGCTGACCCCAACGGGAGCGGGTAGCGGAAAGCACTATACCGCACCAGAGAGAAGGCTGCCCATTGTTTTTGCCGCTTCACGCTTGGCGGAGGTCGTTACATGCGCATAAGTGTCCAGCGTGAAGCCTGCCGAAAAATGCCCCAGCATACCAGACACGGTCTTGATGTCCACACCATTTTGCAGTGCCAGCGTTGCGAAGGTGTGGCGCAGGTCATGGAAACGCACCTTCGGCAACCCTGCCCGCTTCAGGACGCGGTGCAGCATGTGCAGGACGCTGTCCGGCGACATGGGGCCTCCGGTTGGGGACGGAAACACCCACTCGCTGTTTCCGACCTTACATTTTTGCATTTTTAGAACGCTGATCGCGTCTGCCGACAGCGGCAAGGTGCGGTAGGCGTTTTTTGTTTTCAGCGGCATCTCAATGATTTTGCCGTCGATGCGCCCGATCTGCCGTTGAACCCGGAGGTCTCCTTTTTCCAAATCAATGTCCGACCATTTTAATCCGAGCAATTCGCCCCGCCGCAGGCCGGTGGTCAGGTCGATATAGTACAGGGCGAACACGCCGCTGTCTTTTGCCTCGCGGAGGAAGGACGTCAGCTGCTCAATGGGAAGCGTCTGCATCTCCTTGCGCTCCGCCTTCGGCAACGCACAGCCGTCTGCCGGATTGCGGGCGATGAGCCGCTGCTCGATTGCCAGCTTTAGGGCAGAGGAAATAATTTGGTGGATGTTGCGCACGGTTTTGGCGCTCAGTCCCTTGGGCTGCTTCTGTGCTTCGATTCGCTCTACCCGCCCTTCCGCCAACAATTTCTTGTAGAACTGTTGCAGATGCAGCGTTGTCAGATCATTCAACGGGATCTTGCCGAGCTGCGGCTTGATGTGGTTTTCGATGTAGCCATGATAGGTCAGGTAGGTGGATGGGCGCATTTTGATTTTGGCATAGTTCTCGTACCACACTTCTAACCAGTTACCCACGGTGTAGGTCTTGGCCCGCCCGTAGTCGATACCCACATTTTCCTCGATGGCTATTTTGAGTTTCTCCTTGACCTCGGCCTGCGTCTTGCCAAGAACGTTCTTGATGATGGCTTTGCCAGTTTCCGGATCGTGACCGACTGTGTACCGCCCCTCCCAGCGTCCATCCTTGCGCTTTCGGATGTTCCCTTCCCCGTTTGCTCGTCTTTTTGGCATGATATCAGCCCCTTTCGCAACGAACAATACCGTAACCAAGAGGGAAAAGCTACCGAAAAACGGAATCGTTATCAAAAAGTTATCATTTGCCCCTCGGAGCCGCACCGCCTTATCTTTGTCTATGGCGGCGCAATTTCTGCGCTGCCGGGGGGCGTTCTCTTTGGCTTCAGCGGTGCGATTTTTGAACGCTTGAAAGTCTCTTTTCATCGACTGCGGTGACTCAAAACATGCTTGTCTTGCACTACCGGTCTTGGGAGATGTGATTACCTCGATTTCCTTCCGAAACGGCCACAAGGCACCACCAAAATCCTTGGGACATCTGCGTTTGCGGGAACCAAGACGCCAGCCGCTCTGAAATTTTCTTCAAAAGGCGCCACAACCGACTGCGCTGAAACCCCCGTCAACTGCCCGCACTGCGGGCAGAAGTGATTGGGCAGAGCGTCGGTTCCGACGCCAGCCCTTTATCCTGCTTTCTTTTTCGTCCTCGAAAAAGGATCGAAAAGCGCAAGAAATGCAGTCATATCAATGCTTCCAATGCATCGGCCATACGGGCTTCAACACCTCTGGCACAAATGGCCCACATTCGCTTTCGCGGATGAAATCGGGTACACACGCCACCCCAGCCCCTAACCGCGCACACAACGGCACACACGCCGAAACAGGGGCCTTCCGGGCGGGGCCGCTATCACTACCCTCGGAGCGTTCCGCACGTTCACAAACATCCCCGGGCCGGGTATCAGAACGGCGTACTTTGCCGCTTTTGGGTCTTGGTTGGATGTACTCTCGAAGAACGCAGAGAGCCTGCGGGACAGCGATGCGCTTATGCACGTCGCTGTCCCGAAGGCGTCGCGGCCCCGCCGGGCTGCGTGATTCGGTGAGTGCGCTATGGATTATGTGGTAAGCATTTGTAACCCTTGATTCCGCCACGCTTTTATATACATACATTTCCCGGTTCTCTGTGACCCATCACCATCAACAGAGGGAGAAAATCCTGCAAAGTTTCTACCATAAATTTTATCTCCCAACCGCTTTTCATTCCGCTTTTCAACTTCTCGCGCAAACGGCCACGTTTGCTTTCATCGGCAAAAGCGGGTACACACTCGCCTTCGCCAACAGGATCGCACACAAGGGCTTACACGCCGAAACACGGGGCGTTTTGGGTGGGGGCGCTATTGCTACCCTCGGACTGTTTCACGCGTTTTGGAACCCCTGCGTGGTCAGGGGGTAAAACGGCGTACTTTGCCCCTTTGAGGTCTGGGTCGAGGGTACTCGCGAAGAACGCAAAGAGCCTCCGGGACAGCGATGCGCTCATGTGCGTCCGCTTCCTCCGGCGTCGCGGCCCCGCTGGGCTGCGTGATCTGTTTGCAACTTGGTGATGTCGCTGTTTTTTCACTCTGTGCGCAGTACTTTCTGAATGTGCGAGGTGGGGGTGGTATCACTACCCTCGGAGCGCTTTGCGTGCTGCTGAAACGCTGGACGGCCGCTTGTCAAAAGGGCTCATTTGCCGCTTTCTGAGGTTGCCGAGCAGCACTCCCTGCGCGGTCACTTTTTCTGCTAATACGCAGATATCCCTGTCGGTAATTTCAGTAGCAAACGCTTTTGCGTTATGGTATGATAAGTCCCACAAATCCGGACTTTTCGGAGATGAGGGTGAGCCAGAATGACAGAAACGGAAAAAATGCTGGAGCAAATGCTTCATGACGCGAATGATGCTAAAGAGCTATCAGATGATCGGGCTCGGGCAAAGGATCTTTGTTATGACTACAGCCAGCTTCGCCCATCTAAAGAGCTTTTTGCATTGTGATGAGATTTGTCAAGGGTAAATTACACCAGTAATTTTTGGAAATCAT
>OHAU01001210.1_pt1 | contig 31767 bp, 27 predicted proteins | sample 1577181 | NCBI WGS metagenome assembly OHAU01 (sample SAMEA3541472, study PRJEB24748) | human gut metagenome | biome: human gut; feature: human-associated habitat; material: faeces | place: China | collected 2012 | reverse complement strand
GTATCTGACGGAACGGCTTCCACTCGAATTTATGAATTAATAGAACCTACCTAAAAAGTTATCTCAATCATCACACTTCATTTATCTTTGCATGCTTTCGTTGCGTCCCTGCTGTTCCTGCATTCCTTGCTCAAAATTTTGCGAAGCCTGCTGACTGATGACAATGCTGTTTACCATTCCTGCTACTCGCAACCGTTTGGTCTCTTCGTTCAATCCTTGGTCGTTCAAGGTGGCGGACAGTCTGCTCAATTCTGCTGATGTCAGTTCACGGCTTACTTTGACATTGCCATTGTCTGCCGTCAGTATCGCACGACCATTGTCACCAATACTCAGACTGCATGTTTTCATGCCTGATACCAGTGAAGTCAAATCTACAGACCGTTCACAGACTGATTGACTGATAGCTGCCTTTTGTTCCTCGGCTTCTTTGTTATCTATTTTCACAGCCAAGATCATCAACGAGGAGAATGCTGTCATTGCCATTTCCAAGATAGGGTCACTGCCAACTGGTAATCCTACACCGCTATCTTCAGACGACAGCAACTTCTTCATCCATGCATCAGGTGACATGCTTTCTGTATTGCTTGGCACATCGGTTTTGTATTTTGCCAACAGGTCATTGCCATTATACAAGGCTTGCTGTTTGATGTTGCCTTTTTGTGCGATTTCTGCCAGATAACTGGATGGATCCACGTCCCGACTTGTCCCGTCTGCTGCAATTGTTTTTACTCCAAAATGCAGATGCTCTCCTGTGGTTCTTGTTCCAGTATTGCCTGTTACACCTATCTTTTGTCCAGCTGACACGGCATCGCCCACTTTTACATTTACCTCCGACAAATGCATATAGGTAGTTTGCACCTTGCTGCCGTCCTCACGATTGTATTCCACCGTGATACTTTTTCCTCCTGCTGTATTCACATTCTGGTTGACGGCTACCACCTTACCGTCATTCTCGGTTGCTAATACGGCATCATGCTTACAACGGATGTCTATGCCTTTATGCATTTGCTGCTTGCTCTTGTCCATCGGATCTTGACGCATACCGAACGGAGAAGTGATGAATAGATAGGCTTCACGGAGCAAAGGGAATGAATACTTGCCATTTGGTCGTTTGTCTTGTACTCGTTCTTCGCTTGTTGCTTGTCTTGGATTGTTCTCCACTCCGAATGACTTCCCTTGCGCCTTCATCTCGCTCATCACTTGCTGGTCATACTTCTGTAGCCCATTCCGCTCGATGATGTCCTGCAAATGTGCCGCATATCCCATACCTGATGCGTACCCGGCTTTGGCTATCCCTTTAGTCCACCCCTTATAGTCATCTGGTGACAGATGAAAGCACTTGGCATAACGCTGATTATTAGCGAGGAACTTGGAATGATGCTCGTAGCTGTCTGCCACAGAACTGTATTTGCAAAACTTTTCATTTGGTTTATCATCCGTATATACCAGATATTCACCTCCGTTCTTCAACCACGAAGCTGTTGCTTTGATGCCAAAGTGATTATTCCCTAATCGAGACAGTTCACTCTCTCCATTACTGCTTTCCAGCATGCCTTGCGCTAAGGTAACGGAGGCAGGAATGCCATAACGCTTCATCTGCTCCATAGCCGCCTCTGCATATTTGTCGGCGTATGATTGGTTCTTGCTCATTGTTCTTACTACTTTTTGTTATCCTTTTACTGTACTTAAACCTACCGCTTCATACCTCTCGATGGTTCTACCAACTCTTTCACTTCCTCCTGCTTGTGCCGTTTGGGCTCTTCCAACATATCGCAGATGGCTACTCGTTGTCCTTCCCGTATCAGTTTAGGCAGGTAGGTGTCAAGGGCATGGTATGGAAATCCTGCCATTTCTTTGATATTGCCGTTTGCTCGTCTGGTCAGCGTGATACCTAATATCTCAGACCCTTTGCGTGCATCTTGATTGTACATCTCATAGAAATCACCAATGCGGAACAACAATAATGCATCTGGGTGCTTGGCTTTCAAGTCATCCCATTGCTTTTTTATGCCAGATGCATTCTGCTCTTTCTTGCCTTGGGATTCTTGTGCTTTCTTTTCCTCAGCTGTTGTTTCCTTCTTGGCTTTCTCCTCGGATTTGTCTTGTTTGTCTTCTTCCTCGTGATATTCTCGGTGTTCCTCTTCATGCTTCTCTGTGGTTCCTTGCTGTTCCTGCTTCACCTCGGTCTCTACTTCCTGTTTCTCCGATGATGTCTGTTCTTGTTTTTCTCCAGCTTTCAGCACGTCAGCAAATAGGGTTGCTGCCAAATGCGTTTTATAGCTGTTTCTGTCTTCTGCTACCCATAACCGCTGCCATTGCTGTGGGGTAATGCATCTGGGCTTCATCTTCTCTCCGTCGATGGTTGCTGAACAAAGAATGCCATTTTCTTTGGTCTTGAACACGCATACACGTTCTATGCGGTTCATATCAATGTCCTGGTCATTGCTCCCGAACAGGTCCACTTTCAAGTCAGGTCGTACGGCTGCACGATGGTGATACTTGTTTGCCAACTCCATCTTTACTGCTTCAAAATTGTCCATCGACTGCTTCAGTGTACTAAAGAACTGGTTGATGTCTGCCTTGTCTGGATATATGCTATATCCGTTCTGTCCCTCGGGCTTGATATACAATGCCCAACGGTTTTTGTCGTCTTGTATCATCTGTACTTGACTGAACCCAACATCCTTGGCTCGCTCTACAGCAGGACTGGCATCTAATGTGGATAGATGTTCTAACGACCAATTTTTCAGTCGGGCGATGTCCACTTGCTTGTCCGCAAAGTAACTGTCATCGGGGCGATACCCCAATGCTCCGTCAGGATTGTAGAAGCGTACGGTTTCGATGCCTTCACGTTCCAATGCTTTCTGGATGCGCTGCTTGCTCATGCCCTGTATCTCATTGTTCACTTCTAATGAGGCTCCTGACGGCATAACCACGTCGGCTGTCTTTTTCTCCTTGTCGATGACCAATACGATGGTCTTGTTGTCTTTGTCGGGATGCTGTTTGATTTCATCCGCTATGAGATAGTGTTTAGGCAACTGGTCCATCAGTTCCTTGGTCTCTCGCTGATTTCGCATGGTGGAGTATTCTATCTTTTCTCCTTGCTCTGCCTTGCGCATCACTAAAAGAGCATTGTTTACATCACTCTCTACAGCATCTATCAGGCAGGGATTCTCTTTCAACTCACGAACCCAGTAATCTGTCAGATGCAAGCCTTCTTCTGACAATCGCGCTGGCAGTCCCAACTCCAACATTTTCACTCCTGAAGCTAATTCTGCCACCAATCGTTCTCTTTTTATGGCATCCTCCGATGGGGCTGTACCATTTTTCATCACCATGCCTTCACGTGCCAACCGCTGCTGATGTCCTGTGGCAGAGACAATCTGGCGCAATGTTTCTTGCACATAGTCATTGTAATGCTCAAAGTCCTTTTGGCGTGGCATATACACTGCATCCTTTTCCGTGTCATAATGTGCGACACCGCTGCCGTCCGTACGTATGGGTACCAGATTGTCACGCATTTTCAATAGGAAGTCATTGAAGCGAACATGCATGGCTCTCTCATCTCCTTCTCCCTGACCTCGTTCCTCAGCTGTGCCATAATCTGCCAACAGCTTTTTGTATTCTTTCTCATTGGCAAATGGCATTGTGGTCTGGTCAATGCAAAACAGTGTGCGTATCTCTCGATTGTGTACACCTTTATATTGCTTCTGCTGTTCTACATCCAATGCCTGATAGTCGTTTCGACTGATAATATCCTTTGGATTGTTACGATTGACGTATTGGTTCCAATTATAGAATAGGAACGGTACTCCTCGTTCATGCTCCCTTACCGCCACTCCTTGTCTTTTTGCCTCACTGAAAGGCATAAAAAGGTTGGTCTTGCTACCAGACTTGTCCGAATGCAATGACATGATCAATGCATTGAACGGACTTACTGTCAATCCCTTGGGATAGAAACTTGGATAGGTCTTACCCGATGCGTTCAACCAATATCCTTTTGCTGATGGCGCACTGCCCAACGCCGTAGAGAATAATTCCACTTGTCTCTCTGCTGCCGCTTTCTCTGCTTGACTCTTGTCTTTCATATTGTGCTTTTATTATATTCTTATTGTATTCCTCTTGATCTGCTGACTGTCTCACGCTCCTCACGACCATTCTCATACTGCTGCATGGCCACAGATTGCATCTGCTCATTTTTTGCAAGTATTGCATTGGCAAGGGTATTCAACGGCAACGCCCCTACCTGATATGCATCCACCACGGTTTGTGGCAATTGAATGGTACAGGGCACTCGGTCGATATGTACAATCAAGCAACTGCCTTTTAGCACTGGATTGCTTAAACGTGGATTCAATGGCTCGTCTGCATATTGCCTGTATGCGACTTGTCGATTGCTTGCTGCATATCTATCCGGCACTACGCCTTCATTGGCTTTCCTCTCCAATGCTTCATGCCCGGCTTTATTTATCAGATTGGCTCCTCCCATACCTATCAATATCATTTTAAGTATCGGATTCTTCACGAACATTCCTGCCACAATACTTGCCAATGGTATCATGCTGTTGTCCATGTTCAAGGACTTTGTCTTGCCAGTAAGCAATCCTACTAACATATCTGGCAACATGGCGAGCACATATCCAAGGTTATGGGTGATGTCGCCGAAACCGTCCAAGCCGAAATTTGCCAACAGTCCTTCCCATCCGTTTTCATTGGCTTGCTGCAACTGATTGGCTTTATCCTCATCTGCTGATGCGTCAACAGATTGTGCTTCTCCTGAACTGTCACTTCCCTGTTTTCTTTCCGTACTTTTGCGCTCTGCCTCTTTTTGTTTTGCCGCTTCTTGCTGAGCTTTTTCCTTCAGATAGTCATCTTCCTTTCCTGGTGCTACAATCAACGGAACGTCCTTGTATTTTGGATCCTTACGTATATCTTTGGGCTTCAGAAAGTCCGTATTGGGTGTAAACACAGGAAAAGGGGATTTGTTATTGCTATTTGTTGTCCATGTCACAGGCTTGTATTTTTTTGTTGGTAACTTGATTTTATGTGATAACTGTCCGTTAAGCGTTTGCAGGAAACCTCCAGATTCTTCAAGTTCATTAGCATGTTTACGAAAGCCGTTGAAGACATTGCTGTTACTGCCAAAGATTCCTTTGCTGATGCTTAGCTCCATTACCTGCTCCTTGCGGTGCTCTGTACTGCCAACGGTTTTGTCTAAGGCATATCCTAATGCTACATCGCAGCCAACGAACTTGGCGAAGGTTGTCCAACCATTAAAAGCTCCCATCGATACGGCATCTACTGCAGAACCTGCCACTCGTCCCGTAACTTTCTCTGTGATACTGGGCTTATAGGCTTTCTCGCTTCTTGCCTCAATCTCTTTGGTTAATGGGGACTTCATCAATTCCTCAGTAAATCCCCAGATACTTTGCTTGGCTGCCTTTCGCATGATGTATTCCATCGATGATTTGGGTATGTCATCCACAACCAATTTATTGATCATCAGGTCTTCCATCCGCTGATCGATATAGGCGTATGCCAAATCGCATCCTATTTGTTTGGATAGTGCATCGTATTTTGTACGTCCGATTTGTTCCACCACGGCTTTACGCCATTCTGCTGACAATAATGCGAAGTCACGCTGCATCGCTTTGTCGTTTTGCATTTTCTCATTGCACATCTTGAGATAGTCCTCGGTTGTCTTGCTGTTCCACTCGCCAGCTGTGCGCACTGCTTGCCAACCTATGTCTATCAACATAGGATTGGATGATGCCATGATACCTGCCGGACTACGCTGGTAGTCTGCCAGTTCCTTGACTTGCTTGTCGTTCAATGTCTTTCTGACTTGTTTCATTACAGACAAGACACTGCCTTCAAAGTAATGTTGCAGACTATATTCTATCTCCGCAAATCGTTTGCTGTTCTTTATGCTCATTGCTTTGTTACTTACAGGGTTTGGTTCAACAGTTGCTCTTTGGTCTGCTCTATCGCATGATGGTATTCTTCCATCTGCTTTGGGAAATATTCAGTTAGCCACTCGTCTTTCTCTATGCGGTCAAGAATAAACAGAATGGCTTGCTGACGTTCTATCTCCACAGAACTCTCTCCGTTCTCATGATTGTTGAACCAGGCTTTGGTCCACCATCTTACTCCTGCGCGGTCGGGGTATACGCTGACTATTCTCGGTATGTCAAAGCTCTGAATGTCCACTTCCAAATTCATTAATGGATCGACGACTCCACTACTGCTCAGGAGGTCGCTGTGGACTTTTTTTTTAATGCTTCATTCAATGTGGATAGGAAAACATTGTGGCGCAACGCCAAATAGTCAAGAAAATCCCCAATTAGGAGATTCTGTACCTTACATGCCAATGGTACACTTCTCTGACTGATACCCAACGGATTGCTCATGCTTGGCATAACCTCAAAGAAGTAGCGTTTCGTGGCTCCCAACGAGAAAATATTACGTAGCGATTGTTCCCGATGGGGCGACAATGCGTATTGTCCATGCCGTAGGTCATCCATATATAAAGGCAGATAACGCAGCATCAAGGACTCGATTTCTTCTCTGTCGTTGTCATATTGTGTGGCGATGTTCATGTCAAAATCGTCAATGTCTATCGCCCCGATCCTTCCTTGATGTTTCAATGCTTTAATATTGCCATAAAGCATGGTCAGGAATTCCAGCGGATTCAGCTCCTCTCCGTCGAATTTTACACTGATATGCAATCGGTCGCTGCTCAGGCTTACTGCTTGTCCTGCTATTACTGGCTCTCCGAAGTTTGCATACACATTGGCAAGGTGTCCGTAGATCACCTCGTATTTACCATATCGTATCGTTTGGTATATGCCGTGTATGCTGTCACTGCCAACTCCCGATACGGTGCCACTTGCCACTGCGGACAGAGGATAATGGTTGACCATAAAGTCCAGTCCGTGATGAAAGAACTTTTCTCCTGTAGATGGATGTGTCTGTTCTCCATATCCCAATGTCATTGCCACTTCTTTACCAGGCTGCTCCTCAAACGGCATACAATATCCGCTCTTGGACTGTAATATCATTTCTTCTGTATATTGCATACTTTTTCTGTTATCTTCTCATTCCTCTTACTTGTGTGTCTTCGGCAGTGGCCACTGCTGCACTACGCCTTTCTCCTACGCTACCACTTCCCATCATCTGATTGAGGTTGGCATTATTGCCCACCAACATCATGCCGAGCATGGTTCCTGCTATTTTGCCCAACCATCCGAAACGACCAAAGATGAGATAAGCTGCTGCCACCAGTCCCGCCAGACTCAATCCCGACACTTTGCCTTTGCCGAGGTTACTGAAGAAACTGCCGAACATATCCAGTCCGTTTCCATTGAAGACATTGCGGAAGAACTTGCTCATGCCGCTCCATTTGCTGTTGATGTCGCCCATGGCATTGTTCATGCTGTCTACCGCTTCTCCTGCCTTGTCTTTCAATTCCTTTACATCGCTGGCTGTTCCTGCAATGGTGTTGGTTGCTTCTTCTCCGATAACGGCATCACTTACAATGCGTGTCACACTCTTGTCTGTGGTGAGCTTTTCCCAACCGACATATCCTACAGCTCCTCCTACAGTAGCTGTCTTTACCGCTTTGCCAGCGTGGTTCAGGGTTTGTGACGGATGAATCACAGAATTGCCTATAGACTTTGCAGAGGCTTTCGCTCCAGTCTTTGCGGCTCCCAATGCCTTGCCACCTACTGTTAATAGTTTACTCCAAAATGACATATTCTATCGTTTTTTTGTTATTTCATTATTTATTTGGCCTCATATCGGCCTTATCCGACCTACTATTGATAGCCTTACAATTCCCTACGAAACTTACTATGCCTACCTTCATCCTCAACTTAGAAAGGCTTAAAGAGGCTTATCTCAGCTTATTGCTAAGGCATCACGTTTCGTCCGGCTTGTTTCCATCTTCTTTTTGCAGCATTCACGATTTCTTGTTTGTTGGCTTTTTGTGGCTTTGATCCTTCGTCTATCTCCAACCATATATCACCCATACTTGTGTACTTTACAGCTTTTGTCAGTCGTTGCAGTTTCTTGTTCATCACTTTCAATTTCGGACGAATTCCAAACACTACTTCCATACGTTCTTTCTCTGTCATCTTATTCTTTGACAGACATACTGTTCGTATGTCATTTACGATTTCTACGCTGTTCAGTATCAACTCTCGATAGATTTTTTTGCGCTTGGTGGATAACGCTACGGCCAATCCATTACTCGGATGGGCATCCAGTTGTTTGATTAATCCACCCATGTTATTCGTGAGCTGCGTCACCTCATGATAGAATCCGTATACCTGCGCTGCATAACATACAATCGAACGAAACGAGTCAAGGTAGTTGTTGAACTCTCGATGCAAGTCTGTAGTTGCCTTCACTTCTTCCTTTGTCCAGATATGACCTGTGGTCATCATCAACATCACTTGTTCTTGGTTCTTCAACTGTTTCTCTGCCTTGTTGGTGTACATCAGTATCATTCCCGTCAACGTCGGGTCTGACTGGGCATAGGTTTTGTCAATGCTCATTAGCATCACTATCACCACTGCTCCTATATATTTTACAACTCCCATTTATTCCATTGCTCTTTTGTACAACATTGTATTTGTCCAATCTTACTTATCCGTCCAATCCTGTTCATTGCATAAATTTTTTCATCAATGGCTTAGTCGGCATAAAGAGGCTTAGAAAGGCTCATTCACCTACAAACTGCCAATTACACGCTATGAATCAGTCTGCCTAAAAAGGCTCAATAAGGCTTATTCCTACAAAGGGTTCTTATTCTCCTGTCACTTGTGCTGCTCTTCGCCATCGTCCCATTGCTTGCCTTGCAACATCTGCATTGTTTCTGTCTATCATTCCTGCCATAGCATTATTCCATACGTCATTGAATGTATAGTAGCGTATGCTCAGATACAACCGATGGAGTTTCTTGCTGAAACAGCTGAGCTTGTCGTTCAAAGCCCAAATGGTCTTGCTTCGGTCAGCTCCTGTTATCATGTTCTCGTTACCTCCTTTCGATACGGCATCGTTCAGCAAGGTAAAGACTGATACCAATTCTGTAGCTGTCTCAATATATAGGTTGTTCATTGACATACTCGCAACAATGCCTTGCGGATTATTGTTGATGGCTTTGCGCAACTTGCCCAAAGTGATGAAGATTCTCACTCCGTCATCATATAGATGGGTACAGGCTTTCAACGAAGAGGCGTAACCGCTGATGTCTTTCAAATAGCTGTTGTATTGTTTCTGCCATTTGTGCATTTGATTGAACTCGGCTGCAATGGTATTCTGCAATATAGCTGTTTTCTTCTGACCATTGATCTGACTGTCTATCTGCTTTTCCAACAGTTCATTACACTCTGCCAGTGCCATCCATTCCAATGGATTTGATGCTGTTACCTGTGCCTTTCCATTCATGGCTGTTCCCAGAGCTATTCCCATCACCAATATCATTCTTCTCATTTTTACCTCCTCATTCCTCCTGATTTTCTTTCGTCTGGTACTCCCAATGGTTCGATTTCTCCTTCCAGTGATTTGATATGCTCCTCACTTGGTTTGTCCAACAACACATCATTCCAATCTTTGGCCCACATGGGGATTGGCATGACTCTAACGTTGTCTGGATTTATACCTTGCTCTTTCGCAATTTGTTTGAATAGCTCCACAAATTCACGTCCTGCCTTATCGTTATCAAAGCATAGATAATGTTGAGCTTGCGGTGTGGCTTCCAACATTCCTTTTATCTGTCCTTTGGTTGGTGAACCGCCCGTAGATACGTATATGCCCTTACGGGATAGCTCGGGATTTTGCTTTATTGCCTCACGGTGTATCTGATAAAATGACATTGCATCATAGGCACTCTCAAACCATCCGACACCACCTACACGATCCAAAGGTTCGTTCTTCAAGTTGGCTATCCACAGACCTTCACTTCCATTGCTGCCCTCGGCCTTGCCTTTATATGTGCTGCTTCCATCCATTCTTGGACGACCGCGTTCTTCCAGTCCGACAATGGTGTTGTCTCCCGGTTTGGTCAACGGAAAAGCCAAATTGGTATATTTCAGTCCGTCGTTCCTGTGTTTGGTCGCAAGAACAAAGTGCTTGTTAAAGGCATACTGTGTATACAGGTCTATACCTCTTGGCTTGAAGTAGAAATAGAATGGCTTTTGGGTGATTCTATCTCCTGTGTCAAACTTCAACAAATCATAGTCTTTTAATGAGAATGGCTTACTTGCAGCTTTTGGTGCCAATATCGGGTTGTAGTGCTCTTGCACTGGATTGTTCAACAAACGGTTGCATACCAAGTTTACCAATCTGTCCGTGGACATTCCTGCTCGATATTCGTCAAATTTTTCTGGATGTTCCTTGATGAAGGAGATTACATTATACAGTTTCTGATGTGGTGGCTGAAAACAGCATTGACCGTTGGGTGTCACCAGAAATTTATCCCCATGCACACGCCTTCCGTCACTGTCTGTCCGCACATACGACGGATAGCGCAATCCATCTCGTTTGTTCAGGTGATAACCTGCATCTACGAGCACGTCTTGTATGCGCAATCGCTGCAAGAAGTCATTGTATGTCAAATCTCCGTTCATTAATATCCTCGTCGTATTTCTGTTATTTCCTGATTCATCTGTGCTTCGAAATTTCTCGCTGCCACCTCATTGGGCATGTCTACTCCGGGCTTGAAGTAGGGGCGTGGGGGATGTCTTCCTTCCGTGCAATCTACATAGAGGGGATGATGGCTCATTCCATGCGCAACTTCTGATGTTACTACGGCTCCTGCTGCCAAAGCTGCAAAGATTTTGGTTCCCAATCCAGTGCTGGCTTCAGGACGTGACTTCATGTCCACTTCCTTAAAGATGTTGGAAAAGAGCTTCATACGGTGATAGTCATCCACTGCCATAAACTTGTCATATTGTTTCTGGCTTATTTCATGACTGATGGATTCTCCGTTGATTATGGCTGTCATGCGGTATTTCACATCGCCTTTTTCTTGTTGCTTTGCTGATTGTCCCTGCTCTTTTGCTTGCTCGCTTGCTGCAACTGGTGCTTCTGTGTTCTGTATCTTTTCGACATATATTTCGTCCACTTGCACCTCACGTCCGTTCTTTATTTCTCGGTACCAACCTTTACTTTCGTCCAATAGGTTCAGGTCTTGTCCGTTTACCGATGCGTCACCATGAATCTGTGGTTCTCGCTCCACAGTCAGTTCTTCGTCTTGTCCGGCTTCAACGACTGGTTGCTGTCGTTGCTCCATTTCTTGCTGCACTTCTGGACGCAGCCCTATGTTGATGCGCTCTTTGTTGTTCAGCATATTCATGGTAACCTTATCCACAAAGTCCTCTTTGATTACATTGTTCAGTATGTCCAGTCGTTTGTCTATTGGCATTTGCTTGATGGAGTTGTTGGTCAACGCCTTCAACTCGTCTTCTTTCAAGTCATACACCATATCTACATTCGTGGCTTTTGACTGGATGGTAAGCGTTTTGCTCTGCTCATCAATAATGATACCATGCGATGAAAGACATTCCTGCCATTTCTCGTTGGAGAAATAGACAGGGGATGTTATCAACTCCTTGTAGGGTTTGGCTGGTTCATTACTTCTTGGTCTGCTTACCACTGGTGTTACCACTGCTTGCAGATTTTGCAGTACATCTTGATTTACAACTGGCTGTTGCGCCTGTCCCTTATAATAGAACCCATAACCGCCTGATTGCAGTTCGCCTGGGTTCATTCGTCTGTCCCAACGCTCTGACACCATTGGGGCTTGCGGATAGAACAGTTGACCGCCGACTCTTCGGAGATGCCAGCCATCCTGCATTCTCGGTGTCCATCCCAAAAAGTGAGGAGGGTGCATACAATACCCTCCTGTTCGTCCATACTCACCAATTCCTACACGATACCCATGTAGTCCCATTGCTACACGTCCGTTGGCATTACGGGCATGCACGAAGTTTTTAGGCAGATAAAAGTCATTGCCTACAACACTCGTGAAGGTGTTATAGGCTGTCTTGTTGGCATAGCTGGTTCCCCAGTCTGTCAATGCAAGCATTTGCTTCTCGGTGAGTCTGTAGGTGAGCAACGGACTGTCATGTCCCTGCACTGCCAACTGATACCCATTGCCATCGGCAATGATATGCGCTTGCATACCATTGCGCATAAGCAGATCACGCAACTCTGGGGATATGTCCATCTGCCTTGGATTCAATTGTTTTCTTATCGCCATTTTTTTCTCGTGTTTTTAGTGATACTTCTACGCATCCCCTCGCTCCAGTGCTTCTTCCAACAATTTGTCTTTATATGCTACAAACTGTCTCGCACTGTCCTCGCAGATGCACAATCCCTTGTTTAAGCAGTATTGTGTGTATTCTTCCTGCCATTCCTCCGAGTAATGGTTGACATAATCCAACCAACCATATTCTCCTTTCTGAACTTTTTCTACCAGTACTTCCTCTGGATAATATTTGTTCTTTGCCATTCTTCTTGTATGATTCTACTATTCTTTTTTAATGATGTCCCACTCTCGCAAGATGTCCCTCTCGTTTGCGTGACAACTCATTCCACAACTCTTCCGTATAATCATCCTCACTGACATAGTCCAGATTACCGTCATCGTCCATCACCCAACAGCCATAACATCCGAATGTGTATTTATCCCATTCTCTTTTGGTCTGCTCTTGCCATTTCCGGTCATCACCTTGGCATAGTCTGATACCTGTGCTTTCATTCAGGTCAATGCCAACTGTAACAGGGTCTTCGTCCATTACGAATGTAAGCGGTTCACCATGCTGGATGACTTTTACTTCTGCTGAACTCAGATGCATTTCTCCTGACATTACTTGCAGGTTGCGACCAATGACTGGTGTGGGGGCATACATCACTTGGTTGGTCTCTGCATCCAACTGCACGAATGCTTTGCTCTGTTTCCCGTCAATCATCATATCTGCAAGGATGGCTTTTCCTGATAGCAACTGCTTCTGTTGTTCCTGATCATATTGCGCCAAAGGTGCTTGGCTCAGTACTGGATAGAACATTACGTCTACCTTACCATCTTCCATGCGTACAAAAGCGAAACGTGTTCGACTCTTGATAACATTCTCATTTTCATCCTCCACCTGTATGGGCAGTACTGGCGAACGTCTTCCCTGACCAATGTCTTCCAATACATGCATGGGCAGGTCTTCAATCATTTCTCGTGTCAATCCGTACTTGGCAAGTGTCTCATACGGCACTTCTTGTTCTTCTATTCTTGCTTTCATATTTGATTGTATTTATTGATTTCCAACTGTGCAGCCTTTTGCCTTCAACGCAAATACACGCCACACATCAGCAAAATTATATTGGAATGCGGTCATTACAAGAATATCGCTCATTCTTGGAGCTTACATTTATGCTAATTTATAATTCAAGTATGATAATCAATGAATAATCATACTTGATTCTTATTTGATGTTATATTTTCGTTCCTTCAATCTTCGCAGTTTTGTCTTTCCTTTTCCTAATACTACTTTTGTCTACATGAAAAAGTTTTTATTGGTCTTCATAACTGCTGTCGTACTCTCTGTATCTACAACAGTTCACGCTCAGTTCTACTCCGTAGATAATCATAATCGTCGTTACAAGGTTAAGGTAATAACATCACAGACAAAAAAAGAGGCACCACTTTCTCGTGATACCTCTTCTATTAAGCAGCCATCAGTCATTGACTCGACGGCTACCAATAATTTTACAACAAATAAGCCTGCTACTGCAAGCTCACAAATCTCGTTTCCTCTTCAAAATATCTATATTACGTCACCATATGGCTATCGCAATGATCCATTCACTGCCAAGAGAAAGTTTCATAACGGTATTGACCTACGTGCCAACTATGAACCTTGTTATGCCATACTTGACGGTATTGTAGAACGCATCGGCAATGATAAACGTTCTGGCAAGTTCATTACGCTTCGTCATGGTAACTATACCATCAGCTACTGCCATCTCTCGCACATTCTCGTTCCGCAGGGTAGACCAGTCCAAGCAGGTACTCCAATCGCCATTACTGGTTCCTCTGGTCGATCCACCGCTCCCCATCTTCATTTGTCCATAAAATACAAGCTTAAATCTATAGATGCCAAGGTGTTATTGGACTATATCGCCCAGTCCAAATAGCCCCAATAATTTTATTCTGTTCGTCACCACATCCATTTTCCATGTGTGCCCACAGTTTTCAAGCCCCATCGATTTGTAAGCACTCAATTGCTTCCAACCCCTTATAAACAGGGGATGGAGAGCCATTGATTATTTTTGTTTTAACTTTTGTTTGTTTGAATTTACTGTGCAACAGCACTGGGGAGAAGCTTTTCGTAGTCCTTCTCACCCTCTATAAGTCTGCCGAATACATAAGTGAAATACTCCTTCACATTGAGACCTACATTCTTGCATGTCTCAATGAGCGTATGGTATTTCAAGGCTGACTCTATGCCATCCTCACTACTAAAAAACAATGAGTTCTTCCTTTTCACAGTAAATGGACGTACAGCACGTTCTGCGAGCATATTGTCTATTGTAAAACGACCATCGTCTCGATACTTGATAAGGTCTTCCCAATTGGATATCACATAAACCAACGCCTTGCGCATCATGTCACTATAATGATAGCGAATAGGATTTGCAAGCATCCCGTTTGCCTTGTTGTAGATAAGGCCCAGTATCTTGGTCACATCCCTTTGCTGTCTTCGCTTTTTGATTTGCTGTGGTGTATAATGGTTCAGCAAGCATTCTGCTTCTATGCGATACAGCGTGGCTATCAGTTGGACGAAAGTGTCAGCATCAGCATCCTTGCAAGCCTTGAATACCGCTTCAAACTTATTACGGACATGCGCCCAGCACATCAAGTGCTCGTTAGCGGGATTGTCCTTGGTAAGTTCCTTGTACACCACATAGCCATCAGACTGTATGGTACCCAAGAAATCTCCCAAAAATGTCTGTATCGGCCTCTTGCCACGGCTGTCATTCTCGTCATTGTCATAGAAGAAGTAGGTTATCTGCTTCGCCTTGTTCACAAGAACCCACACGTACTTCTTGAAGTATCTGCCGAGTTTGGTCTTGTCACCCTTAAACTTGATTCTGACCTTTGTCCATGTCTCGTCAATGTTAAGAATGGACTTCACCTTTAGCAGCTTCTTCTTGAGAAGACGGACTATCGGAGTGAGTAGTTTCGCACCGTGTGTCAGCCAATTTCTGTTGGTGTTGCTGCTTATCTGCAGCTTGTCAAGAATATTGCGTATCGACTGTCTGTATATGGGAGTCATCAGCATATAGTGGTCAACCACCAAATCCGCCAAGAACTCAGGGGTACAGTGCGTCGAAGGAACCACGTTCAAGTTCGGACGGCGTGTATCCTTTTCATCCTTGGGCTGATAAAAGTCATGCCGCACACCGAACTTGTCCTCATAGACCGCCACCTTGAAAACCGTACATTCCACATAACTCTTTTTGGTGTATTCCTCTATGTCCTTATAACCGACAAACCTCATGTCTTCCGGCGCACCTTCCAAGGATGTCTCTAGAGTTATGGTCTTGGCAGCGTTCATACGGTTGTACTTCATGCCATTTCTTCCTGAACAACTCAGATTTTCTGATTTTACCTTAGTCTGGTCTATTTCACCGTCAGCAGACGAAGAAGCGGAAGAGGCATTATTGTCATTGTCATCTTTTGAGGACCACTCGTCACGTTCTTTCTGACGGTCGTTCTTGACGACTTTGCCCCTGCCACTCTGCTTCAGACTCTTGGAGCCGAATGTCTCCTGATTGCTTCTGTTCATACGACCGTTCAAGTCATCACGCTCCTTGACAGCCTTGTCGTATGCACTCTGAAGCCTATCCATTGACTTCTGCAACGACGCTATCGTAGCGTTCTGCGAGTTTATCGTCTGACGAAGCGTGTCTATCGTAAGCTTAAGACTACCTATCATAGCCTTAAGCTCCGTTATTGTATTTATAAAGTCCTGCCTTTCCATTTCAGCCAATGGTTTTTGGACCTTGGACTCTATCTCCAAGGCCTCCAGATAATGAGCTTGCATTATCATATTTTCCACTGTCTGATCTTGCTTCTTCATAGTACAAAGGTACTAAAAAATATCGAGAAAACAGCATAATAACACAAGCTATTCTGTTGGTTATCAGTTAATTAATACTAAACTTTAAGCTTGTTTGCCGTCGGACATTCAAGTAAGGCAACCAAGTATTTAAAGTCCAATTCATACACTACTTCATGGTTCTTTATCACGGGTTTCATGAACTTATAGCCCTTCTCATAGGTTATGTCATAAAGCACCCGCTTGTGATTCTTGTATCTAATGACCTTCAGTATCCTGCGGTCTTTCGACATGAATATATAGGCATCACCATTGTATGGATCCATGTCAAGTGCCTGGACTTCTGAAAACAAACGGTACTTGCCAAATCTCATGTTTGTAATACCTTCTATGTACCACAGCCTTACACCTCCGTTTATCGCGAGCATAGCACCTCCAATTTCTCTACCAGGTCTTTCAACCCATTGTAGTCTATGTTTCGCTGCTGAAAATACATACCATTGGTTGACTTTAACTGTATTGTAAACAATGTCGGCTTGGGCAATCTGGCATCTTGTGGCTCAGAAACTTCAACAGCATTGTCACAAGTGTCTTGCAATTTTGTATCCTGCACTGGGATTGTACCATCTCTATCAACAATATCAACCGCATGAACCTTGACCTTATTCCGGTTCTTGTACCAACGTTCAAACTGGGAATAAACGATGCCGTTCTTCTGGCAGAAGGCGACTATCGAAACACCACTTGTCTTGGACTCCTGGTTATAAAGTTCCAGTATCCTTTTAAAATCTTCACTGCTTGCCATAATCGTATTTTTATGTTTTGCAGTGCAAAGGTAATTTGGTTTATGCAATATGCCTCGGAAACAATTGAGTGCTTACGACCTTATTCCGGTTCTTGTACCAACGTTCAAACTGGGAATAAACGATGCCGTTCTTCTGGCAGAAGGCGACTATCGAAACACCACTTGTCTTGGACTCCTGGTTATAAAGTTCCAGTATCCTTTTAAAATCTTCACTGCTTGCCATAATCGTATTTTTATGTTTTGCAGTGCAAAGGTAACTTGGTTTATGCAATATGCCTCGGAAACAATTGAGTGCTTACCATCGATTTTTATCTAAACTCATGTCATGCCATAAAACTCAAAGGCGGATGCCCAAGACTCTTCATATTGCACATCCGCCTTTGCCTATACTCATTCTATGAAGCTACTTCTTCACTCCGTATATTTCATAATCCTTCTTTCGTCTTTCTACTATTGGAGGATTCTTCCCGTCATAGTACATATCAAACCATGTTGACGATTCTTTTGGTTTCATACTATCACTCAGCACAAAATGTTTGCCGTCCAATGACCGTTGCTGTATGTAATAATGGTATTTTCTATATGCCGTCTTGACGAATACCTCTCTTGATCCCAGGAAGCAAATGTCATCGTACATCCTTATCTCTGCTCTTCTGTAAGTTTCACCATTGTTTCTTCCACGTCTCATATACACTCCACCAATCTTCAAGAAATCCAGGAAACCAATGGTGACAAATTCTGGCTTACGGGTTAAGCAGGTCATATTCTCCAAATATACCCAGTATTCCTTGCCTTGCTCCGTAAAATGAAGCAGGGCGTTGTCCTGCAGCTCTGCAAACTCATACGTCTGTTCTGGCTTTTCCATGGGTTTGTACAGTTCTGTGCGTACAAGGTATTTGCCTTCTCTGTTCTGCACTATTCTTATACCGTATGCCTGTGGGTATATCTTAGCATAACTGCCTAATGACTCCCATTTATCCAGCCAATGTCTTCTATAGTATACTTGATAATTGTTCTTCGTAACGCAGGTGACTCTCAGATTGGCAGGTTCTTTATAGTCAGCTAACTGTGTTCTGCATCCGATGTAATCTATTTTTATTTCTGGTCTGAAAAAAATTATGTACTGTTTCTTTTCCTCTTCAAACTGCTTGACTTCTTCTTCCCATGTGTTTCTCTTTTCTACTAATTCTTCAGCTGTTATAGGATGTAACATGGTATCCCAAGCCTTGCGCCATGCCAAACCTCCTTGCTCGTCTTCCCAAATCGACAGGTCTTCTATTTTCTCCTTGAACATGTATAGTCTGTCTGGCTCTGATGGCTGCACAAAGAAATTGCGGAACCGCAGCCCTTCGTCTGTCCCATTGTCCAACGCATTCCGCAACACAAAACTGTTCTCGTCCATCTGACGTGTCTTTACTCTCGGATAGAGGCGCAGTCCGTCTGTTGTGGAAAACTCCATAAAACCATGCTTTTCGATTCTTGGTCGCTTGAAGAATCTTACTCCATTACGCAAGTCCATCCATGGACGTTCTCTGTCTATCTTCCGTCGAGAATACAGCTTGGCTATTCCATATGCTTTCAGTTCTACCTTATTATACTCACAGGGTAGCACTTCCTTGCCGTCCTTATCCACAACACCAGACAGACTTTCCTTGTTGCTGACTATCTCGTAGCCGTATGCTTCCTCCAAGTCCATACGTTGCCCCTCATGTGTCATCACGGTGATTAACTCTGTTCGTGCGTCCGAAGTGATTCTCTCTTGTTCGTTGCAAATGGAATAGGCTATGTTATACAGCCCTTCCACTTCCTCTGTCAAAATGCCTTTACCAGCGACATGTCCCTCAAACATGGCTTGCCAGTCTCTGTCATCTGACGGGAGTCCAAACAAACGGTACAGCCCGACATTGTCCAATATCAAGCAAAACTTCTTGCCCTCAAACACACGCATGCCACGTCCTACTTGCTGCAGGTACTTCGCCAACGACAGTGTGGGTCTCGCCAACTGGATAAACTCTACATCGGGACAGTCAAAGCCTTCTCCGAACAAATCAACGTTCACCATCACTTGTATGTTGGCTGTCTGTTCCAATGTCTTATCCCTCACGTCTGCCTTAGAGTCTGCACTCAATGTTTCACCTAACGGCTTAGTAAGGCTCAAAGAGGCATAGTTAGGCTTACTATCAATGCTTGTTTTCTTAAACCTTTCAATGATTGCCTTTCTTTCTTCAAGCGGTGTCTTGCTGCTTATCGCTACTGCATTTATACCATACTGTCTGTACGCTTCTGCTATATGTTCCGCATGGGCTATGTCTATGGCGTAAGTGATGCCTTTCTTGTTTGCAGCATATCTTATCACCGTATCGCAAAGCCTCTCGATACTTGGCTGCACATTCAGCTTCTCGCTCATCTCTCTCAGCGAGAAGTCTCCGTCGGCACCTCGTTTCTTCAGCGAGTTCACCATGCGCCAGTCCTCGCTGTCCTCTCTGATGGACATATAGTCATACAGCGATAGCCACCCATCGGCAATAAACTTCTTTGCTGACCACGACTGCAGTAGCACGTCAAACAAATCGGTGAACCCTCGTCTGGTCAGTCGGCAGGGCGTGGCTGTCAGTCCCAGTATCTTTGCCTCAGGAAAAGCATCCATCACCTCCTTATAGGTCTTCGCCACGGCATGATGTGCCTCGTCGATTACTATCAATGATGGAATTTCCTCCATTTCTTGATAATGCCTCGACAGCCATTGTATCGACATTACTTTTATGCGAGAATCATCCAATAAGAGGGAAGGTGTAGTGCCAGAAGTGGAGGAGCTATTCATCATGGTCTCAAGCGTTTCTCTTATCTGTTCTACCAATTCACGCCTATGCACCACAATCCACACACATGGATTCTTCACTTTTCCCTTTTCGTTTTTCACTACTTCGGTCAGTAGCACAGTTTTTCCCGTACCTGTCGGCATCTGCACCATCACGGATTGACACGACCGAAAAGCCGCCTCAATCCGTTCACTTATATCTCTTTGATAGTCGTATAGCTGAATATCCTTCATATCAGTATCTCCTCGGCAAATATGCTGAGGGTATCTCTTTCATTTTTCGTGGATTCTTTCCCCATACGTCCTGCAACTTCAGATACCATTGTCTTCCTTTGTTGTACTCGCCCTCCACGTAGTACACTTTGTCTGGTTCTTCCTGCAATATCACATATTGTTCCATAAACATGAACATTCTATTGTTCACGGCACATCCCCAATCGCGCAGCGGTATGCCGGCGAGTTTCTTGTTCTTGTAGAAATAGTAGTTGTAGCCTACTTTCAGCAGTTCCATAAATCCCATACGTTCCACTTGCGGACGCTTGTCAAATTCCTGCATGGTATACAGGTTTACCCATGTTGTCTTCTTTTCTCCTTCAAACACTACCTCTGCTATATTGTCATCGGAGAGCTTCACTTTCTCCAGTCCTCTTAGTATGATGTGATTGTTGTTGTTGCTGATGGCATACTCGTTGCGCATGAAATGCTCACAGACGTATGCGTCCTTGCTGTTGAACTCCTTTCCCTTGTTCTTGTTTACGCCATAATAGACGTATGTCACCATATAGTACTCGCCATTCACTTCCTGCTGTATGCTGCCTTTCTGCTGCTTGCGCTTCTCGCCTGTGATGTAGGTAGGTTCTTCTACGGGTATTTCGGTCAACTGGTTGTCGTTGTTTTCACACGGATAGAAGTACTGCTTGATGATGCCTGTGGCACATTCACTCCATGGATTTCTCCTGCCGACATACTCCATGCGCTCACTTCTTTCTTGCAGCGCATAATAGTGTGTCACGCCATCCACCGTTCGGTATATCATTCTCCATCCCAAACGCACATCATTGGTGGTCTTGTAGATGCCTTGCTTTTCTATCGTTCGGATATAGACTCCATCACCAATATATCCGCATTCCGTCTTGCGCAAGTTGCGTATCGTGTGGTACATACCTGCCAGCTCCTGCATCTGTGCCTGTACTCTGGGTGCGTCATGACGTGCTATCACCACCATGGTGTCGTTGTCCATGTCCATCCGTTCTCTCTTCTGACCGCTGTAGCATGCTCCAATGGTTTTCAAAGCAAAGTCTTTTGCCATATTCACTTCGCCCAAGCCACTCTGGTTGCCATGGAACATCGCTGTCCAGTTCCATTCCGTGGTGGGAAGTCCAAACAGTCGGTACAGTCCGACATCGTCCAGGATGATGCAGCATTCCTTGCTCTTCGCCACACGCAGACCACGTCCTACCATCTGTAGGTATTTCGCCAACGACAGTGTGGGTCTTGCCAACTGGATGAACTCTACATCGGGACAGTCGAAACCTTCACCGAACAAGTCCACATTCACCAACACCTGAATGTTGCCCATTTGTTCTGTTGCCGTACCTGTCTTATCAGTCTGACCACAATTTTCCGTACTCAATAGTTTGTTATCAGCATCATTCTTCCTCTCCATCGGCATAGAAAGGCTCAAAGAGGCACAATTAGGCTTACTATCAATGCTTGTCCCCTTAAACTTCTCAATGATGCTCTTCCTTTCCGCCAACGGTGTCTTGCTGCTTATCGCCACGGCTTCTATTCCTTGCTCTCGATAATACGCAGCAATATGCTCAGCATGTTCTATATTGATGGCATACACGATGCCTTTCTTTTCTGCTGCAAATTCCTTTATAGTCTGATACAACCGCCCAATGGATGGCTTGCAGTCCAACACATCCTGCATCTCTGCAATGCTATAGTCTCCGTCGGTGGCTCGTTTTGACATTCTGTCAATCTTCTTCTGGTCTTCACAGCTCGGATTGAGCGACACATAATCGAAGTCTGACAGATAACCGTCCTTGATAAAGTTGGAAATGGAGTGGGAAGTAAGCAGTACTTCAAACAAATCGGTGAAGCCCCGTTTATTGAGTCTGCAAGGGGTGGCGGTCACTCCGAGTTTCTTTGCCTCTGGATAGGCATTCATCATCTCGGCATAGGTCTTTGCCAGGGCATGATGTGCCTCGTCTATCACGATGAGTGTTGGTCTTTCCTCCAGTTCTTGATAGTGTCTCGACAACCACTGTATAGAGAAAACTTCTATAACGTTTGATTTTTCTCTTTCGGCATCAAGAGAAGTGCCTAATCGTCTCTCAAGCGTTTCCTTTATCTGTTCTACTAATTCACGCCTATGTACCACAATCCACACACATGGATTCTTCACTCTTCGTTCTTCTCTCTTCACTACTTCCGAAATAAGAACGGTCTTTCCTGTTCCAGTAGGCATCTGTACCATCACAGATTGGTGCGTCACAAACGCATCCTCTATCTGCCGTAACATATCCTTCTGGTATTCGTACAACTGTATTTCTTTCGTCATTTGTGTCTTTTCCACAAATTATTATCTACGCATCAAATCAATTTCATGCGCTTTATCTCTTCCATGTTTTCCTTGATGAACTCACTGACTTTCTTGCCGTTGTTTGGGTATATCACGGTTATTCGGATGCTGTCATCCAACACCCCATACACCTCGTCCATCAATTTATTGAATGGGCTATCCTTACATATATCCGGCAACCATAGTATCACGTCTCCACGCTTTACGGTTACATGATAGTCCTTTATCAGATAGTGTCCCACCAATTCCCTTATCTTCTTTTCTATTTCAACACTATTCATAACTTTTCATAGATATATTTGATTCATCCAACACCCACTGCCCACTAAAATGGCAAAGCCCCTCTCGGCACCCCATAATCCGTACAACTCTCCATTCCCTCAATCTCTTTCCACGCCTCATGTAAATAAGCATTCACATCCTTTGGTAGTTTTCCTTCCTTCGCCAATCGTTCAAACTCCTCCACCATGTCTCTTATGGCATATTCTGGACTGTACGTATCATCAAAATACTCCCAGTGCCTGTCTATCACAAAGTGTCTGCACATGGATTTCGTCAGTTGCAGAAACATCAATGCTGCCGTCTGGTATTCTCCAACGGCAAACAAATTCTCGATATTTTTGTTCTCTTCCAACATCAGCTGCCAGATGCTATAACAGTCCCAATCCACATTTCTTCTGTTGAAGATATGCTGTTCATAGTCCTTGTTCAATGGTATCAACGACTTGGCTTCTTTCTCTGCCTCCAGTATCTGTCGCTCTTTCTCCCGTCGTCTACGCTCAGTATCTTTTGCAGCTCTTTCTTCTTCGTCATTCATCTCTCGCTCGATCTTCACGGGTTCTCCCGAGAATTTCTTGCTTGGTGCCAACATCTGTATATTGTTCTGCACTCGTTTGAAATCATCAAACCGCGACAGATGCGTAAAGATATATGTGAATACCTCTTCTCGCTTCTCCTCGTTGTTCCATGCTGCCACACTATCTACCAATGCTGCAAAGCTCGCGTATATCAGTTTGCCGATACGTAGCTTGTATTCATTTAGATAATCTCTAATGTCATCCCTATATATCAGCAAGGGCAGATGTTCACACAATCCCATGGCAATGGCATAAGCTGCGTCTGGTCGTCCTTTTGCCAACACTGCTGGTATCGATTTCTTCTCCCAACGCTCCAATAGTCGTAGCATATACATGAAGTCGTCTTTGTCATCAGGGAAAAAGGTCACCACTTGCTGGAAGTACTTGGCGTATGCTTCCTCCAGGTCTATATACAATCCCTTGGGCACATAGTCTATCTTCGGACGTTCCATACAACTTCTACGTCTGCGCACCTCGGCTACTTCATCCTGCTTTTTCTGATGGGCAAGGCGTTCTTCTTCATTTTTGCGAACCGCTTCCAACTCTTCTTTGAACTCTTTCGTCTGCATAGTGTCTGCACACAGATGTTTGCTTATAAGTCTTGACAGGTATTGCCTCCATGCCCTCCAGTTGCTTTCGTTTACGCAATCAGGGCAGGATATTCCTCGCAAACTCCATGTCTTTTCAAACAGGTCGAAGTCCCATTCGTAGGTTTTCTTATCTGGCATATTCTAAAAGTTTATATGGAATATGGGGTGATAGAATTTTTAAAAGTGATGTCCACAGTTCTGCATGCCCCACTGGTTACTATTCTGTTAACGTTCATATGTATTCTCTATGCGTACTTTGTGAGTCTCACTGGTTTTTATTCTGTTTATCGCTGTATCTGTTTTCCGAGTGGCACATCGTGCCACAGCTTTGCATTCAGATAAAGCAGTCGAGAACTCGTTCTCGTAAGGCTTTGTATGAATGAAAAGCAAGTCGAAGACTCGGAAAACAGATGCGGTGTTTTTATCGGTTTTTGTCTAAGTCCACTCAGCAGTAGATTTGTATCTAAGTCCCTCTTGAATAACTCTCCACCAAATAGTCGTACCCAAACACAAACGTGTCCCTATTAGCATCCCCATACAGAAAATCCTCGAAACTGGTAAATGAAGACTGAAACATCTGCCCATAAAGCATATTGATCGTGTTAATATGCCAAACCATAGCATTTCTATATCGTTGCTCTGTACGCTTGTCTTTCATTACGAGTGTCAGAATATGACATACAGCCTCCAACAATAACTCATAATACGAGCAATGACTCTCTCTATCTGGCTCAAAGTAATCCACATCCTTACAGTGTAGCATTGCAAGTCGTTCAAGAAGATAGAAAGCGTTTCCTGCCGCCTCCTCATTCTTGCCATCTTCATATTGCTTCATAAAGATTTCAAGCAATGGAACATATGCCATAGCAGCCATTTTGCCATCATTCCACATGTTCGATTCTATCCAAACCTTGTCAATTTCCTCACGCATGGTAGGTGTGAACTCCATAAAACTGTAGTTCTTCCATGACTTCACTGTGCGCATGGTAGCAGGATACTTGTTAGGATAATTATTCTTGATGTCTTGCAGCATATGTCCAAGTGTCTCTGCCATACACTTGGCATGCATATATCGTTCTTCATCTGTCTCACTGGCTGCATAGTCGCAACAGTCTGTGTACCATTCTTCATGCGGAAGGTCACTCTCCACTACATATTTACGGCTATCTATGGCTTCAGACCAATAGGTCAGGTAGCGGATTAGTACGTCATGAGGCAATGCCTTCAGCTCTTCTACGACTTTCTGTATTTTCTTGTCTACAACTAAATCGTAATAATCGCCTTTGGCGTTGTAGACGAAATCGAATGAGTCTTTGTGCATGTTCTTTATTCTGTTATTGCTTTAAATAAAAATATTATCACCAAAAGGATATTAAGAGAACAATAGCTATTTATTCCATATTTTCAGTAATCGTTCATTAACCTTTTTATATGGCGTAAATGTTTCAATTGCTTTTACCGACATATTACATTGCTTTAGATAGTCAACAAGTCCTTGACTTAGAATCTTACATTTATCCCATTTCTCAATCTTATAAGAAGATGATGTATAGCTTTTCAGCTTATTCCAGATTTCATCACTCATCAGATTCTTGCTTAATTGCTTATAGATGTGCTGAAAACTATGCTGCAACAAAGATATGGACATCTCATCTGTCCAATTGTGTGCAAGAACATACAGATAGACATAATAATCAATATCCATCGAGTTGTTATCCATTTTTATCAGCACATTCCAATTTGCAGATGAAGTACATTTAAGTAATGCGCTATCTGGTTTCACTTGATGGATAAAAAACAGTTCAATACGCCTATTTATATTCGATTGTACTCTTAACCATGCCAAGAGTTCTTCCATCTTATTAAGACCACTTTGTAGTAGGGACGGAGATACCAATCGGTATCTGTCTGAATTTGCTGCATCAAAGATGATGTCTATGGAATTGCTTGCATTATCCACAATTCTCAGAGACAAAGAATCCTCTACAAGTGTTTCTGTTTCTATGATTCGATTTAGAAGCGTATTCCAATGAGCAAACTCATTAAAGTCATTACTGCTATATTTTAACAATAACGTGTGGAATTGTTCAACTGGCAAATATAACCATATACCAGAAATAAAGAATCTTTTATTTATTACAAGTAAAGGAAACATTACATTCCAATTGGGTATTACTAAACTCAACAATTCCTGTTCTTCTAATATGTCAATAGAATAAGAGAGTGCTTGACAAGCATATTTATTAGGTTTTTCTAACTTAACGATTTCATTTATCAGTGAAAGAAAATCGGACTTGTTCTCCTTATGCAAAAGTTGCACTCTACTTTTATAGTTAATTATACCAGAAGCCAATCCTGCGACATTGTTAAAGACTGCTATTTGATACAATATATCTTTTTCAGTACCAAAATAATGAGATATTTTTTGAGATAAAAAGTTGTATTTTAGGACCATGCCATCTTCTATACCAGGGAAATATTCTTCAAACAAATGCAAGATATCAGTATATTGCTCAATTTTGGCATTCCCCTTGATTGCCATATCCAATTTTTTCATTAAAATGGCAAAACCAATTAGTTTGTTTTTGTCATCTAAAATATCATCACTAAACAGTCTGATTAAGCTGGGCAGTTGGTCATTTTCCTTTTGTGATTCTTCATATATATACCTGATTCCTTCATCAAAGTTCTCAATGGTCAACTTATCATTCCAAGGTGCTGTAGCCAAGTCTACGCTAACCTCATTATCTGTAAACTGTATTGAGAAATCTGCTTCTCCACATTTTCGGTAAGAAGAAGACCCTGTACTAAAAGAGGTGGTTTTTAAGATACCTAGTGGAATATATTGAAGAAAATACAAGCATAGCTCTGCGTAAATATTCTGACTCTTATCTATGTGTATCACAAGATTTTTATTGCCACATATCAAAAAAAGATACATAACCAATAAAGAAACGCTATCAAACACATGAAAAATGCAGTTCGAGTTTCTTTTATCGAATGTATCTATCTCTATTTTCTTTTGATAGTATTCATATTCATTCTTCTTTGGTCTTTTGAAATAATTCGTCAATATCCGAAAATCAAAATTCCTATCAATATCATTCAAGTCTACAATCAATGTATGCGTCCATACACATCCTGGACGTTCCATTTCTGATGCGTACCATGATTTGGCTATAGCATATTTCTTTCCACTATCCAGTGGGTAAAATGTCATATAGGCATCTTCATCAGATTCATCACGATACCCTGTCCAATCACTGAGCGTGGACATCAAAGAGGAATCATTAGATGGTTTCATTATAAAGGAACTTGCCAACAAACCATGTCCTTTGTAATACCCGTGTAATGTTTGTTCTATTATCATTATTTCAATAGTAGATATAATGGTATAGACAAATCGTAGAGGATAGATGTTTCGTCTTCTACAAATGATCTATTGCCATTCTGCATTTGCTTCCTTACTTCTTTTTTTATTCCATTGTAATTTTCCGGATTTTCATTTTGAGGATATTCTCGTCCTTGTGCGCTAAGCCCTATGATTTGTGCGTTATTTATATTGTGTTCTATATAGTTATATAACGCTGGAGATTCCTCTTCAAGGTATTCTTGCGGATTTTTTGGTGTTCGGCCATTTTTCGTTTGCTTGTCCCATTGGGACAGAACTATTACGACCCTATTGAATTTCTTTTTACTCATCAAGAATTTCAGCACCATGATATTCATGGCAGCAGGTGATATGTCTGTTGTTTTGAACGGCGGAATATCTGTCGCAGGACTTTCTTTATCATCATCTTCTGTTCCAAAGTCATCCTCAAATTCGCCAACAGACACATCACTGATAAAGTATACCAAACTGTCTGTATTATCCAACCATTCCGTCAATAAGTCGGATTGATTCAGCTCTATCAAATCTCGAAATGTTTCGCCAAGAAAATCTGGAACTTCTACTTGAATCGTTTCTCCTGTACTGACCACTCTTAGATTTAGCTGTACTCGCTCATTTTCGTTTGAATTTGTGCGATTAATAGCCCTCATATCTTTGTAGGCATCACTGAGCTTGTTCAATACGCTAATATCCTCTGGTAGGTTATTATTGTCTGCTACCAATTTCAAATCTGCATTCTTGGCAGGATGCCTCAAACAATACCACAATGCTCCTATATATGTAGACTTTCCTGAACTCGGTAGTCCCGCTATCATACATTTTGTCATAACCTCATCATTTTTCTTTCAATAATGTTTGTACCCAATTCACTTCTTTGCATTCTTTGTAATCTTCCTTGTCCAATAGGCTTACGATATAATTAAAGGCTTCCAACATTCCTTTATCATTCATGTCATTCGATTTCGTTTCAAATGTATGCGCAACTTTTATTGAAAAATCGGAAGCCAACTTTTCTTCAAAATCTTTACGATTGTTTTGGTACAATTTGGCCTTTTCTTCTGCGTCATTGGTATCTATTTTGTTGTAGAGAATGTCAAATTGCTTTGGAATATCAAAAACTTTTGCAGAGGACATTCGACTAAGTAGCATCTGAAACTTGTCGTCAAAGTCTATGTATTCATCATCATTATTCAAAACGCTACAGTCAATAAAGAACAGTATGTGCTTGCTATTGATAAGCCCTTTGTCTTTTTTAACATCTGATAAATTGTCTACATAGTTATTCTTATATATTTCTCCTGCTTTGTCGGATATTATAAGTTTTTTCTTTATTCCATCCTTGTACAAAGTTAGAGTCAGGAATTGTCCTTCTGTAGTTACTGTCCGAACATTTCGTTTGGATGTTTTAAAGACTTCATTTCTGACATGTGCTCTTCTCTCAAACCCAACAAAAGTGTCAGAGTCTATTATCTTGTATCCATTGATTTCTCCTTTAAGCATAAAAGTATGATATAGAGAAGCGACAAACGTGGATTTTCCTACTTCTGAAAAACCAACCAATGTTATCAAATGAGTATCTGCGTCTCCAAGAACGTCGTTTATGTTTTTATCATTTAAAGCATCGCAATAATATTGAGAAACAGAGCTTTTATTATTCAATTCTAAGCCAGCTTCCAAGTTCTTTGTGACACTGGAAATTGACTCTAATAAATCTTCTTTGTTTTCCATTTGCTATTTCAATAATTTTTCCAACAATAATTCATGATAGAGGTACACAAAGAATTCCTTGGGCTTTAATCTTATTTTATTTAAGTAATCAATATTTTCACTATTCATAAGCCTATTAACTCCCATAAGAATCAATGATGATTCAGAATTTATTTCTTCAGACAGAACTACGCCACTGTCAGCAATGTTTCCCAAGATATTGCTTATTTTCTGTCCTTTCCCTTCTTTGTCGATAAAAGTAATAGACATGAGTCGTTTGAAGTCATTTAATGTCGGCAGTTGGGGCATATTCAAGAAATAGTGTTCCAATATGCTAACAACACGCATAAAAGGGTCTTTCTCATCAAGTTTTGAAATAAATTGTTCCATTTCTGCATCAAAAGCCATTAGGACAAGTGATTGAATACTCTCGGACATTTCATCATCAATATCTTCATTTACGCGAAAGTCATCTTTGAACATTGAACGTGCAAATTCACAAGGGTATTCTTTTTCTCCTATTGACAAGTCACCCAAATATACTGTACTTTTAAAATATAGAGTACATAATATATTGCTATACTTTAGAGTTTTCCATTTCCCATGAACTACCAACATCATATTTTGTAACGCAAGAGAACGGATAGTTTGTTCTTTTCTGTCTTGACATTCTACAATCGCCAAGTAAATACAAAAGAAAACTAAAGCATGATTTACACGTGTTGGGTATGTTGATTTTCTCTCTCTGTTTTCTGAAACATAATTTTCAATGAAATTATTTAGCTTTGGCCATTCTTTGCCTTTGATATAGTAAATGAGAAGTGATTCGAAGGTCGAGAAGGAAAAAGACTCACTTTTGACGAAGTTTGAGCAAGCCCTTGCTAATTGCTCTATTTCGTCTGTATCAAGTGGTATTATTAGACCACTTTGCATCAATATATTATTTAGAATTTTATTCATTCAACATGATATTATATAGTTCTAACCATTTGTTGTCTGTTCTTATTTTATTCAAGAAGGCTTGATTCCTGATATAAGCCGAACCATTACAATCCATATCGGGATATAGTTGTTTAATGATTCTTTTACACTGTGGATGTTTTATAAATTTATGACGGATATCACGTTTTGTTACACCATTAGGCAAATCCTCTTGGGTTACACTTTGAGCGTTAGCCTTTCTTTGCCATGTATTGTGATTCTTCAATACAACACTGAATCTCTTGGATTGTTTCTCATCTTCGTCAAAACATTCTCCATTATAGATGCGGACTTGCAGATTAATGTTTAATATGTCTTCTCCGTCTTCATGCTTGTCTATACTGAGTTCTATGATATTGTAAACAGGCTGATAAGTATCATCATTAATGTCTCCAGGATTCAAAGCTCCAGAATACACATGAACGGCATTGTTTACCATATTGCTTTCAGCTAAATGGACATGACCGTACAATTGCAAGGCATATCTTTTGTCCAGATCTTTCTCAATGTTTTTTTTATTTATTAGAAAGTCTAAAGGGTGATGACACATCAATATATTTATAACTCCATCATGTATTTTTGCTTCATGATAAGCTAACTTAGGCAAATACAAAAGATGCCCCTTTTGTCTTTTGGGGTCTGTATCATAATCTTGAAGATCACTTGTTAATGCAGAATTGACTCCATATAAATTGATTCTATAACCATTAAGTTCTTCATCAAATTCATAGCACCAATACATCTGTGACTTGTCGTATTGTTTTATATCTTCATCCAACGCAGATAACATGAATGGCTCTGCGCAATCTCGTTCGTTATTGCAAAACTCATTATATTCTTTGAATGGAGTATACAGTTTCTTGATAAAGGTAAAGTCTTCTGTTATCATGTTTAGCCATAACTTATCTATGTATGTGTCGTGATTGCATAAAGATGTATGTACGAATTCTCTGACACATTTAGGATGTTCATTTACATTTTTATCATGGTTTCCAGGGACTGTATAAACTTCATCTGGTTTACAGTCTATTTTAGTGCATAACTCATTTATGAAAATATTGGCACGTTCATATTCATCTTTTGAACCACTAAAGGCTATGTCTCCGCAAAGTAGAATCTTATCGAACTTATTGCCAGTCTCTTGGCAGTAGTTGTCCAAATCTTCTATCATACTATTGCGTATGTCTGTATAATCGTCTGCAGCATTGGGCTGCTTTGTCCAATGTATGTCAGACATTTGTAATAATCGTATAACTTCCATATACTCCCTTTTCAATTAAAGTATCATGTCTTTCATAACCTTCTCGACCTCTTCCAATGGCACATTCAACATCCGCGACACATAGAGCGGAGTAATGACATCCATGCTTCCCGACTGACGTTCCATGCCAATCAGATACTCGATGTTCTTTTTCAAATCGCCAAGACTGTTTGAGAATGTAGCTGAAGCCTGTTCCTTGTTTTTCGCTTCCTTTGCTTTGAAAGCATCAAACGTATCACTACCGTCTTCACCATATTTTCCGTCCTTTGCCTCGTATATAACCGATGGCTCCAGTACTTCTACAGTATGCCATGCACCTTGTGGCACAACACAACCATAATTACCAACAGTGGGGTCAAGATGAATACGCTCTTTCTCCTTTCCGTTTTCATCACAGATAACCTCCACGATCTTACCGCACAAGAGAAAAACATTCTCCGTACTTTGTGGATGCCTGTGGATAGGTACAATGGTTCCTGGCAACAGAGCATTCAACATGCGTTGCGAATTATCATTGCCAGATGTTCGCAAATCCAAATTTTGACGCAATCGAGGATTAACAACAGCTTGCTCAAAGAGCTTGCCTAAAAAGTCTTTAGGTAGGTTCTATTAATTCATAAATTCGAGTGGAAGCCGTTCCGTCAGATAC
>OHAU01001209.1_pt1 | contig 31773 bp, 30 predicted proteins | sample 1577181 | NCBI WGS metagenome assembly OHAU01 (sample SAMEA3541472, study PRJEB24748) | human gut metagenome | biome: human gut; feature: human-associated habitat; material: faeces | place: China | collected 2012 | reverse complement strand
TATTCTCCGGACACACTTCTGGGAGCAATGATGACCTGTAATGGATGCAAAAGTGCAAATCCCAAAGAACCGGATGTAGATGAGGGAATTCTGGAAAAAATAGACAGGCTGGTCAGCGAAGAAATTAAGGTGATGCATGTGGGAGCCTGTCGTCTGGACAGGGAGAAAAAAGAGTGCCCAAGAATTGCCAAAATCTGTGAGATGATAGAATCCAGGGGAATCCAGGTGGTAAGAGGAACTCACAGAGAATCCTGAAACAGGATAGAGAAATCGTATAGGGAAAACTTCCAGGCAGATTGTGGAAAATAGTCCGTCTGGAAGCTTTTTTATTGCTGTGTTTTGCCTGGCTTTATTGACAATATACGCAGGAATTAGTAAAATGAGCGGTGGCAGAAAATGATATTTAAGGAGAATTACATAAGATGAGTATTTCTATGATTGGAATAGACCATAGTATGGCTCCCGTAGATATACGAGCCTTGTTTGCATTTACCAGAAAAAATGCAGGGGAGGCTATGGAAAAATTAAAGGAACAGCGGGGAATAGACGGCTGTATTATTCTTTCTACATGCAATCGCCTGGAGATATGGGCAAGTGTGGATGATGAGGCAGAGCTTTCTTTATATAAAGAGCTTTGTAAACTGAAAAATATTAATGATGATCAGTACGAGATATATTTTACAAAGCGTGAAGGCCATGCTGCTGTGGAACATCTGTTTTACCTTGCATCCGGTCTGAAATCCCAGATACTTGGAGAAGATCAGATTCTTACTCAGGTAAAAGATGCACTGGGAATTGCCAGAGAGCATTTTACAACAGATGGAGCCCTTGAAGTGCTTTTCCGAATGGCTGTAACAGCAGGAAAAAAGATTAAAACGGAGGTACCATTTTCTCATGGAAATCCGTCTGTGATCCATCAGGCGATAGAAATGCTTGACAGACAGGGCTATTACGTACAGGATAAGGTCTGCATGGTGATCGGAAATGGGGAAATGGGAAAGGTTGCAGCCCAGGCTCTTATGGAAGCCGGTGCAGATGTGACTGTAACCGTGCGTCAGTATCGCAGCGGAATGGTGAATATTCCATTTGGATGTAAACGAATTAATTATGGCGAAAGAATGGACTATCTGCCTAAGTGTGATCTTGTAGTCAGTGCTACGGCAAGTCCGAATTTTACTTTGCGTGAGGAACTGTTTGAAAATCTGGAACTGGAAAAAAGTATTGTTCTCATTGATCTGGCAGTTCCAAGGGATATTGAACCGGAGGTTGGAAAATTCGAAGGGATAACCTTGTTTGATATGGATAGCTTCCGCATGGAAGAAACTCCGGCTGAGCTTCAGGAAAATCTTGAGGCGGCAGGACTGATCGTGAGAGATCAGATGGATGAATTTTTTAAATGGTTAGATGGTAAGGAACTGATACCAAGAATTCAGGAAATCAAAGAGAATGCAGTGAATGACTTTAACCTGCGGATCATGAAGCCATTGAAAAACACACAGATGGATGAGCAGGAAAAAGAGAAGTTGATAAATGCAGTGGATACTGCAATGGGGAAGGTTATAAATAAAATGCTGTTTGCATTGAGAGACAGTGTGAATGAGAAAGCATTTCTGGAATGTGTAGCAGGACTGGAGAAAACATATGAAAAATAAGCGCTATTTCCCACTGTATGTGGATCTATCGGATAAGAACATTGTGGTAGTGGGTGGGGGAACCATTGCCACAAGAAGAGTGAAAGCATTATTATTATTTACCAGGAATATTACAGTAATTGCGCCGAAGATGACAGCAGATCTCTGGGAACTGGGCAAGCTGGGAAAAATTCAGATCCAGCCCCGTCCTGTGAAAAAATCGGATTTCTCTATGGCTTATATGGTGCTGGCTGTTACGAATAACAGTGAGCTAAATGAGGAAATTTACCGTACCTGTAAAGAAGAGGGAATTTATGTAAATGTTGCAAGTGATAAGAATTTGTGCGATTTTTACTTTCCCGGAATTTGTCTGAAGGATGATATTGTAGTGGGAATCACGGCCAGCGGTGTCAATCACAAAAAGGCTAAGGCAGTAAGAGAAAAAATGCAGGCACTTCTGGAAGAACTGGAAAAAGATGAGGATAGTTATGAATAAAAAAGTTGTGATCGGAAGCAGGGAAAGCAAGCTTGCCGTACTGCAAAGCCAGATGGTGAAGGATTATATTGTATGCAGGCATCCGCAAATGGATGTGGAAATCCTGACCATGAAGACTACAGGAGACAAAATACTGGACCGTACTCTGGATAAGATTGGAGGAAAAGGCCTTTTTGTAAAGGAACTGGATCGGGCGCTTTTAGAGGGCAGAAGTCAGCTTTCTGTTCATAGCCTGAAGGATATGCCTATGGAAGTCCCGGAAAAGCTCCCCATACTTGCTTTTTCAAAAAGGGAAGACGTAAGAGATGTGCTGGTTCTCCCAAAAGGCTGTGATGTTCTGGATCCTTTGAAGCCTATCGGTTGTTCCAGCCTTCGCAGAAAGCTGCAGCTGAAAGAAATTTACCCGGATATGCAGGTGAAAAGTATTCGTGGAAATCTTCAGACCAGACTGGAAAAGCTGGATAGTGGAGAATATTCTGCGTTAGTTCTTGCAGCCGCCGGTTTGAAACGTCTGGGGCTTGAAAACAGGATCAGCAGGTATTTTGATACAGAAGAAATGATTCCGGCAGCGGGACAGGGAATTCTTGCAGTTCAGGGAATTGATGGTCTGGATTATGAGTTTCTGAAAGGGTATGATGATTTGCAGGCCCATCAGGCTGCAACAGCAGAGAGAGCCTTTGTAAAATATTTAAATGGCGGATGTACCTCTCCGGTAGCTGCCTATGGAGAAATCAAAGATGGTCAGTTGAAACTTACCGGTCTTTACTATGAAGAAAAGACTGGACATTATCTGAAAGGATATAAAACAGGAAATCCTTCAGATGCAGAAAAACTGGGAACTTCTCTTGCAAAAGAACTGCAGGAGCGCTGCAAAGTGGAATACAAAGAGTCTGGCTTGCAGGAAGACAACAAAAAAGAACCGGGAAAAGTCTGGCTGGTGGGAGCTGGTCCTGGAGATGTGGGGCTTTTTACAATGAAAGGTGCCCAGGTTCTGGAACAGGCAGATGTGGTTGTTTATGACAGCCTGGTAGGACAGGGAATCCTGACCAGAATTCCTGCTTCTGCAAAACTGATCAATGTGGGAAAACGTGCTGGCCACCATACTATGTCCCAGGAGAAGATTAACCAGGTTCTTGCTGATGAGGCAAAAAAGGGCAACCGGGTAGTACGTCTGAAAGGCGGCGATCCTTTCCTTTTTGGACGAGGAGGAGAGGAACTGGAGCTTCTCACAAAGGAGGGCATTCCTTATGAAGTAGTTCCTGGTGTGACTTCCCCGATTTCCGTACCTGCATATAACGGAATTCCTGTGACACATCGGGATTTCTGTTCGTCTGTCCATGTTATCACCGGACATAAGCGCAAGGGAATGGAGTATGACATTGATTTTGAGGCGCTGGTACATACGAAAGGAACTCTTGTTTTTCTCATGGGAATCACTGCCATGGAGGATATCTGCAGTGGCCTTATGAAAGCTGGAATGGATCCGGATATGCCGGCTGCTGTTTTATCCAAGGGTACTACGGCTGGTCAGCAAAGAGTCGTGGCAACTGTCGCTACATTAAAGACAGCCTCTGATCAGGCGAAAATCCAGACACCGGCCATTATTGTGGTAGGAAAGGTCTGCACTTTGGCAGATGATTTTGCCTGGTATGAGAAATTACCTCTGGCAGGCTGGAAGATTCTTGTCACCCGGCCAAAGGAGAATATTTCCAGAACTGCGGCCCTTCTTCGGGAGAAAGGTGCAGAAGTACTGGAACTTCCATCCATCAGTATTATCCCTCTGGAGGATCAGAGCAGACTGTACCAGGCCTTTTCTCATATCCGCAGCTATGACTGGCTGGTATTTACAAGTCCTGCAGGCGTGGAAGTTTTCTTCAGGCAAATGGAGAAAAAGAAGATCGACCTGCGTTCTCTTGGAAATGCAAAAATCGCGGTGATCGGTGAGGGCACAAAGAAGAAATTTCTGGAAAGAGGAATCTATCCGGATTTCATGCCTTCTGTTTATGATGGAAATACCCTTGGAAAAGAACTTGGCGCTCTTTTAAATGGAACAGAAAAGATTCTGATTCCAAGAGCCTCCCTTGGAAACAAGGAGCTGGCAGAAGAACTGAAAAAAACAGGTGCACAGGTGGATGATATTCCGACTTACGAGACCGGATATGTAAGCTGTCCTCTTATTAATGAGAAAAGAGAATTTGAAGAGGGCACCATTGACCTGGCTGTATTTACCAGTGCTTCCACAGTGAAAGGCTTTGTGGAGAGTACCAAAGGACTTGATTATTCCAGGGTTCGTGCTGCATGTATTGGAAAACAGACTCGTGCAGCGGCGGATTCTTATGGAATGCAGACATATATGTCAGAAAAAGCAACCATCGACAGTCTGATCGAACTGGTTGAGACACTGAAGAGGAGTGAAGAAAAATGGAACTGATTAAGAGACCTAGAAGATTAAGGGGCAGTGCAAATTTGCGAAAAATGGTGAGAGAGACCAGAATGGACAAATCTTCTCTTATCTATCCGCTGTTTGTAATGGAAGGAAATGGAATCCAGGAAGAGATTCCTTCCATGGAAGGGCAGTACCGTTACAGCCTGGACCGTCTTCCCTATAAGCTGGAGCAGTTGGAAAAAGCAGGGGTAAACAGCATTATGCTTTTTGGAATCCCGGCTCATAAGGATGAAGTCGGAAGCGGCGCTTACGCTCAGGATGGTATTGTACAGAAGGCACTTCGGGAAGCAAAGAGCAGATTTCCAGAGATGTATTATGTGACAGATGTGTGCATGTGTGAATATACCTCTCACGGTCACTGCGGCGTTCTTTGCGGCCATGATGTTGACAACGACAAGACATTGGAGCTTCTGGCAAAAACAGCTCTGTCTCATGCGCAGGCTGGCTCTGATATGATCGCGCCTTCCGATATGATGGACGGACGTGTAGCTGCCATCCGTAAAGAACTGGATCTGGGCGGTTATACCAATATTCCAATCATGTCTTATGCGGTGAAATACGCTTCTGCGTTCTATGGCCCGTTCCGTGATGCAGCTGGAAGTGCTCCTGCTTTTGGAGACCGCAAGAGCTATCAGATGGATTTCCACAATAGAAGAGAGGGAATGAAAGAAGCTCTTATGGATATTGAAGAAGGCGCTGATATTATTATGGTGAAGCCTGCCATGTCTTATCTTGATATGGTATCTGAGATCTCCAAGGCTGTGAATGTTCCGGTAGCTGCCTATAGTGTAAGTGGTGAGTATGCCATGGTGAAGGCGGCGGCAAAGATGGGCTGGATCGACGAAGAGCGGATCATTGGAGAAATGGCGGTGGGAGCTTATCGTGCAGGTGCCCAGATTTATATCACTTATTTTGCAGAAGAAATTGCAAAAATGATGGAGGAAGGGAGAATCGGATAATGACAAAGTCTGAGAAGCTTTTTGAGAGAGCGGTAAAAAGAATCCCCGGCGGTGTAAACAGTCCGGTGCGTGCATATGGCGCTATAGGAGAAGCACCGAGATTTATTGAACGTGCAGATGGCTGCTATATTTATGATGTAGATGGCAACCGCTATATTGATTACATAGATTCCTGGGGACCAATGATCCTGGGACACAATTTTCCTGCAATACGGGAAAGTGTTCTGAAGGCCTGTGAAAAAGGTCTGAGCTTTGGATGCGCTACAGAGATCGAAGTGGAAATGGCTGAATTTATCTGTGACAGAATCCCGCATGTGGATATGATCCGAATGGTCAATTCTGGTACAGAGGCTGTTATGAGTGCAATCCGTGTTGCAAGAGGTTATACGGGGAAAAATAAGATCATCAAATTTGCAGGCTGCTATCATGGACACAGTGATGCCATGCTGGTAAGCGCAGGTTCCGGTGTGATGACAAGTGGTGTGCCGGACAGTGCCGGTGTTCCAAAAGGCTGTACAGAGGATACTATGCTGGCAGTTTACAACGATCTTGGCAGTGTGGAGACTCTTTTTCAGCAGGCAGAGGGTCAGGTGGCAGCAGTGATCGTGGAAGCAGTTGGAGCCAACATGGGTGTAGTTCCGCCAAGGGAAGGATTTCTGCAGGGACTTCGCGCTCTTTGCGACCAATACCATGCCCTTCTTATTTTTGATGAGGTGATTACCGGATTCCGACTTGCATTTGGCGGCGCAGCACAGTATTTTGGTGTAACACCGGATCTGGTTACTTATGGAAAAATCATTGGTGCCGGAATGCCGGTAGGTGCATATGGCGGAAGAAGAGATGTGATGGAATTGGTTGCTCCGGCAGGAAAAGTATATCAGGCAGGTACTTTAAGCGGAAATCCGGTAGCTATGGCTGCCGGGCTTACCCAGCTGAAATATTTGTATGACCATCAGGAAATTTACACGGAACTGGAGAAAAAGGGAGAGCTTCTCTACGGTGGAATGGGAAAAATCGTGAAAGAAAAAGGTCTGAATTACCAGATGAATTATGTGGGCTCTCTTGGAAGCCTGTTCTTTACGGGACAGCCTGTTGTAGATTATGTTTCCGCAAAATCTTCTGACACAGTGGCATTTGCAGAATATTTCAAAAAAATGCTGAATATGGGAATTCATATGGCTCCGTCCCAGTTTGAAGCCATGTTCCTGTCAGCGGCTCATACAGATGAAATTATTATGGAAACTCTGGATGCAGTAAAGCTTGTTCTTTGAAAATGTGTGTGGTATAATTTAGACACAATTACATAAAAGAAACCAGAATACGAGTTGCTGTAATAAAATGCGGCTGTAATAAATGAACCGTGGCAGAGGATTTACTGATATAGAGAATGCAGTAATATTCAGAGCTGCACAGTGACCCGCTACGCTGTAAAAAAGATCGGAAGAACAGCGTGAACGGATGGTTTCCAGAAAGAGACTGTAGGAGGCTAGACAAATGGGTAAGAAATATGTGGCTTATGTAGGAACCTATACTCACGGAACCAGCAAGGGAATTCAGGTTTATGACGTGAACCTGGAAGAAGGTACTCTCACAGAGAGAAGTGAAGTGGAAGTAAGTAATGCGTCTTATACCGCGGTATCCAAGAATGGAAAATACCTTTATTCTATCGAGGATGAGGGCGTTGCGGTATTCAAGCGTGATCATAATGGCGATTTGGCACGTATCAACAGCGTGGATATTGATGGCATGAGAGGTTGTTTCCTTGCTACAGACGTAGATGGCAAATATCTTTACGTAGCAGGTTATCACGATGGAAAGGTAACCGTTGTACACACTCATAAGGATGGACGTCTTGGAAGTGTTATGGACGGTGTTTTCCACACTGGTCTTGGAAGTGTTGCAGAGCGTAACTTCCGTCCTCACGTAAACTGTGTACGTCCTACTCCGGATAATAAATATCTCTGCGCAGTAGATAATGGAATTGACCAGATCAAGGTCTATCGTATTAATAAGCGGACAGATAAGCTGGAGCTGGTGGATATTGTAAGATGCCCGAGAGAGAGCGGACCGCGTATTATCCGTTTCAGCGCAGATGGACGTTATGCATATGTTCTGTTTGAGCTGAGCAATGAGATTAAAGTGTACAGCTACAATGGAGAGGGTGATACTCCGGAGTTTGAGCTGCTTCAAAGTGTTTCCACCCTTGCGAAGAAGGAAGACGGAAGCGTATCTCATAATGCCGCATCAGGTCTTGCTCTTGCACCGGATGGCAAGCATTTATTCTGCACTACAGCAGGTGAGAATACAGTAGGTATGTTTGAGGTAGATGGTGAGACTGGTCTTCTGGATCGTAAATTTGTTCTTCCTGTAAGTGGTGATTATCCGAAAGACCTTGTTATTTTCCCGGATAATCAGCACATTGCCGTTGCCAACCACTCCAGCAACAGCATTACAACCTTCAAGGTTGACTACGAGAAGAACATCATTATGATGAAGGGCAAACCACGTAAGATCGAGACCCCGAACTGTATCAATATCTGGCCGGTACCGGATGGAGAGGATATTGAGGATATAGAGGCCTGATAAATTCTGATTGACAAACAGGAAATGCTGTATTATACTTTTTTGATGTTGTGTTGAGAATTGAATAAAACGACCATTTTGGTGCCTGGTGGAAATTAAAATAAATTCTAGCAGGTCAAACGGGAAACAGGTGAAAATCCTGTGCTATGCCGTAGCTGTAACAGTTGAGTAAGCTTTCGAAACCACTGAATTTTTATCGGGAAGGGAAAGCATTATGATGACACTGGAGCCAGAATACCGGCCAGAATGAAGAACTTTTGCTGCGGGGCACGGTATAGGGGTTGGTTTTATATAACAGGATTATTATGTCATTAAGCCGCTGCGTTAGCAGCGGCTTTTTCACGCTTTTATTACATGAATTCCCTGATTTGGCAGAAGTTTATGCTATTGGAAAGGATAAACACAAATGGCAGAATTGTTAAAGAATATTCAGTCATATTGGGATATGAGAGCTGGAGGATTTTCAGATGCCAGTATGGAAGAAAGAAAAACAGAACCTGGAGAGAGATGGGAAAATATTTTCAAAAATTCTCTCAAAGCGGGATGCCATGTATTAGATGATGGGTGTGGCGCTGGCTTTTTTACCACTTTGCTTGCTTCGATGGGATTTCAGGTGACTGCGGTAGATTATAGCACAAAAATGCTGGAAGAAGTCAGAAGAAATCTGGAGACAGAAGGACTTAAAGCAGAACTTCATCAGATGGATGTGCAAAGCTTAGAATTTGCTGATAATTCCTTCGACGCAGTGGTATCAAGAAATGTATTCTGGAACCTGGAGCATGCAGATAAAGCTTATGAGGAAGCGTACAGGGTTCTAAAAAAAGATGGAATTCTAATTCTGGAAGATGGAAATTATTATCGCCGTTTTTTTAGTGATAAGTATCAGAAAGCCTATGATGAGTTTCAGCGGGGACATCAAAAAGAAGAACAAGGGTGCCATGCGCGACATAATAAAGAAAATGTAGATTTTTCCATTATGGATGAAATTGCAAAGAAATTGCCAATGAGTCAGGTAGATCGACCTGCCTGGGATTTTAATAAACTTGTAGAAACAGGATTTCATAAAATACAGGTGGAAATAGCTGGCAGCCCTTTACCGATGAGTTTTTGTATTGTAGCACAGAAAGGCTGAAAAAGTGAAAAGAGAGATTATAAAACGACTGATTTCACTTGTGATTATTTTGTTTGGGCTGTCTCTGATGACCTTTGGACTTACATATATTTTGCCGTCAAATCCAGCTGAACAGCTGGCAGAATCTATGGGTGCAGGTCATGACCGGGAGGTAATCGCAAAGATTGAAGAAAAATACGGATTAGACAAATCTTTTGGAGAGCAGTATGTGAACTGGCTGAAGGGTGCGTTACATGGCGATTTCGGAATGTCGGTAAAATATGCACAGCCCGTTTCCCAGGTATTAGGAAGAAAACTCCCCAATACGGTTAAACTGGCAGTTGCATCGTTTATTCTGATGATATTAATTTCTTTTCCGTTAGGAATTTTATCAGCAGTATATAAGGATAAAAAGGCTGATTATATTATTCGGTTTATGTCTTTTATTGGAATTTCACTGCCTAGCTTCTGGGTTGGTATGATGATGATCTATTTTTTTGCAGTTAAGATGCACTGGCTGCCTGTGGGGGGATCAGATTCTTTTAAAAGTCTGATCATGCCGTCTGTAACACTTTCGTTAAGCATGAGTGCGTACTACATAAGACGGATCAGGGCGGTAATGGTCGAGCAGATGAATGAGGAATATATAAATGGCTGTCAAGCAAGGGGAATTGGAAGGGTTCGTACAATTTTCTTTCATGTGCTGCCAAATTCCCTGCTTACTGTAGTGACAATGCTCGGCATGTCATTTGGAGGATTACTTGGTGGAACAATGATCGTTGAAACGGTCTTTAGCTGGAATGGAATCGGCAGCGCAGCAGTGGCTGCGATTTCCGGCAGAGATTACCAGCTGATCCAGGGATATGTTATGTGGATGGGATGTATTTATGTACTGGTGAATCTTTTGGTAGATATATCTTACCAGTGGCTTGATCCAAGAATTAGAAGAGGAGCCCTGCAACATGAAGAGTAAGAAAAAATTATGGATTCGTTTTGTGATTATAATGGCATTTGCAGTGCTTTTCTTATTATTTGCATTGTTCGCGGGAAAATTTGCACCTTATGATCCGTTGGAAACACACTATACAGACCTTCTGAAAGCGCCATGCAAACAGTATCTCATGGGAACTGATCAGATGGGAAGGGATATATTTTCGAGAATTCTTTACGGAGGAAAAACATCACTTTTGATCGCATTTGTTGTGACAGCGATCATTTCCGTTGTAGGAATTCTTATCGGGACAATAGCAGGCTTCTGGGGAGGCGCTTTTGATGCTGTTTTAATGCGTTTATCTGACATGCTGATGGCCTTTCCTGGTTCCATTTTTACAATTGCACTTGTAAGCTTTCTTGGTACAGGACTTCCAAATCTGATTTTGGCAATGACCATAACAGGATGGACTTATTATGCAAGAATTAGCCGGTCATTAGTGCTTTCCATAAAAAATAATACATATATAGAGCAGGCAAGACTGGGAGGCGCTAATAATTTCCGGATTATGACAGGTTATATTATTCCAAATGTCATGCCTTCGCTGTTAGTAAATATTACGCAGGATATTGGAAGTAAACTTTTGACCATTGCAGGTCTTTCCCTGCTGGGGCTTGGTTCCCAGCCACCTACACCGGAGTGGGGATATATGCTGTCTGAGGGAAAAGACTATATGTATTCGGCACCCTGGATGCTTATGGCACCTGGTATTGTTATTTTAATAAATGTAATCATATTTAATTTACTTGGAGACAGTATTCAGGATCTGATGAATCCGAAAAGAAAAAATTAAGAATGTTTACTCTTTAAAATAAAGAGTTGAACATAGATTATAGTTTAACAACAGGAGGAGAAATAAAAAATGAGAAAACGGTTAGTATCTTTATTGTTTGCAGGAATTATGGCATGCAGCGTAATAGGAAGCGGTGTTACTACATTTGCAGCCGAAAATGACAGTCACATTAATCTGGCACTTTTCACCTACATCGAAGGCATGGATCCTGCAACAGACTGGTGCGGATGGAATCTTACACGCTGTGGTGTAGGAGAAACTCTTGTGACTGTAAATGAAAATATGGAAATTGTAGGACAGTTAGCTGATGAGTGGGAGCAGGTTGATGATACAACTTATCGTTTTCATATCCGCCAGGGAGTAAAATTCAGCAATGGTACCGAGCTGACACCAGAGATCGTAAAGGATTCTATCCAGAGATCTATTGATAATAACTCTCGTGGAGGAGATCTTAAAATTGCAAACATCGAAGTAGATGGAGAGAATGTAGTATTTACTACAGATGGTGCATACAGTGCTTTTGTTTCACAGCTTACAGAGCCGATGACAGTTATTGTAGACACCACAGCTGATACAAGCAATTATGATACTATGCCAATCTGTACAGGACCTTATGCAGTGTCTGAGTATGTATCTGAAGAGAAGATTGAGCTTGTGGCAAATGAGAACTACTGGGATGGAGCACCGGAAATCAAGAGCATTACTGTAAAGAATATCGGAAGTGATACAAAGGTAGATGCAATGCTTTCCGGAGATATTGACCTTGCACAGGGACCGGATGCAACAGCTCTTAATCGTGTGGAAAATAATGACGATATCAACATTGTAAAAGTAACCGGAACAAGAGAGAATGATTTCGAATTAAACTGCCGCGAGGGAAATCCCCTTTCTGATAAGAACCTTCGTCTTGCACTGTCCTATGCAGTAGATCGTGATGTTGTAGCACAGGTAGCAGGAAATGGTTATTCTTCTCCAATCAGCACAGCATTCCCGTCATCTGTAGGATACGATTCTGAAGATGTAAACGGACAGGTTTATGATCTGGATAAGGCAAAAGAATGCCTTGAGGCAGCAGGCTACAGCGATTCTGACGGAGATGGAATTGTGGATAAGGATGGAGAGAATCTGTCCCTTACAATTTCTATTGCCAATGGTTCTTCAACAGCAGTAAGTGAGACTTTACAGGATATGTGGAAGCAGATCGGAGTTGATGTACAGATTGAAATGCTGGAGAATGTAAGTGACAAACGTGCTTCTGGTGATTTCGATATGCTGGTATCTCCAAACTGGCAGACTGTAAATGCTGGTGATGGTCAGAAATATCTTATGAACCGCTGGTCTGATGGAGGAAGTGACAATTACAGCGGATATCACAGTGATGAATTCCAGTCTGTTCTGGATAAACTGGATGCTGCATTTACTCAGGAGGACCGTGTAAGCGCATTTGTAGAAGCCCAGCAGATCCTGGCAGATGATGCCCCGGCAATCTGGATGTATGCAAATGATAACGTGACTCTTGTAAACAGTAAACTTGAGAATGTAACAGTATTCCCAATTGACTATTATCTTGTAACAAACAAGTGGACATTAGCTGAATAATTATGGATATTCTGAATATTGAGAACTGTACGATTCGCTATCAGGAGCAGGAAGCGGCAGTAGAGCATGTTTCTCTTTCTGTAGGAGAGCAGGAAATCGTCAGTATCGTAGGTGAAAGTGGAAGTGGAAAAACAACTTTAATTCGTGCTATTCTCGGAATTTTACCTCCTGGCGGGATAGTGACAGAGGGGAAAATCTTATTTCAGGGAAAAAATATTTTGGAATTAGATGAGACGTCTTTACAAAAGCTCCGGGGAACGGAAATTGCAATGATCTTTCAGGATGTTGGAGCATCATTGGATCCCATACGGATTGTAGAGTCTCAATATCGGGAATCTATTCTGGCGCACAGGAAAATGGCAAAGGCTGACTGTCGGTCACTGGAAAAAGAAATGCTGGCAAAAATGCATCTGACAGATCCGGAACGTGTAATGGTATCTTATCCTTTTGAGCTTTCCGGCGGGATGAAACAGCGTGTTGGAATTGCAATGTCAATGACTGCAAGACCAAGACTTCTTCTTGCAGATGAGCCTACTTCTGCATTGGATGTGACAATTCAGGCAGAAGTGGTACGAGAAATGAAGAAGCTTCGGGAGCAGTATGAAACTGCAATTATTCTTGTGACACATAACATGGGAGTTGCTTCTTACATTTCAGATAAGATCGGTGTGATGTGCAAGGGTGAGCTGGTGGAATTTGGAAAAAGAGATGATGTGATCTTTCATCCGAAGCACGAATACACCAAAAAACTTCTGGCGGCAGTGCCAAGGCTGGAGGGAAAACGATTTGCAAAATGATACGATTCTCCTGGAAGTGAAAAATCTGAATAAGACATTTCCAGTGAAAAAAGAAAAATTATATGCAGTAAGTGATGTTAGTTTTTCCCTCAAAAAAGGTGAATGCCTGGGGATTGTGGGTGAAAGTGGATGCGGGAAAAGTACAGTGGCGAGAATGATTGCCGGTATCATACCTGTTTCGGGTGGAGAAGTACTGCTGGAAGGGGAAGCTTACATGAACCTAAAGGGCAGTGAAAAAAGACGTTTCCGCCGAAACATTCAGATGGTTTTCCAGGATCCTTTAAGTTCATTCAGTCCAAGAATGAAAGTTGGCACTTATCTTATGGAATCCAGGAGAAACTTTGATGGGATCAGTAAAGAAAATGGTCTTAAGGAAGCGCGCAAACTGCTTCTGGAAGTAGGTCTTCCGGAAGATTTTGTGAATCGTTATCCACATGAGCTTTCGGGTGGTCAGCTGCAGCGTGTGGCTATTGCCAGGGCCATTTCTATTCAGCCTAAACTACTGATCTGTGATGAAGCGACAGGTGCACTGGATGTTTCCATACAGAACCAGATTGCGAAGCTGCTGGTAAAGCTGGTGGAAGAAAAGCAGATCAGCTGTCTGTTTATTGGGCATGACCTGGCACTGGTAAGGAGTGTAAGTCAGAGAATCGCAGTTATGTATCTGGGAAGAATTGTGGAAATTCTGGAGAGTGAGACGCTTGCTGCAAAAGCAGTACATCCATATACGAAAATGCTGCTTGGTTCTGTTTTTGATGTATATTGCGATCAGAATGAGAAAATTGCAGCTGCAAAGGGAGAGCCTCCAAGTCCTCTTGAAGTGCAAAAGGGCTGTGCTTTTGCCGGGCGCTGCAACTGGTGCAGGGAGAAATGTAAAGAAGAACTGCCTCTTTTGCAGGAGATTGAGCCAGGACATAAGGTTGCCTGTTTTCAATTTATGAAATAAAATACTGCTCTGAGCAGCAAAAGCTGTCTGGTAGATGCCAGGCAGCTTTTTTGAGGTGGAATAAAGTTAATTCCATGCTCGAAGCAGTTTTGTACCATTTAAGATTTGTTCCAGAAGATATAGAGCACCTGTACATCCAACGTAAGTTTTGGGAATGACATGGATATATCCGGAACCTGGATTGGCAGTTTCAATGCCAAAAATGTTGTCGCTGTAAGTGTTCAATTCTACGATTGTGTTTGCACCAGCAAGAAGGATAACATTATTTACAGAGGCAATATCCTGTTCCAGTGCGTCTTCACAATGAAGCTCATGAAGCTTTTCCTGAATCAGATTTTCCGTGTGGCATTGTAAATAAAGTGGATGGATGACTTTGGGCTTAATGCCTAAATAACCGGAAAGATAATCCACATATCCTCTTAGAACGGATGGTTCGCCTTCCGCGGCATAGCGAAGATCCTTTGGGAAGCCTTTATTTCCCATATTATGTGCAATGAAATAGAAAGCGCGCGAACGGCTTTCTTCAATATAATCTAATGCAGGTTCACAATTTGTTCCGAGCAAAGAGGAAATCCCCCGGACAAATTCTTCGGTGAGGTCAAAACCGATTGGCATTCCTCCGGTCTCGTAAACTGGTATGGGAAAATGGCTGCGGAGATATTCGGCTGTTTTTTTACAACGCTCCGGGCAGAGTATAATATTGGCGTCTGCCTGAGCAATTGTACGAAAATCAGTTATGGGACAATTCATACCAGCTGCTACATGAACAGAGATTCCGCAAAGCTTCAGTAATTTGGTGATTTCCTTTAAACCGCCTTCCGGGAATTTCTCATGTGCATCAAAACCAAAAAGGTTAATAGATGGAATTTTGGAGGCTTTTTTATTGGTGCAAGGTTTATCACATAACAATTCCATCAGGCGAACGGTTGCTTCGTCGTATCCGATCATAGAATTTTCTGATAAGCCAGGGGATTCGATAAAAAGGTGTGGAATTCCAAATTCTTTGCTGATGGCATCCAGTTCCGGCTCCAGTGCTTCGCCGAGGAGAGAAGTACCGGGAGTCTGGATTACTGTGAATAAGTCATAACTTCTTTCTGAAAACAGATCGTTTAATGCGCGATGAAGTTGTTCGGCGGTCCCGAAAATATAATCAGAATAGCGGAGATTGGTAGCTGGTATGCGAGGACTGCCGATGCAAAACTGGCTGCGAAGCAACCGGTCATCCATAGCATCTTCCAGTCGAAGCTCATCACCAAGAGTCCATAGATTGGATCTTCGAATCAAAGAATCAACACCACTAAAGGTATAGTAGGTTTTACAGCCAATAGGACCATTTAGGAGAACCAGGTTGTTTTGGATCCCTTCGCATGCAGAGATAACACCCGCAATGTGATCAGGGACAGCGTTTCTCAAATAATGATTTGTCATTTTTCCATCGTCCTTCCAAAGTGTTTTCAAATAAACGGATCCATTTTGCAGCACAATCTGTTCCAGTAAAGAAACCTGTGCTGATATCCCGTGCAAGATTTACGGTGCAGATTTCATCAGGTATGAAAGCCTGTCCCATAAAATCATTCAGGATAATAAGATCTGGCTTTTGTTTTGCAATAGAAGTAAATAATTTATTTTGTGCATTTTCCCAGTCCGCTGAGAATTGATGCTTCCAATCTGCAACGCTGTCTTCTTTACTTCCGATAAGGATAGAATCCAATACATCCAAATCCAGATCATGAGCCAATTCAAGAATCCAATCAATGCTATTGTTCTTTAAGAATAAAATTACTTTTTTCCCTTTATACAAAAGTTTGAGGTTGTTAATAGTTTGGGTGTATTGAATGCGGTTTTCTAAAATTACCTGTTCTGTTTCTTTTTCTTTTCCATAAAGTTTTCCTATTTTGCGAAGCCAGGAGGCTGTTTGGGAAAATCCCCTGGGAAGCTCGTTGCAAAGAAAACGGCAACCATATTTTTCTTCAAATATTTTTTGCAGTTCATGTCCTAGTTTATCATAGCGTGCCATGATCGAATAAGGCGCTTTTAAAAAATTATGGATGTTCTCCATTGATTCTGCGCAGATAAAGCGACAGTTGATTCGGATTCCTATTCTTTTAAATATTTCCTGCAGATTCATAAAAGTACGATCTGTCTGAGAAGAAATTGTATGTTCATAGACAAGATTGATGCAATCAGGTTCTGGCTTTACGTTCGGATCAACAGCTTGAAGAGCAAGCGTTTTGTAGCAAAGTGCCATTCCTTCGTTATAGTCACCGGCTTCGATTCCGTCAGTATGAATAATATACATATCGACACCAAGACTTTTTAATTCTTTTTGAAGTGGAACCAGGTCATCGCCACTCATGCCTGGAATACAGGAAGTGACAGTGATAATATTGCGGATTCCGCGTTTCACCATTTGAAAAGCTTTACGCCGTGTCTGTTCTACACCACCGTATACGGCTTCGTTTATGGTGATATCAGTATTCTCAAACTGTCTTGGAACAAAGGCCGGGTAAAGGATTCCGCGTTCATACAATCCTCTTCGTCCGTAGCTGGTAAAACCGTTAATGGCATACCAGGTGCAGCTTTTGGGAGCATGTCCGAGAATTGCGGCATCTTTGATATGAACCGCCAGATCGATAGCACCACGATAAGCACAGCCATATAGCGGAACTCTGCTAAAAGGATCAGATAAAGCTCTCTTTTTCGTGGCAGAAGGTTGTGCGGGAACAGCAGGAATCACGGGAGCAGATGTATGTTTGGAAATTGTAGTGGTAGTGTGGGATAGTCTTTCCCCACGCATAAAAAGCTCCATCTGCTCTTCAGATAAAGGGGCAGCGGCATAAAGAACAGGCTGCGTTTGTAATTTTTGTGCAAGCTCCAGAAAAATATTAGCTTCGGCACTTTTGGGGGATTTTTCAACCAGAGTCATTGCTTCTTTTTCTGCCTGGGTAAAAAGATTACTTCTGGGAATTTCTGCAAGAATTGGAAGATTGACAGCATTGGTAAAGTCTTCTACATATTTGCGATCATCACCGACTCCGCGGCTGTTATAGATGATCCCGGCAATCTGTCTGCCCTGGGGATTAAGATTCTTTATTCCGCACAGAATGTTATTTGCAGCATAAATAGACATAGATTCCCCACTTGTTACAAGAACTACTGCATCGGCATATTGTTTGCGGACAGGAACCGCAAAACCGCCACAGACAACATCTCCTAATACATCATATATGACCTGGTCATATTTTTCTATGGCGTGGTATTTGTTTAAAAAATCAAATGCAGTCAGAATTCCCCGGCCTGCACAGCCCATTCCTGGTCTGGGACCGCCTGCTTCTATGCAACCAGTGTCAAGAAAACCTGGTATTAATACATCTGCCAGGTTTTGTTCATCTTCAGGAGTGTTTAGAAGATAATCGAGGATAGTTGTGATTTTTTGCCCATGGTGTAGAAGACGGGTTGAGTCGTGCTTGGGATCACATCCTATTTGAAGTACTTTACTGTTGCAGACTGCTAAGGCTGCGGTCAGATTCGCACTTATTGTGGATTTCCCAATCCCTCCCTTTCCATAAACTGCAATTTGCATATTGGTCCTCCTCATTATGAAATTCCAAATTACCTTTGATAATGGCATTGGAGACTGTTATTACTTGCTGGAAAAATTTTTAACGACGTTTTTTTCGTAATCTACAGATAAAAATCCTTCACATAATCCATCCGTGCGCTCATATTAGAAAACATAGCATCTACCAGTGTGATGGCGGCCATGGATTCTACTACTACAACGGCACGGGGGACGATTACCGGATCATGGCGGCCTTTGATCTCAATAGAGATATCTTCTCCGGTTGTAGTAACTGTCTGCTGTGGCTGTGCGATAGATGGAGTTGGCTTAACGTGGGCGCGGAGAAGGATTTCACTGCCGTCGCTGATCCCGCCTAAAATTCCACCGGAATGATTGGTGTTTTTTACGATTCTGCCGTTTTCCATATGGAAGCCATCGTTATTCTCGGAACCCCTCATAGTGGAAACCTTGGCACCGTCACCAATCTCTACTGCCTTTACGGCTCCAATAGACATCAGTGCCTGAGCAAAGGCTGCATCAAGCTTACCGAAAACAGGATCTCCGATTCCGGCAGGAACACCGTTTATACGACACTCAATGACACCACCTGCACTGTCATTCTTTCGCATACAGCTCTCTAGATATTTGATTGCATTTTTGGCAGCAACCATATCCGGCATATAGAAGGAGTTTTCTTTGATTACCTCTGGGTGGTAGGTCTGACAGGAAACAGGTCCGATGGAGCTGGTATAAGCCTGCAGAGTGATGCCAAGCTCCTTCAAGATTTTTGCTGCAATAGCACCTGCAGCAACTCTGCCGATGGTTTCACGTCCGGAGGAACGTCCGCCGCCTCTGTAGTCCCGGATACCATATTTGCTGTCAAAGCCAAAATCAGCATGTCCCGGCCGGTATGTATTTGCAATATTTCCATAATCATGGGAACGCTGATCTTTATTGCGTACGATCATGGAGATCGGGGTTCCGGTGGTCTGTCCTTCAAACACTCCGGAGAGGATTTCTACTTCGTCACCTTCATTACGGGCAGTAGTATAGCGGCTTTGTCCGGGTTTTCTCCGGTCAAGATAAGCCTGTATATCTGTTTCTGTAAGGAAAAGACCTGCGGGAACACCATCCACTACAGCTCCAAGCGCTTTTCCATGGGATTCTCCCCAGGTAGTAACCGTGAATTTTTTTCCAAATGTTGACTGACTCATAGGCATAAATCCTTTCTGCTGCTGATCATGGTGCTCAATATGTTTTTTAGCAGCTTAACTGTATCGAATTAAAGTATAAATGTGTCTTTAAAGACATTATAGCGAAATGCAAAAAATTTGTAAACCGAATCTATTAGAATTGACAAAATTTCCTGTACAAATTATAATGGAAAATGTATTTTTTGAGAAACAAGAGATGGAAGGAGTGCAGTTTGTGGTAAGGATTTTTAAGACGATAGAGGGTGCGATCCATCAGATCCAGGAACCACAGGAGGATTGCTGGATTGCGATGACCAATCCCACTGCCACTGAGATCTTTGAAATGTCCGAAAGGTTCGGGATAGAAGTAGATGATCTTCGGGCACCTCTGGATGAGGAGGAACGTTCCCGTATCGAGGTAGAAGATAATTACACTCTGATCCTTGTAGATGTTCCTATGATCGAGGAACGCAATGACAAAGACTGGTATGGCACTATTCCCCTTGGTATTATCGTTACCAAGAAGATGATCTTTACGGTATGTCTGGAAGATACTCAGGTACTCACCAGATTTATGGAGGGAAGGGTACGTAACTTTTTTACCTATATGAAAACCAGATTCATTTTGCAGATCCTGTACCGCAATGCCACTATGTACCTGCATTATCTGCGTATTATAGATAAGAAAAGTGAACAGGTGGAGGAGAAGCTCCACATGTCCACCCGTAATCAGGAACTGATGGAACTGTTGGAACTGGAGAAATCCCTGGTTTATTTTACTACATCTCTTCGGTCGAACGAGGTAGTACTGGAGAAGCTTCTGAAGGTAGAGAGCATTAAGCAGTACCCGGAGGATACGGATCTTCTGGAAGATGTTATCATTGAGAATAAACAGGCAATCGAGATGGCCAATATATACAGCGGTATCTTAAGCAGCATGATGGGTACTTTTGCCTCGGTTATTTCCAATAACCTGAATGTGGTTATGAAGGTTTTGTCCGTTATCACGATTGTAATGAGTATTCCCACTATTGTGTTCAGTGCATATGGAATGAACCTGAGCCCTTCGGGAATGCCGTTTTCTGCTGACAAATGGGGATTTTTAGTGGTGATATTGCTGTCCATACTGGTGAGTATTGTGGCAGCTGTGATTCTGTCCAAGAAGAAATTTTTCTGAGTAGGAGGATTACATGAAATTTATTGATAAGCTGGAACGAAAATTTGGAAGATTTGGTATTCCCAATCTCACAATTTACATGATTGTATGCTATGTGATCGGTTATGCACTGATGATCGTGAATCCAGGCATACTGAACTGGCTGAGCCTGGAACCAGCGTATATTCTGCGGGGACAGGTATGGAGACTGGTAACCTGGGTACTGTATCCACCGAGCACTTCCGGAGTATTATGGTTTGCAATTGCAGTTCTGTTCTTTTATTATCCAATTGGAACTTCTCTGGAGCGGACGATTGGAACTTTTAAATATACGTTGTATATTCTTTCGGGCGTGATATTTACAATTTTGGGAGCGTTTATTCTGTATTTCCTTCTCGGAGGAAATGTTCTGGTAGGAAACGTATTTTCTACTTATTATATCAGTCTGTCCACATTCCTTGCATATGCAATGTGTTATCCGGATATGCAGGTTCTGCTTATGTTTATCATTCCGGTGAAGATGAAGTGGATGGCAATTTTTTATGTGGTGATTGTTGTATATGAAATGATTCAGTATGTTATGGCAGGTGCATGGTATCTGGTGATCCCGATTGTGGCTTCACTGTTGAATTTCATTATTTTTTACTTTGGAACAAAGGATTTCAGCCGGTATAACCCGAAGGAGATCCACAGAAGAAATGAATTCCGCAGAGCAATGGAACCCCAGGGACGTATGAAATCAGGCAGCGGCAGTGTGACCAAGCACAAATGCGCGATTTGCGGACGTACTGAGCTTGATGATCCTAATCTGGAATTTCGTTTTTGTTCCAGATGCAATGGAAATTATGAGTATTGCCAGGATCATCTTTTTACACATACACATGTGAAATGAAATTAATGTAATTGTTAACCGGTAACATCGCATGGCTGCTGTGAACGATGTGGGCAGCAGCCAGCAAATGACTGAAAAGACAGAGGGAAAGACTGCTTATGAAGAGAACAAAAATTATCTGTACTATGGGACCAGCATCCAGTAAGAAAAATACTTTAAGAGCTATGATGCGTGCCGGAATGGATATTGCACGTTTTAATTTTTCCCATGGTTCTCATGAAGAACACAGGGGAAGAGTAGACATGGTCAAAAACCTACGGGAAGAACTGAATATTCCGGTTGCCCTGCTTCTTGATACAAAGGGACCGGAGATCCGTACCAAGCTTCTTAAGGATCATAAGAAGATTACATTGGAGGCTGGAAGCGAATTTACACTTACTACCGGTGATATAGAGGGAGATGAGACCAGAGTCGCCATCACATATGAAAATCTTTACAAAGATGTGAAAAAAGGCGGTAAAATCCTGATTGATGATGGTCTGATCGAACTGGAGATTGAGAATATTAAGAATGGGGATATTGTCTGCCGTGTCTTAAACGGCGGCGAGCTTGGAGAGCGCAAAGGAATCAATGTTCCTTATGTGAAAGTGAAGCTTCCGGGAATTACAGAGCAGGATAAAGATGATATTCTGTTTGGAATTACACAGGAGTTTGACTATATTGCAGCTTCTTTTGTCCGTGATGCAAAAGCGATTAAAGAAATCCGTCAGCTTTTGGATGAAAATGGCGGACATGATATTGGAATCGTTGCCAAAATCGAGAATGCCGAAGGTGTTGAAAATATTGATGAGATCATCAAGGCTGCAGATGGTATTATGGTTGCCAGAGGTGATCTTGGTGTGGAGATTCCTCCTAGTGAGGTTCCTTATATCCAGAAAATGATCATCCGCAAGTGCAATGAGAACTATGTTCCGGTTATTACTGCTACCCAGATGTTGGATTCCATGATTCGCAATCCACGTCCTACAAGAGCAGAGGTGGCAGACGTTGCCAATGCTATTTACGACGGTACAGATGCTATTATGCTTTCCGGTGAGACTGCAGCTGGTAAATATCCGCTGGAAGCACTGAAGATGATGGTGGAGATTGCACAGACCACAGAGCCTCACCTGAATTATGAGGATTATACCCATAACCGCAATATGTGTGGTGAGAGCAGAGTGTCCAGCGCTGTGGGACTGGCAGCAGTGCAGACTGCAAGAGATCTGAAGGCCAAGGCCATTGTGACTCCTACCTTTGGAGGAAGAACAGCCAGACTGATTTCCAATTTCCGGCCGGAAGCTCCTATTTATGCTGTTACTCCCAATGATACGATTCTGCATAGACTTCAGCTTGTATGGGGCGTTACACCGTTGAAAGGATACGAGAAGGATTCCACAGAGCATATTATTTCCCAGGCCATGAGCGTTGTCCGCAGAAAGCGGCTTGCAAAGAAAGGAGACCTGATCGTATTTACGGTTGGAGATCCTGCTACCAATATGACCCGGGAAGGTGCTGTAACAAATATGCTGCATGTGATTGAAGCCAAATAAAGCTGTCACAGGCTCTGACTTGTGACAACAGAAAAATTACTTTTTAAGAGCAGCGAGTGCTGTATTTTACAAACGAGGAGAAACTATTATGAAAAAGACACCTTTTGTAACACTGGAGAAGGTACAGGAAATTGCCGGAAAATATCCTACCCCATTTCATCTTTATGATGAGAAAGGAATCCGGGAGAATGCACAGGCTTTGAAGGAAGCTTTTGCATGGAACAAAGGCTTTAAGGAGTTTTTTGCAGTAAAGGCAACCCCGAACCCATTCCTGATCAAGATTCTGCAGGAATATGGCTGCGGATGTGACTGCTCATCCATGACAGAACTGATGCTTTCCAAAGCTATCGGATGTAAGAAGGGAGACATTATGTTTTCCTCCAACGACACTCCGGATAAAGAGTTTAAATATGCAGATGAGATTGGTGGAATTATCAATCTTGATGACATCACTCATATTGAGAGTGTAGAGAAAGCTGTTGGAAAGATTCCGGAGATTATCAGCTGCCGTTATAATCCTGGCGGAGTGTTCAAAATCAGCAACGATATTATGGATAATCCCGGGGATGCAAAATATGGCATGACTACGGAGCAGATTTTTGATGCATTCCGTATCCTGAAGAGTAAGGGCGCCAGGGAGTTTGGAATTCATGCATTTCTTGCCAGCAATACAGTGACGAATGATTACTACCCGATGCTTGCGAAGGTTATGTTTGAACTTGCTGTGAAGCTTCAGAAGGAGACTGGGGCGCATATTAAATTCATCAATCTTTCCGGTGGTATTGGTATTCCTTATCGCCCGGAGCAGACTCCAAACGATATTCGTGCAATTGGAGAGGGTGTACGCAAGGTATATGAAGAAGTTCTGGTTCCGGAAGGAATGGGAGATGTAGCTATTTATACAGAACTTGGACGATTCATGATGGGACCTTATGGCTGCCTGGTAACAAAAGCGATTCATGAGAAGCACACTCACAAAGAGTATATCGGTGTGGATTCCTGCGCAGTAAACCTTATGAGGCCAGCTATGTACGGTGCTTATCATCATATTACTGTTCTTGGAAAAGAGGATCAGGTTTGCGATCACCTGTATGATATCACAGGATCTCTTTGCGAGAATAATGATAAGTTTGCAATTGATCGTTATCTTCCGAAGATTGATATGGGAGATTATCTGGTGATTCATGATACTGGCGCACATGGTTTTTCCATGGGATATAATTACAATGGCAAATTGAAATCTGCGGAGATCCTTCTTCACGAAGATGGAAGCTTCGATATGATCCGTCGCGCCGAGACTCCAAGAGATTACTTTGCAACTTTCGACTGCTTCCCGATTTTTGAGAAAATGCTGGAGGATGAAGACCGGGCGTAATTACTTATGAGTAAAATAAAAACAGTTTGATGCGTTTGGCTTGCAGACTGTGTAAATGAAAAGAGGAACCGCTGAGATGCTGGCGGATCCTCTTTTGCTATATAGAAAAAATTTCTTTGGAACAGTTTGGGATAGATGATCAAAAGTATGAACCCGCGAGGTAAATGCGGGGCAGATTTTTGACAACCCTTGACATTTTTTGAAATTCTGAGCAACAAAAAATCCCGCAAAATCAAGGACTTGACGGGATTTATATAACTTATGAAGTATTAAAAGTGCCGGCAGTGGGACTTTGCATTTATCCATACAACATAGTAAAACACTTGATTTTATTAGGGCTTTTGGAATTTTGAAATTTCTAAAACTCGTCCAGGGGGCAGATAGGGGGCAAACTATAAAATTGATATTTTGGCAATCTGCTGATTATCTTTTTCCTGTAACTTTTTAGTCACATGAAGGTAAATCTCTCGTGTCACATCACTATTCTCATGTCCAAGCCTTCTTGAAATAGTATCGATACTAATTCCCTGTTCCAGAAGAAGAGATGCATGGGTATGCCTCAGAGCATGAGGGGTTATCTCGCGCCCAAGAATTCTTAGTGAATTTTCTTTTAAGTATTTGTTGTAAGTATAATAGTGAATGTGAGTTCCCTGTACAGAAAACATAAAAAGCTTAGGTTTGTCAATTCCATACATCAATCTTCTGCGAAGCATTTGCGCTCGAATATTTCTGCAGGTAGCAGCAAGCTCCTTTTGGATAAAAACATCTCGAATAGAACAAAAACTTTTCGGGGGCGTAACTACTTTATTGACAGAATCAAAAGTTTTAGTTACATGAATCTCCCCGACAGAAAGATCCACATCTGAATCCTCAAGAGCAATGGCTTCACCAAGGCGCATTCCCGACAGTGCGAGAAATTCCGTCAGAAGACGCCAGACTGGATCAGACATTTTCGGCAGGAGTTGCTTTAGTTCACTGGCTTCCAAATACTTGTCCTGGATTTTTACCTTATGTGGGATATCTTTGAAATTCTCAACCTTATCAAGAAAAGAAGCATCCTGAAGAAGATCATTGTGATATCCCCAGCGGATCAGCGCCCGAAAGCGCCTTAAATGTTCGTTTAACGTGCCTGGAGCTTTTCTCGTTTCTAAAAACTTATCACGTACGTATCTGGCTGTCAAACGTTCTATGATAGTATTTTCACCAAGAATCTCCATGATGGTTTTACATGCGTGATAGTTTCTTTTATAAGTGGATTTTTTTACAGTTAGCAGCTGACTTTTTCGATACTCTTCTACCAGTTCCTTTAGAGTATATTGATGATTTGGCTTAACCGTCATAGCATCCTGAATTTTCTGCTCAAGTGTTCTTTGAGCAATCTTTCTGGTTTGGGCAGTGTTTTTATCCATGATGACAGATACACGCTTTACTTTTCCGGTAAGATAATCCGTATACCGTTCACAGAACTTAAACTTTCCATTTGAACGTTCTTCAACCCACATGATATCATCCTCCTTATACGGACCATTCCGGCAGAATCACCGAGATGGTTTCTTTTTTTATTGCGCCGGCACAAGTGCCGGTAAAAATGAGTACAAAAATAACAGCCTGCGCGAACAAAGGTTCCGCTTGCATGGCTGCCCCGAAGATGATACAATATTTTTTGCAGAAAGTAAGGTATCTCTTCGGAGGTGCTGGCCGTCCTTGTGTTGGTAGCACAGGGGCGGTTTTTCTTTTGATTAAATTTTATAGCAAAGAAAAAATCCCTTCTTCCGTGTAACGGTAAGAGGGATCTTCGCTAGTCATCTCTACAACGACCATTGCTGTTTCCTAGCTTACCATTACTGTTCTATTATGTCAAGTTGATTAGTTTTTTATTTTTTAGCAGGTGGCGTGTTGATTCTTTCAAAATAGGGAAGGATACCTAAAATACAATTAGGGCAAAAACCGCCATTATTTTTTATTTCGGAAGGCAATTTTGGATATTTCGAAGATTTACCACTAATGGAATAAATTTTTTGGTCATATTTACCACAAATCGGACATTTTCTACTAGTAGTTACGAGTAAATAATCATTTTTTAATTCTTTATTTCGCTTTATTGCTTCTTTTATTCGAGGTAGATTTGAAATTCGCCTATCTAGGAATTCTGGATGTCTAAGATATATTTTATTTAGTTCTTCTTGTGCTAAAGCGACATTTCCAGATAATTCAATGTATTTTACTAAACGAAGATATTCTTTTTGAGTCAGTAAGGGACGTGCTTCATAGTCTGATAGCGCGTTAGACTTTCGGAGACACGCAATGGCACAATCTATTCGTCCTGCTTTCTTATGTTCGGTAGCCTTTCTTTGCAAAAGGTAATAGATGCAATCCTGTAAGTCATTTCCGGTGTTATAATTCTTTGCAGGAACAGGGATGGAATTAATGCCCTGCAAAGTATCCATGTCGTATTTGTGTGGCCTAAAAAGGTTAAGTAATTTCATAAATGAATCCTCAATTCAATGAACTTTTGGTGATATCCCGTCATCCGAGATATCTGGTCAATAGTAAACTCCCTGTATTCTTCCAGCAACGAATCTGGCAGCAGAAGTTCCATAGCAAACCTATTGGCTTCCAGCTCAAATTTATCTGTATTAAACTGAGTACGAGTGTCCATAAAAATAGCATTTGACTTTTTATGGAGAAACATGTGCCCAAGTTCGTGAGCCAGGACAAAACGTTGCTCAGCTTCAGAAAGTCTTTCATCCAGATAAATAATATTGTTTCGCTGGAAATATTGGTAGAATCCGCGGACTCCTTCCAGAGGGTAATGAACCAGTATAACATTCATTCCCTTAATCATTTCAAATGGATCACGAGTCTGGTATTTTCTGACAAGTTGTGAAACCCGTCTCTTTATGCACATAGGCACCATTCCTTTGTATATTTGTCATAGAGATTTAGGAAATAAAAAAGGTGTTGCCATAATGACAACACCTTCAGAATAATCCAAGCAACAAGATGGGCGGCGTATCCATCATCTCAGGTACTCTTGCGAGTGTGTCGGGGGCCTTTCCGACCTTTGTTACTTGGTTATTAATCTATGCCATCATTATAAGAAAATATTCATCATTTGTCAAATTTTTTTAACCGACCATTTTCAATTCCGTGCTGCAGTTTTCCTGACGTAATGGTATGTAACGTAGCAACATAAAGATAATCTGCTGTCACATCCAGTTTTATACCTATCTGCACATTCTCACTCATTATCTTAACCAATTCAAAACTTGTTCCTTTTTCATTAGGGTTTACTCCGATGTAGTCAGGAGATTCAATAATGGAAGATAAAAATGATAAGTAGGGCAGACATTCAGGATGCCTTTTCTCAATATGCTTCTGCAAACCTTCTGACTGATAAATAAAATCATGATCTAAAGGCATCGGAAGATAATCATTAAATTGTGGATTAAAAGGTGCAGTTATAAATACCTTTGGCTTCATTTTTATTCCTGCTTCTGATCAATATTTTGAAGATATTTCTTAGGCGTATATTTTTCTTTGTTCTTTTTCTTTGCCATTTCCATTCCAATCTGCATAGCAGCAAGGATAGAATCCACTGCTTCAGGAGAAGCTGGATCACCGTCAAACATGAGTCCTTCCTGTGAGAGCAGTTGCTCTCTGGTATGTTCAAGAATTTTAGAAATGTCTTTTTCATCCTTATGTGTCAAATACTGCTCTCGACCTAAAAGGTAATCCATGGAAACATTGAAATAGTCAGCAATTTTTTGTAGCTTTTCGGTATTAGGAGATGAATTACGCCAACGACTTATTGTACCATTTCCCAATCCTAATTCTTGCTCTAACTGTGGCAAGCTCATATCTCTTTGGCGAGCCAAGGTTCTAATTTTATCTACTAGCGTCAATAGTAAAAAACTCCTTTCAATAACATGAAAAAAATCATGCAAAATCTATTGACAACTAGAAAATAATCATGTAATATATGCTTGTAATCAACAAATGCATGAAAAATATCTACTGATAAAAATTGTGCAAAATTTTTATCTATAGGTTACATGAATATTTTCAGCTATCACTATGCCTATATAATAGATTATTTTCATGGAAAAGTCAATATAATTATGAAAAAAATCATGCAAAGGAGGTGCTGGTTTGATTTACGAAAAGGTAAAAGAGCTTTGTGAAAAAAAGAATGTTTCTATTTATCGTGTTGAAAAGGATTTAGGTTTTTCAGCAAGTTCAATTGTCAAATGGAAAAATGCTGTTCCTGCTGCTGACAAGCTAAAAGCAGTTGCGGACTACTTCAATGTACCGATTGAATATTTTCTGGAGAAGTAACAGGAAAGGAGATGAAGCAAGATGGAAATTATTGGAGCAAGTATTTTAGCGTCAGTAATCACTACTAAAATATTAGCCACTTACTATTTCAAAAAGGTAGATGGCTATGTTAAAGAGATGTGTGAAATGACAATTAAGAGTAATAAGGATACGTTATCTATTTTACGCAACACAGTTCGAGACATTTCGACAGAAAGAGGTGATTGAAATAGTTAACTGCAGCACTGAATTAAATGCATTCTTAAGTTTTCTTCGTACCTGTGAAGAGTCTAACCGGCTGGCAATTCTCACAGAAAATGATATGGATCGCCAGACACAGGATATTTTACATAATATTGAGCTCAACGAAAACAGCCAGTATGAATATATCTGTCAGGGATTTACCTTGCGGGATATACGCCGTAAGCGGAGAAAAGCAAAAGACATAAAAGAAGCAACAGCCCAAATCTGTAACTGGATGAAAGAGAACCGGAAGGTGATCAGTGATCTGGAACGTTTGCTTGGAGATGTAAGAAAACAGGAGAAACAAGCTCAGAACCGTTCGTACACAAACAGGACAGGGGTTATGAAAAAGCTGAAGTAACTCCGTACAACCATAATCCATAAAAGGAGGTAAGTAAAAGATGGTTTACACAGAATCCATACGTGGATATCCGTACATGAAAAAAGAGCAGCTGGCAAAAGAATTTCAGATCAGTACCGGAACCGTAAGAACGAGACTGTTCGAAATTGAGGATCAGATCAAAACAGGGCGTTATAACGATTATGCCATTATCCGGGATGGAAACATTGTCCTGATCAACGTTCTGGTGTTCATTGATTATCTTACTTATCGGCGCCAGCTTCTGGATCGCAATGCCAGAAAGTATGCTCCGGCATTTCATCCGGAAAAGCTGGTGCAGATGATCGGTTGGAGCAACCGGGCTGTTGTGGAAGAAGGTGCCGGTGGTGAAGCGTAACATAATCATATCTGTCATCATAGGCACCCTTGCTACATACCTGCCGTTCTGGCAGTGGGACGGACTGCAGGTTGCAGGAGCTATAGCATTATCAATGCTTGCATGGATGCTGATACAGGGCACAGAGCCAGAAGGGAGGAGACCATGAGCGTTGGTGAATTAGTCGCGCTAGGAATTTTAGTTGTAATCTGGATTCACTCATTACTGAAAAATTAATGAGCAGCAATGTAGCCCAAAAGATAGAGAGAGAATAAACAAAATATCAAGCCGAGCAAATTCTCAAAAATGCTATATATTGGTCCTGAAAATAGGAGTAAATACAGCGTTCCTACAAAATATAAGGTCATAATAGCAAAAAGAAAAATGGCAATATATATGATTTTGTTAAAAAAACTTAATCGTCTAAAAAAGTCGAAAAAAGAATTTGTGGGATAACCAAGGGTACGCTTTAACTTTTCGTAATCAGATTCTACTTGGCACTGAAAATTTGCTAAATGGTATTTATTAAAACTTGCGCTGTTATAGGCACTTTTTAGTTTAGCAAATAGTTTTATTGTCTTGGGATATACCAAAGGATAATTATTGTATACGAGTTTATCAATTTTTTTGAAATATATTGGGAGATTGGTTACTGAGTAATTAGAACCTAAATATTGTTGTGTTAACAAATAGAGCGGCAAGTAGACGCATTCAAATTGCTTCCTTTGAATTTCCTGCTTCTGAGGTTTACAGAGAGTATATTTGGTCACTAATAGAGTGAGAAGAGAGGGAATTAAAATTTTAGCACATTCGATTATATTTTTCAAAAAATCTTCTGGGAGAAGTTCCAACAATTTTGAAAAGTTTTCCATCAGTATTGTCCTTTCTACAATAATTCTATTTGCAGTGTACATATGTTCTAGTATAAGGGATTTGTCGAAAAAGTCAATTAAAAGAAGAAATCTGGAAGGGAGGAGACCATGGTTTTAGAAAAAATGATAGATGAGTTATATGAGCTTTCGAAGAAAGCTATAGCAAGCGGAATCCATGTAAGTTTCGAAATAGGATTAGCTGGATATCCATGCCGGGTTTGGGTGGAGGAACCTCCAGAAAGCAAAATGACTGCTTATGATATCTATCGCGAAGAAGTAATGATGAAAGAATCCGTTAAAAACTACGAAACAGCCAGGGAGCATCTTACACGGTTGTTAAAAGAAAATGGATCCTGAGAGTTGGCAGCTCATCAGGATCCGGTGTCCAATGGACAAAAACAGTTTATCAACCTCTATTGTAGAGGAGAAAGAGAGAAAAGTCAAATATGAGTATGAAAATTAACCGTCTCGAGATTGAGAACGTAAAACGTATCAAAGCTGTAAAGCTGGAACCGGCGCAGAACGGCTTAACCATCATTGGCGGAGATAACCAGCAGGGCAAAACATCAGTCCTGGATTCCATTGCATGGGCACTTGGCGGGGAGCGCTACAAACCTTCCCAGAGTACAAGGGAAGGCTCCATGGTGCCGCCGAACTTACATATTGTGATGAACAATGGTCTGGTGGTAGAGCGTAAAGGAAAGAACAGTGCCCTCAAAGTCACAGACCCGAATGGTCAGAAAGCCGGACAACAGCTGCTCAATGAGTTTGTGGAACAGCTTGCCCTGGATCTTCCAAGATTTATGGAAGCTTCCGGAACTGAAAAGGCGAAAGTACTTTTGCAGATTATTGGTGTGGGACCTCAGCTTGTAGAGCTGGAACAGGAAGAGAAAGAGCTTTACCAGGAGCGTCTGTATGTAGGACGTACCGCTGATCAGAAAGAGAAATTTGCAAAAGAGCAGCCCTATTATCCGGATGTTCCAAGAGACCTGGTGTCACCCTCTGAGCTGATCAGACAGCAGCAGGAGATCTTGGCAAAGAATGGAGAGAACCAGAGAAAACGTGAGCAGGCTGCACAGCTCCGGGAATCTGTGAAGCGCGCCCATGAGGAAGTAATCAGATTGTCTGAGCTTCTGGAAGCAGCTAAGCAGAAACATCTGCAGCTTGTAAAAGACCTGGATATTGCAGAGACTTCCGCAAAGGATCTGACCGATCAGTCCACAGAAGAACTGGAAGCTAATATCTCTAATATCGAGGAGATCAACCGTAAGGTTAGAGCTAACCTGGATAAGGAAAAAGCAGAGGATGACGCCAAAGAGTACCGTACCAAGTACGATAATCTTACAAAGCAACTGGAAGAGACCAGAGATAAGAAGAACGAGCTTCTGACCTCTGCAGAGCTTCCGCTTCCAGAGCTATCCGTAAAAGATGGAGAGCTGGTCTATAAAGGCCAGAAGTGGGACAACATGTCCGGTGCGGAACGTCTGAAGGTTTCTACCGCTATTGTCCGCAAACTGAACCCGCAGTGTGGTTTCGTTCTTCTGGACAAGCTGGAACAGATGG
>OHAU01001197.1_pt1 | contig 32024 bp, 30 predicted proteins | sample 1577181 | NCBI WGS metagenome assembly OHAU01 (sample SAMEA3541472, study PRJEB24748) | human gut metagenome | biome: human gut; feature: human-associated habitat; material: faeces | place: China | collected 2012 | reverse complement strand
TATCCAAAAGTTTTCCATCAAAGTAAATCTTTCCTGCAGTTGGTTTCATCATACCAGTCAACATTTTCAATGTGGTAGATTTTCCCGCACCATTCGGTCCAAGCAGTCCATAAATCTCTCCCTTTTCGATATTAAGTGAAACATTATTTACTGCTTTCTGCTTTTTAAAATATTTACATAGATTTTGTGTCTGCAACATCATTTCCATCTTTACTATCCTTCCTTCTATATTTCATTTCTTACTGAAATATAACCTAACAGAAAAAAATAAAGATTTGATGAAGATTTATTCCCGTATGGAATAAACCATCAATTGAATATCATTATCAGGACTCGGCTTTCCACCTTTTTTCAGCCTTTTTCCATTACTTTCATCTAAATTTACCTCCTGCTTTTCATCATTCAATATACATCTGGCGATACTCACCAGCATACATAACTGTGGTTTTCCATTCACCCGGATAAACATTCCAAGTATTGTTCCAAACACCATAAGAGGATAGATAAACAGCATAATCCTGTAATAGTCTGTAAAATAACCTGATAATTCACCATCTGCTCTTAAAAATCCAAGTATCGGTGAAAACAGCACAAATACTGCTAACGATAGGATAACACCGATTACGACTGCTGTAACCATAGTCTGTGAAAATACCTCAGATGCTTTTCTTCTTTTTTTTGCTCCTAAGAGCCGTCCACTGATGACAGAGCCACCCACACCTACACAAAGTCCTGCTCCCAGATAAACATATAGGATTGGCAATCCAAGATTGATTGCTGCCAGTGCATTGTCTCCCACATAATTTCCCGTAAAATAGCCATCTGTAATCGTTATTACCGTCTGTAACAGCATTGCAATAATGCTTGGGATTGAAAACTGAAGTATTGTTTTCAACTTATTTTCTTTTAATTGTCTGATATCCATAATTGCATCTCTCCTTTACAATGACCTATTATAGAGACTCAATTACGCATATGCTTCTGAATTCGTGCTAAAATATAAACCTATTCTATACCTCGAAATAACACCCAATCACAATTTCCACCCCACAGCATGCTCTCTGTTACTAATAAAATGGCGATAGATGCCTTCCTGTGCCATCAATTCCTCGTGTGTTCCACGCTGAACAATCTGACCCTTGTCCACCACAAGTATCTGGTCAGCATGACGAACCGTTTTCAGCCGGTGTGCAATCATAATTACTGTTTTTTCATGCGTTATCTCCTGCATGGCTTCCATCAGCTCCTGCTCATTTTCTGGATCTACATTGGCTGTGGCTTCATCCAGAATAATAATAGGAGAATCTTTCAGCATCGCCCGGGCAATGGAAAGTCGCTGGCGTTCTCCACCAGAGAGCGAACCCCCTGCCTCTCCAATAACAGTTTCGTACCCCTGTGGCAGCTTCATGATAAAATCATGGCAGCGTGCCTTTTTAGCTGCCTCTACAACCTTTTCCATGGATGCATCAGGCTCTCCAAATCGGATATTATTGGCTATCGTATCATGAAACAGATATACATTCTGGAACACAAAGCTGAAATTTTTCATCAGGCTGTCCATACTGTACTCCCGCACATCATGACCGCCCAATGTGACCTGCCCGGCATCCACATCCCAGAAACGTGAAAGAAGATGGCAGAGTGTAGTTTTACCTCCACCCGATGGACCGACAACCGCTGTAACCGTTTTTTGTGGTATTTCCAGTGTTATATCACCTATAATCTGCTTCTTATCATAGGAAAAACTAATATTCTTTGCCTGAATATCATAATTTGTGGGTGCAATCTCCTCACCTGTAATATCCATGGCTGGCAATTTTAAAATGCTTTCAGCCTGATCAACACATGTATTCACCACTCGCAACAGACTTGACTGGGTTCCTGCCTGTTCCACCCCCTCGGTAAGCAGAAAGGAACAGCTGCACATCATCACACAGTTAAAAAGCTCCATGCGCCCTGAGGTATAAAGTCCGATAGACAGGACCACTACACTTACATCAATGAATTTTGCCACCGCATTCTGAGCCAGCATAAGTGGCTGAAGCTTTAATTCCATATCTATGTTGGCGGCAGAATTTTCATCAATGGCTGTTTCGAGCTGACGGTTATACTTTCCTGTGAGGGAATAGGATTTCACTTCAGCGATACCCTTAATAAATTCCAGAACACGCTCTACGACCGCAGTATCGCTTTCGGTCTTACTTCGTGTCGTCTGTTCGGATTTCGCCTGCATAGCCTTGTTCACAACAAAATAAAGAGCCAGACCTGCTATGATAAGTATTCCTACCCTTATGTCAAAGAAAAACAAAGCCAATGTCATCACCATCGTGGAAAAGATTCCTTCTGTAACGAACATCACCACACGGGTAGATACTCCTGAGAGATTATCCATGGTGTTTGTAGTGACAGATGTAATCGCACCAAGGCTGTTTTTATTAAAATATCCCATAGGAAGATAGCGCAGATGTTCAGCAATCTGTACTCTCTTGTTTGCAGTAGTAGAATATCCTCCATCCGTCTGCAGGGCTGTTGCCTTATATTTAAGTAGCGAGGAACCAACCACAGATACCAGCATAATTACAAATGACAGCAGGATTGCCTTTGTCGTAACTGCACCATTTAAAATTGCCTGCAGCATAACTCCGATTGCAGGAATTTTCATCGCAGAAAAAATAGCTGCCGCAACGCCAAGTCCGATAGATATATAAAACTCTTTACGCTCCCGTTCGTCACAAAACCGGAAAAATTTTCTTAATATATCAAGCATTTTCACTACCTCCCTTTGCAGTATCCCTGGATGCGATATGGGCATTCCAAAGCTTTTGATACAGAAGGCAGCTTTTCAATAGTTCGTCCTGTGTCCCCACTGCCTCAATACATCCGTTATTGACTACAATAATCTGATCTGCATCTACAATAGTAGATAGCCTGTGAGCAATGACAATCAGCGTTTTTCCATGTACCAGCCTTGCCACACTCTCCTGAATCACCGCCTCATTTTCTGGGTCTGTATATGCGGTAGCCTCGTCCAGAATAACGATAGGAGCATCTTTGAGCATCGCGCGGGCAATGGAAATGCGCTGTCTTTCGCCACCGGAAAGATGTCCGCCACCGCCTCCGACCTGTGTTTCAAAGCCTTCCTCAAGTCCCATAATAAAATCATAACAACCACAGTCCTTTGCAGCCTGTTCCACCTCTGTATCCGTCGCATCCTGTTTTCCCATGCGGATATTCTCCCGCACAGTAGTATCAAACAAAAAGTTATCCTGAGATACATATGCAATGAGGCTGTTATAATGTTCGGATGAAATGTTTCGGATATCTGTTCCCCCAACAGTTATAGAACCATTACCTACATCCCAGAATGATGCAATCAACTTAGCAATTGTAGATTTACCACTGCCCGACGGACCAACCAGTGCATTCACCGTCCCTTCCTGGAATGTCAAATTCACTCCATGCAATATCTCCTCATCACTGTATCCAAAATGAACATCCTTTAATTCTATGTTACGACTCTCAGGCGCTTTCATGTCTGTTTCCGGGCGGCTAAGTTCAGATGCAGTTAAAATATCCACCACCTGCCCAATGATTGTACCTACCTTTGCCAAATCATCTGTAAATTTCATGCAGCCGATAATCGGAATTACAAGCCCTATTGACAGAATAACGATTAGAACAAATTTTTCCGGTGCCAATGTTCCTGCCTTCAACAACATTCCTCCAATCGGAAGCACAGATAGAAGTGTCGCAGGCATAATATTCATGGCAAATGTAAAATAAAAGTTGCTCTTATTCATCCAGTCTATGTAGCTTTGGGCACATTCTTTAGCAGCCTTCGTAAATTTTTCATAACTGCTTTTTGCTTTTCCAAATGCCTTGATAACTTCAATTCCACCGATATACTCCACTGCTGTATCATTCAGCGTATTGATTGCTGCTACCGTTCGTGCATAATTTTTCTCATATCCTGCCATCATCAGCATAAAGAAAATCATTCCCAGCGGCAGTGTGATAAGTGATGCCAGAGCCATACGCCAGTCAAGAACAAACAGATAGCAAAGTGTTGCCAGTACTACCATGGCATTACTGCTCATCTCCGGAAGCACATGCGCCAGTGTTGGTTCAATACTGTCTACCCGTTCCACAAGAATGTTCTTTAATTCCCCTGAGCCTTTTGCCTGTACAGCGCCAAGCGGCATACGAGAGAGTTTGGAAAGCCCCTGCTTACGAATGTTTGTCAATACTGTAAAAGTTGCCTTGTGAGACAGCATCGTAGATAGAGAATGAAACAGCACTCTGAATATCCAAAATACCGCCATCACTGCACAATCCATCATATACCCGGTAAATTCACGATTGCCATCCATCAGCTTTTCAAGAATCCTTGCCATCACCAAGAAAGGAAACATCTGAAATACTGCCCCAGCCATAGCCAGACACACACTTCCAATGTATCCGGATTTTTTCTGTCCTGCAAAAGTAAATATCCAGCCAAATGTACTTTTAGTTTCTTTCAAGTTTATCACCTCACATCAAAAATCTCCTGAATCCTCTGAACGGATTCCTCTGAGATACTAAAATCATCCATTACTCTGCCACAATCCAGATGTAATACCCTTGTACAGGTTCGGCAGAAGAATTCGTAATCATGTGTCACTATAAAAATAATCTTTCCCATCTTAGATAGCTGCCTGATTAGTTCGGCAAGCCTTACCATACTGTCATAGTCCAGTCCGCTGGTGGGTTCGTCAAACACCAGCAGGTCTTTTCCACAAACCATAGAACATGCTGCTGCCAGCCGTTGCTTTTGCCCACCTGAGAGCGTATTCGGGTGACGTTCCCGAAATGGTGCAAGCCCTAACTTGTAAAGCGTCTGATCTGCAGTCTCCATATCAGGATTGCGAATACCGAATGTACACTCTGCCTCCACGCTTTCAGCAAAAAGCTGGTAATTGACATCCTGCATAACCATATAGGAGCACCTCATACGCTCTTTAGATTTTTGGGGCTTTCCATCCCATAAATATACGCCACACGCCTCTTTGTGCAATCCGCATAGTGCACGTGAAAATGTTGTTTTCCCAGCTCCATTATGACCAACAACTGCAATAACATCCCCAGATGCCGCCCGATAAGATATATTCTGCAAAACAGGCTGCTTGCGGTATGACAGCATAACCTCCTTAAGTTCCAAACGACATAAAGCAGACTTTGTACTCCGTTCGTTCGGAAGTTCCTTCGCCAGCTTAATCGCCCGAAGCCCCATTTTTTGTCGCTTTGTGACATCTACTTTAAAAAACTGCTCCGGTGTCCAATCTCCTGCAATTTTTCCGTTTTCCAGATAGATAATCCGGTCTACCACATCCATCAGATAATAAAGACGGTGTTCTGCTATAATTATTGTTTTGCCCTGAGCTTTGATAAGTTTCAAATGCTCTCGCAGTTCTTTGATTGTCGCCATATCCAGATTACTTGAGGGTTCATCCAGCAGATACACCTCTGGATTCATGGCATATACCGATGCAAATGCAATTTTCTGCTTCTCACCACCTGACAAAGCAAAGATATTCCGTCCCAGCAATGACTCTATATGTAAGGATTTGGCTGTTTCCATCACGCTGGATTTTAGTTCTTCCTGCGGGACGGCTTCATTCTCCAGTCCAAATACAATCTCGCTGTCGGTATCAACATTGAAAAATTGTGTGCGCGGATTTTGAAACACACTTCCAACCTTTTTTGCAATTTGATACATAGGAACATTGAATAAATTCTCACCATTGAATAACACTTTTCCTGTCAGTTCTCCATCAAAAAACTGTGGAATCAGCCCATTAACGAGACGGGTCAGCGTAGTTTTTCCGCAACCGCTTTGTCCGCAAAACAGCACACACTGTCCATCTGGAATCGTCAGATTGATGTTTTTCAGTCCCCCTTCTGTGCCTTCGGGATAGGAAAACGATATATCCTGAAATTCAATCATATACCCACCACCTTCCATACAATCTCAGATGCGAGAAATACTGCAAACAGCACCATTACCGCCCAGTCAGCTACCCTCATTCTAATCTCCACAAGGCAGGTTCGGGGCTTTGGATTCTCTATCCCTCTTGTCACTGAAGCAATGGAGAGTTCATCAGCCGTCTTTGATGCAGCCGTCAACATCGGTACATAGATACAATTTACTGTCATGGCAGGCGCTTTTAGAAAACTAATCAATGTCGGCGATACATCTCTAAGCCTCATGGCATCCTTGATATAATGCCAATCCTCCCTGATAGCCGGCAGATAACGCAGCATGACTGCGATAGGAATGGTCAGCTTCTTCGGACAATGCAGGCGTGCCATGGCAGAAAGAAATTCTCCTACCTTCGTGGTACTGATAACAAGTCCAGCCATCATTCCGCAGGCATAAACCTTGTGTACAAGACCCAGAAATGCCACAAACATTGTCTGCCAGACTCCGCTTACTGCTTTCATACACCAGGCTGTAAACAGACAGATAAGTGCATAGGTCAAAATACCATATATTGCCTGTCTCCATTTTCCGCATAACGCTGCCAGCAATCCAATAAGACACACCAGAACGAACTGAAAAAATATATCAGGTGCCAACATGACACAAAACACACAAAGCAGAACCAGAAACAACTTGGTGCGGGGATCAAAATTCAGCCTTCTCATTTCGTGATACCTGCTTTTTCAAACTGTTTTTTGAGCATCTTACAGCCTACGAAGGCGCTAAGCGCAGCAGAAATAACTGTTCCAACAAGCATGATTACCATAATCCATATACTTCCTGTCGCACGCATAGTGTCTATATATGACTGCCCTGTCCCATTTCCAAGCATGGTTCTTGCCCAACCATCTGGATTTGCAAAGAATACCAGATAAGAGCCTGTGCCTCCGAGTGTCAGCAAAATATAAGATATTGAATTAAACTTTTTACTCTGGTACTGTCTTGCTCCTGCCACCATATCTGCCACAATGCCCATGACCAGATACCCAAGTGCCATAGCCCAATGCATACCTGTCACGAACCAGATGATACACATAATCACTCCCAGAATCGTTGCTGTAAAACGCTTTTTAACCCTCGCCATCATCAGAAGATAGATAGGTCCACACAGCAATGCACTTCCCACAGGCATATAAAAGGTCAGAACCGGATTGGGTGCGAAAAAAATTCCTCCCACAAGGGCGAATACCAGAAAGAGTGCTGAAAAAATACCAATAGTAACAAGATCCTTTACTGTAAGACCTTTTTTCTTGTTTGTTTGCATGATAAAATCTCCTTTTCACATAAATTTGACTTTTGTATAGTTAGTTGCTATACTTCGATTAGAAATAACTAACCAACAAATAAGCTATCATGCAGCTTCAATTCTTTCAATAATTACCATCTTTTTTAGGCTAATCGTTGCAAAGAATTGTCTGTTCATTGCAAGGAGCATCATGAAAAAAGATATTTTATCAGAATATTATCGTTCGCTTCTGGAACAAAACAATTTTATCCCGATTCCATGTCCGGAGAGATTCAGTCCTGCCGGACGTTGTTGGAAAATTGAACCTTCCGTAGGCGGTGGCTTCTATTGGGTTTACGGAAAAGAAAACCTGTACGATATCAAAATCCACGATTTTTATTTTCATGAAGAGTTTTATCTGAATGCAGAGATTCCGGAGTGTATCAACATTTTTCGCTATGATTCTATTTCCGGTGAGGAGCTGAATCCTTACCGAAGGCTCTCAGCCGATGAAATTCAGACTATTGTAGGCGGAAAACAGCTCTACCGTGCTCTTATTCATAAGCGCATACCTGTCCATTCAGTAGGAATTGAAATATTTCCGGCTTATTATGATGACTTTCTAAAAAAGCAGTACCCGGATGACTATTTTAACCTGCCTGCCGCATTTGAGAGTGTTGATCAGTCTAAAGACTTTCCAGCCATGTCGAAGCTTTTATTTGAAGTAGAGAATTACCGTGGTGATGGCATGGCAGCATCCTTATTCTTTGATGCAAAAGTAACAGAGGCAATTTCTTTAGTTGTAGATACTTGGAAAAAACAAGAACAGAAACAGGAACGACCATTGTCAACAGCAGATTCTGAAAGTTTGCAAAATGTGATAAGCTATATAGCAGATCACTATGCATTCGACCTTCCTCTTGAACGTCTGGCTGGTATTGCCTGTATGAGTGAAAGTAAATTCAAAAGTTGTTTTAAGCGACAGTTCGGGTGTAATGTAACTCAGTACATTCAGGGACGCCGTATGAGTCAGGCAGAACACCTGCTAATTGATACAGATTTCACTATGGGACAGATTGCTCAGATGATTGGATATACTACATCCAGCCGATTTGCAGAATTGTTCAAGAAAAGCACAGGGATACTGCCTGTCGAGTATCGAAAAATTGCAAGAAATAATCAATAGAGACAGATACACACTAAAAGAGACACAGCGTTTCATTGATATAATGAAAGAACGCTATGTCTCTTTTTCTCCTATCATTTTTTCTTTACAGGAATCCAGATTTCAAAATAATAGTTGTCATCTATTGTTCCTCGTATTACCCGAATAGTATTTTTGCAGCTGACTCTAACTGTCTTCTTTCCTCAGTATCATCATATCCGTTCCTTCGGTCATCAATCCCTTTCACTACATCCAGATAAAACATACCACTCCGATTGCAGTATAAATAGATTTTCTTCACACCATTCATTTTAAATCTCGCCTCTGCATTGCCCTGTGGATACAGCTTCACCATCTGTATCCTGTCTGCAGAAACAGCCGCAATAAACGAAATATAATGCTGCTTTGTCATATCGTGCTCAATCTGCACATAATATTCATCTTCCACCTGTTCTACGAAGATTTTATGATGTTCGTCTGTCTCCTCAGCTTCTTCCTGCTGTAGCTGCAATCCATGACACTGAATTATTGTTTCTCCCATGCTGTGAACGATATTTCCACACACCGGACACACATAGAAATGTGAACGCAGCATATTGGCTGATACATTGGAATTAACTATTGTATTGCCGGAAATAAGCTCTGTCACCGACACCGATAATGCATTGGCAATGGATTCTAATAGTGTGATATCCGGATATCCTTTAGCTGTTTCCCATTTGGAAATTGTCTTTGCACTGACTGACAACTTATCTGCCAGTTGCTGTTGTGTCATGTTTTTTTCCTCACGCAGTCTCTTTATGACTGCACCTGTTACATACTGATTCATGTTCATTACCTCCATGACACCATTCTATCTCAGCGTATGAATATCCTCAACCTACGGAGAGTAGAGTTCGAATTTGCTCATTTTTCCATCCCATCTAACAGCTTTATAAATCTTTTATCATTCATCTGCTCATTCGTGACATATTCCCCATTATAAAATAAAGCATAGGTTGTAATCGCTGTCGGAGCATTCTGCGCTTCTTCTTTCGTTTCCAGTCTGGTTGCCTGAAACGGAACCTCTCTATCCTTGGCAACTTCAAGAAGCACCGGAACATATTTTGCATTAAACGGGCATTGATTGGTATAGTACAATACATAGCCTGCCTGCTCAATATGTGGATGCTTCGCACACTTCTTAAATTCAGGCTTAGCCGCATCCAAAGAAAAGGGCAGATACCAGAGCTGAATACCATTATCCGCTTCATCACAGACTGTAAATCCCTTATACTTAAGGAACTTCGGATCTGCCAGAAAAGGCTTTTTCTTAGCGGCTGACAGGATACAGATTCCCTTTTTCCCCTTCGCTTTGCTATCTTCTATACAGGCATTCAGTAAATCTGTCGAATAACCATTGCCCTTGAAAGAACCAGACACCCACAGACAGTCAATATACATATATCCATCTGCATTGATTGGATTCCATGCATTTTCCGCCGGAATATATTCGATAAAACATTTTCCACGCTCTATACTCTTGAGAAATACCAATCCATCATCAAATCGCTCTTTTAGCCAGTTTTTCTTTGATATTACCTGTATATCCTTGTTGCTTGAAATCGCACAGCAGATATGCTCTTTTTCAATATTTTCTTTCGTCACTCTTATATATTCCATGGATTTTCTCCTACCTATTCTTAAAGTTTAAAAATGCTGCTGTTAATAATAATCTCTCCGTCATTTTGTATTCCTTTCATTCCTATTCAATGCTTTATCCCCAAAATCAAATAACGTACAACCGGAATTTTCTCTATCAGCACAGCTACTAAAGGCGTGAAAAGATATGCTGCAAATGCAATAATAACATACTGCGCACCTACAGACAGATCTCTCTTTTGCAATAATGATAACACAATCAGAATTACCGGAATATGCAGGATATAGACTGGAAAACTGATTTTTCCAAGCCATTCTGTAACCGCATTTTTCTTATCACCATAGGCTGCGAACATTCCAAATATTGCAAGAATCATACAATACGTGAAGAAATTGGCATACCAGGTACTAAGCAAGCTGCTGTGACCGTAGTAGATACCATAAGCCCTGTAAATGAAATATACCCCAGATACGACTGCTGCAAGTGTGCTTACCAAGCGCCATTTCTTCAACACTTCAATCACAATATCCTGCGAGAAAACATAATATCCAAGCAGGAAAGCAACTGTATAAATTCCAAACCGGTAAGATTCAACTACAGGCGTGTTCAAGAGCTTACTGGCACCCCACAGCAGGAAAAACATCACAACCAGCCATACATATACTGAACTCTCTTTCTGAATAGATTTTCTCTCTTCCTTCTGTACTGCCAATACTACCTTACGAACCAACAGAAGCAACAAAGAAATCACAAATAACATCTGGCTGAACCACTGTGCACCGATTCCTGATAATGTATAAACAATGTACTTCACAAAGCCTGGGGCTGCCTGTAGCCCTGCTCCGGCAGAAGCCCCTGCTACAATAGAACCAGGGATAAATCCGAACACCAGCACTCCCAGTGTAGATGGTACCAACAATTTGTTTCTCCTGTCTGATATGAATTGCTTTGCTGTTTTATGCTGCAGGGTATGATAAGCTGCAACACCTGCCACTACGAACAGCAATGTCATAAACCATGGATACACTGCATACTGATAAACTCCGGCAAAGGTCATGCCATCACCATGATGATATTCCGGCAGTCCCTCAAAAATTGCTGTTATTCCAATATTATTGAAAAAGAAAAATACATGAAAAAATACTACTAAAATGATGGTACACCATCTGATGTTATCCAAATAAATCTTTCGCATCTTACCTCTTTCCTCCTGTATAACTTCTTTTGATTCCTTCATAGGTGTCTGTGAGCACTTTGCTGATAAATGCCTCATCCCAATCCACAAATGATGTAGCAAGCATCGTTGCCATTCCGTGTGCACAGATCCATGTTTCCATATGGAACAGATAAGCTTCATCCTCGCTTAAGCCCAGATTTTTCTGAAGCAGTTCTAAGAGTGGGCGTAAGGATTCTCTGTCATCTTCCGGTGTCTCATTGCTCCTGTCACACATAAAAAGCAATTTAAACAGCTCTTTTTCTTCCCTTGCAAACCGGATATATGCCATACCACTGGCTTTATATGGCGGATATTTGCCTGCTTCCATCTCTGTTTTCAGGTACGACTGATACTCTGCATAAGCTGTTTCTTTTACAGCATTATGTAAATCCTCCATAGTTTCAAAGTTAGAAAAAACCGGCTGCGTTGAACACTTCAGTTTCGCTGCTATACTTCTTGCATTGAGTGCCTGCTCCCCCGCTTCCCTTACCAGATTTAATGCAGTATCAACAATTTCTTCTTTTGTGATTTTTATTTTAGGTGGCATAACTTAACTCCTTATTATTTAATATATCATTTGTTATATATCATTTGTTATATTTTAATGTAAAAAAATAAATCCGTCAATAGTATACACGCAATTATCCCTGTTAGTACCACCCCGAACAGACAATAACGAATGGGTCGCAAAGAGAACTATGCCATGCAACAGAGATAATCCCTGGTATCAGCATAAATGTTCCCAATAACATAGACTGAATCGTATGTCCATATTCATGAACTGTAATACGATTGGAATAAGCAACTTCTTAGTGAGTGCTACAAGGTCTGCTCTATCATATCGATTATGTATTCTGCAGTGACATTAGACAGCATATTTTTGTTCTGATTTGTTTCTTCTGTGTATACAGCTTCTACATCCAACAATGAATTTTCGGAAGCTCCCATATCAACATTTCCCTGGTAATGTACTATGCTTGACCAGTATAAGGTTCCCTCGATATGAAAAGTGTATGTTCCATTAGCAACTTCATTGCCATTATCGTCTGTTCTGTCCCAAATGTAAGAATATGTCCCGGTAGAAGGTGTTGCTCCTGTTATGGCATCAATTTGTGTTTTAGTCATCTCGGAAGGCTTTGCGTGGGCAACCCAGGTAGGAATGCTGTCTTCACGCATGGTATATCCACCATTAGAAGTAAAATTAGTTACAAACAATGTTTTTACTACATCTCCATCCATATTCTCAATCCACACAGCATACTGGTTAGATGCCTGCGTATTTGAATGTACAAAATCCATACTAATTTTCAATTTTCCATTTACAGAAGTATCTTCTTGCTGTGACTCAGTCTCAGTTTTCGCTGTTGGCATATCTTGTGTACTATCTGTGGTTACAATATCTTCAGTGATATCATCTGTCTCTTTTACGACATTTTGACGTGTACTGATTCCATTTGTATGGGCAGATTTATGATCCTTTAAGCCTCTATCACTCACAATTATTACAATTATAAGCAACATAATTATTATTGATATTGCAGCAGTTCTTTTCTTCATAACAATACACCTCCGAATCTGTCCTTCTTATAAGATATCGTTCTCAATATCCTTAATTTTCTTTGCTGGCACACCACCGATTATACAGTTGTCAGGAACATCTTTGGTAACAACAGCACCGGCTGCAATGACTACATTATTACCGATGGTTACTCCCGGCAGAATAGTTACATTTCCACCAATCCAGACATCATTACCAATCGTAACCGGTTTTCCAATGCCAAGATGTTCTCTGCGACCTTTCGGAGTTATCGGATGATTGACTGTGGTAATCAACGTATTTGGTCCAATCATCACATAATCGCCTATATGAACCGGCATAATATCAAGAATTGTCACATTGTAGTTTGCCAGGAACTGGTCTCCGACATGGATATTTTTCCCGCTATCACACATAAATCCGGGACATAAGCACACATCCCGTCCTACGGAGCCAAAGTATTTTCCAATCAATACTGCCTGTTCTTCCTCTGTCGCATCAGCATCCTGCATCCGGCGAAGCTCCCTGCAAAATTTGATCGCATTCAATTTTCTTCCATTTACACCGGCATCCCAGAAATCATAATAAAGTCCTGCATCTAATTTTTCTTCTTCCGTCATAGTAAACCTCCTGATTTTTGTTCATTCGATATTTGATAGTTTATTCATTTCTTTTACAAATCCACCTAAAACAATAGGAACACATACTGCCCACGTAATCGGTTCGGTCAGACAGATACCAAAATATCCAATTATTTTTGAAAGACAAAAAGCACCTGCAAATTTACCAATAAGCTCTACCATACTGGCTGCCACAGGCAATATTTTGTTTCCAAGTGCCTGTAAGCTATTTCGCATAATAAGCAGAATATTCAAAACAATATAAAATGGTACATTCCAATATAAATATTTCATGGAGACATTGATAACTGCCATATCATTGGAACCAGTCAATGCATGAATCAATTCGGAACCACAAATTAATACAATCATCAAAACCAGAATACTCCAGGCAGTTCCAAGAAAGATACTTGCTTTGATCCCCTGATGAATGCGTTCTTTCTTTTTTGCACCATAGTTCTGACTAACAAATGTAGCACTTGATGTACAGATTGTTCCCAATGGCAGCATACAAAGGTCATGAAATTTTCTGGCAGCTGTATGCCCGGTAATCGTTGCCGTACCAAAAGAATTAATACTTCCCTGTAATATAACGCTTCCAACATTCGTCAGAACAAGCATCATTGCCATCGAAAATCCTGTTGTCAAAAGTTCTGAAAATATAGTTCTGTGCATTTCAATTTTTTTAATATTGATATGTAGTAACGGACAACATTTTACAATATACACTGTCAGAAAAAGTACCGAAAAACCTTGTGCTATGACTGTTGCAAAGGCAGCTCCTTTTACTCCCATATTCAATCCTTTTACGAGGAAGATATCAAGAATTACATTTAAAACAGAGGCAATCATCAGAGCATACAATGGAACATAACTGTTTCCAATTGCCCGAAGCATGGATGACAACAGGTTATATGCAAATGTAACACAGCAAAACAGCATAATAACAGAAATATAACTCTGCGATATATTTAAAATATCAGCCGGAGTATGCAGCAAAATCAACAATGGTTTCAAAAACAACAAAGAAAAAACTGTTATGGCAATGGTTGTGATGAAAGACAAAAAGATTGACAAATATACAGCCTTTTGAAAATGATCATGTTCATTTCCACCAAAGTATCTTGCAATCACCACACAGAATCCATTGGACATACCATTGATAAAACCAATGATCAGACTGTAAATGGATGTCGTAGCACCAACCGCTGCTAAAGCATGATCACCTAATACATGACCGATAACTGCGATATCTACAACATTATATAATTGCTGAAACAGATTACTGATAAAAATAGGTACTGTAAATAGCAATAGTACATGTATCACATTTCCTTCTGTCATATTAAATGTCACTTTTTTTGGCATAGAAGATCCCCCTTTCCGCAAATTCTTGTGTATTTATATTGTTATTTTAGAGACAAATCTAATAGTCGTCACTATTATTTCTTAACAACATAAGTGGTATTTTCTAATGAATGATTGTATAATCAAATGACAATAAAGTATTTGCTGGATTTTAGAAATCTCATAACAAACAATAAATCCGCAATATCAGCTTACGAATAGGAGTTTTCTCATGCGAAATAAATATATTGATCTTGCTATTAATAAACTGGGAATAGCTTTTGATTCTCTTGACCTGACGTTTCATCAGATGGATACCGGTGTACCCGGTGATGTAACCTCTTACTGGCCTGGAAACAAAGATGAAGATGTACTGATATGTGTGTTCAAAGGAAAACAGATTCACGAACCATTTCACAGACAGGATTTTTTCTTTATCAACTACGCATACAAGGACAGCTATCAGGCGTTATCAGAAAAATATAATAATCTCATCACCATAAATGAAGATGAATGTTATATTGGACAGCCTTACAGCGGCTATGCCCTGCGTGCTGACAGCAGTGAAGATGTAGTAATCATCGGTGTGCTTATCCGCAAAGATTCCTTTTTCCAGGAATATCTGCCAACTGTTTATACTGATTCAGACCTGTTTCGTTTCTTTGTCGAGCCACAGACGAATAAATTTTCAGATGAATATATTCATCTACCTGTTACCAAAGAGCATGCTATCCGTACGCTCCTTGAAATGATGGTAGTAGAATATGCTGACAAAGGTGAAGATACCCAACGCATCTTAAAGTCCATGCTCCAAACACTTCTTCTTGAAATTGCCCGGAGATATCGGATTGAAAAAAGCGGAAGTGCCCCAAAAACACTTGCGGAACAGATTATAGATTATATGGGTGACCACTCCGATGTAGTTACGCTAAAAGATATTGCTGCACATTTTTCCTATCATCCGAATTATATTTCTGCACTCCTTCATAAGGAAACAGGCAGAAAATTTACTGAAATTTTGCTTGAAAAGAGAATGGAGCGTGCCGTTCTTCTGATGAAAAATACTTCCCTGACAATCGAGGAAATCTCTGTACTGCTTGGCTACAGCAATCATAGTAATTTTTATAAAGCTTTTAAAGAGTATTATCAAATGACTCCGAGAGAATATCTAAAACTCTCATGCAACAAATCTTAGAAATTGCCACTAAAATGCTTAATATAAGATAGTGACCGCCATACCTCCTGATTATATAATCAAATCAAATTCAGAGGTACATCTGAAAGATCATAAACAGGAGGTATAAACCATGTATAATTTTAATTTTTATATGCCTACCAAGGTATTGTTTGGTCCCGGTAAACTAAATGAATTACACAGTGAACAGCTTCCGGGTAAAAAAGCACTGATTGCAATCGGTGGTAAGTCTGTAAAGAAATATGGCTATCTTGAAAGACTCGAAAAAGAATTAGATGCTGCTAACGTTAAATATGTATTATTTGAAGGTATCCGCCCGAATCCTACCGATATCAATGTCATGGAGGGAGCTAAAGCAGTCAGGGAAAATGACTGCGACTTTGTAATTGCATTGGGCGGTGGTTCCATTATGGACTGTTCAAAATGCATTGCCCTCATGGCATCCAATAACGGAGATATCTGGGATTACTCATTATCAGCAAACGGTGGAAAAAAACAGCCTGAAAATCCGGCACTTCCTATTGTATGCATTACAACATCTGCCGGAACTGCAAGTGAAGTTGATATTGCTTCCGTAATTACCAATGATACAACACAGGAAAAAACCGGCATTTTCTTCCCGTCCATGTTCCCAACGCTTTCTGTTGTTGACAGTGACCTGATGATGAGTGTTCCTGCAAAACTTACTGCTTATCAAGGTATGGATGCTTTTTTCCATGCTTCCGAAACCGTAGTAAACATCAATCACCATCCTATGGCAGAAATGTTTGCGTTAAAGACAATTGAATATGTTGCCAAATATCTTCCTCGTGCAGTAAAAGACGGAAATGATAAGGAAGCACGTGCATATATGGCTCTTGCTAATACTTTTGCCGGTTATTATATGATGTGTACTTCCGCACATACAATGGAACATGTAATGGGAAGCTTTCATGATAAACTTGTTCATGGTGCGGGACTGATTGAAATTGCACATGCTTATTATGACTTCTTTGCCGAAAGAAAAGCATCCGAAGAAAATATGATAAAAATGGCTGCCGCAATGGGCGTTGCAAATCCTGTCAGTGGAAAAGATTTTATTAACGCTTTAGATAGACTGATTTCTGACGTCGGATGTGGTGACCTTAAAATGAGTGATGATGGTATTACCAAAGACGAATTAAAATTATATCCTGCAAAGGTTCATGAAGTCTTAGGTGGTGATATTACCGCTGATCCACTGCCATTATCTGATGATGACTATTTAACAATATTTGAAAACGCATGGAGGTAAAATTAAATGAAAAAATTAGCAACTAATACAGTACTTTGTGTACAGCCACTTCCTCAGACAATTGTTTCATGTCGTGACAAAGACGGAAAAAATAACGCTTTAGTGGTTGGATTTGTAGCAAATGTAAGTCTTGATCCTGTTATGGTCATGGTCGGTATCACACCTGCAAGATATTCGCACCATATCGTAAAGGAATCCGGATGCTTTGTCATCAATTTCCCGAAAAAGAGCTATAAAAAAGAATATGGTTATCTCGGTTCCGCTTCTGGAAGAGATGAAGATAAATTTGAAAAGGCAGATATCAAATGGGAAAATGCAACCTATGTAGATGCACCAATTCTCACGGATTGCCCTGTAAGTATTGAATGCAGCGTTGTAGACAGCACAATGCCTGGTACTCACGAATTATTTATCGGAAAAGTAGAAGCCATTCATGTGGATGAAGAATATCTTGATGCTAACGGAAATATTCTTTGGAATAAAATAGATTTAATGTAATTAGTAAATTGAATGATACGAAAGAGAATACAAAATATCTGAGATACTATTTAAGGCAGAGTAATTATCGCTACTCTGCCTTAAATGATTGTACCATGAAATCTCCCTGTGTTTTTCTTAATAATATCCCCGTTCTTCCAGCCAGTCTTTCACATAGCATCTGATTCCAATATAAACCACATGCACTAGCAACCTGCTTTCTAATGGGGCTGCTCCGAAAGATGTACAGGAACTGTTAGGCACTCTGATGTCAGTACCACAATGAATATTTACGCTCACTCAACAAGAAAAGCAAAGCTCTCCACAAATCCCGATTGAACGAGTCCAGCAAGGAGCTAATGCGAGAGTATGCTTAACATCAAACAATACTTCTGTGTCAACCAGACTGTTTCCTGTTCAGGGTTTATTTGAACTTCAATATTAATATTACCATCCGTAAATAATATTATTTCATTTTTCATCAATAAGGCCTTACACATTCTACCCTATCACACTCGCACCAAATGGCATGAAAGAGAGTCTTGCCATCTTGAAGAACTGCTTTCCAAATGGAATTCCAACTATCGTAATACACCAAATACAACCCACTATCAGGTTTCCAAGTGCCATTTCCCATCCAAAAAATATAATCCATATAAGATTTACCAGAAACGAAAACATACCATTTCCATATACGATTTCTTTTCCAAACGGCCAGAATGCCAAGGTTGCAAATTTAAAGCATTGCAGACCTACCGGAATTCCAATAATTGTAATACACCATATGCAACCTGCAAAAATCCATGCCAGTCCGCCCAGCAATCCTCCAAATATAAACCAAAGGATATTACCTATAGTTCTCATAACAACATCTCCTCCTTATCCAATGTCTAATATTCTTTTGCAATTTCCTCTGTTATCTCATATATTTCTTTGAATTTTTCTAAGTCCTCTGGAGATCTGATCAGCATGATTTCTTCGATTTTTCCAGTCCGTATGTCTTTGAATCCTGCTACTTCTTCTCCGGTACATATACTTACACGAATAACTGGTTTCATATGTTCTCGGTCATATGTTTTTTTCACGATTTTCTTTTTGAATAATCCCATGCTACCTCCCCATCTCCGAATATCTTCGACAACAAGATCAACTTTTTAATTTCTGGAACATTTTTCTGCATCAATCGCAAGTACAAACATCAGAGCATCCAACGCATTTCCTGGGTTCTGTACATCAATGACATATGTATCAGTCATATGAAACAGTTCTTTATTGACCCGTGCAATTAAATATCCGCTTTGATCAAGAATGCTATAGTCCCATTCCATAATGGTTCCATCAATTTGCCATCCATTGTAATCAATATTATAATGTGGCGTCAGAAAAAGGCGCAAGCCATATTTCTATGACTCACACCTTACTTTGCATTTATTCATTTTTAATATTGTTCCAAAAAATCTTGCGTAAAGCATTTTTCAAACACGTTCTAATCTCTTGGTGTTAATCCTACATACATATCTTTGTACTGTTTTGCACTCTTTTCCCAGGAAACGTCTTTATTCATATCGCGGATTACCATATCATCCCATGATTTCCTGTTCTCGAAATAGAGAGTCTTTGCTCTGTTGATTGCGTCGTAAAGCAGCCCGCTTTCATATCTGTCAAATGTAAAACCGTTTCCTGTATTCTCAAACATATTATAAGGCTGAACCGTATCTTTGAGTCCTCCGGTCTCTCTTACAATCGGAACTGCACCATATCTCATGGCTATAAGCTGTGTAAGTCCACATGGTTCAAATCTTGATGGAACCAGAAGCGCATCACATCCTGCATAAATATTGTGAGCCACATTTTCATTGTAAGCAATATATGCACAGAAATTGCCCTTATATTTATTTTCATAATAACGGAATGTATTCTCATACTGAGAATCACCAGTACCAAGAACAACCACCTGCGTATGTTCATCCATAATTCCCGGGATTACGTCATTTACAAGATCAAGACCTTTCTGGTTGGTGAGACGTGAAATAAGTCCGATTACCATCTTATGCTCATCTACATCCAGCCCCAGAGATTCCTGAAGAGCTTTTTTATTAATCTTTTTATTCTTTATTGCTGACTTCTCATCATAATCAGCAGCTAGCAGCTTATCAGTTGCCGGATTCCAGATATCCGTATCAATACCATTCACAATTCCCAGAATCTTATTGTTGTGATATCTTAAATGCTCTGCAAGTCCCTCGCCATATTCCTCTGTCTGAATCTCCCAGGCATAGGTGTTACTTACGGTTGTAACTTTGTTACTGTAAGCGATACCACCCTTTAACATATTGGCATCCAGCCAGTTCTGAATCATGCAGTCCTTATTAAATACATAATCCGGAAGTCCTGACCAGTATTGAATCATTTTTCTGTCATAAATACCCTGGAACTTCAGATTATGTATTGTGAGTACTGAAATTGCACGTCCTACATCTGTATCCTGGAAACAGGTTCTCAGATAAAGTGGTACTAAAGCTGCCTGCCAGTCATGACAATGTACTACATCAGGAGTCCAATTCAGATAATTAAGGGCAGCAAGGGCAGCTTTTGCAAAATAACAGAATTTCGGAATGTCATCTATGAGATTCGTATATGGATTTCCCCAGGAAAAGAACTCATCATTATCTATAAAATCATAGACAACACCGTCCTCCTGATATTCCATAATTCCCACATAATACTGCTTTCCATCAGAGCAGAGATTCATATCAAAGGAACCCCTGTATTCCATCTTTTCCTGAAATTTCTGAGGAATACATTTATATCTTGGAATAATGACCTTAACATCAATGTTTAATTTTGCCAGACTCTTTGGCAGGGCAGACATTACATCTCCCAATCCACCTGTCTTAACAAATGGATAACATTCTGATCCAATGAAGGCTACACTTCTTCGCGGTCCCAGATCAGGCTGTTTCGTTGGAATGTTCTGTTCATTCTGTTCAACAGCTGGCTCCTGAATAATTGCGGTTTGCTTAACAGAAACATTCTCTGCTGTTGGAGCAACAGTCTTAACAGCTTTTCGAGGACTGTTTTCTGCACTGTTTTTTACGCTGTTTCTTGCATTGCTCTTTGTATTACTTTTTGCATTGCCTTTGGTACTACTTTTTTGAACTGTTTTTTTTCTCATATCATTGATCTCCCTTTTGCATTTTACAAAGTCCGAAATTTATTACGCCTTAACTAAAATGTCCTCCGGTAAGTTCCTGATAAACAATCATTTTACAGATATTTATCATTTCCTGTTAATCTCAATTATAACACAAAATGCGCAAAGTAACTATTATTATGTGAAATGCTTCCATCACTTAATTCTTACCTGAGTGATACAAGCAAGTCCCCACCCACTGCTTATTGCTCTTCGCAACCTCCGCAGGGGACTGGCTTCCAGACTTGGACTGGAACTCTATGACAGAAAGAAGCTCGAAGAAGAGGCCAAAAAACTTGGAAAACTTGATATTTCCGATGTAGCAGACATAATCATAAATTATATCAACGCTAAAAAAATATCCGAACAAAAGCACCTGTAGACCAAATAATACTGTAAAAATCAGGCACAAGTTTCCGAAGTATAACTTGTGCCTGATCTGCATCGTTTTCTTTTAATATTTACTGTTTGACTGATGGGATTCATCTATCGGATATCTCTATAAATTCGCAGATAGACTTCTCAAATATACTATACAACGTATCAATATTCCAGGATATATTCCATCTGTCTTTCTTTGGTTTTCATACCCATTTTTTCATAGAATTTTTCGGCCGAAACATTTCCTGCCCATACATTCAGTGTCACTTCATAGCAGCCCATTCGCTTTGCTTCGTTTTTTACATACTCAAACAGACGCTCACCGATATGCTGTCCTCGTGCCTGCTGATCCACACATAGATCATCTATAAAAAGAGACTTAAACGGTACCATATTAGTTGAAAAAGGCTGTTCCTGTAATTGGCAAAATACATATCCCCCACAAACATCTTCCTCGTTTACTGCTACATATATGGGTTTTTCTTCTTTTCCTAATAGCTCTGTCAATTCGCTTACAGTATATTTTGTGGTACCAGGAATAAAAATATCAGATCTTATATCCGTATGAATTTGTAATACCTGTCCCAACAGTTCAATTATTCTTGGAATGTCTTTTTCTTCTGCTTTTCTAATAGTCATTTTTCCCCTTCTTATTTCACAGATATTATTTTATCATTCATTTATAAATCAATCTTTTATTTGTTTCTTTGCTATATACCAGAAAGTTTCTTAATTTTCCTATCTTTCCACTACTGGCTTTGCCGGTAATGGTCTGTACTTTGCAGTATAATAATCACACTCAATTCGGATGACACTAACAATTGAAACCAGCCGCTCATTAAACTCAAAATCCTTACCCGTTTGTATTTTCATTAATGCACTCATGGCCTTAATTTTTTCTTGTGATGCTTCCACAATCTCCGCAGTTCCAAATCCATCAAAAGAATAATAACTACACCCATATTGGCAGGCTACTTTACCTGAAAATGGTTGAACATCACACTCAATCTGAACACAGCAGTCTGAATTGTTTCTGATAATGTCAAGCTTACGGCCTTCCAAAGCACTGTGCACATAAAATACAAGTTTATCATTTTCCATAACATAACCGTAGTTCATAGGAACTATGTATGGCTTTCCCTGATCCACCAGCCCAAGGTGCAAAACCTTACCAGAATCAAGTATATGTATGATCTCATTAAGATCTGTTACTTCTCTGTCTCTTCTACGCACAAAAAATCCTCCCATCGTACCTCTGATATTTTCATTTTTTTCTTCTCCGAATAACGGATTATTCCATAATCAATTTAATCATAGCACATACATTCCTGCTTGACAAATACATCGCAATGCGATGTAACATAATATCTTCTAACAAGTTACTGTTCACTCCGTTCTCAGTAACTTAGCCAAAATTCATTCCAGATTGCCTGCGGCAATGGAATTTTGGCTTGTATGTCTCGGGATTTTGGCATATTCATACCAAAACACCTCGCGGGATAGTAATGTGTGAACAGTAACTTTAACAATCAATTATGAATATGGGATTATGCAGAAAGTAAAAGAATTGACTGAGAATGAAAATATATTTTATTATCGTCAGATTTGTGGTATACTTTATGTATTACTTACAGACTTCCGGGAGGAGACAGCTATGCAAAATATAATTCCCGATGAAAGATATTCCGTGGCTGACGAGGCCATTTTAGGTGCTTTTTTCAAATTGGTAAAGGAAAAGAAGCCTGACAGGATTACTGTATCCGACATCACTAAAACAGCAGGTATTGCCAGAAGTACTTTTTATAATCACTATCAGGACGTCCCTTCACTGATCGCTGCAGTTGAGGATAAAACAATTCATGACGTTTTTTCCATGATGGAAAACTTCCAGCCCAAAAATGACCGGGATATCTGCAGTTCCTATTTTCTGACTCTGTGCCGGTACACTATGGAAAATCCTTTTCTGTCCGGTCTTTTAAGCACACCTCATGGCAATGATCTGTTTGAAAAAATGCTGACTATGCTCCATCATTATGTCACAGAAACTACATCTAATTCCAAGCCTGACAGGCATACAAAGGAAGAAGTTTCCTATGTGATCACCTGTGCCATCGGCAGTACTATCGGAGTTCTCCACAAATGGAGCCGGGATAATTTTAATCTTGCACCGGAAGTGATCGCTGATATTCTGTCTGAAATTTTTTTATCCGGTATGCTGCCGCTTTTATCCTAACCGAATCAAGCAAGTCCCCACCCACTGCTTCAATTGCGAAAAGCAATAAGCAGTGGGTGGGGACTTGCTTGTATCAGGAGGAGTGCAAGCTCCTTCTGATAAACTGCGAAGCAGTTATTCGGTTATGAGCAAGTAGCGAAGCGAATTGCGAATATCCGCTTGACTTCAGGGAGCATAATCATTGCCCGGTCTTATTTACGCCAGAGGCTCATCAATCAGAACATCCTGCCTCTTAATCTTCTTTGTTGTGTTGCGGATAAACGGATTTTTGCGGATAACCAGTCCTGTAATGCGACGATAGGTTGGCTGATTTCTGTTATATTCATCCAGAAATGCCTGAAGCTGTGTCTGAATTGCCTCTGTATCCAATGCTTTCGCTTCCACAACGGCCTGCTCTGGATAGATGCGGGCAGTCAGGCCATTGTCCTCACCTGTGACGATCACTTCGCCTACCAGCGGATTCAGAGCCAGCTTATTCTCAATCTCCTCTGGAGATACATTTTCACCGTTGGACATGATGATCAGGTTCTTCACACGTCCATTGATAAACAGATAACCGTCTTCATCCATATACCCCTTGTCACCGGTATGCAGCCAGCCATCCTTTAAAGTCTCTGCAGTCTCATCAGGCATCTGATAATATCCCTTCATTACACTGCTTCCTTTTACCAGAATCTCACCGTTTTCAAATCTGATTTCTACATTTTCAAGTGGTTTTCCAATAGAACCCTTTTTATGGTTTTCCGGTGTGTTATTACTGATAACAGGGGAACATTCTGACATTCCATAACCTTCCAGCACTTCAACGCCATATTCTGCAAAACGGTCAATATAATACGGTTCCAGATGTGCACCGCCTGTAAAGATAATGCTCAGTTTTCCGCCAAATACTTTTTCTGCCAGAACTGCCTTCGGGATTGACGGATCAGCGGCAGCCAGTCTCTTATAAATCGTCTCGATCATCATTGGAACCATAAGCATAATATCCGGTTTGAAAATACTCATATTTCTTACCATATGAAGCAGGGAATCATTGATACAAAGAGTTGCACCCAGAGAGAATCCCTTCAGCCAGTCCATAACCAGACAGAATGCGTGATGGATTGGAAGCACACTGAGCATGGCAGTTCCAGGTTCTGCTGTGATCTTTACTGCCTCAACATTGGAAGCCAGATTATTCTGTGTCAGCATAACACCCTTGCTCTTTCCTGTTGTTCCGGAAGTAAAAATAATGGTTGCAATATCCTCTGCATCCGGGCAGACAGAATCTGCTGATGCGCTCTTTCCTGCATTTCGAAGTTCACCAATACCGTATACCTTTGCCGGCGCATCTTCTACCTCTTCCTGAAGCATCCACACCTTCTGAAGTTTCGGACAATTTCCAAGAAATGCATCCAGATATGGTCTAAGCTTCGGACTTAAGAAAAGAGCGGCAGAATCGGAACGGTTAAGCAGGTCGATCAGATCCTCACAGGGAAGCGCGGCATCCAGAGGTACTGCTGTAGTACATCCGGTGATGATTCCCAGATAGCTTTCCATCCACTCTACAGAACTGGTTCCGATCAGTGCAATGTGCTTTCCCTCAAAGCCTTCTGCAAGAAGACCTTTTCTGGTGGCAACTGCATTTTCCATCAGTTCGCCATAGCTTCTTTCCATGATTTCCTTTTTATTGAGCCATTTTACTGCTTTTACTTCGTCAAATTTACGTGCACTTTCTTCTAATATATTTCTGATCAGCATATCTGTCCCCCATTATTTTCTGAACTGTTCAAGTTATGGATATCCTGTCAGGTACAAAATATCTTTGATCCTGACATCTTTATAAGTTTTACTTCGAAAAAAATTACTGAAGTTCTTCCAGCAGATTTAAGGCTTCGCCAAGAGTTGTGATCTTCAACACTTCGCTCTCGTCAAGTTCGAGATCAAAGGTATCCTCAAGTTCACCTAAAAAGGACATAAAATCCAGAGAGCTGAAACCCAGATCCTCCCGGAATTTCATCCCATTATTCATTTCTTCCGGTGCTACCTTGCTGTACTGTGCTACGATATTTTTAAATTCCATTTCCTGATTCATTGCATTTCCTCCTGATATTGATTCGGTTAAACCAGTTCCATAATTTCGCCGATGCTCATATCCGGCTCTGCGATTCCCTTAAAAAGAATACGCATCATATAATAATAAAGCAGCTCCATATCATGTTCCTCCAGATGAGCAGTCTGGTAATGATAGGAGAAGTTCATACCTCCATCTTCTGTATGGGATACGGTCAGATACATCTTCTTGGTGGCTGCACCGTTTGCAAACCATTTTGCATGCTGACGGATGGTTCCAAGCATTTCATTCTCCACCTTCACAGTCATTGGCTGATAAGTCAGATAACAGCTCTCATATCCTGTATGCTCCGGTGTATTGTATCTCTTTCTCATCTCATCCATAATAAGTGCCGGATCATAGTTGCTGTGCATGTATATACGATTCTGCATATTCTGGATCTCATAAGCAGCAGAAAGGAAATCTGTCTCCGGTGCGATCACTGTTCTGCATGGGAACATGATGGTTCTGCTTCCTCCTGAAGTCCACTCATCATGAGTAGAACGTCTGGATATAAAGTTCTGGATAGTGATATCTTCCTGTCCGTTATTTACTTTTGACAGATAAGTACGGATACCAAGCAAAAGAAGATTTGTCATGGATAGCTGATGGTTCATACAAAAATCAATCAGATTTTTAGTTGGTTCCGGCTCCAGATAATAATCCTTAACTGCTACAAACAGATCCTTCATCTCAATGTCAGAAGAACGAAGTTCGGGATTTCCATGACGTTTTCTCGCTTCCTCCAGTACGGACGGTCCCTGAATATCAGAATACAGAGGTTCGCCCAGTGCATCCAGCTGGTCATCCCAGAATTTCTTATCTTTTGCAAAACGTTTCTCGTTGCCTGCTTTTGCCAGGTCTTTTTTCAGTACTGTCTCAAAATCTGCCAGTTCCTGCGGATAGGCTGTTCCATATTTATAATAGGTATATAATTGAAACAGATCACCGATCATTACTACCAGACCACAGGAATCAATCAGTCTGTGATCCATATGTACAAAGAAACCATTATATCCTTCCGGCAGCTTCAACATAGTAAACTCGCACATGGGAATGTCATCACCGTCAAAGGTTTCGTATGCCCACTGCTGCATCAGTTCGTCTGCTTTTGCAAGGCTTCCCATTCCTGACAGATCCTTGAATCCGATATCCCTTGGATCCTGTTTTACAAGGTACTGCTGTACATTTCCGTCTTTATCAGGCTTTGTAAAACGGATTCTGGTGCATCCGGAACGTTCTGTTTCCATCTGAATGCATTTTTTTAATAATCCAAAATCCAGTTCAGCCTGTACAGATGCCACAACACTGACACCGGATACCTGCTGTGTACCGTAATCCATGATCCAGTTGTGGTGCATTTTCTGTGCTGCTGTTAAAGGATAGTAGTTTGTCATACTTTATTTAACCTCCATCGCCCGGTTTCTCTTTTCCCGGATACAAAAACATTACATATTTTTTTCAGTAGCTTACCGTTAGTTCAAAAACGATGTACTGATAGCTACAACATTACTTTTTTTATTACGCAACAAAAAATAGCACAGATTTTTTCCAAATACCAGTACTCTCAGGACTTAATGAACACTTTACATAAAATTGACCGGGACTTATCATACATTTAACAAAACGTATCTGATAAGTCCCGGTCGGGGATTATTGTCATTCGTAATCACCTTTGGCGGTGGAAAACAGTCACATTATTTTTCAGAATTACTACCATCATATTTCTCAAAAAACTCCATCACTGTACACTGATACAGTTCCGGATCTGCATAGGCACTGCACAGATGCCTTGCTTCCGGTACAATGACCAGTTCTTTTGGTGCTTTGCACAGCATATAGTTCTGAAATGAATTATTCGGATACACATAGGTATCTTTCTCTCCATGAAAGAAAAGGACAGGTCTTGTATTCCTTTTCATAGCTTCTGTGGTATCTGCATCTTTCATACGAAATCCTGCCACAAAATGGCACAGCCAGTCCATTTCCTTCAAAAGAAAAGGGATATAATGCAGATGAAACCAGTTGTCAGCCATATCCCGCATCTGTCTTTCCATAGACTGGAATCCACAGTCTGCGATCAGTCCCTTCACTTCTGGCGGAAGCCAGTAGCCGGATGCCATCAATACAGCAGATGCCCCCATAGACTGTCCATACAGATAGATTGGAAGTTTCTCCTTATTTCGCTCGGACACATAAATTGCCCACCGCTGTACATCCCATTTTTCCTTTGCTCCAAAGGTGATATATTTTCCTTCACTTTCTCCACAGCAACGCTGTTCCATAAACAAAAGATTGCACTGGTGCTCGTGGAGATATTTTGCCATAAATGACAGGGAACCAAATCTGCTGCCCCGATAGCCATGGCTTAATATGACAAATCTCTTTGCATTCTCTGCAGGCAGATAGAATCCATGGAGTTTTAATCCATCCACACTCCGGATATAGCAGTCCTGCATCTTCTGAGCCTCGCACCATGCCCTGCTCTCCTCATATTCCTTTGCATATCCGTTTCTGGGATGATTATCCCGTATATGGGATAATTCAAACCATTTCTTTCTTTCCTTTTTCCTTCCCCCTCTTTTGCAACAGACCACCATGTTAAAAAAGCGCCAGCCAATCTCCATAATCCCTGAGAAAAAAAGTAATACTACTGCTGACAACTTACAAATTTTTTTCTTCATCTCATTTTCTTTCTATAAATTTTGTCATAAACTCTTCATATCCACAAGGTTTTCCCCAAAAATATCCCTGGGTGAATTCCGGGCGCAGCTTTCGGATTTTGAGCCATTCCTGAGCATTTTCCACGCCTTCGATACAAATCTTCATATCCAGATTATGGGTCATGGTACAAAACTGATTCAGCAGATAATATTCCTGTTTATCTGCAACTGCTTTGGCAGTGAAAGAGCGGTCGATCTTAATGATCTCCGGTTTCAGTTCGCTGAGATAATGGAAATTCGAGTATCCGGTTCCAAAATCATCCAGTGCAAGACTGATTCCCATCCGCTTCAGTTCTGTAAGAAAATGCTTCTCATTTATATTTTGTTCCAGAAGGTCACTCTCTGTCAATTCCACGATCAAGGCTTCCAACGGCAGCCCGGCTCTTTTCATTTCCCCACTGATATCCTGGATCACATCAGACTTGGATGCCTGAACCTGAGAAATATTAATACTTACTCTGAACTCTGGAATTACTTTCCTGATTTCACTGCATTTTCCCATAACCTCCCTCATCATCCATCGGCCAGCAGGAATAATAAGTCCTGTTTCTTCCAGAATCGGAATAAACTCTGCCGGTGAAACCATTCCAAATTTTTCAGAAGTAAAACGCATTAAAGCTTCTGCTCCATAAGGCACCTTTTTATCTTCAGCAAATACAGGCTGATAAAAAGCCCTAAAGCCTCGGAAGCCATTGTTCACAGCTTCTCTCAGTTCCTGGGTAATCTCCCTCTTCCGAAGAAATCTTCTGTAGGTTTCCTCATTAAATATATAGCAACGGTTTCTTCCCAGCTTCTTCGCTTCATTCAAAGCGAAATCTGTCAGCTTCAGGGCTTCTGAATACTGATTCCCCTTTAATGCCGCAAATGGCACAATTCCTCCTGAAACCGTATATATGACCTTAAACTCATTAGATTCAATGAATCTGTCTATTTCATTTCTCACTTTATCATAAAGTTTATCTGCATCCTTCACCTCGTCAGAAGAAACATCCAGAATCAGAAATTCATCTGCCACAAGCTTGTACACTTTCTGTGCTTCTGATATGCAGCCGGAAATACAATCTGCTGTTTTTCTAAGTACAAAATCACCGTACTCCTGTCCGAAGTTATCATTGATTTCCTTAAAATGATCGATTCCTATACGAAGCAGATATCCTGTTTCCAAAGGATTATCCTGTTGATCCATATACTGCCTGAATCCTGTCTCTCCTAATAACCCGCTTACATTATCTGCCTTCTGTCTTTCTCCAATCTCATTGATACAGCCGATCATATAAAGAGGTTTCGTATTATCATCCCGGACCAGATATCCTTTGCAATGAATCCAGACCGGCATTTTTTTCAGATCCAGCCATCGATATTCCATACTATGGATACAACGGTCTGTTTTAAGAAGATCATCAAATTCCTCTTTCAGTTTTTCATAATCAGGTTCATATACAAATTCTTTATGGTTTGAAATCACATTATGAAAACTATTTTTCGGAATACAAAAACGGTCAAGAGCCTGGTTTGCTATGTAATAAAAATCTGTCCGGAAATCAATCACATACGGGTAACTATCTGTAGTTGGACTCAGAAGATCGATCACGCTGCAAAGTTCATCCACTGACATACTCTGATACTTTTTCTCCTGCAGGATCACCTCATCTGTGATCTCCTCTGTGGAATGCTTTTCCATGCGGGAAAGCAAGTGACTCGGATCAGTTGACCCCGCAATCTTCTTCCTGCGCTTCTGACGGTACAGCATGGTATCGCTTCGTCTTACAATATCTTTAAAATCAAAATCTATATCCTGCTGATAATAAGCGTATCCTGCTGATACACTAAACGGATACTCCAGCTTGTGTGTTTCTACGGTTTTCTTCAAAATCAGCTCCAGTGTCTTCAGCCGTTCCGGAATCATATCTTTCTCATCGCTGTGATATACATATGCAAACTCATCGCCGCCAATTCTAAAACAGTTCTTTACATTCTGAAATGCCTGACTGATACACTGATAACACAGCTTCAGTGCCTCGTCTCCCTTTTCATGTCCAAAATTATCATTGATTACTTTCAGATTATCCAGATCAAAAAGCACTACACCTGTGGTGCGCAGTTTAATTTCACCTTCATCCAGATATTTCACCATATCCTCGTAAGCATTTCGGTTCATAGCCTCTGTGAGCATATCCATATTGGCTATTTTCTGCAGATAGATCACCTTTTGTTTCTGGATATATTGATCGTAATATTGAGAAACCTGGATCCAGATCAGCATAATGATAAACAGCATGGTTCCTGTAGAAAGCAAAATGGATGTCTGTTGAAATCTTCTTAAATAATAAAGAAACATTTCTGCCATTGCAAATCCCATGGCTACGTACATAGGATACTGGAATTTTTGGGCTACATCGTTTCCTGCTTTTCTGGCTTCGTAAAGAATGATCACAACTGTGTAAACCGCATTTGCAACCATAATAACATGAGTTACAGAAAGTAACCGGAACATATCAATAATTCCTGTACACTGAAGCAAAACATCGACTGCCATATTTGCAAGATAAAGAATGGAAAAAATCAATGCTCCTTTATGGTACTTGCTTTTACAGATATCATATAACAGGAAATTAAATGGCACCGGGAAAAGAAAAAGTGAAAAATAATCCACAAAATATAAGGTTCTTCCATCCGGGATCAAAAACTGCAGAAAGCCACATTGTACCAGTGTCCATACTGCGACCAGCAATGAGAAAAATCCAAGGTTTAAAAAAATCTCCATTTTCGCTTCTGTCTTGTCGCTTCTTTTTCTTTGCGCTGCTCCACAATAGAGAATCAGGCAGATAACAGCGGCAAACAAAATTCCACAGCTGATTACCAGATTTCCGAGACTGTCTGTTAATATTTTCAGAATACAATCGCCTCGTGTTCCGTATACAAGACTGACTTTATTTCCATAATAGCCCTCATATACCGGAATAATTCTGACCTCCAGGCTTTTACCTGCACTGTCTCCCGGAATATCCACAATATGCCAGCAGCTTCCCGGTGACTTAATAAAGCCCGGGACATCCGCTTCATTTCCGTATTCGTATATTTTTTCTCCATCCAGCCAAACTTCTGCAATGGTGTGGGTGGTTTTAAATAAAATCGATCTGGGGATATCGAAATCTTCAGGCAGAGCAATATTCTCTGATTTGATTTCTCCTTCTTCCAGTTCTTTTGTTTCGCACTGGATCGTATTATCCCAGAACAATTTTTCCCTGGTCGTACTCTGGCTGAAAATCCAACCTGAAAAACAGATGGCAAACAGCCCAAACACGAACATAGTAATCCATAATCTTTTTTCTATTTTCATAGTCTCTCCTTTAGAGTGTATGTCAAGCGGATATTCATAAAACACACCTGATTGCTATGGTTATTTTGTATTTCATTTGTATTCTGTTTTTTCATACTTCATATTATCCTCAATTTATTAACAATATACTGCTTCACTGTATTTCATCTTTATCATTGTATCACAGATTTCTGAATAAATGTTAGTGCTTTTAACACTTTCTTTGTTATAAAACCACAAAATTTTAGAGCAGAAATGCCTTTCACGAATTATCGCTTCAAACATTTCTGCTCTACTGATTCCCGGATATCACCTTCCAAGTCTTCCCTTAAAATCTGCGTAACCAAACTCTGTAAGCTGTAACATA